>Ga0307278_10000405_pt1 | contig 22011 bp, 24 predicted proteins | sample ER_DNA_117_FD_194482 | JGI IMG/M metagenome (GOLD analysis project Ga0307278, IMG submission 194482) | Bulk soil microbial communities from the East River watershed near Crested Butte, Colorado, United States - ER_DNA_117 | ecosystem: Environmental > Terrestrial > Soil > Floodplain | place...
GGTGCAGCGCGCCACCCTCGCCAGCCGCGTCTGGCTGATCCTGGGGCTGCTCGCGGTGGCGGTGCTCGCTGCGGGCCCGCTGTGGGCGCTGGACAGCGTGCTGCGCACCCTGGTCGGCTTCTTCACCCTGCTCGCGCTCGCGACCATGTGGAACCTGCTGGCCGGCTACGCCGGCCTGGTCTCCATCGGCCAGCAGGCCTACGTGGGCCTGGGCGCCTACGGCCTGCTGTACTTCGCCGACACCCTCGGCCTCAACCTGTTCCTGTCGGTGCTGGTCGCCGGGCTGGTCGGCGCGCTGGTCGCGATCCCCACGGCGGCGCTGGCGTTCCGGCTCCGCGGCGGCTACTTCGCCATCGGCACGTGGGTCATCGCCGAGGTGTACCGGCTGGTCGTCAGCAACGTCTCCCAGCTCGGTGGCGGCTCGGGCCTGACCCTGGGGGCCGCGTCGGAGTACGACCGGACCGCCCGCCTGTTCGCGACCTACGAGCTCGCCCTCGCCGTCGGCGTCGGCGCCGTGGTCGTCGCCTACGTGCTGCTCCGCCGCCGCCTCGGCCTGGCCCTCACCGCCATCCGCGACGCCGAGGCGAGCGCCCAGAGCCTCGGCGTGCACGTGTTCCGGACCAAGTTCCTGGTCTACCTGGTGGCCGCGTTCGGCTGCTCGGTGGCTGGCGCGGTCATCTACCTGAACCTGCTGCGGGTCCAGCCCGAGGCCGCCTTCAGCGTCAACTGGACGGCCTTCATGATCTTCATCGTCGTGATCGGCGGGGTCGGCACGATCGAAGGGCCGATCATCGGTACCATCGTGTTCTTCGTGCTGCAGGAGACCCTGTCCGGCTACGGCGCCTGGTACCTGGTCCTGCTCGGCGCGGTCGCGGTCCTGGTCACGCTGCTCGCCAGGCGGGGGCTCTGGGGCCTGGTCGCCGACCGCACCGGCTGGAGCCTGTTCCCGGTGCAGCGCCGCCTCCAGGACCTCCACCCGAGCGAGGGGCGCTGATGGCCGAGCGGTTCGCGAGCGTGCAAGCGGTGGCCGAGCGCCTGGCCGCCGTCGACTACCTGGCCACGCCGATGATCGCCAACGTGGCCTTCCTCGCCGACCGCCTGGAGAAGCCGATCCTGGCGGAGGGGCCCGCCGGCGTCGGCAAGACGGAGCTGGCGAAGGCGCTGGCCGCCACCACCGCGGCGCGGCTCATCCGGCTGCAGTGCTACGAGGGCCTGGACGAGTCCAAGGCCCTGTACGAGTGGAACTACAAGAAGCAGCTCCTGCGCATCCAGGCCGACCGCGCCCACGACGCCACCTGGGCCGACGTGGAGGCCGACATCTTCTCCGAGCCGTTCCTGCTCACCAGGCCGCTGCTGGAGGCGATCCGGGCCACCGACCCGGTGGTGCTGCTGATCGACGAGGTCGACCGGGTCGAGGTCGAGACCGAGGCGCTGCTGCTGGAGGTCCTGTCCGACTTCCAGGTCTCCATCCCGGAGCTCGGCACCGTCGTCGGCACCCAGCGCCCCCTGATCGTGCTCACCTCCAACGCCACCAGGGAGCTGTCGGAGGCGCTGCGCCGGCGCTGCCTGTACCTGTACATCGACTACCCGGACGTCGAGCGCGAGCGGCGGATCGTCCGCGCCCGCGTGCCCGAGGTCGGCGAGCAGCTCGCCGACCAGATCGCCCAGATGGTGCGGACCATCCGCCGGCTGGAGCTGAAGAAGGCGCCGTCCATCTCCGAGACGATCGACTGGGCCCGCACCCTGCTGCAGCTCGGGCGCACGACCCTCGACCCGGCAACCGTCGACGACACCCTGCACCTGCTGCTCAAGCACGAGCGCGACATCCAGCGGGCCCGGGCCGAGCTCGGCCGCGGGCCGCGATGAGGAGGCCCGCTGTGGAGGCAAGCGACCGGCTCGCCCCGATCGTCGACGACCTCGTGCGGGCGCTGCACCGGGCGGTCGCCGACCACCAGGTCACCGAGCCGGAGTGGCGCCAGGCGCTCGCGTTCCTCACCGAGCTCGGCACCGCCGACGAGTGGGTGCTGCTGTCGGACGTGCTCGGCATCTCGGTGGCGGTCGACAACAACACCTACCGCCAGGAGGGCGACGAGACCCCGAGCAACGTCCAGGGCCCCTACTACCGGCCGGGCGCGCCGCTGGTCTCCCCGCCCGTCTCGCTCGGCCGCGACGACGAGCCGGGCGACCCCTGCTTCGTCGCCGGCAGGGTGCTGGGCGCCGGCGACCACCGGCCGCTGGGAGGGGCGCTGCTGGACATCTGGCAGACCAACCAGGTGGGACTGTACGACCATGAGGACGCGAGCCAGCCGGAGTGGAACCTCCGGCGGCGCTTCCACGCCGGCGAGGGCGGCGGCTACGAGCTGCGCACCGTCGTGCCCGGCCCCTACGAGATCCCCAAGCACGGCCCGGTCGGCCGGCTGCTGGCCGCGGTCGGCCGCCACGCCTGGCGGCCCGCGCACTTCCACGTGAAGGTGAGCGCCGACGGCTTCCAGCCGCTGACGACCATGATCTACCTCGAGGGCGACCCCTGGCTGCACGACGATACCATCTCGTCGGTCAAGCCGGGCCTGGTCATCCCGCTCGCCAAGCACGACCGGCCCGACCGGGTCCGCGCCCGCGGCCTCGACCGCCCCTTCTACACCGGCGCCTTCGACTTCGTCCTCAAGCCGACCCGCCGCTGAGCTGGACGCGCCGGCGACCGGCGCGGCATGATCGCCTGGCTCGGTGTCGCATTCGCCCGTAACGCGGGCCGTTCGGGAGGTGGTCGGGATCGCACGCTGCGATTTCGCGATCTGGCGGGAGATCCCCGACAACCAACGGCAGCCGACCATGCGGGCCACCCAGGTGATCATGCACTCGATGGCGTCGCCGGGCACCACCCCGCAGGACCTGATCCGCTACTGGTCGCAGCCGGGCACGCCGCTGGAGAGCCATTTCATCGTCGGCCGTGACGGCCGCGCCTGGCAGCTCGTGGACACCGGGCGGTCGGCGGACGCCAACTACCGCGCCAACCGGCGACCCGACGGCACCGGCGCCATCTCCATCGAGACCGAGGACAACATCGGCAACCCCGACACGCTGCCGTGGACCGCCGCGCAGATCGACACGCTGGTCCGCCTTGCCCTCTGGGCCGCCCGGGTCCACGGCATCCCCCGCCGCCGCTGCCCCAGCCCCTCCTCCCCCGGCATCGGCTTCCACACGATGTTCGGGGCCCCGAGCGAGTGGACGCCGGTGAGCAAGACCTGCCCGGGCACCATCCGTATCCGCCAGTTCAACCAGACGGTGCTGCCGGCCATCGTGGCCGGCGCTGCCGGAGGAGGCCTTTCCGTGGCCGACGCCAACTCGCTGGAACGCCACCTCGACGTGATCCAGGAGAAGGTCGAGCGCACCTTCAACCAGGTCAACATCAAGACCGGCGACCTCGCCAACCGGGTCGAGACGGTCGAGTCGAAGGTCGAGAGGACGTTCAACCAGGTGAACTCCACCACCGCCGCCCTCTCGGCCCAACTCGATGACCTCTCCGGCCAGGTTGCCCAGCTCCAGGCCGACATGAACCTCGTCAAGGAGGCTCTCGGCATCCCCTGACACCGTCGGCGCGCGGCGGGTTCACGGGGGGTCGCGATCGGGCGGGGCGTCCAGCAGGCCGCGGCGCTCGTAGTAGCGCAAGGTCTGGACGTTCACCCCGGCCCGCTCGGCGAGCTGCCCGGTGCGCAGCCCGCCGGTCACCGCGCCACCGAGGCGGCCCGCTCGGCGATCCCCGCCAGACCGTCGAGGGTCGGTGCCGCCTCCGCCGGGACCTCGGCGTCGACCAGCAACCGCCCGTCGCTCGGGGTGACGGTGAAGGTCATGAAGGCGCAGCACTCCATTTCGCGCGCCGCCAGGTCCCGCATCCGCTCCAGCCCGGCGTCGGCGTCCAGGATCAGCCGAAGCCGGGTCGGCGCGAGCCGTTCGATCCCGCCCAGGTGGACGGCGAACAGCCGGTGCCACTCGTCCAGTCGCCCGCCCATCTCGTTCGGGTGCAGGGTGCAGACGATCGGGACGCCAGACTCGGACATGGCAACCTCCCGGTAGCGGTCCGGCTCTCGACGGCCGCCGGTCGGTGGCCGCACCTCGGACCATAACCCTGTACCTCGGTACCGGAGTCAAGCGCGAGCCGAGTGCTGCGCGAATAGCTCTTGTGACCGGATCGGTTACCATTTGGGGCCGAGCAGGGGGGACTCGTCGTGCTGGAGCTGCCCAAGCCACCGTGGTACCGCCGGGTGTGGATGCTGAACCTGGCTATCGCTGTCGTGGTCGTCGCCGTGCTGGTGGCGGCCACCGTCGCGCTGGGGTCGCGCAGCGACCGGCAGGCCAATCCCAGGATGGTCACGGGCGTCGCAGCCGCCACCACCCAGCCGGACCAGGCCGAGCCGACGCAGCCATCGACGACCCTGTCGCGACGCACCACGACCACAGCGAAGCTCGGGGTCCTGCGGGAGAAGTCGGGCAGCGACGGCCATTACGGCGGGCTGTTCGAGGTGCCCGACGGCTGGCGCCTGGACTGGTCGTTCAGCTGCCCGAGCTTCGCCAGGTACGGCGGCGGCAACTTCAAGATGTCGGGTGAGGGCAAGCTCGACGAGGTCTCGGTGCAGCGGTTCGCCGTGGAGGGAAGCGGCTCCGTGCGCGTGGCCGGCGGCGGACGCGGCCGCCTGGTCATCGAGACGGTCTGCGACCGGTGGACGGTCAAGGCGACGGCGCCCTGATTCCAAGGCCGACCGCGGCCGAGGTCGTTGGTTTCGACAGCCCACGGTGGCGCCGGCCGTCGACATCCCATTCCGTCTGCGTCCTCGTTGCCGGATGATGCTCCCGGCGTGGACGATGCGGTGAACCGAGGCTGGTCGTGGAGGAGGCGACGTGGAGTACGTGCGGTTGGGCATGTCGGGTCTGAAGGTCTCGCGGATCTGCCTTGGCATGATGAGCTACGGCAATCCCGCCTCGCGGAGGTGGATGCTGCCCGAGGACGCGGCCGAGCCGATCGTGCGGCAGGCTGTCGAGGCCGGCGTGATGTTCTTCGACACCGCCGACATGTACTCGGACGGCGTGAGCGAGGAGATCACCGGCCGGCTGCTCGCCAAGCTCTTCCCACACCGGGAGGATTACGTCCTCGCCACCAAGGTCTACTTCCCACTGGGGTCGGGCCCCAACGACCAGGGGCTGTCCCGCAAGCACATCCTCGCCAGCATCGACGCGTCGTTGAGCCGGCTGGGCACCGACCACGTCGACCTGTACCAGATCCACCGCTGGGACGACCAGACGCCGATCGCGGAGACCATGGAGGCGCTGCACGACGTGGTGCGGTCCGGCAAGGCGCGCTACATCGGGGCCTCCAGCATGTTCGCCTGGCAGTTCGCGAAGGCCCAGCACACCGCCGAGGCGGCCGGCTGGACCCGGTTCGTGTCGATGCAGAACCACTACAACCTGGCCTACCGGGAGGAGGAGCGGGAGATGATCCCGCTCTGCCTCGACCAGGGGGTCGGCGTCATCCCGTGGAGCCCGCTGGCGCGCGGGCTGCTGGCCGGCACCCGCGAGCGGGGTGGCGAGCGGCACACGGTTCGGGCCGGCGCCGACCCGCTCGCCGACACGATGTACGACGACGCCGACTTCGACGTCGTCGACGTGGTCCGCGCGGTCGCCGGCGAGCGCGGCCTGCCGCCCGCTCAGGTCGCGCTGGCGTGGCTGCTCGGCAGGCCAGCGGTGACCGCACCGATCGTCGGGGCGACCAGGTCGCGCCACGTCGACGACGCGGTCGCGGCGGTGGAGGTGACGTTGAGCGAGGACGAGGTGGCCCGTCTGGAGGCGCCCTACCGGCCGCACCCGATCATCGGCCACTCCTGACGCCGTTCGCTCAGCGCGGATACGCTACGTCCGGGTCGCGAACTGGGAGACGCCGGAGGGAGCTCACCATGACCGCAGCAGAGGTGCTCGCCAACCATGGAACGCAGCGCGCCGCCGAGGTCGTCGAGCTGGCCGCGGCCGCCGGGTTGGAGCTCGCGGCCGCGGCGACACTGCTGGAAAAGGAATCCTCCGGCGGCCACAACGTCTGGGGCCACGACAACGTGCCGACTGGCGACCATTACGTCAAGGGCGCGGAGGTGACCGAGCAGGCCTACATGAACTACAAGCACGATCGGGATCGACTCGGCGCACAGGGGGTCGGCCCTACCCAGCTGACGTTCAGAGGCTTCCAGGACCGGGCCGACAAGCGGGGCGGCTGCTTCGACTGGAGGGTCAACTGCGCGGTCGGCTTCGAGATCCTCGCCGAGCACATCAAGGCGAAGGGTGTCCACGACGGGTTCCGCGCCTACAACGGATCCGGTCCGGCCGCGGAGAGCTATGCCGACGACGCGATCGAGAAGCTCGCCGTCTGGCGGTCTCGGCTCGGTGCAACGCCGAGCGTGGCCATGTTCCCCCAGGAGCAGGACGACCTGACCGAAGAGCAGGCGCATCAGCTCAAGGCGATCTTCGACGGGCTCACCGTCAGCGGCACGGCCAGCCCAGAGGAGACCGTGGGCCTGATGTTCCATCGGATCAGAAAGATCGAGGCCGCGCTGACCGTCCCGGGGACGACGTCGGCCGAGGAGGCGTTCAACCTGCTCTTCGCCCGGGTCCGGAACATCGAGAACCTGCTCGAAGAGATCAAGAACAGGAGCTGATCACGCGGGCCGATGGTCGCCGGTCATCCCGTCGATGAGCTCGCGCACGATGTCGACGTGGCCGGCGTGCCGCGCGGTCTCCTCCACCATGTGGATCAACACCCAGCGCAGCGACACCGCCTCCCCGAACCAGGCCGTGCCGGTCGCATCCAGCTCCAGCTCGTCGATGACCCGATCCGCCGCGGCGCGAGCGCGGCCGTAGAACGCCAGGATGTCCTTGGTCGTCTCCCCCGGCCGGACGCGCAGATCGGCGTCGGGATCCTGATCGTCGAAGGGCAGCGGCTCGGTCGGGCGGCCGAAGGTCTGGCAGAACCAGCCGTACTCCACGGCCGCCAGATGCTTGACCAGGCCCAGCAGGTTGGTGCCTGAGGGGGTCATCGCCCGCCGCAGGTTGGTGTCGTCCAGGTCCTCCAGCTTCCACAGCACCGCGTCGCGGTGCCGGTCCAGGCTGACGTGCAGGCTCTGCTTCTCGTCGCCGGTGAACGGCACCCGTCGCGCCATGATCGTGCCCTTCGTCGAGTCGGGATCGGGGTCGGCCTCCAGATGCAACCACGCCGCGCCCACACCAGCAGCCCCTCCGAGGATGCTCCTCTCGAGCGGGGAGCCGCCCGTCCCGGCCGATGTGGCCAAACGGTGACAACCCCGAGTTCGGAGCGTACCGAGCGCGGTGCCGCGTTGTGACCGACTCGGCGGACCGTAGTGGCTGCAGCGCTGCGCGCAGGCGGCGCAGGAGAGAGGAGCAGTCATGTCGGCACCGATCCTCGACCGGCCACCAGCGACCTCCCAGTCCGCGTCCCGGCGCCGTCGCCTGCTTCTGCTGGTCATGGCCTCACTGATGGTCGCGGCGGCGGTCGGCACCGGCGTTGCCCTGGCCAGCCGGCCGTCGACCCGTCCGGCCGTTGCCGCCGTCGACGCCGGCACCGTGCGCCAGAACCAGCCGGCCGGCCATACCGGCGAGCCCAACAAGCGCAGCCAGACCGCCGACACCAAGCCGCGGGACAGCGGCCCCCGTCCCGTCGACACCGCCAAGAACGCGACGGTCCTGCCCGACGGCGTCCACCACGCGCTCATCCGCAAGGTCGACGTCGCAGGCGACCGCATCACGGTGGACGTGGTCCAGCTGTTCCTCGACGGCGACGCCGTCAAGGCCGCCATCGGCGACGGCAAGCCCCGCGAGGAGGCCCGCTACCTGATGGTCTGGCTCCGCAACGAGAACCCGCGGCTCCGCAGCCTGCCGCTGGCCACCAACCTGCGGGTGGACTTCTTCCGGAGCTGCGACGAGTCGCCCGACCGGCGGGCCCTGCTGAAGAAGCTGGCCGGCAACGCCCGCCTCGGCGTCTACTTCTACACGCTGACCGTCCGCGACGAGTCGGTACACGCGATCAAGGAGCGTCAGATCACCCCGGCCTGCTGACCCGCACCGGGGATGCGCATTCGAAGGGGCTATGACTCGGTGTCGCCTTCCTGGGGCCTCGGCGCCCGATCCTGGCCAGGGGTTGTTCCCGTCCGAACAGCTCCTGCGCGAGCTGAGCGACGCAAACGGGCGTTCTACGCGGCGGTGGCCGAGTCGGTTCCGCGCAGTGAGCACCGCGTGCTCGAGGACGCCGCGCACATCACGATCCACATCCACCGTCCAGACGCCGTGCTCCAGGCCATCCGCGACCTGCTCGACAGGGTGGACAGGTGACGGCAGAACCCTCGTAGAGCCCATTGGCTGCGGGTCGGTCATCTCCTGCGGGTGGTTGGCGCCACCGTGGCGTCGCCCCACATCTCAACCCCGGCCAGGCGATCGGGAGGGCGGCCGAGCAGATCAGTTAGGAACCCGACCATGACACGGCGGTGCGGCATCGGGCCGAGGACCACCGAACGGACGCCCCACCTGGCGAAGTCTTGGGCGATCTGGCGGCGCAGCGCCGGGGTCAGGTCGGGAGGGCGCCCTCCCCGCTGGATGCGGTCGAGGGCGCGGGAGGTGGTGGTCGGCGGCGCCTCGTGCAGCACGGCACCGCTCGGGTGGGGTCCGACGAAGTAGCCGCCTGGCATCTTGAATCGCATGCCGGCCTCGGTCTGCCAGACCATCGCCTGGTTGGCCCGTCCCTTTCGGGGAAACGGGACCACAAGCGCGACCTCGTCCCGCGGGAGCCTGTTCACCGCCGAGGTCGTGAAGAACGGCGGCGTGGCCACCACCGGCCAGGAGGGCAGGGGCGCCGCTGGAGCCAGGAAGGCGAGCACCAGCACGGCGGTGACGACGGCCAGCGCGCGCCGCGACCAGCCGCCATCCCGCCACAAGCCCTCCACCGCGACCGCCAGCAGCAGACCGGCGAACAGGGCGGTGAACAGGGCGAGCCGGGACGGCACCATGTTCCGGAGCAACGGCAGCGACTCGATCACGGTCCAGGGCAACCAGACGGGGGTAATGAGCCCGCCGACGCGCAGCCTGGATCCGAGCGAAAGCACCATGCAGACCAGCAGCATGGTGAAGCCGATCCGCACCACGGGGCTCCGACGCCGCGCGAGTACCACGGCGACCACGAGCAGCAGCGGGATACCGAGGTAGGTCTCCTTCGTACCGACAAACCGGTCGCCGAAGCGGATGGCAGCGTCGGGCGCGATCGCCGACAGCCGGCTCGGCGTCACCACAGCCAGCAGGTCGCTGGAGCCGCGCACCTCCTCGGTGATGTCGCCCTGCACGCGTGCCAGGCCGGAGAGCTGCGCGTTCAGCGGCCAGGCGACGAGCGCTTCGAAGACCACCAGGCTCACGGCGAAGGCCATCGCGGCGTACCGCACCCGACCCGGTACCGAACGCGGGTGCATCGCCACCAGCACAACGAGCAGCAGCACGCCGAGCAGCACGGTCCCGGCGAACACTTCCTCGCCGATCAGCACCTGGGCAGCTGCGGTCACGCCGAGGGTCACTCCAAGCCAGACCGGCGACCGCCGCTGGCGGACCACGATCTCGTCGACCAGGACCAGCAGCCACGGCAACAGGAATACCAAGATCAGGTTGAGGTGGTGGGAGTGGGCGATCATCGCCGGCGAGAAGCCATAGACCAGCCCGCCGACCGCGGCCGCGCCATGGTTGGGCACGTAGCGGCGGATCGCCATGTAGGCGCTCCAGGCCGAAAGGCCGTAGGCGAGGGTGAGCAGCACGTTGAGGGTCAGCACCGGCCCGAAGGTCAGGGTCAGCGGCGACAGCAGCAGGCCCGGCAGCGGCACCCAGGTGTTCCACATCAGGTTGATGCCGTCGGGATGGTTGAGGTAGTCGCTGAAGAGTGGCGAGATCTGGCGGCCGATCGCGAACGGCGTCCAGCGCAGGAACCAGGCGAACACGCCCGGGTCGCCGGTGCCGGCCCCGAGCGTCCGGGTCGTCGGCGATGTCCAGGTGGAACCGAGTAGCAGCACCGCCAGGCCGAGAAAGGCCAGCAATATGAGCACCTCGGTCCGCCCCGCACGAAGACGATCGAGCAGGCCGTTCAAGGACCGCCCGTCCAGGTATCGCGGGCGTCCGTTGTGCAGCAGCAGTGGCCGATCCATCCAGCCTCCCCGGCCGGCGAGACTGCGCGCAACGCAACCGGCAGGTACGTCAAGCTGAATGTACCGCCCTCGACGCCGCAACATGCCCAACCCGTCTGGAAGCCGGACATTGTGGGTTGTTCTGCCTTCGGGGAGCTGTTAGGCTTCCCAGCGAACCAGCGGAGCGAATCGGTCGGATCGAATGTTCTCGGTATTCCTCGACGAGGAATACGTGCTGGCATTCCCTGCTGAGAGACGCAGCGCCGCCCGGGATGTGCGGCTCGCCCGCTGAACAGGAAGTCGGACCGAGGGGGTCGAGACTGGCTACCTGTACCCAATGCCGCCGAACGTCCCCAGCAAGCGTAAGGAGTTACCTCATGTCCCTCGCCTTCGAGTCGGTCCGTGTTCCGATCCCGCAGACGACCGGCGCATTTTCAACGAACGAGAATAGGTCCTTCGAGCACGACGTGCGGATCGCTGAGGTCGCGATCAAGTCGTTCAAGCTTGATTACGTTGGCGGCCCACGCACCAGTGACGTCGTTCAGGTAACCGCAAGTGTTGACAGTATCGGTGACGACACCGTCGACTTCACCGTCAAGACCAACTACTCCGGCGGCACCTACTCCGGCGAAGTCTCTGTGCTGATCATTGCCGATGTAGAGGATAGGCGTTGATCATCGCCGATCCACTGAATTAGCACTCCAGCCGTCGATCGTGACCTGACCGCACCTCGCGCGATCTCACCCATGCGGCGAAGGCGTCGATGGCGTCGACGACCATCTCGAAGCGGAGGGAGTGGAACAGGTCGAAGGCGTGCTGTGCTCCGGGAAGCTCGGCGTAGACGACCGGATTGGTCGAGACGCTGTGCAGCTCGTCGGCGAAGTGCCTGGCGTTGTCCACGGGCACCATGGTGTCGCGGTCGCCGTGCGCCATGAAGAACGGCGGCGCATCCGATCACACATATGCCAGCGGTGAGGAGGCGGCTCCTTGGCCATAGTAGTTGCCGTAGTAGCCGTTCAAACCAACGGCGGCGGTGACCGAGGTGTCCGCATCCTCGAAGCCGGGCTGGAAGGTGGGGTCGTTGGGCGTGAGCGCGGCCAACGACGCCATGTGCCCGCCGGCCGAACTGCCCGACAGAAACAGCAGCGCCGGATCGGCACCGTATTCGTGGCCGTGCGCGCGCACCCAGGCGATCACCTTCTTGAGATCGATCAGGTGATCGGGGTGCTGCGCGGCGGGCCGCAGGCGGTAGTTCGCGCTGACGCATACCCAGCCCTGGCTCGCGAGCCGGTAGAGCAGGGGAAGTGATTGGCTGTCCTTCCGGCCCCGGTTATAGCCACCGCCGTGCAGATGAATCAGTACCGGGCCGCCCGATGGACGGGCGCGGTGACGATAGAGGTCGAGGAGGTTTCTGCGGCCGGCATCTCCGTAGCTGATATCTGCCACCCGCTCGACGCCGTGCCGGCGGCGCGACAGCGGCAGGAGCAGGATGCGGGCAAGCGGAAGTTGGCGGCGCAGCCGTGCAGCAAGCTCGGGGTCGATGGCAGCGCGCCAGTCGGCACCGAGGGCCTCGGCCATGGCCCGCTCCAGTGCCGGCCTGGCCTGCAGCCCGCGCCAGGCGACCACGGCGAGCCCGGCCGTCGTCAAGAAGGCCAGCCCCACCGTCGCCCAGCCGCCCAGTGCGTTGATGTCACCCTGGACAAACGCCAGGGACGTCCAGATGAGCAGCCAGTAGAACCCAGCGATTGGCACCTCGTTGAGGAGGAGCCCGAGACGGAAGCTCAGCTTGCCCAACGAGCGCAGCGGCACCAGGGCGAACAGCGTGCCCAGCGCGGCCAGGCCCACGCTCACTAGATAACCAACAGGCACTTCCCCACCTTCGAGTTAGGAGTCACCACGAAAGAAGCTGACGTGGTGAGCTGAACAAGGTCACGGCGTTCCTCCCTGCTGCTCGAGCACGCGCGTCACGACGGTGAGGTCCTGGTCGCCGAGCCCGGCATCGACGACCTGCTGCCATTCGTCGGCCAGGCAGGCAAGGACGGCGAAGCGGTCGTCGTCGGCTGCCTGGAGGGCGAGGCGGACGTCCTTGAGCGCGAGCGACAGCGCGAACTGGGCCGAGAACTCGCCCCTGGCGATCCGTTCCAGCTTGGCTGCCTGCCACGGGGACACCAGCGGGCCGCCGCCGACGGCCTCAATCATTGTCTCGGTCGCAAGCCCCAACCGGCGAGCAAGGGCCACCGAGGTGGCCACCGCTTCGGCCGCGAGCGCGACCAGCGTGTTGTTCACCAGCTTCAGTCGCGACCCAGCCCCAACCGCGCCGACCCAGATGGTGCGCTGACCGAGCGCGTCGAACAGGGGCGCGACGCGCGAACGGGCCTCCTCGGGCCCCGACGCGAAGATCGTCAACCGGCCCTGCTCGGCAGGGTCCCTGCTGCCCGAAACTGGCGCGTCCAGGAGCGTCACGTCAGGACGCTCGGCCTGCACCATGGCCGCGACGCGCTCGGTTCCGGCCACGCCGATGGTGCTCATCTGCACCCAGATCGCGCCCGGAGCGAGCGCCGCGAGCATGCCCTGGTCGCGGGCGATCGAAAGGACGGCGTCGGTGTCGGTCACCATCGTGACGACGATCGGGGCTCGCCGCGCGGCGTCGGCGACGGTCTCGGCGACGTCCGCGCCGAGCTCGGCGAGGTCTCGGGTTGCCGCTGGCCGGCGGTTCCAGACGATCGTCGGGATGCCGGCGCGCAACGCGCTGGTCGCCATCCCGTGGCCCATCGCGCCGATGCCGAGCATCGCAACCGGCTCCTGCCGAGTCGCCCTCATCGCTGCCTCGCTTCTGCGCTGACGGGCGCGACGGCGGCCAGGCTCCCCGGCCGATCCGGCGCGGTCCCGTCCCGGCGATCGGGGGTGGTCGCCTGGCGCCAGCGTCCGCGCAGGACCAGCAGCCCGATCAGGGCGTCCAGGATGAGGAGTCCCCAGTTGAGAACCGTGAACAGGTGGACCTGCGCCTGGGTCACGGAAGGGACCTGGCCGACCTGGAGCAACTGCCACTGCACCTGGGTGGCGGTCAGCAGCAGCGTCAGCCACACCGCGATCGGCTGGGCGGCGTCCCACAGCGCGTGCAGCGCCGCCACCAGCAGGTAGAAGCCGAGCACCGAGCCGGTCGGCCGCAGCCGGCCGCCGCGCGCCGCGGCGCCGAACAGCGCGCCGCCCAGGATCGCGGTCCACAGCCCGTGCCCGACCGGCGTCAGGATGCCGCGCAGCACCTCGGTCTCCACCAGGTTCGGCAGCGACAGGCCGCTGGTGGTGAACAGGGCGTTGAAAGCGTAGCCGGCGCTCTCCAGGGCGGCGAAGCCGAAGCCGACGGTCGCGCCCAGCACGATCCCGTCCCGCATGGTGTAGCGGGGCAGGCGGCGGGCCAGCAGCCACAGGGCGGCCAGCTTGACCGCCTCCTCGATCAGCCCGACGTACAGGTAGGTTCCCGCCGACGGGGACTTGAGGAAGCCGGCCTCCAACAGGGATGCGCCGAGCACGCCGAGCACCCCGCCGTAGACGAAGGCGGTGAGGATGCGCTGGGCGGTGACGACCTGGTCGGCGTGGGCGAAGGCATAGGCGACGAAGGTGACCGGGACCAGGAAGCTGCCCAGCAGGATGATGGTGGGGATCAGGTTGGCGTTCTGGGTCACGAGGGTGACCGCCACCGCCGCCACCCACAGCACCAGGCCGCCAAGGAACATGCGCAGCCAGGGTCGCCTGCTCCACCACCCACGGGTCCCGGCCCCGGTCCCGGCCCCGGTCCCGGTCCCGGTCCCGGTGATGGTCGTGTTCGTCGTTTCCGCTGCTGCCGTCTGCGTCATGACGCGCTCCCTTCGTGGTCGTTGACGGTGGTTCGGATGACTGCCGAGTGTTCTTGCGGGCTCACATGCCTTCGGGGTGAGGGCCACACACCGGCACGGCGTCGGCGACGATCACCTCGATCCGGCGAAGGTCGTCGGCGGACAGGTGGCGGTCGGCGGCCACGCTGGTGCCGGCCGCGACGTACATGGTGGTGAAGGCGACACCCTGTCCCAACCCGGCGACGATCGTCCCTGGCAGCAGGTCGGCGAGGGACCCGGTCACGGGCAGCCGCAGGTACAGCGCCAGCCCGACCGCGCCGAAGGCCATGCCGGCGGCCAGCGTCCGGGCGATCCCCAGGCGGCCGACGAGCCGGCCGCCGAGCTGGGTGCCCACCACGACCGACAGTACCAGTGGCAGGAAGCGTAGCCCGGCCTGGAGCGGGTCCTCACCGAGCACCTGCTGGAAATAGAGGGTGAGGAAGAACAGTTGCATGCCGAACGAGGACATGAACGCCGCCGAGAAGCCGAGCGACCGGCCGATGTCGGGCAGCGCGACGTTGACGATGGAGTAGTCGAGCGCGATGACCAGCTGCGCGGTGGCCAGGACCGCCAGCGCCACGCCCTTGGATCTGGTGGCCCGGGCGCCGGACGTGTGGCTGGTGGCAAGGGGATGGCGAAGGTTCATGCCGTACAGAATCGCCCGCCGACGGCTGCACGTCGTCGCGGCCAGCGCCCATCATGGCTTCCCGCCGGCTGGAGTCCAGCGGTACTGGCCAGCAGGTAGGCCAGATTGGCGCTGGCCACGAAGACAGCCGGCCAGACGGTGGGCGAAGCTGGGAAGCGTCAGGTGAACCAGCCCGGCTCGACAAGCCACCAGGTGGTGCGAGATGCAGCAGATGGAAGGTGAAGCCGTCCCGACGGCTGCCGGATCGAGGCGTTTTGACGCCGTGCGACGCGCGGATCCGTTGCTGGTCGGTTTGGGGTTGCTCACCCTGGTCACCGGCCTGGTCGATGCCGCCTGCTACCTCGGGCTGGGCCGGGTGTTCACCGCCAACATGACCGGCAACGTCGTCCTGCTGGCCTTCGGTGCCGCCGGCACCCAAGGCCTGCCCGTGCTGGGGCCGACGGTGTCGCTGCTGGTGTTCCTGGTCGGCGCGGCCGGTGGCGGGTGGCTCGCCGCCCGGCTTGTCGGACCGGCCAACGCCGACGTGTCGGCCTCGGCGCGGCAACGGTGGCTCAGTATCACGCTGCTGATCGAGCTGGCCCTGGTCACCGCGGCGGGCGTGGTGGCGATCGGGCTGCCGGTCGACGGTGGCGGCGGTCGGCGCTACGCGGTGATCGCGTTGCTGGCCGCGGCCCTTGGCCTGCAGAACGCGACCGTGCGGCGCCTGGCGGTTCCCGATCTGACCACCACCGTGCTCACGCTGACCCTGACTGGGCTGGCCGCCGACTTCGGTCTGGCCGGGCGCAGCCCACGGGTGGGGCGTCGCCTGGCCGCTGTCGGGCTCATGGCCGCAGGAGCGCTCATGGGGGCGCTGCTGCTGCGGGTAGATGTCGCGCTGCCGGTGCTGGCCGCGGCGGTGGTGATCACGCTGGCCGCGGTGGCGCTGCGGTTCGGTCGTACCCCCGAGACCTCTTCGGCCGACGGCTTCGCGGCCGTGACCAGGCCAGGATCCAGGCACTCGAGAGGAGCGTGACCCCATGTCCCTCACCGGCGCCTCGGTCACCGACGACTCGTATTTCCCCGGCGGGTTCACGGGCTACCTCTACAACCGGTTGGCCCGGTTCAATATCGAGGAGGAGGACACCCTCACCGCGCAGCTCGCCACGCTCGGCTATGCACCGGCCGACGTGGACACAGCGATCCTGTCCCACCTGCACCAGGATCACATCGGCGGTCTCCCCGACATCCTGCCGGCGCACGATCCGACCGCAGCTCAGCGGCTGCTGGAGAGCTGAAGCTGGAGGCAACCAGTGAACCTGCGGTCCTCAGGATCAGCCCGGCGCCGCTACTACGTCTACGTGGTCGAGTTGGACGACGCGGTCGGTCCCCGGCGCAACCCTCGGTATCCCTCCGTCTACGTCGGCCAGAGCGTGATGCCGCCGAAGGAGCGCCTTGGTCAGCACAAGGACGGCTACCGATCCTCTCGCTATGTGCGGAAGCATGGGAAGCACCTTCGCCCAGGGCTGTATCGGCGCTTCAATCCGATGGCCACGCGCGACGAAGCCGTCGCAACGGAGCAGGAGCTCGCCAGACGCCTGCGGAATCGTGGCTACACGGTGTATGGAGGCCACTGAAGTGGCCGGGAGCGGTGCTGCGACGAGCAGGCCAGCGACGTCCAGCGGGGCCGTGCCGAGCCTGGTGCCCGGCGCGCCCGGGCGGTATCGGCCCATCGGGGACTACGCCTTCCTGGGCGACTGCCACAGCGGCGCGCTCGTGTCGTCGGCCGGCTCGGTGGACTGGCTGTGCCTGCCGCGGCTGGACGACGGCAGCTACTTTGGGCGGCTGTTGGACCGCGATCGCGGCGGGTGGTGCGCGATCAACCCGGCCGACCCGGGGGTGCGCACCAGCCGGCGCTACCTGGACGGCACGCTGGTGCTGGAGACCGAGATGGCGGTCGCCGGGGGCCGGGTGCGGGTCAGCGACTGCCTGACCATGCGACCCGGCGGCGCCCGAAGGCCGTACCGGCAGCTGCTGCGGGTCGTCGATGGCCTGGAGGGTGCGGTCGACCTGCGGGTCGAGGTGGTCCCCCGCTTCGACTACGGGCAGGTGCGGCCGTGGGTCCGCCGCGCCGGGCGGGCCTGGCAGGCGCTCGGCGGCGACGACGGGCTGGTCATCGAGGGCGACGTGCCGCTGGTGCCGTCCGGGCTGCACGACCTGGTGGCCGAGGTGCGCGTGGCCGCCGGCCAGCGGCTGCGGCTGAGCCTGCGCCATGTCCGCCCCGAGGTCCTCGACGGGTCGGGGAGCAGGCCGCCGGGTCCGGCCGAGCTCGACCGGCGGCTGGAGCAGACGGTGGCCTGGTGGCGAGGGTGGTCGGCCCGCGGCGCCCGGCTCGGCCCCGACCAGGCGGCCCTGGTCCGCTCGGCCACGGTGCTCAAGGCGCTCACCCAGGCCACCACCGGGGCGATCGCCGCCGCGGCCACCACCTCGCTGCCCGAGGCGCCCGGCGGGCCGCGCAACTGGGACTACCGGGCGAGCTGGGTGCGGGACTCGGTGTTCGCGCTGCGGTCGCTGGCCGAGCTCGGCTACACCGCCGAGGCCGACGGGTTTAGGCGGTTCGTGCAGCGCAGCGCCGCCGGCAGCGCCCAGGAGCTCCAGATCATGTACGGACTGGGGGGCGAGCGGCGGCTGAAGGAGCAGACCTTCGACGACCTGGAGGGCTACGGGGGCGCTCGGCCGGTCCGGATCGGCAACGCCGCCGCCCGCCAGCACCAGCACGACGTCTACGGGGAGCTGCTGGATCTGGCCTGGGACTGGCACCAGCGGGGCAAGACCCCGGACGCCGACGACTGGCGGTTCCTGGTGGAGCTGGTCAACGAGGCCGCCAAGCGCTGGACGACCCCCGATCGTGGCATCTGGGAGCTGCGCGGCCCGCCGCGGCACCTGGTCCACTCCAAGGTGATGTGCTGGGTCGCGCTGGACCGCGGGCTGCGCCTAGCCGCCGATGTCGGCTTCCCCGCGCCGGTGGGGCGCTGGAGGTCGACGCGGGCGGCGATCCGGGCCGCGGTCGAGCGCCACGGCTACGACCCCGGCCGGGGGGTGTTCACCCAGACGTTCGACCGGCCCGAGCTGGACGCGGCGCTGCTGCTGCTCCCAAGCACCGGCTTCGTCACCTGGGACGACCAACGGATGCGGCGGACGGTCGACGCGGTCCGCCGCGACCTGGAGGAGGACGGGCTGCTGCTGCGCTACCGGACCCCCGACGGCCTGGAAGGCTCCGAGGGAGCGTTCGTTGCCTGCACCTTCTGGCTGGCCGAGTGCCTGTCCCGACAGGGCCGCGCCGCCGAGGCCCTCGCCGCTTTCACCAGGGCGTCGGCGACCGCCAACGACCTGGGGCTGTTCGCCGAGGAGTTCGACCAGACGACCGGGACGCTGCTCGGGAACTTCCCCCAGGCGCTCACCCACCTGTCGCACATCGCCGCCGCGGTCGCCCTCGAGCAGCCCGGCTGACGGCCCTCAGCGGTCGCCCGGCCGCTCGGGTGCGGGCCGGTCACGGTGACCAGGGCGCCATCGGTGTAGCAGCGCCGCGGCGGCGACGACGACCGTGCCGAGCACGACCAGGCCGGCCTGACCGGCGACGCGCTCGGCGGTGCGCCAGGCCGGCCTGGCGGCGAAGCCGAGCAGGACGAACCCGGTCGCCCAGAGCACGCCTCCGGCCAGGTTGTAGGCCGCGAAGGTGCGGTACGGCACGCCCGCGAGCCCGGCCAGGCCCGGTACCAGCGCCCGCAGCGCCGCGGTGAAGCGGCCGACGAGCACCGCCCGGCCGCCCAGCCGGCGCAGCAGCGCCGTGGCCCGCTCGACCTGGCGGGGATCGACCAGCCGGTGGGGCAGGTGCGCCAGCAGCCGCTCCCCCACCCTGCGGCCGATGGCGTACCCGACCGAGTCGCCCACCACCGCGCCGGCCGCCCCGGCCACCACGGCCGCCCACAGCGGCACCCGGCCCTGGTGGGCGAGCAGGCCGCCAAGCACCAGGGCGAGCTCGCCGGGGACCACGATCCCCAGCAGCGTGGAGGCCTCCAGCGCCGGCAGGGCGAACACCACCACCAGCACCAACGGGCCCGCCAGGCGCAGGATGGTGTCGGTGAGCCAGGTCATGAGGTCGCTTGCATCAGATCGTCCCGTCGGCGCGGAGGGCACGGTAGGCCAGCCAGCCGGGCAGGATCGGCAGCCAGAAGGTGAGCAGCCGGAAGGCCAGCACCCCGGCGACCGCCGGCCCGGTCGGGGCGCCGACGGCGGTGAGCCCGGCGACCAGCGCGGCCTCCATGGCCCCCAGCCCACCGGGGGTCGGGCTGACCGAGGCGACCGCCGCCCCGGCCAGGTAGACCGCGACGGTGCTGACCAAGGGAAGGTGAGCGCCGAAGGCGGCCAGGCAGCAGGCCAGGGCCAACGCGTAGGTCAGGGTGACGCCGGCCGAGCCGCCGAGCAGCTGGGCGGCCTTGCCGGGACGGCGCAGCACCCCGGCCAGCTCCCGGCCCGCCCGCAACGCCGGGACCACCAGCCGCCGGCGTCCGAGCGGCGACCATAGGGCCAGCCCGCCGGTCGCCAGCACCGCCGCCAGCGCGACCAGCACCGGCCAGCCCCTGGGGATCTGGGCCGTGTGCAGCTCGGTATGGCCGGCAAGGAAGGCGGCGACCAGCAGGCCGAGCACGTGGAGGAGGGCGCCGGCCGCGGTGTTGACCGCGACCGCGGCCACGGCGGCCGGCCGGTCCGTCCCGGCGCGCTGCAGGTAGCGGACGTTCAGTCCGATCCCGCCCAGGCTGGCCGGCGTGAGCCGGTTGGCGAACGAGCTGGCCACCTGGACCAGGGTGGTCCGCCCGAGGGCAAGCGGCGGGTCGACCGCGCCGAGCTGGGCGACGGCGGCCGCGAGGTAGCTTGCGGCCGACAGCGCCAGGCCGACCGCCAGCCAGGTCCAGCGAGCCCCCTGGAGCGCTCCCAGCGTCTGCCGGAGCTCGCCGACCTGCGGGAGCAGCAGGTGCACGGCGAACCCGGCGACCACCAGGAGCAGCAGGGTCCTGGGTCGTACGCGGATGACCGGGTCCAGCGGGGGCGGTTCGGTCCCGGTGGCGACCGCCGCCCGCTCGCGCAGCTCCGCGAGCAGGCCCGGCCGGCCCTTGAGGTCGGCACGGGTGGCGGCGGCCAGGGCGGCCGGCTGGAGTAGCGGCAGCGCCTGGGCGACCGCCTCGACGCCGAGGGTCCCGGTGGCGCTGTGCACGGCCCGGCCGGCGCCGACCAGGCAGGCCAGCGAGGTGAGCAGCTCGGCCACGTCACCGGCCAGCCGCCGCCGGCTGGCCGCGGCCTCGGCGAACCCGAAGTCCAGCAGCCAGGGCTGTCTGTCGGGGTCGACCAGCACGTTGGCGCGCCGCAGGTCACGGTGGGCGATGCCAGCGGTGTGCAGCCGCGCCACCTCGGCCCATACGGCGGCCAGCAGCCGGTCGTCGACCTGCGCGGCGTCCAGGCGGTCCAACGTCTCGCCGGCGACGTGCTGCTGGACCAGCAGGACGTGGCCGTCGCCGGTTGGGGCGGCGGTCAGCACCGCCGGGGTACGGACGCCGGCGCGGGCGGCCAGCAGCTGGAGATAGGCCTCGTGCTCCACCGCCTGCTTGGGGGTGGCGAACGGGGTCTCGTCCTCGACCTCCCGGAACACGGCCCAGCGCCAGAGCTTGTAGAGCAGGTCGGCGTCGCGCTGCTCACGGCCGACCGCTTTGACGAACCACCGCTCGCCGTCGCGGGCGCGGACGACGAAGGGGACCGAGCCGCGCGCGTCGGCCCCCACCGGGTGGACCGTCTCCGGCTGGATCCCGGCCGTCTGTAGGCCCTTCAGGATGGCGGGTGCCGTGGGCAGGCCGCCGGGCGCGCCGACGGCCAGATGCGTGGCGGCGGCCACCGCCCAGCCCAGCGCGGCCCCGCCGACCACGTCGAGCGGCAGGTGCGCGCCGGCGTACATCCGGCCGAGCGCCACCAGCCAGACCACCCACCAGACCGCCCGCCGCGCCGGGCGCGGCAGCCACGGCCCGGCCGCGGTCGCCAACGCGGCCGCCACGGCGACGTGGCCGGACGGGTAGCCGAGGCCGGTGTTGAGCGCGCGCTCGACGACCCCTTGGAGCAGAGCGACAGGCCGTGCCCGCCCGACCACACCTTTGACCACCTTTGCCAGCACCCAGGCCAGACCGCCGGACAGGGCGAGGTCACGGGCCAGCCTGGGCCGGCGGGCGGTCAGCGCCACGGCGGCCATGACCGGGACCGCGACCACCGAGCCGAGCTGCATCACCGCCAGCAGCGCCCGACCCAGCCCGTCGGGGAGCTGGTTGACCAGCCGGAACAGGTTGGCGTCGAAGGCGAACACGTGGCCGTGGTAGGCGGCCAGGGCGCCTGCCGCCACCACCAGGCTGCCCACCAGCACCCGCAGCACGTCCCCGGGGTGCCGCCGCACGTGCCGCAGGCGGCCCCTGCCGACATGCGGCCCGGGAGCACCGGACGCCGTGCCAATCGATCGCCCCCGCGGCCCGCCCGCGGCCTCTGGGCCGGCGCCGACGGGCTCCCCGCCCGGGCGCACCGTTGGTGGCGGCGAGCCTGCTCTCACCGCCGCCCGTCCAAAGCCTCGACCTGCTGCCCTTGCTCCCTGCCGTCGCTCGCCGAGCGACCCCGCCGGCGCCGGCCGGCGACGAGCAGCGAACCGGCCAGGGCGAGGGTCAGGAGCCCGGCGAGGATCGAGTTCCAGTCGGCCCGAGCCACCATGGTCTGCGTTGGCTCGGTCACGTCCGAAGGAGCGATGGGGACCAGCGGCCAGGCGTCCGTCCCATCGGCGAACTCCCACATCGTCGGGGCCAGCAGCAGCCAGACGCCGAAGGACAGGGCGATCAGCATGGGCGGGACCCGGTTGCGGGCCACGCGCGCCCAGCCGGCCAGCACGACCAGGGCCAGGCCGGTGCTGACCGCGCTGACCGCGCCCGCGGTGACCCGCATGGTGGACAGCACCAGCGGCGAGACCACCAGCCACGCCCCGAGCGCCAGCAGCGCCCCCGGCGGCCAGGACCGGCGGCTGCGGTCGGGCGCTGTCATCCCGGCAGCGTTGTTGCCGGTCACGTGCATCATCTCCTCGTCGCCGTGGCCGGTTCCTCGGTGGGCATGGCCGTGGCGCTGTGGCCGGTGGCGCCGATGGGTTGGCGTTGGCCGGGGATGCGGCCTAGGACCTCGTCGACGTCGGTGCCGTCCAGGGTCTCGCGTTCCAGGAGCAGGTCGGTGAGGCGGTCAAGGG
>Ga0307278_10000406_pt1 | contig 22010 bp, 17 predicted proteins | sample ER_DNA_117_FD_194482 | JGI IMG/M metagenome (GOLD analysis project Ga0307278, IMG submission 194482) | Bulk soil microbial communities from the East River watershed near Crested Butte, Colorado, United States - ER_DNA_117 | ecosystem: Environmental > Terrestrial > Soil > Floodplain | place...
ACCAGCTCGCCCGCCGGCTGGCCACCGGCGACGGGCGGCTGCTCCGCGTCGGCCTGTACGTCACCGTCCGCGGCCACACCCACGCGGAGCTGGACCGTGAGGTCGCGCGGGTGCAGGGGCTGCTGGGCTCGCTGCTGCTGGACGCCCACCCCGCCACCTTCCGCGCCCTCCAAGGGTGGATCACCACCCTGCCGCTCGGATTGGACCAGCTGCGCCTGCAGCGCACCATGGACACCACCGCGGTGGCGGCCGCGTTCCCGTTCGCCTCCGCCGACCTGCCCCCACCCGCCACCGGTGGGGTGCTGCTGGGCCGCAACCTGCGCACCCAGGGCCTGGTCTGCTGGGACCGCTGGACCCAACCCAACTCCAACCAGGTCATCCTCGCCCGCTCCGGTGCCGGCAAGAGCTACCTCGCCAAGCTGGAGGCCCTACGGTGGCTCTACCACGGCGTCCAGGTCCTGGTCGTCGACCCCGAAAACGAGTACCAGCGGCTCGCCGAGGCGATCGGTGGTGCCTGCCTGCGGCTCGGTGCACCCGGCGTGCACCTCAACCCCCTGGACCTCGGGAGTGAGCCGGACGCGCTGACCCGCCGCGCGCTGTTCGCCCACACCCTGCTGGCGGTGCTGCTCGGCGGCCCCCTGGACCCCGCGACCGCGGCGGTGCTGGACCGGGCGGTGATCGCCGCCTACACCGCCAGGGGGATCACCAGCGACCCGCGCACCCACCCCCGCCCCGCGCCCCTGCTGCGCGACCTCGCCCACGCCCTCGAGGGCGACCCGGACCCAGCCGGGTCGATGCTGGCCGCGCGGCTCGGCCCCTACGTGACGGGGAGCTATCGGGGGTTGTTCGAGCAGCCGACCAGCACCCACCCCGACCGGCACCTGCTGGTGTTGTCGCTGCGGGACCTGCCCGAGGAACTCAAGCCGGTGGGGACGCTGCTGGCCCTGGACACCCTCTGGCGCCACGTCACCAGCCAGCAGCACCGGCGGCGGCTGGTGGTGGTCGACGAGGCGTGGCTGCTGGCCCAGCAGCCCGCCGGCGCCCGGTTCCTGGCGCGGCTGGCCAAGTCGGCCCGCAAGCACTGGTGCGCCCTCACCGTGGTGACTCAGGATGCCGGTGACCTGCTCCAAAGCGAGCTCGGGCAGGCGGTGGTCGCCAACGCCGCCACCCACATCCTGCTCGGCCAAGCCCCCCAAGCCATCGACCGGCTCACCACCACCTTCCACCTGACCGAGGGGGAACGCCAGCTGCTGCTGGCGGCCCGGGTCGGGGAGGGGCTGCTGGCCGGACCGGGCGGCCAGCGCGCCGCGTTCACCGCAATCGCGTCGCCGGAGGAGCATGCGCTGATCACCACCGACCCGGGGTTCAGGGACGCCGACGGGCCAGTCGACGGGAACGCTTCGGGTGATCCAAGGTGAGCGGCGCAGCTGGATGGTTGGTTCATCCAACCGGCGACGTGGGCCACGCCACCCACGGTCGACAGCAGCTCGCCGGTCAAGTCTTCCGAGACGGCGTGTGCCGAGACCAGGATCGCCAGGACCAGCGACGACCGTCAACACTGGAGCGCGTCGCCGGTCCGGGCGTCGCCGGCGGCTCGGCAGGTCGCGGGCTACCCCGCGAGCTTGTGACCGCCAGCTACCAGCAGCGGCGGTTGGGATCCCGCGACGGCGTCCACGGGCGGCTCCTGGTCGGGCTCCGGCAAGGCGATCGCGCCAGCGCCAGCGTGGGGTCGTGGCCGCCGCCGAGCCTGCCCACCCGCGCTGCCACCCCGCCCGCGGTACACCAGCAGCCCATTGACCGGATCGGGCACCGCATCAAGCGCCGCCCGCACGCTCGGCAGGTCACGGAAACGCTCCCACTGCGCCTGGTCGGCGAACGCGACCTCGAACACCACACCCCAGCGGTGCTTGCTCCACGCCCAGTCGACCGCGCCGTTGGCGATCGCCGACTCGATCAGCGAGGCGCTGTGGGCCCGCCGCCACCGGGCCGCGGAGAACGCTCCGTCGGCCACCTCGATCGACCACCACTCGGCCATACCAGCCACGGTAGCCCGCGGCCCGTGGTTGCACCAGCACCAGCTTCGGCCAGGGTGGAGCCGGCTGGCGCGGTCACCAGCACACGCACCCTCACCCGCCCGCCCGCAGGCGGGCGGGGGGCGGTCGGGCTGGCCGCCACCGACGGGCTGGCGCCGACGCCGCTGGAGCGGTTCCTGCTGGACCCCTGGGGCACCCTCACCGACCTCGCTTTGGAGATGGTCGGGCTGACGGCCGGCTGGGGCCTGCGGTTGCTGCTGGTGGCCATTCCACTCGGGCTGGTGGTCGCGGCGGCCGGGCGAGGGTGGCGAGGATGGCGGCAGCAGCGCCTGGCGGTGGGCGCGCGGCTGGTGCAGATCCTGGTGCCGCCGCAGGTCGAGCCAGGCGCCGCCGACGCGCTGTGGAGCAACCTGGCCGGGCTACTGCGCCAACACCACCGCCCCGACCCGCGCCCGCATGTCAGCTTCGAGCTGCACTGGACCGACCGGGGGGTGACGGTGGCGCTGTGGGTGCCCGGCACGATCGCGCCCCACCTGGTGGAACGCGCGGTCGAGGCCGCCTGGCCGGGCGCTCGCGCCAGCCTGCACGACGCCACCCCACCCCTCCCCGCCGGGATGGCGGTGTTGGGTGGGGAGCTGCGGCTGGCCGGCGGGCCGTGGCAGCCGCTGCGGACCGAACACTGGGTCGACCCGCTCCGCGCGATCCTGGGCGCGGCCGGGGAGCTCGCCGGCAGTGAGACCGCGGTAATTCAGGTGCTGGCCCGCCCGGCGGGAGGGCGGCGGCTGGCGCGCGCCACGCGTGCTGCCCGCGCGCTGGCCGGCGCCCCCACCCGACGGGCCCGCCTGGTCGGGGGGCTGCTGGACCTGCTCACCCCCGGCACGAGCCGCACTCCCAGACGCCCGGCGGGGGCGGCGGAGGCGCTACGGATGACCGACGCCCGCGCCGCGCTCGCCAAGCTGGGCGGGCCCTGCTGGGAGGCCTGCGTGCGCTATGGCGTCGCCGGCCCTGCCCGCCCGGACCGCCACGGGCGGCTGCGGGCCCGTGCGCACGCGCTGGCGGCGGCGTTCGCGGTCCACAGCGGCCGTAACCGTCTGGGCCGCCACCGCCTGCGCCACCCCGCCCGCACCTTGGCCGTCCGGCCACTGCCCCGAGGGGACCTGCTCACCACCGGCGAGCTCGCCAGCCTCGCGCACCTGCCCGCCGACCCCGCCATCCCCGGGCTGGCGCGGGCAGGCGCCCGACCCGTGCCGCCACCCCCCGGCCTGCCCCCAAGCGGCAAGGTCCTGGGCGACAGCGAGCTCGGCACCCCCCGCCCGGTCCGCCTCACGCCGGCGGATGCCTGCCAGCACGTCCACCTGCTGGGTGCCACCGGGTCGGGCAAGTCCACCCTCATCACCAACTTGGCGTTGGCCGACATCGAGGCTGGCCGTGGGGTGGTGGTGGTCGACCCCAAAGGCGACCTGGTCGCCGACCTGCTCGAGCGGCTCCCCGAGCAGGCGGTGGATCGGCTGGTGCTGCTGGACCCCGACGAACGCGCCGCCCCACCCACCCTCAACCCCCTGGACGGCGACGACCCCGACCTGGCCGTGGACCACCTGGTCGGGATCCTCCATCGGATCTGGATCGCCCACTGGGGTCCCCGCATCGACGACGTGCTGCGGGCGAGCTGCCTGACGCTGCTGCGCCGCCCCGGCGCCACCCTCACCGACATCTCCCGCCTCCTGTCAGACCCGATCTTCCGGCGGCCCTACCTGCAAGGGTTGGACGACCCGGTCGGGCTGGGAGGGTTCTGGGCCTGGTATGAGCAGCAGAGTCCCGCCGCGCAGGCGCAGCTGGTGGGGCCGATCATGACCCGCCTGCGCGCCTTCCTGCTCCGGGCCTTCGTCCGCGACGTCGTCGGCGCCCCAAGCTCCAGCTTCGACATGGGCGCGGTGTTGGATGGTGGGGTCTGCCTGGTCCGGGTGCCCAAGGGGCTGCTGGGCGATGACACCGCCCGGCTCCTGGGCAGCTTCGTGGTGGCCAGGGTGTGGCAGGCCGCCACCGCCCGCGCCCGCACCGGCCAGCCCCTCCGCCAACCCGCCAGCTTGTATGTGGATGAGTGCCAGAACTTCCTCACCCTGCCCTACCGCTTCGAAGAGCTCCTCCCCGAAGCCCGCGGCTACGGGCTGGCGCTCCACCTCGCCCACCAGCACCTCGGGCAGCTCCCCCGGGAGCTCCACGACGCCCTATCGGCGAACGCGCGGACCAAGGTCTACTTCAGCTGCTCCCCCGAGGACGCCCGGGTGCTGGAGCGCCACGTCCACCCCCACCTTGGCGCCTACGACCTGGCGCACCTGGGCGCCTTCCAGGCCGCCGTCCGCCTGCTGGCGGGTGGCAGCGAGCTGCCGGTGTGCACCATCCGCACCCGCCCCCTCCCGCCCGCGATCCCTGGGCGGTCCGCGCAGGCCCGCGTCACGGCAAGGGCCCGGTTCGGTCGCACCCGCCAGCAGCGCCGCGTCGAGTCGTTGCGGCGCGAGTATGCCGGCGGGGAGGATCCGCGGCTGCCCGGCCCCATCCCCCTCCCACCACTCCATGCCCAGGAGCGGGGGTTGTGAGCGGCCGCCGCAAGCATCCCATCGCACCGCCGCCGGCTCAGCAGCCGGCCGCGCTGGCCGGCCGGCTCACCGATGGCGACTGGCAGGTGTGCCGGCTGCTGGCTGACCACCAGGTCCTCACCACCGGCCTGCTCGCCCTGCTGCTGGGAGTGCCGCCGCGGACGGTACAGCAGCGCCTGGCCACCCTCACCACCCTCAAGGTGGTGGAGCGGTTCCGCCCCCACCAGCCCGTCGGCGCTGGCAGCGCTCCCTACCACTACCTGCTCGGCGAGGCCGGCGCCGCGGTCCTGGCCGCCGATCCCAGCACCACCGTCGACGGGTCAGGCTGGGATCGGGTGCGGCTGCTTAGGTTGGTGCACGCCAACGGGCGCCTGACCCACCAGCTACGGGTCAACACCCTGCTCGCCCAGCTCACCCACACCGCCCGCCACCAGCCCGGCACGCGGCTGGTGTGCTGGTGGCCCGCCCATCGCTGCCACGCCCAGTGGGGCCGGCTGATCACCCCCGACGCCTACGCCCGCTGGCAAGACCCCGACGGCGACGTCGACTTCTTCCTCCACCACACCACCGCCCGCCCCGCCGCCGACCAGCCCGCCGGGCTGCTGGAGGGCTACAACGACCTGGCCGCCGCCACCGGCATCACCACCCCCGTGCTGCTGTGCGCCGCCGATCCCGACCAGGAAGCCCAGCTGCGAGACCACCTCGCCAGACAGTGGCTGCTGGTCCCGGTCGCCACCAGCAACCCGGCCTGCGGCCCGCCCACCCAGGCGGTATGGCTGCCCAGCAGCAGCTCTACTGGCGGCCGGCGGTACCGGCTGGGGGCGCTCGGCCACCCCGACCCCTGGAGCATCCCACCGCGCCCGCCGCGGCCGCCCCACGCGGCACCGTCGCGACCGCCACCACCGGCCTCAGCCCGCCTGGTTGAAGGCCCCGCCGGGTCGAGGTAGGACCCCACCCCCACCACGCCCGACCCGCCATCGATCGACCCGAGCAGCACCAGCAGAAGGAACCGGATGTGGGCAAGCAGCTGTTCCACCCCAACCAGGAGCTCATCCTCGAGCTGCCCTACAGCGAGATGTGCATGCACCTGCGGGTGGCCGGCACCCGCATGCGCGCCCGCCTCCTAGCAACCGGGATGGTGCAGCAGCTGGACCCTGAGGGCCGTGAGTTCTCCTTCCCGATCACCGCCGCAGAAGCCGGCCTCCAGCACGACCGCGACGGCTGGTTCAGCGTGGTCGCCGACCCGCCGGGTCCGCCCGCCGACCACGAGCACCGGGCGGTCCTGGAGGCGGTCAGCGAGCCCCTGGCCATCGACGATCGCCACAGCTGGCGCGGCGACATCGTCGATGGCCCCGCCGGGCCGCTCGACTGGCACCAGGACCTCGGCGACCTGTCGGTCCCCGACCCCGACAGCCAGCCGTGAGCGCGCCGGAGCGGGCGGTGGTGTGGCTGCGGCTTGCCCGCGGCGGGCGGCGTGCGGTGGAGGTCGGCATCGACCCCGCCCACCTCGACCGGGCGCTGGCCAAGTGGCAGCGGCTGCTCGGCACCACGCGGCCGCTGGAGGTCAACGTCTACCCCGCCCGCCCCGATGCCGAGCCACCCAACCCGGTGTTCGGCCTGCCCGACCTCCATGCGGATCCCGTCGGGGCGCTGGCCGGCCACCTGGCCGACCAGCACGGCATCGGCGGCGACACCACCACCTGGCTGCGAGCGCACGAGGGCCTGGTCGGGCTGGTCGGCGAGCACGACCTAGACCACACCGAGCACCAGGGCGAGCTGCTCGACCACACCCACCCCACCACATGGTGACCACCCCACCGACCAACCTGGCGAGCACCCTTCGTGGTCAAGCTGCTGCTGCGGGTACTCGTGTCGGCCGCCAACTCAGTCACCAACTCAGCCACCACCTCATCAGTTGGAGACCCCCACCTGCGCGAACCCGCCGGTCGGGGCGGCTGCTGGCGGCCCGGTCAGCTCCGCGACTGGCGTCCCTGTTCCGCCTACCGGCACCGCGCTGCCTATCTGGTGCGGTGCCGGCTGGTGGTTCCATGCCGCCCGGCGGCCAGCCCCCGCCTAGCCGCCTCCCTCACCCGCCTCACCTGCATCACCGGTGGTGGTCGTGGTGACCCCGGGAACCGATGGTCGCAGCGCCGCCGAGCGGCTGGCCGCCCTCGCCGGGCGGCTCACCGACCGCGACCGCCAACTGTGCCGGCTGCTCCTCGAGCATCGGGTGCTCACCACCCCCCAGCTCGTCGACCTGGCCTTCCCCAGCCGCAACGCCGCCGAGCATCGCCTGGCGATCCTGCACCAGCTCGGTGTGGTCGACCGGTTCCGCCCCCACCACACCCCCGGCAGCGCCCCCTACCACTACGTCCTCGGCCCTCTCGGCGCCGCCCTGCTCGCCGCCGAGGGCGACCAGGACCCATCCCGGCTCGGCTACCGCCGCGACCGGGCCCTGGCGCTGGCGCACTCCCAGCGCCTTGCGCACCTGTTGGGTGTCAACGGCTTCTTCGCCGCCCTGGCCCGCGCCGCCCGCCAACAGCAGGGGGAGGCGGCGTTGGAGGTGTGGTGGTCCGAGCAGCGCTGCGCCGCCCAGTGGGGCCGGCTGGTCCACCCCGACGGCTACGGCCGCTGGCGTGAGCAGCAGGCTCGGGTGGACTTCTTCCTGGAGTACGACCGCGGCAGCGAACCCCTCGGGCGGGTAGCCGGCAAGCTACCCGCCTACGCCGAGCTCGCCCAGGCCACTGGCATCAGCACTCCGCTGCTGCTGTGGCTCCCCAGCCCAACCCGGGAGGCGGCCGCCCGCCAGGCGCTGGCCGGTGCCAGCCTGCCGGTGGCCACCGCCACCCCCCAGCCCGGCCAGACCCCCGCCGGGCCGCTGTGGCTGCCGCTGCACCAACCCGGCCCGCGGCGCTGGCTCGTCCAGCTCGCCAGCGCATGGTGACCACCCTCCTGCCCGCCGGTGCGCATGCGCCACCGCCGCCGCGGCCACCACTCAATCCGCCGACGCCGGCGGATTGCCACCACCAGCACCAAGGGAGGGCTGTTGACGTACGACTTCGAATGGGCCGAGCTGCCCAACGACATCGCCCAACGCAAGCAGCAGGCCTGGCACGAATGGGAAGCCACCGACACCCAACTCCAGGATCCCACCCACCCACGAGGACCCGACGAGCAGGCCGAGCTGGAGCAGCGTCGCCGGGCCGCGTGGAAGCAGTACTGGCACGCCGACGGCGCCCGCTACCACCTCTCCAACCGGCAGATGAGCGACGCCATCACCGTGATGGAACACGCCGGCATGGCCCGCCGCGTCCCCACCCCACCCTTCCCCAAGCTCGCCGACTACGGCGCCAGCAGCACCGAATACGGCGACTGGCTGGACGCCACCGACCGCGGCGACCCGGTCCACCCCAGCGCCGAGCTCGCCGACTACCTGGACGCGCTCGACCAGCATCAGCGCGCCAACCTCGGCGCCGAGGTCATCCCTGTCCACAAGCTGTGGACCAACGACGGCTGGCTGCTCACCCGCGACGAGCTCACCGCCGCGCTGCCCCACGCCCCCGCCAGCGCGGTGGACCGCCGCCAGCGGCCCATCCCCTGGTGGGCGCAGTGGCTGGACTACCTGGACACCGCACGAGGCCACGGCGGAGCCCGGGTCCACTAACCCAGCAGCCTCCCAGCACTCCTGATGGCAGCACCCCTGATGGAGCAAGGCCACCGATACACCTTGACCGGGTCACCGTCACCGACCTGCTCCAAGAACTGGAGGCTTGCGATCCCGACGCCGAAGTCCGCCTCGCCCAACAGCCCACCTGGCCGTCCGAGGACGCCGTCGACCCCGGCAACGCCGCTGTCCAGGTCGACCTGGACAGCGGCCCGGTGGTCTACCTCGGCGAGGGCGCCCAACTCGGCTACTCCCCGAGCCCATCCGCCACCAGCCGGCTGGTAGCCAGCCACCAGCAGCACGGCATCGAGCAGGCGATACCCGTGTGTCGATGCCCCGAACCCCAGCGGCAGTGTCCAACCGAGAACGCGCAACCAAGCTGGAGGCGACCATGCCGGAGGATCCCCAGCAGCCCCGCTACCCCGACGTCCAGGTACAGCTGTCCGGCGAAGACGGCAACGCCTTCGCGATCCTGGGTCGCACCGCCGCGGCGCTGCGCGCCGCCGGGGTGCCCCAGGAGGAGATCGACACCTTCTTCGCCGAGGCCACCAGCGGCGACTACGACCACCTGCTGCAAACCACCATGGCCTGGGTCGACTGGCAGTAGCCGCCACCCCCGTGCCGGCTACCAACGCCACACGCCGTCCCCAGCGGTCCCCGGCATCGCACCCGCCACCACGCCACCCCAAGGCCGCCGACCGCTGCGAGCCGGCAGCTCGTCGACGCCGGCGGCCCCGAACGTCACGCCACGCCAGGAGGCAGCACCCTGTGAGTACCCGATCGGTCATCGCCCGCCCCACCCCAGAAGGCGGCTTCTGTGGTACCTACTGCCACAACGACGGCTACCCCGCCCACCAAGGCCGCATCATGTTCGACGCGGTCACCGGCTACTTCGACGGCGACCCCGACGCCGCCTGCCGCTACTTCATCGACGAGCATCCCGCCGGCTGGTCGGTGCTGCACGGCGACTTTGACGCCTCGCCCGGCTACCGCACCGGCCACCACCCCCAGGATCTCCGTAACCAGTGCTACTGCCACGGCGACCGCCACGAACCACCCCGCCCCCCGCTCACCGATCACACCGCCCGCGCCGGCTTCATCGACTACGCCTACGTGCTGGAACCCGAGCGGCTGCGGGTGCTCACCAATCACGCCGGCGGGTGGCAGCCGGTCGCCGAGCCGGCCTGGACCGAGCAGCCCGACTGGGACGGCGTCGACCAGCACGCCCAACACCTCCGCCGCGGCTGGTAGCACTGCAATCGGCGCGATCGCCGTCGGCCGCCTGGGCCGGTGTCCCGCGGCCCGTGATCTGGCCGAACGTCCGCAACCAACCATCCACGCCAACGCCCGGCGGGCCCTGGGCCTGTGCAGTCGTGTGATACTTCGCGGAGATGGCGTCGCTTACGGCGTCCATCCTAGGTGTGACTGCCAGCTCAATGGGAGCGCAGGTGTCCCGTCGGCCGATCACCTTGATGGTGAATGCCTTGCTGGTCCTAATGGGCGCGCTGTTGGGGATCGCCATCAACTACGCGACCAGCCAGACTGGCGAGCCGCCGCTGGTCTTCCGCTGGCTGCAACGCTGGTCGCTGCCGCTGGTCGGGATCATCCTGGTCCTACTGGTCGCCGGGCAGGCATGGCTGTGGTGGCTGGAACGCCCGATCCCCGCCAAGCGCCTCTGGACCGGGCGGCGGCCACCGTTTCCAGGCTTGGAAGCCTTCACCGAGCAGGACGCGGGTGTGTTCTTTGGGCGCGACACCGAGAGCGATGAGCTACTCGAGCGGCTGCATCCGACCTTGCCGGAACGGGCGCATCGGTTTGTGGCCGTGATCGGCCCTTCCGGGGTCGGCAAGTCCTCACTGGTCCATGCTGGCCTGCTGCCTCGGCTGGCGCACCGCCGCGCGCGCTGGATTGTTGTGCCTTCGCTGGTGCCGGAGGACCAGCCCACCCGCAACCTCGCCCGCAGCCTCGCGCTGATGCTGCCGGGCTGCTCGGCGAACGACCTGGAACAGCAGCTCGCCGATGCTGGCGACCCGTCGGGGCTACTGGGCCGCATCCAGCATTTGCGCGCAGCCCATGGCGGCCGGTCGGTATCGGTTCTGCTGATCATCGATCAGGCCGAGGAGCTGCTAACCCTGACCGGCGCCAGAGAACGCGACGCCTTCCTGGCGCTGTTGCGTGATGCGCTCCGCGCCGACGAGAAGCTGTGGGTGGTGGCTACGTTGCGCTCGGAGTTTCTCACCGGCTTCCTGGCTGCGGGATTCGTTGACCTGTTCCATCAGCCAGTCACGGTGGGAACCCTGAACCGTGCGGCTCTGTTTCAGGTGATCGAGCGGCCCGCTGCTGCGGCGGGACTTGGGTTTGCGCCCGGCCTGGTCGGTCGCATGGTAGATGAATCCGGCGGCGGGGAGGCGCTGCCGCTGCTGGCCTACACCCTGCTGGCTCTCTACCTGCAGGTAGGGCCGGGTGGGACGGTGAGCGTCGAGGCTTACCAGCGGCTGGGCGGTGTCGCTGGTGCGCTGGCCCGCCAGGCCGATAAGGTCACCGCTGAGCTGCGCGCCGCCGACTCCACCGCTCCGGTGGAGGCGACGCTGCTGAAGTTCGTCACGTTGGACCAGGCTGAGCCGACCCGCCGACGGGTATGGCGCAGCATCCTGAGCGACGACGAGCGCGTCGTGGTGGATGCGTTTGTGGCCGCGCGGCTGCTGACCAGTGACGCGGCTGGCGACGATGCGGTGCTCCAGGTCACCCATGAGGCGCTGTTCGGCTACTGGCCGCCGCTGCGGCAGGCGGTTGCTGCGTCCGCTGAGGATCTCCGGCGGCGTGCGGAGCTGGAACGCTGGGCCAGTGACTGGGTGGGCTCCGACCGTCAAGATGCCTATCTCTTGCGAGACGAGCGACTCAAGACCGCGCAGCAGTGGGCCATCGCCCAGGCCGATCTGCTAGAGGAGCTGCCGTTGGTCCGCGAGTTCCTGGACCGGTCGGCACGTATGGACCAGGCCGCGTTGGAGCGGTTGTCCGAGGCGATCGCTCGGCGGGCGCTGGCGGGCATCGATCAGGACCCAGAGCACAGTCTTCTACTGGCCTTGGCGGCGGTCCAGGAATGCGCTCCCACGCCGCTTGCCCATCGGGCACTGCTCGCGGCATTGGGAACCACGCATGTCCGCGGGGTCCTCGCCGGCCATCACAACGGGTTGGCCAGCGTGGCCTGGTCGCCTGACGGCCGGCGGCTGGCCACCACGTCCAGTGACCATACCGCCCGGATTTGGGCTGTAGAGCACGGTGGTGAGCTGCTGGTGTTGCCCCACCGCGAGGGCGTTCGCGGGGTGGCGTGGTCGCCCGATGGTCAGCGCCTGGCCACCACATCGAACGACCGCATGACCCGGATCTGGGACGCGGAGCATGGCACCCAGTTGCTGGTGCTGCGCGGCCACACCGACACGGTTTTGGGGGTGGCGTGGTCGCCCGATGGTCAGCGCTTGGCGACCGCCTCCTACGACCACACTGCCCGGATCTGGGATGTGGAGCACGGTGGTGAGCTGCTGGTGTTGCCCCACCGCGAGGGCGTCCGCGGGGTGGCGTGGTCGCCCGATGGTCAGCGCCTGGCGACCGCCTCACACGACCGCACCGTCCGCATCTGGGATCCGCAAGACGGCGGCGAGTTGCTGGTGTTGCGTGGCCACACCGACATGGTCATGGGGGTGGCGTGGTCGCCCGATGGCCAGCGCTTGGCGACCGCCTCCAACGACCACACTGCCCGGATCTGGGATGTGGAGCACGGTGGTGAGCTGCTGGTGCTGCGCGGCCACACCGAAGTCGTCCGCGGGGTGGCGTGGTCGCCCGATGGTCAGCGCCTGGCCACCGCCTCACACGACCGCACCGCCTGCATCTGGGATGCCCGACACGGCACGCAGCTCACCATCCTCAGAGGCCATCCCGAAGCCGTCGTCGCCGTGGCCTGGTCCCCCGGCAGCCAACACCTCGCGACCGCCTCCTATGACCGCACCGCCCGCATCTGGGATACCCAGCACGCCACCGAGCTGCTGGTCCTCCAAGGCCATACCAACGCCGTCCAGGAGGTGGCCTGGTCCCCGGACGGCCAACGCCTCGCGACCGCCTCCCCCGACCGCACCGCCCGGATTTGGGACGCCCAGCACGGCACTGAGCTGCTGGTGCTGCGCGGCCACACTGACATCGTCATGGGGGTGGCGTGGTCGCCCGATGGAAGCCGTCTTGCGACCGCCTCCTACGACCGCACCGCCCGGATTTGGGACGCCCTGCACGGCGCCGAGCTGCTGGTGCTGCATGGCCACACCGAAGGCGTCCGAGGCGTGGTCTGGTCTCCCGACGGCGAGCGCCTTGCGACTATCTCCAACGATCCCACGGTCCTTGTGTGGCACGCCCAGCGTGGCACTCAATTGTTGGCGCTGCGCGGCCACAGGGAGGAGGTCTGGGGCGTGGCCTGGTCGCCTGACAGCCAGCGCCTCGCCACTGCCTCACATGATCGCAGCACCCGGATCTGGGACGTGCAAGATGGTAGCGAGCTGCTGGTCCTCCACGGCCACAAGGACGCGGTCCTCGGGGTGGCCTGGTCGCCTGACAGCCAGCGCCTCGCCACTGCCTCACACGACCGCACCACTCGGATCTGGGACGTGCAAGATGGTAGCGAGTTGCTGGTGCTTCACGGCCATGAGGATGCGGTACGGGGCGTGGCATGGTCCCCCGATGGGCATCGCCTCGCCACGATTTCGCGTGACGGTACCGCGCGTATCTGGGACGCTCAGCGCGGCAGTCAGGTCACCATTCTGGCTGTCCATGAGAACTGGGGTGAGAGCGTCGCCTGGTCACCGGACGGTCGGCGGCTGGCTACCGCCTCGCGTGACCATACTGCCCGCGTGTGGGATGCGGATGTGACGCTGGAAGCCGTGGTGGCCAGAGCACGTCAGCGTGTCCTTCGTTCGTTGACCGACGAGGAACGAAGACTCGTCCTGCTTCCCGAGCTCTCCACAGCGAGATAGCGCGTGTGTCTGCAGCGCGGACCTCGTAGCCTCCTGCTGCCTGCCCTGCTGCGCGCGCGTTCAAGTGCCACCGCGGTTGGAGGGGCATGCCGTTCATCCAGATCCCGGGGGACCTTCCACCTGGTCGGCCGCACTCAGGCCGGCAACCCTACCGGGTTCCAACCCGACGGCGACTCCATCCAGTTCAAACCCACCAACCCTCAGCTGCTGAACCAGCTCGACCAGCCCGGCCGCCCCTACCGGCTCACCTCCATCGGATCTACCCAGCTGCGCCTAGAAGCCATCGACGCGCTGGAGTTACACTTCGACCGCACCGACCAGCCGGTATCAGCGGGGTGGCGTGGCGCGTCACGGGCAGGGATGGATGCGTGCCGAGCCGTCAATTGACGAGAATTGGCAGCTGGCACGCCACGACCGAGCACCCTTCGCTGCCATCCTCGCCGAACCACGCCGGCCCGACAGCATTGCTCGGTCCAGGCTCACGCCCGGCGCTTCTGCCCCCGCCGCTGTCAAGCCTGGCCGCCAGCCCTGAGGCACCGCTCCCACATGGTGGCGTACGCCTCCACCGAACTCCACAGCGGGACGAGATCCTCCGGCGGTACGCCGAGGTTGGCGACATCCTGCAGCAGGTCGGGTAGGAGCCCGATGTGGGCCAGCCCGTCGGTGTTGATGTCGAAACGCCGCGACCCGGCAACGCAGGGCGCCAACCGGTCGGAGCCCTGCCCCGAGCCGGGCGTGCCGTAGGCGACCGGATAGCGCTGCGGGTTCCGTCGCTGGGATGGACCGGAGTACACCAGGCCCGCGCCGAAGCGGGGTCCGCAGCTGGGAGCCAGCGTGAAATCGGTCGCGAGCCCAACGCCGGCACCATGCATCCGCCTGGCGGCGTGCAGGTAGCTGCTCGCCCACATGATCGAGGAGTGCACTGGAGCGTCGGCCTGACGGCCGAGGCGCACCCGCACGTTCCCGGTCCCGACAAGGCCAGGCGACACCATGCCGCCCAGCCGCCGCAGCCGCTCAACGGTTCGGTCGCTGATAGCGAGCTCGGACGGGATCGGGCCAAGCCGGGCCGCCGCAGCTCCGCCCGGGTCCCGGTGACCGTCGGGGTCGCCTGCGGGGATCGCCAGGTCGAGGAAGCTGGTGTGGGACGACAACAGCGGGTAGTCGCCGGCTTCGGCGATCGCGAGTGTGGCCGCCATCGTCTTGGCGCCCATGTGGTCGACATCGACGATCATGCCCCGCCGCAGCAGCGCACGAATCAGCAGCGCGCCGGCTGCGGTCAGGCCCTGCGCGTTGCGGTGCCCCTGGCCGGGGTCGGTGTCGTAGGCGTCCACGGTGTCGGCGTGGAACGCTCCGGCGGGGTCGAAGTGGACCTGGTCGCGGGTGAGGCGGAACTCAAGCGCCGGTTCCGGCTCGACCTCGACGTAGCGTCGGTTCAGGTAGTGGTTGCTGGCGTTGAAGGGGTTGTAGGGGACGCCGAACAGGGTGCTGTTGCCGTAGAGGGCGAAGCCGCCGAACAGGTTGTCGCTGAGGTGCAGCGGCGTGACCTGCCGCACCCCTGCGTCGTAGAGGCGCGTGACCAGGTCGTCGACCCAGTGGGCGAGCGCGCTCGGAGCGGCTGGGCCGGGCGAGGGCGTGGGATGGTAGCGCTCGAGCTGGTCCACCTCGACGCCGAGGACGACCGCGAGACGATCGTCGCGCCCCACGATGCGCCGCAGTTCCGCCGGTGATCGGGCGACCTCCATGAAGGAGTTTGCCGCGACCAGCCGGCGGATGGCGTCGAGCTGATGGTCGACGGCGTCGCGGTCGAGGGTCTCATGGTCTTCGCCCATGAGGCGGGACAGGAGCTGGTTGTTGACCGCCAGGGCGGCCATGAGTCGCAGCCCACCGTCGTAGGCTCGGCGGATCCAGTCCTGGTGGTACTGCTGGTGCGTGCCGTCGTCCCAACGCGGCCAGTGCTCGAACGATGGGGCCCCGCCGGGGTGGTGGCGGTCGTCCGGCAGCTGCAGCGCCGGCGCGGTCGCTGCCTGCACGACCTGCCGGCTCACGCGCATGGCACCGTCGAGCAGCTCGTAGCCGCCGCCATGTGCGGCACCGTCGCAGGGACCTAGCGCGCCGAGCGGCGCCGCCGGGTCGCCGTAGACGACCCCGCCGAGGCCGAGCTGCGAGCACGGGTGCGTGTGCGTGTCTGCGATCCCGAGCAGCATGGTAGTGCCAGTTTGTCGGGGCTGGCGGTGGCCGTCGAGCCCCGGCGATACTGTCACCGATCACCGATGTGCCTCACCGAGGAGTTCTCCAGCGGCGGCGCCTTCGTGGGTGACCGGGGCTGGTCGTGGCTGGACGGGGACGCCTTCCCGGCCGGACCGGTCGCCATGCAGCGCGTCACCCCTAGCGATCTCACCGGGGTCGGGTCGCTCGGTGGGAGCTACTGGCGCATTCCGGTCGCTCTGCCTGGTCAGCGAGGCGACCACCTGCTGGTCACCCGCCGGGGCGCGACCGGGAGCGCCTGCGGTCCGGTGCGCCGCAGCTGCGGGGAGACGCTGACGCTCCGGCTTGGCTCGTTCGGCGATCTCGGTGCGTCCTCGATCCAACTCTGGGCCGCGCTCACCGAGGATCAGCAGGCCGAGGGCGTGGCGCGGTCGGCCCCGGTCACGCCCTGCCCCCCACGGGTGCCATCACCTGCTCGGGACGGACGGGCGACCGCGTGGATGCTGGTGCGCCTTGCGTCCCCACCCGACTGGCCACCGCTGGAGATCCGCTCGCTTCGCTGGCCCATCGGGGCGTTCCGCGGCCTGGCCTGCACATTCACGATCGTCGACGCCTCGGAACGCGGCGGCTGGCTGCTGGACGCGATCATCGACGAGTAGCCGGATAGGCAGCTTGAGGCTCAGCGGCAGCCTCCGCCTCGGCGGACTGTCGGATCTTCACGATTCCTGGTCGTTATGACAGGATCGCTTCGTCGCAATCTCTCCACTCTTCCCAATGCTGCGCCGCCACGTCACCCTCGCCAAGGCCTTCGTCGCTGCCCTCTCGGCGACGCTGCTCAGCGTGCTCATCAACATCGCCACCAACGAAGGCGTGACACGCCAGCGGTGGGGCTGGGCGATCTGGCTGCTGATCCTGCTGCTGGTCGTCCTGAGTTTCCTGCTGGAGGGTCAGCGCCATCGCCGGTCGGCCCAGCTGGACGACGTTTCGCAAGCGGCGGCCGACCAGATCCCGGAGCACCTGGAGCGCACCTATCGGGAACGCATGATCGTCCGGGTCAGGAGCAGCTGGGTGACCGGCGTGCTGGGTCGATCGCTGCACGCGGCAGCGCGCGCGGCAGCGTCCCGTCATGCGGTGACCTCCGACGCGCCGCTCACGCCCTGGAACCTGGCCTACGTCCAACCCACGATGGTGGAAGCGATCGCGCCCGACATCCCGGTCGTCGAGGTCTTCGACCGCAAGGTCGGCGGAGCGATGCTCATCTTGGGAGGCGCCGGTGCTGGAAAGACCACCCTGCTGCTGCGGCTGGCGAGAGACCTCTTGGACCTGGCTGAGGCCGACTCGACTCGTCCCATCCCAGTGCTGTTCAAGCTCGCCTCGTGGTCACCATCACGGTCGCTCAACGACTGGCTGATCGACGAGCTGCGCATGCTCTACGACGTGCCGCCCAACCTCGGGCGGCACTGGATCGCGACCGAACGGGTCCTGCCGCTGCTGGACGGCCTTGATGAGGTGCCATCCCAGCATCGAGCACGCTGCGTAGCGGCGATCAACGCCTATCGGGACAACCACGGCATGATCCCGCTCGCCATCACCAGCCGAAGCCCGGCCTACGAGGAACTCGCTCGCCCCTTGCGAGTGCAGGGCACCATCCGCGTCGACCCCCCGACCCCCTCGCAGATCGCCGCCTACCTGGACGAGGTCGGCATCCAGGTGCCGCACATCCGAGCGGTCCTCGACGACGACCCGTCTCTGCAACGGCTTCTCGCCTCACCCTTGGTGCTGAACATCGTCGCGCTCGCCTACCGGCGGCGCTCCGGCGCGGACCTGCTGACCAGCGACACGCCGGACGCTTGGCGCCAGCACCTGCTCAAGGTCTACGTGGAAGAGATGCTCAGCCGCGACGACAAGCCAGCCACCCGCACTGCACTGTGGTATCGCGGCGAGGACGTCGAACGGTACTTGGCTTGGCTCGCTCGCGTGCTGCGACGCCACCCGCAGGGAACCTTCCGACTGGCGTGGATCCAGCCACAGTGGCTGACGACCCGAGCGGCGCGCTCCATCGCCACCTGGGGTCTGACACTCGCCGCCGCCCTGGTGGCCACGATCATCGCCGGCGCCGCCGCCGGGTTCATCGACAGCACGCTCGACCCCCAGCTGGGGCTTCCGCCACGACAGCCGCTCCTTGGCGTTCCTCCGTGGCTCGTCACCGCGATCGGCGTCGGTGTGGGCGTCGGGTACTTCATGCACAGCAAGACAGTCCAGCCAGTCGACGAGTTGCGCTGGTCGTGGCTGGCACTGCGGCACCGCCTTCCCGGCAGGATGCCGATGGCCGTGCTCCTCGGCGGCATCGCCGGGACCATCGCCTGGGCCCAGAGCGGCGTGCCGCACCGGGGAGCCATGTTCGGGATGACGACCGCGTTGCTGGCGCTGGTGCTGTTCATCGCGATCGGCGGGTTCACAGGCGGGTTGCGGGAGGATATCGCCTCGCCGAACGATGGCATGCGCCGAACCAGGCGGACGGCGGTCCTTGGAAGCCTGCCAATTGCATTGCCATTCGGCCTGCTCACCGCCGTGCTCTACGGAACCGCGGCCAACCCGACCGTCGGGCTGGTAGCAGGCCTGCACACCACCATCGCCTTCTGGATCGTGGCGGGCCTCTGGGCTGGAGGACGTGACTACCTGCGGCATCTGTCAATACGAGCGCTGCTGTGGCGGGCACGGCTCGCGCCATGGCGATATGCCCGCTTCCTCGATTACGCCGTTGACCGCCTGCTGCTCCAGCGGGTCGGCGCCGGCTACCAGTTCATGCACCCGCTGCTGCTCGACTACTTCGCACAGCGCCACGACCGGACGGTCTATCCACCACCGGCGCACCGGATGGCCACGGTCGGGCGCCGCCTGGTCCGTTCGTTCCGACTCGCCAGTCAGGATGCCGCCCGGCTCGTTTACAGAGGCGAATCCGGATTGGGTTGGCGGAACAACACCTAGGTCGACCACATCAGGATCTACCGCTGGTGCTGCAGCCCCGCTCCGGCACCACCACGCGCAAGGACCCCGACGACCCCGGCGGCGACGACGAACGCCCGATATCCAAGCAGCCCAGACGATTCACCTGGCACCTAGACGCCTCGGCAGCCGGGACATGCGCTACATGAAGGACGCTCAGGGAGTGGAGGTCTCCTACGACAGGGAGTAAGCCGCGCTCCTCGTGACCGCAACTTGGCCCAGAACCAGGTTCCGCCAGTGGTTGACACCTATCCACTGCGATGATCCGGTTCGGTGGTCGTGGTAGGGTCTGACCCGGCTTGACCTCGGCTTGGTGGCTTGTCTGTGACCTGTCGACCCGCGCCACGGCCATCATCGGTAGCACACACGGTGGCCGTGGCGCGGGTCTGACCCTGCTATCCACTGGCTTGGTGCCTTGAATCTGACCTGTCGGCCCGAGGCCGCGGCCATCACCGGCACGCCAACCGGACGAACGTGACCTGCTGCGAGCCTGTCGCCCAGACTCCTCGCAGTGCTGTCCGCCCGGCCGGCGCGCGTGCCATCCCGCCCTGCGAAGGAGAGGAGACGGCCATCACCAGCATGGCACACACCGCCGCGGCCCAGCTCACCATCGGGGTCGATACCCACCTGGATGTCCATGTCGCCCACGCCGCCGACCAGCTCGGCCGCCGTGTGGCCACCGTCCAGGTCCCGACCACGCCCGCTGGCTACGCCGAGCTGCTTGCCTGGGCGCGCCGGCTTGGCGAGCCCGTCGCCTGGGGGTGGAGGGCACCGGCTGCTACGGCGCCGCGCTGGCCCGCTTCCTTGCTGCAGGCGGCCAGGTCGTGGTGGAGGTCAACCGGCCCGACCGGCAGGCGCGGCGCCGCCACGGCAGGTCCGACCCCTCGACGCCCAGGCGGCCGCCAAGGCCGTGCAGGCCGGAGACAGCACCGTCATCCCCAAGGCAGGCACCGGCCAGGTGGCGATGATCCGTTCGCTGCGGGTGGCCCGCCAGACCGCCATGCGGGCCCGCACCCAGGCGATCAACGCCCTCAGAGCGCTGCTGGTCACCGCCCCCGCCGAGCTCCGCGAGCAGCTCCGGGGCCGGTCGGCGACCCGGCTGGTACGCGCCGCTGCCGAACTGGAGCCGGGCCAGATCACCAGCCCCCAGGCCGCGGCCATGCTCGCGCTGGGCACCCTCGCCCGGCGCTACCAGGCCCTGTCGGCCGAGATCACCGCGCTCACCAGCGAGCTGGAGCGGCTCACCCGCACCGCCGCGCCCAAGCTGGTGGCGCTGTTCGGCGTCGGCGCCGACAGCGCCGGCGCGCTGCTGGTCGCCGCCGGTGACAACCCCGGCCGGCTGCGCAGCGACGCCTGCTTTGCGATGCTGTGCGGCGCCTCCCCGATCCAGGCGTCCTCGGGCAAGACCACCCGGCATCGGCTCAATCGGGGTGGTGACCGCCAAGCCAACGCCGCGCTGTACCGGATCATGCTGGTGCGGTTGTGCTACCACCAGCAGACCAAGGACGACATGGCCAGGCGTCTCACCCAAGGCAAGACCAACAAGGAAGTCATCCGCTGCTTGAAGCGCTACCTGGCCCAAGAGATGTTCGCCGTGCTCCACCAAACGAGCCAGGACACCCTCACCACAGCCCCTTGACGTCTATACGAGCGTCAGCTCGCCGGGCAGGCCTTGGCGTCCGCTACCAACGGCTCGGATCCTGGGGTGGCCTGCGGCCTGTTCGATGGTCTGGCCCACGAGCCCCGGCGCCATGGCGTGCCGGTGGGTGTCGTGGTCCCTGGACGCCCCGGCAGGTCGCAGGCGATTCACAGGCTCACGGGACGCATGCCATGGGCACGGGCAGGACCTCAGCGTTGGCAGCCGTGGCCGACCGGCGCAGGATGATCGCCGAGCAACGACGTGATCAATCGCTTCGCGCTGCCGCTGTTCCTGTTCCTTACCATCGGCTACGCGATCGGCTTCGCCCAGCTGTGGCTGGCTGGCTACCGCCCGCCGGACCATCCGACCCCGCCTGGTGGGCGCAGCCCCCGATCTGGCTGTTCGTGCCGCTGGCCTGCACCATCCCGGTGATCCTGCTGTTCGGACGCCAGTGGATCGGAGCCCGCCGCCAGGTCGCAGCATCCGCGCCCCAGCCTGCCGCGGCCATGGCCGAGAGCCGCTGGTGACCGGCTTCTGTGGGACCCGGCGCTCAAGTGTCGCCGTGCCGTTGACGGTAGATCCTTGCTCACCTGAAGTACCGAGTGCGCGCCTGGTTTGGGGCCAACCATGCCTGCACATGCCACCGTCCGACCGAGAAGCCGAGCGCCGGGGGGCTGGCGTGGAAGACCAGGTCGGGCTGGTGGTCGCCGACAGCCATCAGGCCTTTGCGGAAGGGCTCGCCGTCCTGCTGGCCGCCGAGGACGACTTCGCCGTGGCCGGCGTCGCCTACGACTGCCACCGGGTGGTCGAGCTGGCCGGTCACCACCAGCCGGACGTGCTGCTGCTGGACGTCCAGCTTGCCGATGGTGACCTGGCGGCGGCGCTGCTGGCGGTCAAGGCCGCTTCGCCGGCGACCAGGGTGCTGCTGCTGTCGGACTCCGCCGGCGACGGACTGGCGGCCACGACCGGGGCAGACGGCTTGCTGCCCAAGGACGGCTCCAGCCGGCAGGTCGCCAGCGCCATCCGCCGGGCAGCCCTGGGCAGCCAGGACGTCGTGGTGGCCGCGCCGCGCCCGCCCCACCGCGAGGCGGATCTGGAGCTGCTCCAGGCCCGGACCCTGTCCGGTCGCGAGCGTACGGTCCTTGGCCTGCTCGCCAAGGGCTGGTCGACCAGGCGGATCGCCCAGGAGTTGCACGTGTCGGTGCAGACCGTCCGGACCCACGTCCAGAACGTGCTGACCAAGCTCGGGGTCCACTCCAAGCTGGAGGCGGTCGCGTTCGCCTTCCGGCACGGGATGCTGGTCCCTGACGAGGGCGCGCCTCGGGACCGCCACAGCGCCTAGCGCGGGCCAGCGACGACCCCATCAGTAGGCCGTCGCTGGCCCACCATGCGTGGTGGTCTGGGTGTTACCACCGTAGGCGGACGGTGCCGTCTCCCTATCGGGGCACTGTTGCGTTCGCCGTGACCATCCGCGAGCGGCGAGGCTGTCTGCATGAGAACCCGCCGCCTCGCCCGGCTCCCGTTACGCGGTCCGCCTTGGCGGGCTTCCGCTCCCGGCCGATGTCATCGTGCTCGCGGTCCGTTGGTATCTGCGCTTCGGCTTGTCCTACCGCGACGTCGAGGAACTGCTCACCAAGCGTGGTGTCAAGGTCGACCACGTCATTATCTACCGCTGGGTGCCGCGCTTCGCGCCGCTGCTGGCCGACGCCGGTCATGCCGCCACGCCGTGGGTGACCGCAAGCTTCGGGTCGAGTACGTCCGCGGCCTGGGCGTCTGAGCCACGCCGGCTCGAAGCCACGATGCAAGCTACCTACTGGTGGCCAATGGCTGCCCGGTTGCCGGTGCGGCCTAGCT
>Ga0307278_10000408_pt1 | contig 21956 bp, 24 predicted proteins | sample ER_DNA_117_FD_194482 | JGI IMG/M metagenome (GOLD analysis project Ga0307278, IMG submission 194482) | Bulk soil microbial communities from the East River watershed near Crested Butte, Colorado, United States - ER_DNA_117 | ecosystem: Environmental > Terrestrial > Soil > Floodplain | place...
TGCACCTTCAAGGCCGGCGGCACCTGGCTCGGCGTCGAGGTGGCCCGGGTCCAGGAGATCCTCCGCACCCGTGCGACCACCCCCGTGCCGCTGGCGCCCCCGGTGGTGGCCGGCCTGGTCAACCTGCGCGGCCAGATCGTCACCGCGATCGACCTGCGCCGCCGACTGGACCTCGGCGAGCCCGCCGAGGTGCACGACCCGGCCCACGTGGTCGTCCACGGCGCCGAGGGCGCCGTCAGCCTGCTGGTCGACGAGGTCGGGGACGTGCTCCAGGTGTCGGAGGAGGACTTCGAGCCACCCCCGCCGACCCTGACCGGCGTCGCCCGCGAGCTGATCGACGGCGCCTGGAAGCTCCCCGACCGCCTCCTGCTCGCCCTCGACGTCGACCAGGCGGTGACCACGTGACCTCCGTCCCCGCCACGAGCCCCGCCCGGAACGGCGTGCTCGCTGCGCTGCGACGCCCAGGCCTCGCCGCCAAGCTGGCCGGCGGCTTCCTGCTCCTGACCGCGGTCACCGCCGCCGTCGGGCTCTCCGGGCTGTCCCGCCTGTCCGCGATCCACGAGGGGACCACCGAGGTCGTCACCGCCGACCTGCCCCGGCTGGCGCGCGCCGACCATGCGCGCGCCCGTGTGCTGGAGACGCATGCCGCGCTGCAGGACCTGCTCGACGGGAGCGAGGCCGAGCGGACGCAGCTCGAGGGGCGGCTGGACGCCGCCGGCGCGAGCGTCGACGAGGCCATTCGCGATCTGCGGGACGGCGGGCTGGGCGACGAGGAGGCCGGCGCCCTGGGCGAGGTCGAGCAGGAGTGGGCCTCCTACCAGGGCGAGCTACGGAAGGTCAGGGAGGCGAAGCGGACCTCGGACCGGCACGCGGCCACGGCGGCGGCCAGGCGGGCGGATGGCGCCGTCAACCGGGCGATCGCCGGCCTCGGCCAGCTGGACGACCTGATCATCGAGGAGATGCGCCAGGACGCGGCCAGGGCCACGAAGACCTACGGCAACGCTCGCGACGCCACCATCCTGCTGCTGGTGGCGGCGGTGGCGCTGGCCGTCGGCCTGGCGCTGGGGTTGGTCCGCAGCCTGACCCGGCCGCTGCGCAGGGCGGAGGGGCTGCTCCAGACGGTGGCGGGCGGCGACCTCTCCAAGCGCGTCCAGGTCGGCTCCAGCGACGAGCTGGGGCGCATGACGGCCGCCCTCAACCAGACGGTCGACCGCATGCGCGGCGCGATCGGCACGATCGCCGAGAGCTCCCGCGGCCTGGTCGGCGCGGCCGAGCGCATGCAGCAGGTGAGCGAGCAGGTGGGCGCGACCGCCGAGGAGACCTCGGCCCAGGCGGCCAGCGTCTCGGCGGCGGCCGACCAGGTGAGCGCGAACATCCAGACGGTCGCGTCGGGCGCCGAGGAGATGGGCACCAGCATCACCGAGATCGCCAAGAGCGCCAACGAGGCCGCCGACGTGGCCGCCTCGGCGGTGCGGATGGCCGACGACACCAACCGGACCATCGCCAAGCTCGGCGCCTCCAGCCAGGAGATCACCGAGGTGGTCAGGGCGATCACCTCGATCGCCGAGCAGACCAACCTGCTGGCCCTGAACGCCACCATCGAGGCGGCGCGGGCGGGCGAGGCCGGCAAGGGCTTCGCCGTGGTCGCCGGCGAGGTCAAGGAGCTGGCCAAGCAGACCGCCAAGGCGACCGAGGACATCATCCAGCGGACCGGGACGATCCAGGCGGACAGCCAGGAGGCGGTCGAGGCGATCGCGCAGATCGCCAAGATCATCGACCAGATCGCGGCGACGCAGACGACCATCGCCAGCGCGGTGGAGGAGCAGACGGTGACCACGTCCGAGATCGGCCGCAGCGTCAGCGAGGCAGCCGGCGGCAGCTCGGAGATCGCCCGCAGCGTCTCCGGGGTGGCAGAGGCGGCCAAGGACACCACCCGCTGCGCGGTCGACACCCAGCAGGCCGCGCAGGAGCTGACCCGCATCTCGTCCCAGCTCACGGAGCTGGTCGGCCATTTCAGGATCTGACACTTGACGCGGCCGCGAGACCTGTTCGCGGCGAAGGGAGGTGACGGGTGCGCGCGCTGGTGATCGACGACTCCAAGGCGATCCGCATCATCCTGCGCAGGCTGCTCGACGAGCTCGGCTTCGAGGTGGTCGAGGCGGCGAACGGCCGTGAGGCGCTGCGGCGCCTCGACGCCTCCATGGGCCAGTTCGACCTCGCCCTGGTCGACTGGAACATGCCGGAGATGAACGGCCTCGAGTTCGTGCGCGAGGTCCGCGGCCAGGGTGGGCACGAGGACCTCACCATGGTGATGGTCACCACCGAGACCGAGGCCGGGCAGGTGGTGCGCGCGCTGGCCGCGGGGGCCAACGAGTACATCATGAAGCCGTTCTCCAGGGACGTCCTGGTGGACAAGCTGAGCATGCTCGGACTGGTCCCGGCATGACCCGACCCGTCAGGGTCCTGGTGGTGGACGACTCGGTGGTCGTGCGCCGCCTGGTCACCCGCCTGCTCGACGAGGACCCGGGCATCGAGGTCGCCGGCGTCGCCTCCGACGGCCGCCGCGCCCTGGCGGTCCTCCCCCAGGTCGACCCGGACGTGGTCGTGCTCGACGTGGAGATGCCGGAGCTCGACGGGCTGGCCGCCCTCGCCGCCATCCGCGAGCGCCACCCCCGCGTGCGGGTGATCATGTTCTCCAGCCTGACCGAGCGCGGGGCCGCCACCACGCTCGAGGCGCTCGCCCTCGGCGCGGCCGACTACGTCACCAAGCCGCCGGCGCTGGCCCCCTCGGACGCGGCCCTCGACGAGGTCCGCGAGCAGCTGGTGACCAAGGTGCGGGTGCTCGGCGGGCAGTCGGAACGGGCCCGCACGGTCACCGGCCTGTCGCGGCGGGCCAGCCCGGTGCGGGAGGTCACGCCCGGCCACGGGAGCGGACGGGTCGACGTGGTCGCGATCGGCTGCTCGACCGGGGGGCCGAACGCGCTGGTCGAGCTGCTCGGCGGGCTGCCCGCCGGCTTCGCGGTGCCGATCGTGATCGTGCAGCACATGCCGCCACTGTTCACCCGCATGCTGGCCGAACGGCTGGACGCGCGCTGCCCCCTGACCGTCGCCGAGGCGGTGCCAGGGGTGGAGCCACGTGCCGGCGAGGTGTGGCTTGCGCCGGGCGGGCTGCACCTGCTGGTCGAGCGCCAGTCGGGCGTGGTGCGCCTGGCCACCAGCCAGGCGGCGCCCGAGAACTCCTGCCGGCCCTCGGTGGACGTGCTGTTCCGCTCGGTGGCCACCGTCTACGGCGGTGGCGCGCTCGGGGTGGTGCTCACCGGCATGGGCCGCGACGGGGTGCAGGGCAGCGCGGTGCTGCGCGCCGCCGGCGGCCGGGTGCTGGCGCAGGACAAGGCCAGCTCGGTGGTCTGGGGCATGCCTGGGCTGGTGGCCGAGGCTGGCATGGCCGACCAGATGGTGCCGCTCGACCGCCTTGCGGCCGAGCTGCGCCACCGGGTGGAGACTCCCGGCCGGCCGCGGGCTGCGCTGCCGCTGCTCGGAGGGGAGCAGGCGACATGAGCATGACCACCGTCGAGTTCGACTACCTACGCAGGCTGGTGCGGGAGCAGTCGGCCATCGTGCTGGAGTCCGGCAAGGAGTACCTGGTCGAGGCGAGGCTGGCCGGGCTGGTGCGCGAGCAGGGCATGAGCACCGTGACCGACCTGGTCGCCAAGCTCCGCGGCCTCCGCGACGGCCCGCTGCACACCCAGGTGGTCGAGGCGATCACCACCAACGAGACGCTGTTCTTCCGCGACCCGCCGCTCTGGGAGACGCTGCGCAAGGAGATCCTGCCCGGCCTGATCGAGCGGCGCCGCAGCGAGCGTCGCCTGCAGATCTGGTCGGCCGCCTGCTCGAGCGGCCAGGAGCCCTACAGCCTGGCGATGCTCCTGGCCGAGCACTTCGGCGAGCTGGCCGGGTGGGAGGTCGGCATCCTGGCGACCGACCTGTCGACCGCGATGCTCACCCGCGCCCGGGAGGGCAGCTACAGCCAGCTCGAGGTCAACCGCGGGCTGCCGGCCGCCATGCTCGTCAAGCACTTCGCCAAGGAGGGCATGCACTGGCGGGTGGGGCCCGGCCTGCGCCGGGCGGTGGAGTTCCGCCCGCTCAACCTGGACGCGGCCTGGCCGCCGCTGCCGCGGATGGACCTGGTGCTGCTGCGCAACGTGCTCATCTACTTCGACGTCGAGACCAAGCGGACGATCGCCGGCCGCATGGGGCGGCAGCTCCAGCCCGGCGGCTACCTCGTGCTCGGCGCCGCGGAGAACCTCCTCGGCATGGACGACGCCGTCGAGCGTGTGATCTTCGGCCGCATGATCTGCTACCGGCCACGCCAGGCCGGATAAGGGAGGGACCATGGGGATGGCACCGGTCGCCCACGTCGACGAGGGCGACATGACCATGATCGTCGAGAGCATCTTCGCCGAGCTCCTCGGCCTCAGCGTGCAGCCGGCGGCACCGCCGGCCGAGCCAGGCCCAGGCGGAGCCCGCCTGGTCGGGCTCGTCAGGATCAGCGGGGCGTGGCACGGGACCGTGAGCGTCACCTGCGACCGCGAGCTGGCGGTGCGCATCGCCACGGCGATGCTCGACCGCGAGCCGCGGGACGGCGCCGAGCTGGCGGACGCCATCGGCGAGGTGGCCAACATGACCGGCGGCAACGTCAAGGCGCTGCTGCCCGGCCCGTCCCTGCTGTCCCTGCCCGAGATGGCCGAGGAGGGCTCCCCGGTTGCCACCTTCCTCGGCGACCTCGTGAGCCGGCTCGCCTTCGCCGTCGACGGATCGCCCCTGGTCGTCACCGTCGTGGAGCGCACCGGGGAGGACGGCGGCGCCTGAGCCTGGCCGGTTGCCTCAGGTCGGCTCCTGGCCTGCCGATCTCGGGGATGGCGGCGAGAGCCGTCGCCACGGACCGGCGAGGAACTGACGCGATGATCGTGGTGACCCGCTTCCACGGGCGCTCCATGGCCCTCAACTGCGACCTGATCGAGTGTGCCGAGGCCGACCCCGACACCGTCCTGACGCTGGTCGACGGGACCCGCTTCGTCATCCGGGAGAGCCTGGACGAGGTCATCGACAAGGTCCGCGACTTCCGCGCCTCGGTGGTCACGCGCGCCCGCGCGCTCGAGCAGGAGGCCACCTTCGAGCAGACCCTCCGCCTCGTGCCGGACCCGGACCTGGACGCCTGACCGGGACACCACACCGCGATCCGCGCCCAAGGCCGCTTACGCCCCTGTTACACCGGCCGGAGCAGGGTGGTCCGGCCGGTCGCTCCGAGCCCGTGTCAAGACGAAGTCCGGCTCGTGGCTCGGCGACCGGTCCAACGTGTCGGCGGCGCCGTGGTCAGCTCGGAGGAGCTGCTGGAGCGGGTCTGGGACGAGCATGCCGACCCGTTCACCAACACCGTGCGGGTGACGGTCATGAACCTGCGCCGCAAGCTCGGCCGGCCGCCGCTGGTCGAGACCGTCGTCGGCGTCGGGTACCGGCTGTGAGGCCCGGCTGGTTCCGCCCCACCGTGCGGCTGAAGCTGACCCTGCTGTACGGGGTGCTCTTCCTGCTCGCGGGGGCGGGCCTGCTGGCGGTGAACTACGCCCTGGTGCACGCGAGGTTCGCGGGCGGCCCGGGAGCGGTCGGCGTGATGGTCGAGGTCAACGGCCCGGACCAGTCGGTGACCCCCGCACCCGGCGAGGGCACCACCTTCGAGCGACCGGTCGCTCCCGACGGCGGCACCCTGGACGACGTGGTCCGGCGCATCCAGCGGGACGTCGAGGCCAAGGCCCAGCGCGAGCTGCTGACCCAGTCCGGCATCGCGCTCGCCCTGATGGCCCTGGTCTCGGTCGGGCTCGGCTGGGTGGTGGCCGGGCGGGTGCTGCACCCCCTGCAGGAGATCACCGCCACCGCCAAGCGGCTCTCCGGCAGCAACCTGCACGAGCGCATCAACCTGGAAGGCCCCGAGGACGAGCTGAAGGAGCTGGCCGACACGTTCGACCGCATGCTGGCGCGCCTCGACGCGGCCTTCGACGGCCAGCGCCGCTTCGTCGCCAACGCCTCCCACGAGCTGCGCACGCCGCTGACGATCGTGCGCACGGAGGTCGACGTGGCGCTGGCCAACCGGCGCACGTCAGCGGAGGAGCTGCGCGCCCGCGACCCGGTCGACCTGGCCGAGGCGGCTGGCGAGGCGCTGGTCCAGGCCCGGCGGGAAGCCGAGCCACTGGGACTGTCGCTGGCCGCCAGCCTCGAGCCGGCTCCCGTCGCCGGCGACGAGGCCCTGCTCGGCCGGCTGGTGGCCAACCTGGTGGAGAACGCGGTACGCCACAACCTGCCGGGCGGTCACCTGGAGGTGGTGACCGGCCAGAACGGCCGCGCCTTCGTGCGCGTGACCAACAGCGGCGAGGAGATCCCACCCGACCAGGTCGCCACCCTGTTCGAGCCGTTCCACCGGCTCGCCGGCCGGGCCGGCTCGTCGCGGCGAGCCGGCGACGGCCGCGGCGAAGGCAGCGGCCTCGGCCTCTCGATCGTCCGCGCGGTCGCGACCGCCCACGGCGGCGAGGTCGACGCGAAGGCCCTCTCCGGCGGCGGCCTCGAGGTGGTCGTCCGCCTGCCGGCCTCCGACTGACAGGGGCCGCTACCGCTCCCCGCCGACCTGATCCACCGGGGGGCTACCGCTCGGCTTTGCGTGGCCGCCCGCCGCTTGGGTTCCGGCCTCGCTCTTGAGCCCCCCGGACCTTTGATTCACCGGGGGGCTACCGCTCGGCTTTGCGTGGCCGCCCGCCGCTTGGGTTCCGGCCTCGCTCTTGAGCCCCCCGGACCCCCTGGCGGGCGAAGCGGGTCACCTCGGCGTGCAGGGTGTCCACGTACAGCTCGTGCTCGGGCTTCATCAGCACGCTGCGCAGGATGCGGGCGTCGGGCGCGTCGGCCGCCAGGCCCGGGTCGCGGCGGCGCAGCCGCTCGGCCGCCACCCGCAGGGTCGACAGGTACACCGGGGCCGGGTCGGTCATGGCGGCGCGCAGCAGCGCCGCCGAGGCGGCGTCGACGGCCGCCACCGACCGCGCCGTGGTCCGCGGCCAGTAGGTGACGATGTCGAGCTGCGGCTCGGTGTAGAGGCCGAGCTCCTCGGAGCCGGCCAGGCGGCCGGCCCAGGCCCGGGCGGCGCGCAGGCCGGCGGCGAGGAACGGCCCCAGGCCGGCGTCGCCCCGCAGGGGGAACAGCCGCAGGGTGAGCCAGAGGGCTCCGGCGGCGGCGCCGGCGCGGGAGCATTCCAGGCTGATCTCGCCGAGGTGCAGGTCGTCGGAGGTGAAGTAGGTGTACGGCGAGTCGTGCTTGTAGAGGCGGCCGACCGCGGGGTCGCGGAACAGCACCGCCCCGCAGCCGTAGGGTTGCAGGCCGTGCTTGTGCGGGTCGACCACCACCGAGTCGCACTCGGCGATCGCCGTGAACGCCCTGCCGGCGGCGTCGCCGAGCAGGTCGGTCACGAGCGCGAAGAAGCCGCCGTAGGCGGCGTCGACGTGCAGGCGGCAGCCGTAGCGGTCGCGCAGGGCGACGGCCTGGTCGACCGCGTCGACCGCGCCGAGGCCGGTGGTGCCGGCGGTGAGCACCACCGTGCCCACCCGGCCGCCGCGCAGGTGGCCTTCGAGCGCGTCCAGGTCCATGCGCCCGTCCTCGCCGGCCGGCACCGCGACCGTGTCCACGCCGAGCACGCCGCACATGCGCTCGTGGGTGTAGTGCGCCTCCTCGCTGAAGGCGACCGCCTGGCCGGGGCGGAGCTGCCTGGCCACCCAGAGGGCCTCCAGGTTGGCGATCGTGCCGCTCGAGGTGAGATGGCCGAGGGTCTCGCCGGGCAGCCGGAACAGCGCCGCCAGCTCGGCGACCACCTCCTTCTCCATGGCGCCGGTCGCCGGGCCGCCGTCGAGGGCGTGGTTGTTCGGGTTGACCAGCATGGCCGCCAGGTAGCCGGCCACCGCCACCGGGTGGGGCGGCTTCAGCATCTGGCCGGCGTAGCGCGGGTGGAAGAAGGGGTAGTTGTCCTCCAGGCGCTTGGCGTACTCGGCCCACGCGGCGGCCAGCCGCTCCGGGTCGACCGCGCCGGCGGGGTGGCGCTCGTACGGCTCCCAGTGGCCCGTCCAACGCTCCAGGAAGCGGGTGGCGGCGGCCAGGTCCACGTCCCGGTTCGGTTGCATGGCTAGGAGCGCGCCTCGGCCAGCCAGTCGTCCAGGTCGCGGCCGGTGATGCGCTCGTAGGCCTCGCGGTAGCGGGCGGCCGTGCCGGCGATCACGTCGGGGGGCAGGCGCGGTGCCGGCGGGCGCTTGTCCCAGTCCTGGGTCTCCAGCCAGTCGCGCACGTACTGCTTGTCGAACGAGGGCGGCGAGTGGCCCGGCTCCCAGCCGCCGGCGGGCCAGAAGCGGGAGGAGTCGGGGGTGAGCACCTCGTCGGCCAGCACCACCCGGTCGCCGTCGAGGCCGAACTCGAACTTGGTGTCGGCCACCAGGATGCCCCGCCTGGCGGCGTGCTCGGCGCCGCGCCGGTAGGTGGCGACGGTCAGGTCGCGCAGGCGCGCGGTCAGCTCGGCGCCGACCAGCTCGGCCATGCGCTCCTCGGTGATGTTCTCGTCGTGGCCGGTGGTGGCCTTGGTGGCGGGCGTGAACACCGGCTTGGGCAGGCGGTCGGCCTCGCGCAGCCCGTCGGGCAGGGGGACGCCGCACACGCTGCCGCCGGCCTGGTAGTCCTTCCAGCCCGAGCCGGCCAGGAAGCCGCGCGCCACGCACTCGACCGGGATCATCTCGAGCCGGCGCACCAGCATCGCCCGGCCGGCGAGGCGGTGCGCGCCGGCCGGCAGCTCGCTGGCCCGCCAGCCGATCAGGTGGTTGGGCACCAGGTCCACGAGACGGGCGAGCCAGTACTGCGTGAGCGCGGTGAGCACGACGCCCTTGCCCGGGATCGGGTCGTCCAGCACCACGTCGAAGGCGGAGATCCGGTCCGACGCGACCAGCAGGAGCCGGTCGTCGCCGACCTCGTAGATGTCGCGGACCTTGCCGGCGGCGACCTGGCGCAGGCCCTCGGGCTGGAACACGCTCACCGGCCGGCCCCCGTCGCCGGCGAGGAGGCAGAGGCGAGCAAGCCGCGCCCGCCGCCCCGGCCGAGCCCCTCGAGCCGCTCGAAGACCGGGCCGGCCCCGGCCACGAAGCGGGCGGGGTCGAGCGCGCCGTCCAGCCCGCCGTCCCGCCCGGCCAGGGCCTCCGCCACGCCCGGCTCAGCCAGCAGCAGGTCACGGAAGCCGCCGGCACCCTCCCAGGCGGCCATGGCCGCGCGCTGCACCGCCGCGTAGGCCCGCTCCCGGGTCCAGCCCGCGTCGACCAGGGCGAGCAGGGCGGCCGACGAGCCGGCCAGCCCGCCGGCGGCGTCGAGGTTGGCCCGCATCCGCTCCGGGAACACACGCAGCCCGCCGACCAGCCAGATGGCCCGGTCGAGGGCGTAGTCCAGGACGCAGCAGGCGTCGGGCAGGACCACCCGCTCGACCGAGGAGTGGGAGATGTCGCGCTCGTGCCACAGGGCGACGTCCTCGAGGCCGCTGACGGCGTAGCCGCGCAGCAGCCGGGCCAGGCCGGTGATGCGCTCCGCCACGACCGGGTTGCGCTTGTGCGGCATGGCCGAGGAGCCCTTCTGGCCCTCTGCGAACGGCTCCTCGGCCTCGCGCACCTCGGTACGCTGGAGGTGGCGCACCTCGACCGCGAGGCGCTCCAGGTCGGCCCCTGCCAGCGCCATGGCCCCGAGCAGCTCGGCGTGGCGGTCGCGCGCCACCACCTGGGTCGGGGCCGGCTCCGCGCGGAGATCCAGCTCGGCCAGGACCTCGGCCTCGACCTCGGCGGGCAGACTGGCGTACGTTCCGACCGCGCCGGAGACGGTGCCGACGGCGACCGCCTCGCGGGCGGCCGCCAGGCGGCGCCGGTCGCGGTCGAAGGCGAAGGCGTGGCCGGCCAGCTTCAGCCCGAAGGTGGTCGGCTCGGCGGCGACCCCGTGGGTGCGGCCGAGGCAGAGCGTGTCGCGGTGCTCGAAGGCGCGCTCGCGCAGCGTCTCGACCAGGCTGTCGAGCCGCCCGAGCAGCAGGTCGGCAGCCTGGACGAGCTGGACGGCCAAGGCCGTGTCGATCAGGTCCGACGAGGTCATGCCGTAGTGCACGTGGCGGGAGGCGGGCCCGATGCGCTCGCCCCAGGCGGTGAGGAACGCGATCACGTCGTGGTGGAGCTCGCGGTCGAGCTGGTGGATGCGGTCGGCGGACGGCGGGGGCGTCCGCTCGATGACGGCGAGGTCGTCCGCCGGCACCAGCCCGCGGCGGGCCCTGGCCCGCACCACCGCCAGCTCGACCCGGACCAGCAGCTCCAGGCGGTTGGGCTCGCTCCAGATCGCGCCCATCTGCGGCAGGACGTAGCGAGGGATCACGGCCGACCCTTCTCGAGGGGCCTGGTGGGGACAGGCTACAGCCGCAGGCCTTCGGCCAGCTGCTTCTTGAAGTCGTGGAGCTGCTTGCGCAGCGCGTGGTCACCGACGGCGAGGATCTGCACGGCCAGGATGCCCGCGTTGGCGGCGGCGTCCAGCCCGACGGTCGCCACCGGCACCCCCGACGGCATCTGCACGATCGAGTACAGGGCGTCCGCGCCGCCGAGCTGCGGGGTGTAGATGGGCAGGCCGATCACGGGCAGGATCGTGTGCGCGGCGACCATCCCCGGGAGGGCGGCGGAGCGCCCCGCGGCGGCGATCACCACCTCCAGCCCGCGGTCCTCGGCGCTGGCCGCGTAGTCGGCCACGTCGCGGGGGCTGCGGTGCGCGCTGAGCACGTCGAAGGTGTACTCGACGCCGAACTTCTCCAGCATGACCGCGGCCGCCTGGGCCTTCTCCTCGTCGGAGCTGGAGCCGAGGACGATCCCGGCCCGTGGCTGCCCCATACCCCCTCCTCGGGTCGGCAGGTTCAGACGGCGCATTCTATGCCGCCGGAGAGGCGCTCATGCATCCGGCGCTCGGCCGGGCGGGTCGTCCGGCTGCAGCCCCAGGCGCTCGAGCGCGGCCACGATGAACTCGCTCTTGGCATGGGTGAACTCTCCCGGGTCGGTCAGCCCGCGGGCGACGATGTCCCGCTTGACCAGGACGTAGCCGTGCCGCAGGGACTTGTCGGCGCGCAGGGCGTCACGGAAGCCGCGCATCGCCTCCACCTCGACGCTGTCGGCCGGCACCACGTGGACGTGCACGCGGTAGAGGGTGCCGCGGTGGCGGATGGCGCCCTGCAGCATCGGGCGGCTCGGCGGGAAGGCTTCGGCGATCGTCTGGCGCTGCAGCCCGGCGGCGACCAGGGCGTCGGCGACCTCGGCGATCTCGGCCGACGGGGTCGGCAGCAGCAGGTCGATGATGCCCTTGCCCGCCAGGCCGGGCACGGCCGAGCTGCCGACGTGCTCGGCGACGGCCCCCGGGCGGGCGGCCGCGATCAACTCGATCACCCGGCGCGCGACCGCCGGCGCCTGCGGGTCGTACTCGCGCACCTGGATCGGCGCGCGGTCGTACCGCTCGATCGGCGAGGAGCCGGCGGCGTCCGGAGCGCCCGGGCCGCGCGCCCCGACGCGCCGCCGACCTTGCGGCGCGCCGGCACTGGCGTGCTCGTCGAGGTCGTATTCTCGGGACATCGGTGCTCCTGGCGATCAGGCGACGGGTGCCATGTTGGCAGGTGGGTCACAGAGCGTCCATCTATCTCGACTGCGCCGAGCTGGGCAAAACACCATGCCGTGCGCCCATGCTCAGCCGGCCCCGGCGGCGATGTCGCGCCGGTAGTGCACCCCGTCGAAGCGCACCTGGGCGGCGGCCTCGTAGGCCAGCGCCCGGGCGGCCGGCAGGTCGGCACCGAGGGCACTGACCGCCAGCACGCGGCCACCGGCGGTGACCACCGCGCCGCCGGAGTCCAGGGCGGTGCCGGCGTGGTAGAGGTGGGCGCCGGTGGCCGCGGCAGCCTCCAGGCCGTCGATCGGCAGGCCGGTACGGTACGGGCCCGGGTAGCCGCCGGAGGCGAGGACCACGGTGACGCAGGCCCGCCGGTCCCAGCCGACCCGCGCCGCGGCCAGGTCGCCGTCGGCGGCGGCGGCCAGCAGGCCGGCCAGGTCGCCGGTCAGCCGCGGCAGCAGGACCTGGGTCTCCGGGTCGCCGAAGCGGCAGTTGAACTCGAGCACCTTGGGGCCGTCCGCGGTGAGCACCAGCCCCGCATAGAGGAGCCCTTGGTACCTGGCGCCGCGCCGGGCCAGCTCGGCCACGACCGGCTCGAGGACGGTCGCGCGGATCCGGTCGACCTCGGCGGCGGACAGGTCGCCGAGCGGCGAGTAGGCGCCCATGCCGCCGGTGTTGGGGCCGTGGTCGCCGTCGCCGACGCGCTTGTAGTCGCGTGCCGGGGCGAGGGCGAGCACCGAGCGGCCGTCGCTGACGGCGAACAGGCTGGCCTCCGGGCCGGACAGGTGCTCCTCCAGGAGGATCTGGGCGCCGGCCCGGCCGTGGACCCCCTCGACCAGGGCGGCCCGGACCGCCGCCCGCGCCGTGTCCGGGTCGTCCGTGACCGTGACCCCCTTGCCGGCGGCCAGCCCGTCCGCCTTGACCACCCAGGGCGGCCCGAAGTCGTCGAGCGCCTTCTCCGCGGTGTCCGGGTCGCTGAACACCTCGGCCCGGGCGGTCGGCACCCCGGCCGCGGCCATCACCTGCTTGGCGAAGGCCTTCGACCCCTCGATGCGGGCGGCACTGGCCCCTGGTCCGAAGACCCGCAGCCCGGCGGCGGCGAGCTCGTCGGCGACGCCGGCGACCAGGGGCGCCTCCGGGCCGACCACCACCAGGTCGATCCGCTCGGCCGTGGCCCAGGCGGCCAGGGCGGCCCCGTCGACCGGGTCGATCCCGGGGACGGCGGCCGCCACCGCGCGGGTGCCGGCGTTGCCGGGCACGGCGAACACCCGCTCCACGCCGGGGCTGGCCGCCAGCGCCACGGCCAGGGCGTGCTCCCGCCCGCCGCCGCCGACCACCGCGACGCGCACGCTACTGCCCCGGCTCGCGGGTGAGGGTCTGCTCGCGCCCGGGGCCGACGAACACCGCGGTCACCGGCACCCCGGCGAGCTTCTCGACCGCCTCGACGTAGGTCCTGGCCGCCCGTGGCAGGTCGCTGTAGCTGGTCACCCCGCTGATCTCCTCGCGCCAGCCGTCGAACTGCTCGTACATGGGCTCGGCGTGGTAGACCTCCGTCTGGGTCATCGGCCACTCCTCGGTGACCTCGCCGTCGATCTTGAAGGCGACCGCCACGGGGATGCGCTCGAACGCCGACAGCACGTCCAGCTTGCTGACGAACAGCTCGGTGAGCCCGTTGACGCGGGCCGCGTAGCGCAGCACCACCGTGTCCAGCCAGCCGCAGCGGCGCGGCCGCTCGGTGGTGGTGCCGAACTCGACCCCTTTGCGGCGCAGCACCTCTCCCGGCCCCTCGGTCAGCTCGGTCGGGAACGGCCCGGCGCCCACCCTGGTGGTGTACGCCTTGGCGATGCCGATGACCCGGTCGATCTCCCGCGGGCCGACCCCGGTGCCGGACAGCGCCCCGCCGGCGACCGGGGAGGACGAGGTCACGAACGGGTAGGTGCCGTGGTCGACGTCGAGCATGGCGCCCTGGGCGCCCTCGAACAGCAGGTGCCTGCCCTCGCGCAGCGCCTTCCACAGGTACAGGGAGGTGTCCACGATGCGCGGCCGCAGCGCCTCGGCGTAGGTGGCGTACTCCTCCACCACCGCCTCGGGGTCGATCGGCAGCCGGTTGTAGACCTTGGCGAGCACCGCGTTGCGCTCCTTGAGCACCACCTCGACCTTCTGGCTCAGGATCTTGGGGTCGAGCAGGTCCTGGACCCGGACGCCGAGCCGCGCGACCTTGTCGCCGTACGCGGGGCCGATGCCGCGGCCGGTCGTGCCGATGCGGTTGGAGCCCAGGTAGCGCTCGGTGAGCTTGTCGCGCTCCTTGTGCCACGGCATGATCAGGTGCGCGTTGGCCGAGACGAGCAGCTTGGCGGTGGAGATGCCCTGGGCGTCGAGCGCGGCCATCTCGGCCAGCAGCACGCCGGGGTCGATCACCACGCCGTTGCCGATCACCGGCACGGTGTGCGGGTAGAGCACGCCGCTCGGCACCAGGTGCAGCTTGAAGGTGCGGCCGCCGACCATGACGGTGTGCCCGGCGTTGTTGCCGCCCTGGTAGCGGACCACCACGTCCATCTTGTCGGCGAGCAGGTCGGTCGCCTTGCCCTTGCCCTCGTCCCCCCACTGGGCGCCAACAAGGATCGTTCCGGGCATCCTGCACTCGCTTTCGCCATGGGCGTCGGGACGCCCCGAGTCTACTCAGTCACGGCGAGCCAGAGGCCCGCGAGCACCGGTGGGGCGCCGACGAACAGCCAGACGGGGGGAATCTCGCCGAACAGGAGCCAGGCGAGCAGCGAGGCGCCCACCGGCTCGGTCAGGGTGACCACCGCGACCACCGTCGCCGTGACGGAGACGAGCAGGCCGTTGAAGACGGTGTGGCCGAGGAGCTGGGGCCCGGCGACCACCGCGGCGAGCACCAGCCAGGAACGTGGCTGGTAGCCGCCGAGCGCGGCGCCGGTCGCCAGGCAGGCGGGCAGCAGCAGCAACGCGGCGGTGCCGTAGACCGAGGAGGCGTAGACGGCCACCGGCAGGCGCCGCCTGGCCGCCCTGCCCAGCAGCAGGTAGCCGGCGAAGGCGGCGGCACCGGCGAACGCCATGGCGTCGCCGAGCAGCGCCCGCGGCCCCAGGTCGACGTCGGCGACGTCGCCCAGGCCGATCACGGCCGCGCCGGCGGTGGCAAGGCCGATGCCGAGCCAGGCCCGGCGCGACGGCGGCTCCCCCACCAGCGCGGCGCCGAGGCCCACGAACAGCGGCGAGGAGCTGACCAGCACCGCCGACGAGGCCACCGTGGTGAACGAGAGCGACGCGTTGAACAGCGCGAAGTGGACCGCGAGGAAGGCGCCGGCGGCCAGGAGCTGGCCGGCCTCGCGCCGCGCCAGCACCCGCAGGCGCCGGCGCGGCCACCACGCGAACGGGGCGACCAGCAGGGCGCCGGCGAGGCAGCGCCAGAACGCGAGCGAGAGCGCGGGGAGGTGGCCGAGCCTGACCAGCACCGGCGAGGTGGAGATGGCGGCGATGCCGACCAGCAGCCCGGCCCGCACACTCCAGGCGGGCAGCCCGCGCGCCTCCACCGCCGACCCGGCCTCGCGCTCGGAGCTCACGCGGCCACTCTCCCGACCACCCGGGCGGCCGTCAAGCCGCCCGGGGCCCGCGGGCCGGGCTGCCTACTCGAGCGGCCGCCGGCTGCGGGCGAAGGCGGACACGCCGAAGCCGGCGACGAACGCGCCCACCGCGGCGGAGACCAGCGCCAGGTACGACAGCGCGGCGCGGCCGTTGCCGCCGTTGCCGCCGCCGGTCGCCACCGGCGCGGCCGCGGGTGTGGCCGCCACCGGCTGGGTCGGGTCGGCGGCGTTGGCGCCGACCACCACCAGGACCCCGCGCATCTTGGCCGGGTGGATGTTGCACTTGTAGCTGTAGCTGCCCGGCTTGTCGGGCGCGGTGAGCTTGCCCTGCGACCCGGGCCGCACGTTGCCGGTGTCGAGCTGCACGTCGTCGAACGTGGCCGTGTGCGGCGCCTGCCCGGTGTTCTTCCAGGTCACCTCGCCGCCAGGCGCGACCGAGACCTCCGGCTTGTCGAAGGAGAAGTCCTTCATGTCGACGCTGGCCTGGCGCGCGGCGTTGGACTCCGGCGCGCCGCCGGCGCCCGCGCCGCCGGCCCCGCCGCCGCCTGCCTCCCCGGTGACGGTCAGGACCCCCCGCATCGCCTTGGGATGGACCTCGCAGTGGAACGGGAATCGGCCCGGCTTGGACAGCTTCAGGGTGGCGCTGGTGCCGGCGAAGCGGCCGCCCTCGGGGCCCGGCGTGATCGTGCCGGTGTCGAACGACTGGCCGTCGTCGGCGGTGAGCGTGTGCGGCTTGCCGCCGATGTTCGCCACCACCAGGGTCGAGCCGGCCGGCACCTGCAGCTCGGGCGGGTCGAAGCGGAGCTTCTCGTTGGGCAGCGCGGGGTCGACCGCCTGGATGCGGTTGACCCGCGACGGCTGGGCGCCGCCGGTGACCTCGATCACGCCGTTCATCTTGCTCGGGTTGATGCGGCAGAAGTAGGCGTAGCTGCCGGGGACGCTGAAGGTGACCGAGCCGTTCTTGCCTGGCTGGATCGCGTCGGTGTCGAAGGTGCCGCCCCTGTCGGTGACCGTGTGCGCCCGCTGCCCGGTGTTGGTCCAGGTGACGGTGGTGCCGACGGCGACCTCGAGCGGGTCCGGCTGGAAGTCGAAGTCGACGATCTTGGCTTCCTGCTTCTGCGCGCCCTGGGCCAGGCTGGCACGCTGCAGCGCGCCAGCCCCGACCGCGCCCACCCACAGCCAGCCGAACGCCCACAGCAGCCCGGCGGCGCCGACCAGCAGCAGCCTCGCGCGTCGTAGTCGCATCCCTCGCTACCTCGCTGTCACGTAGTCCGCCACGCTGGTCGCCCAGATGGCCCCGAACGTAAGGAAGAGCGCCGAGCCGATCCAGGGGAGCAGCCGGTCGCCCGAGTGCAGCACCCGGATGAGCGCGAACTTGGCCGCCAGGATCAGGAACACCAGCGTCCCGAAGACCGAGTGGAGCAGCACCCTGGTCGGGGAGGTGGGCCCGGCCGGCCCGGCGATGCAGGAGACCGCCACGATCACGGCGACCGCCAGGGAGGCGCGGCCGAGGATGCGGTGCCAGCGCGCCGCGCTGCCGACGGTCATCGGCGGGACCGTGCTCACCCCCCAGAAGCGGGCGGCGAGCAGCACCTGCAGCCCGGCGAGGAACAGCACGAGGGTGGTGCCGATCACCTTCCAGAGCAGCAGGTTGCCTCCGGTGAGGTCGTTGAGCAGGCCGATGATGTCCAACCCGTACTCCTTCAGCCGGAGAGCAGGATCTTGCCCGTCATGCTCGGATGGATGGTGCAGACGTAGTCGAGCGGCTGGTCGACCACCAGGCGGAAGGACTTGCCGGTGTTGAGCGTCCCGGAGTCCACCCCGCCAGGGGTCTTGGCCGTGACCGTGTGCGGCGCCGTGTCGAGGTTCTCGAAGACCACCTCGGTGCCGCGCTCGACCGTGAGGGTGGCCGGCACGAACGCGATGTTCTGCATCTTCACGACCGAGCCGCCACCACCGTAGGCGGCGGCCGCCTCGGCCTGCCCGCCGGCGGGACGGTTCGCGCGCACCATTGCGGCCGGGCCGGCGACCGCCATCGCCAGGAAGAACACCACGATGCCCACCCAGAGCACGCGCCTGCCGTCCACTCAACCCCCTCGCGCCTCGCGGGCGGGCAACGCCCGCCCGCGCCGCCGAGCGACGCAGGCGGCGACCCTATCAGCTCAGCCGCCCGGATGGATCATGCGGGTACGGCCGCCTTCTTAGGCGAAGCGGGGCAGGCATGTCAACGAGCTGGCAGGCCGCGTGTCCGAATGCTTGGCCCATCGGGCAGCGCGGGGGTTCGGGGGCGGAGCCCCCCGGCGGATCGGGCCCTGCCTCAAGCAGGATACTTCTCGAGCAGTTCCCGGAGCCTGGCCACGAATCGCAGGGACTCGTCGTGGTCGCGCTGCCAGATGTTGCGGCCGAAGATGACGCCGAGCGCGCCGGCCTCCATGGCCATGCGCGCCTTGTCGAGCACCTCCTCGTCGCCGCCCTTCTCGCCGCCGCTGAGCAGCACCGGCGTCCGCGCCGCCGAGCGCACCACGGCGCTGACCGCGTCCTGGTCGCCGAGCTGCCCGGCGTAGGTCTTGTGCACGCCCTCGGTCGCCTTCGGGTCGGGGAAGTTCACCTTGACCACGTCGGCACCGAGCTCCGCGGCGGTCCGGGCGGCGTAGTCGACCGCGTAGAGGGAGTTCTTGCCTCCCTTGGCGTCCACCGAGGTGCCGCGCGGGTAGGACCACACCACCAGCGGCAGGCCGAAGCGGTGGGCGTCGCGGCGGACCTGGGCGAACGCCTCGAAGTCCGCCTCCTGCTGCGCCGAGCCGACGTAGAGGGTGTAGCCGACCGCGTCCGCTCCCAGGCGCACCGCGTCCTCGACGCTGGCGTTGAGCGGGGAGCGGGGAGCGTCGGCGGGCGGGATCTCGGTGCGGCCGTTCAGCTTCAGCAGCAGCGGCACCTCGCCGGCGTAGTCCCAGAAGAACTTCTCGGCCGTGCCGACCTGGATGGCGACGCCGTTGAAGCCGCCCTCGACCGCCAGCTTGACGATGTAGGCGGGGTCGCCGGAGGCGGGGTTGTCGAAGAAGTCGCGCGGGCCGTGCTCCAGCCCCTGGTCGTACGGGAGGAACATGGCGGTGCCGTTGCCCAGCCCGTGCTTGTAGAGGATGCGGTGCAGCCGCGCCTTCTTGCCCGTGCCGAGGCCGAGCTCGCCGATCGGGGCGCGGCGGACGGTGGCGTTGCCCATGGTCGCCTCCTGGTCGTCGGAGATCCCATTGTCGTGACGGCGAGGTCGACCCGGCAAGCAACCCGGCGACAGGCCCGCCTCAGACGGGCTCGGCGACCAGGTAGGTCAGCATGGCCGCGAGGGACTCGGCGTCGACCTCGCCCTGCACCCGCTTGGCGACGCGGCCGCGCTTGTCCACCACCACCGTCACCGGCTGGTAGGGAACGTCCCAGCGCGCCCAGGTCTTGCCGGAGCGGTCGTTGGCCAGCGGGTACGGCACGTCGAACTGGCGCTGGTAGGCCTGCCCGGCGGCCACCGTGTCGTTGCGCGACACGCCGACGAAGTGGGCCTTGGCGGCGAACTCCCGGGCAACCTGCCCGAGTCCGGGCTGCTCCGCCCGGCACCGCGGTCACCAGGACTCGAAGAAGTTGACCACCACCGGCTGCCCGCGGAAGCCGGCGAGGGTGATCGTGCCCCCGTCGAAGGCCGTGACCGCCAGGTCGGGGGCAGCCTTGCGCCTGGGTGCCGCGACGATGCCGAGCACCGGCGGCGGTGGGCGCAGGCTGGTGGGGCTGGGCGCCGGCACCGCGGTGGTGGTGGCCGGCGCGGCCGTGCTCGGGGTGGTGGCCGGCGCCGCCTGCCCCGGGCTCGCGGCGTCCGAGCCGGCGCCACCGCCCGCGCAGCCGGCCAGGGTCGCCGCCACGAGGACCGCGATCGCCAGGCGGCGGAGCAGGGAAGGCATGCGGCAATGGTAGTGAGGATCAGCAGAAAAGGTGGAATCGGGACCAGTCACGTCCGGTCGGGACGACCTTGCTTGTTCCACTCACGCCCGCACCGAGGGATACTTGCCCTGGATGCGGGCGGCCAGGCCGCCGGACGGCGGCCCCCAGGCGATCGGAGTGGGCCAGGGGCCACACGGCGGCCGACCTCTCTCATCAGCGAGCCAGCTTGCCGTGTCCCCAAGGAGCAGCCATGCGCGACGGCCGCCACCCCCTCCCGACCGAGTTCGACCGCCTCCAGGCGCCGTCCGACGCCTACGCCGCCCGCCGGGTCGTCACCTACCTGTGCGACCGGGAGCACCTGGTCGCCATCCCGTTCGCGGCCGAGGCGGAGGTCCCGGAGACCTGGGAGTGCCGCTGCGGCCAGCCCGCCGCCCTGGTGGCCTCCGCCGAGCCGGCGGCGCCGTAGCCCCGCGGGGCGGTAGCCCCCCGGGAAACAAGGCTCACGGCGGGGCGGCGCCCTGGCGTGGCAGACTGCGCCGATGGCCCAGCGGCTGTTCGACCTGATCGTGGTTGGCGCCGGCCCGGCCGGCGCGGCCGCCGCGCTGGAGGCACGGCGGCTGCGCGCGGACGCGGCCGTGCTCCTGGTCGACAAGGCCGCCTTCCCGCGCGACAAGCCGTGCGGCGACGGTATCGGCCCGCACGCGGCCGACCAGCTGGCCGCCCTGGGCGCCAGCGGGGTGCTCGACGGCTACCCGCCGGTGTCGCGCCTGCGCTTCCGCGCGCCGGACGGCACCGAGGTCTCCGGGGAGATGGCCCGCCCCAACCGGGTGGTGCCCCGCCGGGTGCTCGACGCCCGCCTCGTCGACGCGGCCGTGGCCAGCGGCGCCGTGCTGCACCGGTCGCACGTCCGCGCCCTCGAGGACCACGGCGACCGGGTGGTGCTCGACGGCGAGCTGGCCGGGCGGGTGGTGGTCGGCGCCGACGGGGCCAACTCGGCCGTGCGGCGGCTGCTCGACCTCGCCGGCAACCCGCCGGACGACGTCGCCATCGCGGTGCGCGGCTACGCGCCCGCGCCGCCCGGCCCGCCGGAGCAGTTCGTCGACTGGGTGCCGGACGGCTGGCCGGCCTACGCCTGGTGCTTCGCCACCGGCACGGGGCTGGCCAACGTCGGCTACGGGCTGCTGCGCAGCCGCCTCGACGGCGGCCGGGCCACGCTCTACGGGCGCTTGCGGACGCTGCTGCCGGGCCTGGAAGCCGACGCCGCCACCCTGCGCGCCCACCACCTGCCGCTGTCCACCTACCGCCCCCCGCCCGGACGCGGCAGGGTGCTGCTGGCGGGCGATGCCGCCTCGCTGGTCAACCCCGTCAGCGGCGAGGGCATCTACTACGCGCTGGCCTCCGGGCGGCTGGCGGCGGCCGCCGCACTGGGCGCCCCGGCCGAACCCCTCGCCGCCTACCGTGAGCTGCTCGGCCGGGCCCTCGGCAGGCACTTCCGCCACGCCGCCCTGCTGGCCAGGGCGATCCGCCACCGCCGCATCGCCACCGCGACCATGGCGGCGGCTGGCAGCTCGCAGGCGCTTTTCGACGACCTGGTCGAGTTCGGCCTCGGCCACGCCCGGGTGAGCCCGGGCATGCTCGCCCGCATCCCGCCGGCCTGGCTGCGGGCGCGCTTCCTCAGCTAGGGCGCGGGTCCGGCCGGACCCGGGCGCCGGCTGACCCGGCCGCGTCGCCGCCGAGCCCGAGCGTGGCCGCGTCGGGCTCGGGGAGCCAGGCGCCCGGCGGGCGCCGCCGCCAGCCCTCGCCGCGGGCGAGCTCGTCGGCGCCGGCGTGCAGGGCGTCGAGGCCGGGGTGGCGCAGCTCGCGGCGGAATACCATCGTCCACGGGTACAGCGGCACCGGCTCGGTGAGCGGCCGCACCACCACGCCGGCTGCCACGGGCCGCTCGACCATGGTCAGGATGGGCCGGCCGTGGCTGCGGAGGTGCTGCACGGTCTCCTCCAGCCCGACGGCGTGCAGGTGCGCGGGGGACGGCTCGGCGCCGAACGCCGCCAGCAGCTGGACGGCCAGGTCGACCCACTCCGGCGCCTGGTCGTTGCCGGCACTCGCGTCCACCTGGGTGCCGCGCAGCGCGGCCAGCGGCACCTCGTCCAGCGCGGCGAGCGGGTGCTCCTCGGGCAGCAGCAGCGCCAGCGGCTCGAGGCGGACCAGCCGGCGGGCGAGCCGCCCGGCGGGGAACGGCTGCCCCAGCCCTTCGCTGCGGCCGAAGGCGACGTCGAGCCGACCGGCGAGCAGCGCCGCGAGCGCGGCCCCGAAGCCGCCGTGGAAGCGCGCGACCAGCTCCGGCCGTGGCGCCCGCTGGCGCGCGGCGCGCAGCACCCGCGTCGGGCTGTGCCCCTCGGCGAGCAGGTCGACCAGCAGCGGCCGGCCCGGGTCGAGGTCGTGCAGCTCCCGCAGCGTCTGGTGGTGGAGGGCGAGCAGCTCGCGGGCGCGCACCAGCAGGCGCTCGCCCTCGGGCGTGAGCGCGACCCGCCGTGTCGTGCGCGTGAAGAGGCGCACGCCGAGCTGCCGCTCGAGTCGGCCGATGTCGCGGCTGAGCGCCTGCTGCGCCAGGTACAGCCGCGCGGCCGCGCGGGTGAAGTGCAGCTCCTCGGCGACCGCCACGAAGTGGCGGAGCAACCGGGGGTCCAGCTCGTCCGCCATCCCCAT
>Ga0307278_10000409_pt1 | contig 21948 bp, 17 predicted proteins | sample ER_DNA_117_FD_194482 | JGI IMG/M metagenome (GOLD analysis project Ga0307278, IMG submission 194482) | Bulk soil microbial communities from the East River watershed near Crested Butte, Colorado, United States - ER_DNA_117 | ecosystem: Environmental > Terrestrial > Soil > Floodplain | place...
CCTCCTCGAGAGGCTCCTCCTCGGGGTGGCGCCCACGGGAGTCGAAACGGAGGTTGCGACTGCTCTCGCCGAAGCCGAACCTCACATCGCCGGCGCCTTGGCCGGTTCTACCCGTGAGAGCGGACTAGCTGCGCTTGAGATCGCGCGGATCTGCTCCGCCGAAGGGCTCGACGAACCGCCCCCCACGCCGCCCGCCGTATAGCAACCGACCGTTTAGTGTAAGAACCTGCAAAGCGTTCCAGCCCTCGCGCGCGAACTCACGACCCTACTCCTCGCTCTCCGCCTCCTCCGTTTCCTTCGAGACCATCCGCCACTTTCCCTTCTTGACCGGTATTTGTCGCCGGATCGCCACGTAGTCGGGTGCGTCTCCGCTTAGTTGTGCCTCGATGCCGACCACCGGCTGAGCTTGCCTTAGTCGCTCCTTGATCTCCTCCAAGGTTTCGTGCTCTTGCGCTTCATCTCTCGGTTCACCGAGCTCCGCCTCTTTGCTTCTTGCGACGTCGCGCCAGTCCGGACGCATGTGCTTGTCCCACAGCTGAGTGACGGTGTTGTCGATGGTGGACGGAGGGAAAGTGGCGAACTGCAAGACGCCGAGCTCCTTGATCTCCTCCGGCAAGCCTTCGAAGTACCTATCAAGCTCACCCAGCGCGGCCTTGAGCTCGTCGCTCTGAACGTAGGACTGACCTGCGGTCAAAAACAGTGGCGCTGTTCGGTGGTGCAGCTTGTCGCCTGAGACGAACACCATTGAAAACGGCAGGTAGTAGAGGTAGGCGACGTCTACCTTGTTGCCGGGCCTCTCTCCGGAGATGAAGCCGCGATCGACTCCTAAGTAGTAAAGGAGATCCACCTTAAACACGTGCGTTGTGTACGGCGCGAACGTGTCAAGTCGCGGGCGCCCAGCTACCTCCCAGCGCCCGAGAGCGATCCATTTCGTTGCATCCGGCACTCCAAGAGTGTCAAGCGCAAGCGCGATCACTTCCCTTTCGTTGCTGGCGCAAATCGCGTCGATAGCTGCTTTCAGTTCTCTCAGATCCGACACCTTCGCCCCCGGCGGAAGGATGTTCTTCAGCACGCCAATCATCCGGTCGGGGTCGAGGGCCTCGAGTTCTGCCCGCCACTGCCGAGCCACAGCTCGTTCGACCTGGAGGAACTCGCCCTCCTTCCAGCGAAGGAGCGCAGCGCCCTCGGGAGTCTCGTCCATGTGAACGCCGATCGCGCCGTCGGGCGCTTGCATGACATCTCCTGCCGCCAGCCCACCATGACGCGGCCGCTCATCTCGATCTCCCTGCCCAGCAGCTCGGCCGAGATGAGCGAGGTGTGGTGGACATTGGGATATGCCTCCGACGGAGTTTTCGCGGCGAGCATCCCGACGACGGTTTCCGGCGCCCTGCCCGCGGCAACGTCCTTCTCGAGGTCGGCAAGCGTCTCGACATAGAAGAGAGGCGTGACGTTGGCGAGGAAGAACACGTCAAACCACACGGCCTCATCCATGCTGAGGGCCTGTAGCGCCGACTTGTCGAAGATCGTGACGGGTCCGATATCAAGATCGTGTCATGACGGACCCAAACGAACGCACGTTCGTAGTACTCTTCTGAGATCCCTTACTTCGACGACGCCGAGCAGCCGGCTGACGTGGCTCGCGTGCGAGCTGTATCACGTGATCAACGGCAACTCCATCTCGAGTTGCGGAACGGCCAGGTGGCTACGGTCAGTGGCACTGACCCCTTCAACATCGACGTCGGCACGGTCGTCCTGGACAGTGAGTGCGGGCGTCCGCCCGGACGCGTGGTTCGATGAAGGGACTCCTCTGCGGCAATGCGAGTCCGCCTGCGGCTTAGCAACCAAGAGCTTGCCGACGATCTGCTCGACTTCCTGCGCCGGCGGGAGTGTTCGGGGGAGCGGATCGAAGAAGGCCAGCTACTCGAGGTCTCGCTTGCACCGGACCCATCCTCGGGCCTTCGTCATCGCCCCTCCCCGAGGTCTGGGTCCCGATCCCTGCGGCGGGAGCTTGTCCGCCGGTTGCACCCTCGCTTCGGGCCCGTCGGCGCTAGGCAGGGACGACCGGCAGCGGGCCGTGGCGGGGTTCGAGGGCGGCGGCCATGCGCTCAGCGTTGCTCTCGGCGCTGCGCGCGATCGCGTCTTGCCGCTCTCGGTCACAAGCGTACGCGGCGATCCGGCGGGGTCGGGAGACGGGCATCGCGCTCGTCGAGCCAGTCCGCGTGCGACTGCGAGCGGAGGCGAAGGATCCGGGCCCGGCCGCGCGGCTGGCCGACCGCCGTCGCGGATGACTGCGAGGGGGCGGCTGTGCGCCTCCGCGCGAGACTATCGACGGCGCCGATGGCCGCCATCGGTCATCTCGGCTTGGACGAAGACGGGCGACAGAGTAGCGTCCCCCGCAAACCACGGGAGGTAAGCCAATGGCAAGCGTCTCCACGGCCGAGGTCGAGCGGGGCGAGTCGAGTCAGCTGCGCTGGGGCGCCTGGCTTATGACCATCGCGGGGCTCGCGTTCATCGGCTACGGAATCATCTTCTTCATCCGCAATTTCACCGGCGATTTCCTCGAGCTCGGGATCGGACCCGAGCAGGTGGCGAGCGGCAAGAGCGAGATCAAAGCGTTTGACAACGATCTGTACCACTACATCAGCCACCTGCAGATCGCCCTCTCCGGCTTCATCGCCGCGGCAGGGCTTGCGGTCATCTTCCTGTCCTGGTTCGGCGTTCGCAGGGGCTACGGCTGGGCGTGGGTCGGGGCGGTCGCTACGCCCGTGCTCGCGCTCGCGGTGGCGCTTCCAGCCCACTATCCATGGGGGTTCGACACCATCGGGCACCTCGGCTTGATCTACCTCGCGACGGTGATCTTCGTCGTCGGGGCCGTGATGTCCGGCAAGGCGCTGAGGCAGAAGGCCTAGCGGGGCGGCGGCCGGGAAGGGTTGACCGCTTCTTGGCCGCCAGTGCGTCTGCGCGTCGTAAGCGTCGCGCGTGACCCGCTGGCGGATCTGCTCGTCGCTCCGCCGCATCTCGGGTGATCCCGGTCGACGTGCTCGCGGGCGAGATGCACGTCTCTCCGTCTATCGACAACGACAACCATCTCGATGGTGTCGCGAACGGCGAGGTTCGCCGCCCGGGTGCGCGCCTGCTCGGCAACACGCTGGCCGGGGAGCTCGGTGCAAACGCCCCGGTGGCGCCAGACAACTCCGCGCTCCTGTACCGCGGCGGCTGTCCATAGCCAGCTCGCCGGATTGAAATTCGCGGAGGGCGCCTTCGGGCACCCTCCGTCTTTTACGAGACGACCGGCAGCGCCTTCTTGATCCCGCCCGGCCGGCGGCCGGTGGCGACGAGCGCTTCGGCGAGCTCGATGATCGTGCGCGCCGTCTCGTTTTCGGGCTCGGCCCACACGAGCGGCTCGCCCGCATCCCGCGCAGCCGAGGATCGAGCGGGATCCTGCCGAGCAGGGGGCGCATCGATCGCCTGCGCGAGCGCCTCGCCGCCGGCGCCGAAGACCTCCTGCCCGCTGCCGACGAGATACGACATGAACGCCCGGCCGTGGAAGAGGATGGTGGCTCCGCTTGCTTTCCTACTGCCCAACAACAGCGATCACCACTGCGGCGTCCTTGACCTTTTCGGCGCGTCGTGCCGTGGCCACCCTAGCTCGCTTAACGCAACACCCTGCGGCCTGTCGCAGTTTGCGGGAATTGCGACGGAGCTCGACGAGGGTTTGTACTCAGGGACGTGCGACCGAGGCTGCGGCCGCTCGTCTTGGACATCCGAGCGAAGCCCCCCAGGACTCAAGGACGACCTTCGGGACAAGCACCCCTGTGGACTCTACGCCGTCCCGTTAACGCACCAGTAACGCACCAGGGCCTGGACGGCTTTGTCACCTCGCTGATCGCCGACGCCCGAAACGCCCGCTTTTCGAGGCTGGTAGTCGGTTCGGATGTCGGCGTCGTGGAGGTGGTGTCGTGGGCCGCGATCCCTCTAGGCGTCAGGCTCCAGCGAGCCGCACGCCTCCGCGTTGTCGCCTAGTCGCGTAGTCCCGCGGCGACAACGAGAGCAGGCGGGGTGGCGAAGGCAGCGCCCCGGCCGAGGCAGGTCGGGCGTCGTCCGGCTACTCGGGACCGGTGAAGCCGACCACCCGTTTCACCATTCCGCGCAGGCGCTGATCAACGGCGGTGAACGGGAGCCGCTCGAGTCTGTACTCGGCATAGGGATACGCCTCCGCTCCGAATCGAGTCTTGAAAAATGCCAGCGATGTCGATCGCCCCGTCTCTCCGAAGTGGTAGTGGCGGCAGCCCGTCTCGCACGCGTCCCGGATCGCGGCTGCGTGGATGAGGTAGTTCGCGCGAGTGGGACCTGCGGCCTCGACGTCCATCGCCCCCCGCGTGTAGTGGGCGTTCGTCCCGCGGAGGACGATCGCCGCCGCCACGGGCCGACCGTCGAGCAAGGCAAGCCAGACGCCGAACGCATCACCGAGCGCCTGCGCGAGGAGATGGAACTTACGGACCGGGTCGCGGCGGTGACCGCGAAAGCGCGTCAGCCACCGGGGCTCGTGCTGTCGACCGGCCCAGCGGGCCAACGACCGCTCGAGGAGTCGGTAGAAAGCGGCGACGTGGTCGTCGGAGGAGCCACGCTCGACGACGACTCCCGCCTTCTCGGCCTTGTGCACGTTCGTCCTCGCGCCGCCCGTGAAGCGTCCGCTCCAGACCTCGTCGAAACCTCCCGCGAGGTCCAGCACGTGCGCCAGGCGGGGGACCACGCGCGCAGAAGACCCGGCCGCCGCCGTCCATTCGGCGGCGAGCAGCGGGTTCGGCCGGATCTGCGTTGTCAGGGCCGGCCGCGCGACCAAGTCGCCTGCGATCAGCGCGACGTCGTTCCGGGTAACTCCGCCCGAGGCGAGAAGACCGCCCATGCCCCAGCCCTCGCCGAAGGACGACTGCGCCGCGAGCCGGCCGTTTCCAAGAGCCTTTCGGCGGACCATGGGCAGGACCAGCCGGCGGCCGTCCTGGCGCTCGTAGAGCCTGCTCGCGTCCTCGAAACCGCCGAGCTCGGACCTGCAGTCGACCCAGCCTGGGCTCTGTGTCACGAGCGCCCGGGGGTCGTCGGCCAGCAGCTCGTACCAGGCGTCGCGAGGGGCCGGGCTCGTCACCAGCCACCGCTCGCCGGCAACCGTGATGTCCGCGGTCGCAGCCATGCCCGTTGACCCGATCACGCCCAGTCCGACCCCGGCCGGCGCCGCACAACCGCGCGGCTTCGCCGGTAGACCCGCCACCCCCGGGTTCGCATCCGCTCGCGCCGCGGTGCTACGGGCGCCCCGCGTCCCTCGAGCCATGCGCCGAGATGGGCGAGGGAGGTGTCGGCGCGAACCGTCAGCCGCGCCAGCGAGAAGACGTCGTCGGCGCTGGAGCTGAGCGTGTTCTTCACCGCACACGCGGACTCGAACCCGCACACGCGCACGAGACGACGCACCGTCCGGCTGTGGTACCCGTGGGGATAGGAGAACGATGGCACGGGCGCCCCCAGAAGCTCCTCGAGGATCTCCTTGGAGCTTGCGATCTCGGCACGTGCGGCCCCGACCGACAGCGTGTCAAGGTGCGGGTGGGTATGGGTATGGGCGCCGATCTCGACTCCCTGTTCGCGCAGGTCCAGGAGCGCTGCCGAATCGAGCCACGGCCCGGCCGGCCGTGTGACCCCGCGTGCCTGGGGCAGGTCCTCGAGGAAGCCGGTGGTGACGAAGAGGGTCACCGCGCAGCCCGCGCCGCGGAGCGAGGGCATCGCCTGATCCCGAAAGTCGGCGAGACCGTCGTCGAAGGTGATCACGACCGGGCGCTCCGGCAGCGAACCCGCGCTTGCGAGCGCATCAGCGCATTCCGTGACCGAGAGCGCCGTCGCGCCTGCCTCGCGAATCAGTTCGAGGTGGCGGCGAAAGGCCTTAGGCGAGACCGTCAGAGGCCTGATCCACGGGAGCGGATCTGCCGAGACGCTGTGGTAGAGGAGGATCGGAATCGAAATCACGAGACCAACCTCTCACGATGCGGTGGCGGACCGCACGCGCCGGAGCTCCCGCGCAAACGCGCCTCAGGCTCTACCCTGTCAATCGGCTGTCTCATCGAGCCGACAAAACGTGGAATCACAAGCCTCGAAAACGTCGCATCGCCAGAGTCAGGGCAGTTGAGTTCGTCGTTAGGGAAAGACAGTCGCATCGAGATCGACGACCTTTGCGCTGCCGCGGAGGAGCGCGCGCGCGGTCTCGGCCACCGGCTCGGCGCGTGGGAGGATCGCAGCGAAGGATCGGTGACTGCGTGGCGAGCCACGTGCTCGACCTGCGCCGCCGTCGCATACGTGCGGATCGCGGGCGGCCTGCTCGGCGCCGCGGGCGAAGCCTGTACCGAGCCCTGCGCGCGTCGACATTAGCGTGTCGACGCGCGAACGCGCCGACGAAGCTGGAGGAGGCGGCGGGCGAGCTCGACTCGGCCCCGCTCCCCAGCCGAGAGGACCTCGAGCAAGAGCGCAGCCTCGGGACTCAGCTGCGGGGCCCGGCACGCCGGACAGGCACCCGGCTCGTGGCCGAGCAGCCGCTCCGCCGCCTGTGCCAGCCCCGCTTGGCACGGAGCGGGCAGCACCTCGACACCCTCCCGCCTCAGAGTGGCCTGGGCGTTTGCGGGAGCGAAGGCGAGCGCGGCCTCACGGAGCATCGGGAGGTCGGCGGCCGTATCGCCGACGGCGAGCGCGAGCAAGCCGCCGTCGCCGTTGTCCGGCTGGCCAAGGCGAGCGGCGAGTGCCCGCACGGCCCGGCCCTTGTCGACACCGCTGGCGACGAAGTCCGTCTGGCCCTCGCCCATGACCGGCCGGATGAGCGCGGACTCCCCGGAGGCCGCGAGAACGGCGGCGACCGTTTGTCGATCGAGCGGCCCCCTCCTGCCGCGCCGATCGACGCAGAAAGCTCGAACGGCGTGGCGATACGCGTCGTCGATGTGGACGTCGTCGCGGGCGGCGAGAGTGGCGCGAACCCGCGCGAGTAGGTTTCGGTCCGCATCGGAGAGGAGGACGTCGGCGTACTCGGGCGCCGTCGTGTAGACCACCGCGCCGTACTCCGCCACTCCTCCGGCCAACCCGTACGAGCGGCAACGGTCGGCGACCTCGGCCGCACTTCGCCCGCTCGCGAGGACCGGCCGGTAGCCGTGGGCGATCAGCGCGCGCAGCGCCATCGCACCAGAGGACGTCATCCCCAGGAATCCGAGCGTCTCCGTCTCCAGCACGCCGTCGAGATCGAGAGCACATAGCGGCCCGTCCTGTGCCGGCTCGAGGTCGGCAAGGAAGAGGCGCGCGATGAAGCGCTGCAGCGATCGCGCCGATCGCCGCTGGAGCTCGAGGGCGTGCTCCGGTCCCGTTCGTCCCGCCCCCCAGAGGTGCGCCAGCTCGTAGAGCAACCAGCGCTCCTCGCCGATCGACTCTCCGACAAGACGCGTGTACTTCGAGCGCAACTGGTCGGCCGTCGCCTCGCTGGGAGAGCTGAGAGCCGCACCGGCGAGGTCGAAGGCGGCGTCATAGGAAATAAGGCCGAGATTCCAGAAGGAACGCTTCGCGAAGTCGACCTTGACGTACCGCCCGCGGCTGTCCTCGTCCGCAAACCAGTTCGAGAGCGCGGTCGACCCGTCGACGACTGAGGGACGAGTCACTCTGAGCAGCTCTTTCGCGAGCCCGTTGACGAGCAGCAATCTCGAAGCCTGCGCACCGCGGCCGAACGCGCGGCCGAGAATGAGGCCCGCGACCTCCCAGACCGGTCGCTCCCCCACTGCCCCGATGCTCCGGTCATTCGGAACTCGCAGCGCTTGCTTGCGTGCCGCGACATACGTCGCGACGGCGTTCACAAGCTCCTCGTCGGGCGCGCTCCCAGGCGGGCAGACTCGGCGCTCGTCCGGGAGCCAGGTGCGGTAGAGGCACCAGTCCGCGACGCCGAAGACCTCGGGCACGTAGTCGTGCAGCGCACTCGCCACCACGAGGGCGTGCTCGCCGTAGTACCCGATGCCCACGCCCTCGACCAGGACCGACAGCGTTCGCGTCGTCGCATCTTCCAGGAGGTCGACCCGGAAGAGCCCGCGATCGTGACTTCGCCTCCAGGCCCGGGGTGAGAGCGGAAGCGGCTCCACTGCCTCGACGCTGACACCGGCCGGGACGAGCCGGCCAAGCGCACGACCGACCGACCCCGGCGTCAGCTTGGAATTGATCGCCCACTCGTCCGACGGCAGCGGCACCGACGGATACCGTCGAAGCCGTGCGGGAACCGCGTCCCGGCTGCCGAAGAGCGGGAGGAGCAGGACGATCGACGCGTGCGGCAGGCCGAGCCGGGCGAGCTCGTCGGCGATTCTGGCGACGCTCCGCCCCGACTCTGGCGGGTCGTCGATCACGAGCGCGAGCCCGTCGCGTCGCGCTATGCGGCGAACGAGGTCGCGCTCGCTTCGAAGGAGCTGGTGTTGGGGGCGAAGCGTGAGCACGCGAACGTCCGCGTATCCGTGGGATCCGAGGAACGTCGCGCACAGAGGCGCGAGGTAGCTGCCCGAGGTGCGGACGCCGGCGACGAGCAGCGGCCGAGACCGGTCTGGCCAGGCGCGCTCGAACTTGACTGTCAGCCTGAGGACGTCCGAGACGTCCAAGTCGAAGGCGTGAAAGCACGACGGCAGGCGAGGGATCTGCTCACGGAGCGCGGCCGGCACCGCAGCGACCGCGGGGAGCGCCGCCTCCGCCTTCGCCGCGGCGCCCGTCGAGCCTGCTGCTGCGCCCGCGACAGACGCGGAGACGGTCCCGGCGAGCGTGTCCACGCACATCGCCAGATTGCGCTGCCAGGAGAGCAGGTTGCGCGACGGACGCCGGCGGCTCCTCAAATCCAGCGCTCCCGACATCGTCGTGGCGGCCGTACGTCCTGCGACCGCCCGGGCCCATCCCCCGCTCGAGAGGAGCTGATCGCCGATCGCACCCAAGAAGTTGATGTCGCGGTGGACGTGATCCTCGGCGACCTGATTCATTCCCGCGGCACAGAGGTACGCGTCCAGCCAGGCCCGCCGCCGCAGCGCGTCGGCGAGGAGCGAAGCGAGCTCTGCGACGTTCAGCAGCAGATTGCCCGTCGCGATCGCGGCCGGGTACGCGTGCGCACGTACGTCGGTAGAGGTCATCCACCTCATCGGCATGATGCGCAGCGGGGGTCGCGGCGGCTCAGCGTACGTGCGGCGGGCTCAGTTGGAGGGTGCGAGCTCGCTACGACCCGGTAACCTGGCTTCACGGTGACCCGTGCGAGATGGTTGCTCGCCCTCGGCGGCGTGCTGTGCGCCGGAGTCCTTCTCGGCTCGGTGGATGCGCGGGGGCCACAGGCGGAATCCACCAGCAGGTCCGTGTACTGGGGCGCCTACGTCGGCGGCGGGCAATACCGGCTGACCGATGCCCCGTGGGACATGACGAGCGCAGATCGCTTCGAGGCGAACACGGGCAAACGGATGTCGCTGCTCGAATGGGGCCAGGACTGGTACGAGTGCAGCAGCTCATGCGGGCTGCGCGGGTTCCGGGCCGACCTGATGAACAAGGCACGGGCACGCGGCTACCTCCCGGTTCTGACCTGGGGGTCGTACGAGGAAGGGAAGGATGCAAACCAGCCGCGGTATCGGCTCTCCCAGGTCATCGGCGGGCGCTACGACTCGTTCATCAGGAGGTGGGCAATCGGCGCCAGGAAATGGAGGCATCCATTCTTCCTCCGCTTCGACTGGGAGATGAACACGAATGGCGTCCCCTACAGCGAGCATGCGAACGGAAATCGGCCCCGCGAGTTCGTGCGAATGTGGCGCCATGTGCACCGTATCTTCACCCGTGTCGGCGCCAGGAACGTGACCTGGGTGTGGTGCCCGAACATCGAGTACGCAGGATCCGTCAAGCCACTCGACTCGCTGTATCCCGGTAACGCCTACGTCGACTGGACGTGTCTCGACGGCTACAACTGGGGAACGAACCCGGCCCATCCCTGGGTCTGGATGTCGTTCGACACCGCCTTTCGCCAGACCTACGATCTCGTGACAACACGCGTCGCGCCCTCGAAGCCGGTGATGATCGGGGAGATGTCGTCGACCGAGCTCGGCGGCTCGAAGGCGGACTGGATCGCCGATGCCCTCAGCACGCAGATTCCGGACCGCTTTCCGCGCATCGACGCTGTGGTGTGGATGAACAAGTACTGGCAGGGGATGGACTGGCCGATCGAGTCGTCCCAGGCGGCCGAGGACGCGACACGAGCGGCACTCCAGTTGCCGGCCTACGTCACGAACCGGTTCCGCGCGGCACCCAGCGGGCCCATCCATCCGCCGCGGTAGCCGCACGTCTCCTCGAGCCTACGGGCCGGAGTGCTCGGCGAGGATGATCCCGAAACGCACCAGGACCACTATGACGAAGCACGCAAGGAGCGGAACCGCGGCCTTTGCGAGCCGGCGTCGCAGCGCGGCCTCGCTGCCGGCGCGCCGCTCGTCGTCGAAACTCACGGCGGGCGCAACCCCGGCCCCCTGCTCGACCGACCTCTGGGACGGCGATTCATCCTCCGCACCTGGCCGCCCGGTCGGATACCCCAGCCACGAGAGCATCCGCTGCGCATGGAGGATCGCGTCGAACGCGTCCTGGCGAAACCTATCCTCGCCGCGCGCGAAGCGCAGGGGCTTCAGCGGCACCTTAAGTGACCACGGGAAGGGGACGGCGGTGATGAGGACGTGCGCCATCAGAACCGCGATCAGGGTCGGCATGACGACCGTGGCGGCAACGGTCGTGATCGTCCAGACCCAGCCGGGGAGGGTGACGGCCAACACCGCGTTCAGCCCCCCCTCAAGCCGCGGAGCGCGGCTCGCGGCCGGGCAGCCGGCACGGTTCCCGAGGCTGCCGCCCACAGGTCGACGGCCGAGGCGGCGACGATGAGGACAATCAGGAGGCCGAGCGTGGCGCTCGGGGACCACGCCTTCGCCTCGAGGGTCGCCTCCGCAACGAGCGTCTCCACCGTGAGGCTTGTCGCGACGGCCAGCACGAGCCGCGCCAGCGCCCCGCGAGAGGGCAGCAACCGCACGAGTGCCATCCCCGGGCACACGAGCAGGAACCACGTCGTGATCGCCGGCCGGAGGGGGGACGACGTCCAGCCCCAGGTCGTCAGCGCACTGGCCGCGCACGAGCAGAGCAGCACCGGAGGCCACGGGCCGCGGGCGCCGAGGCAGTTGAGACCCCGGGCGAGCAGCAGTCGGACCGGGGGAACCAGGAGCGCGACGCGCGTACGCAGGTGCCGGACGCGGGCGAGCAGGAGCCGGGCACGGTGCGAGGACACCGCAAGCGCCTCCGCGAAGGATGCGCTCCCCGGGAGGTGACGCGCCGATCGGTCCGCGCCTTGGTCGGTCGGGGCGACGACCGGATGAGGCTCCTCCAGATCCTCCAGGGTGACGATGCTGACTTTGAGATCCCCCTCCGACGCCCGTCCGAGCGCGTAGACGAACTTCCCGACCGACAGCAGCCGGAAGACGATCCGCCGGTCTAGGGCACCCCCTGAGCCCTGAGTCCTGATGAAGTAGAACGGCTGACCCGCGTCGAGCTCGAACTCGCCCGCGTAGACGAGGTCGGCGCCGGTCCGCCAGAAGACCCGGAGCGCCCGGCCGGCTTCCTGATGCCCCAGGATGGCACGGTTCGCGTTGCTCAGCGTCGAGCCGCGGATCCTTTCGCCCAGCACGTGCAACACGTCCGCGTTCCAGAGCGCGGACTCCTCGCGCCCCGGCTCGAGGACGATGAAGACGTTGCGCGTCGCCGCCGACGGCGAGATCCTGGTGCGACTGTTGCCGCCGAACCGCTCGTGCAGGTCCGCGCGGAGAACCGCCTCGCCGGGGCGGAGGTTCCAAGCGCGCCGGTCCTTGAGCACGATTTTCGGCGGATCGGATGTCAACTGGGCGCCGGGAACCTTCAGCAGCAGCATGAAGACGACCTCGCTGCGGAGCCCGAAGGTATCTGGGCGCGCGGGAACTTCACCGAACCGGAACAGGCGGTCGATGCCCCATTGCACCCACTCGATCCGGATCGGCTCGTCGACATACACCTGCTCTCCCTCGCCCGCTGGGATCGACTTCGCCTTTGCGACATCCAGCATCCGCGCCTTCAGATCGCTCCCGGCCTCCGGTGCGAGGATCCGCTTGAAGCGGCGCCTGGGAGGCAGATCGTGGAGCGTGCGCACGACGGCCACGTCCTCCCGAAGCTCGATCACGGTCATCGTCGCTCCGCTGAACACGCGGAACGGCCGACCGACGAGAGATGCGAGATGGGTGCGGGCGTCGATGGGCACGGGAGTCAGTTCCGGAGGTGGCACTGCGATGCGGACTTCTCGACCGGCACCCCGAAGACCGTGGCGGAAGGGTTGCGCAGCATGACCCGGAACCTCGGCGAGGAGGACAACCTACGCTCGATCGCTTCGAGCGATCCGGCCGGCATGACGCCGGTCATGTCGACGGTCGCCTTCTGGCTCGACGTGATGACCACGTAGGCGCAGGGGACCTTGTCCCGCCGGGCGATCGAGGAGATCGTCTCCGCGGGGCTCGCGATCGCATGCAGACGCGCCTTGGGCAGGAGGTCGGCGAGGGAGAGGTACGAGTAGTCCTCGTAGTGGGTGAAGGCCCAGGGGTAGTCGTTCACGCCGCCGATGAGCAGAGATCCCCGCGTCGCCGTTCCGTACAGGAACTGCGCCGCGCGGACCTGGTTCCTCGAGAAGTAGTTCTGCCGCTCCTTGCCGTAGTAAGCGACAAGCAGACCGGAGACGAGCAAGGCGCTGACGATCCCGCGCACTATTGCGGCGGCGCGCCATCCCCCCGCCGACGGCGTCGGGAAGAAGAGCCCGGCAGCGAGGAGCGCGAAGAAGGGCAGCGCGAAGAAGTAGACGCGGAAGAGAATCTCGCCGCCGTACGACGTCGCCCCGAGCATGGCGAACGGCGCGAGCGCGAGCACACAGGCGGAGAGGTCGAGCTGCCCGCGCCGGAGAAGGCGGACGAAGCCGAGCCCGCCGAGCACGAAGACACCGAGCGTCAGCGTCCGGTCGACACGCGCGACCATCCGTTGCCCGTAGCTCGCGTCGGAGAGGTTGATCAGCGTCGAGTTGGCGTTAGTCGTCAACGTGCCGAGTGAGTCGACGACCCAGTAGAGGTTGCCGCGAAGAAATCCCACGGCGAAGAGCGCGACCCAGCCGGTCGAGATCACGGCCACCAACACGGGCAGGCTGCGCAGCGCGATGCGCTGGAAGAGAACGAGCGCGGCCAGCGCGAGCACGAGCATGAAAGGTGTGAGCTGGTGGCTGGACGCGATGACGACGGCCACGAGGACGACGAGCAGGATCATGGCGACGCGCTCGCGGCCCCCGGCATCCGCATACCAGCGCGCATCCACGTCCGATCGGCTCACCGTCCTGAGGAACCAGTTCGCACCCCGCTCGGAGCGGACGAAGCGCCGGACAGCCGCGAGCTCCGGGAGCTGTCGCACGCGGAACCAGGTAACGCAGACCGTCACGATCACGAGGTAGAGGAAGTAGCCGAACGCCTGCGGCGAGAAGTAGTCCTGCCCGATCCAGCTCGCCGCGAAGAAGAACCAGACGCCGAGCCAGAGACGACGCCGGTCGGACGTCAACGCTCGGAAGAGGACGACTAGGGCGCCGAGGAACAGAAGGTTGAAGAACACCGGCGCCCAGGAGGCGAAGCTGACCGCGCTCGCGAAGCCGGCGAGCTGCGTGTAGAGGGCGCTGAGAGCGAAGAAGCCCGGCCAGTTGTGGTAGGCGGTGAGGAACTGAATGTTGGGATCGACGCTTCCGTGACGCTGGATGTAGTCGATGATCCCGACGTGCTTCCACGCCCATGCGTAGCGAAGCGTCCCGTAAGCGATCGCCGGCGTCGCGTGCACGATCAGGATCAACGCGACCACGTGGAGCGCGAGGATCGGCTCTCCGGGCCCGCTCGGTCGGAGCGCGAGGACGAAGCTGACGGTGAGGACCGCGAGCGCGGCATAGAACGTCCACGGCAGAGCCGGCAGCAGCCCGAAGTCGCTGATGCGGGAGAGATCGATCCACCGGAACGAGAGCGCCCAGAGCAGGAGCGCGACCGCGACCGGAGCCGCCGAGCGAGCCGCCCGCCAGGCGACACGCGACCGCTGCGAGGTCCCGATCCCGCGTTCCTGGATCACCGCCGCGAGCGAGCTCGCGTTCACAGGACCGCCCTCTCGCTCTGCGGCTCGGCTCCCATGCGTCCCGCCGCGGGCTCAGCCTGCGGGCTCGCAAACCGCTGCGGCCGCGACGTGCCGCGCCGCAACGCCTGGATCTTGCCGGTCGCGTATCCGGCCGCGGTGACGAGGAGGCCGGCGATGATCGCAAGCGAGCGCTCTGCCCCGGCACCGTCCTTGCCGGTGACGGCGTCCCGCAGCCCGCGCGCCACCCCTCCAGGGAGGACGCGAACGACGTACGACCGCTCGGAGGAGAGGCTCTCGTCCGTTCCCGAGAGGGTCGTGAGCGCGGCTTTCGCGAGCCCTTCCGCGAAGCAGCGCATGCGGAAGTAGCGCCAGGTCTCGCGGGTCGCCGGCACCTTATGCCGCACTCGCGCGTCCGGCGCGTACACGAGCACGCTGCCCGGGAGCTTCCGCCGCATGCGGATGCAGAGCTCCGTGTCGTCGACTCCCAGCGGGTATCTCCCCGTGCGCGCCATCTCAGCCGCGAACCCGCCCGCAATGTCGAGGGCGCCCCGTCTGAACGACATGTTCGCGCCGAGGAGGTTCCGGAGCGCGGCGGGCCGCGTCGGAAGGCCCCGGTACGTGCAACCGATCACCCAGTCGAACTCCTCGGGGAACCACCGCGGCCGCCCGGTGCACCAGCCGGCGACGACGCTGCCGCCGACACCGACGACTCCCTCGCCGGCGTAGTGCGCGACCATGCGCTCCAGGCAGTCGGGCTCAGGGACGGCGTCGTCGTCGAAGAACGCGACGATCTCTCCTCGAGTCGACGCGATTCCGGTGTTCCGGGCCCCGGAGCTGCCCTTCGGCTCCCGGTTCGCAACCGCGCGCACATCGGGAACGGCTGCGCGAACGCGCTCGAGCAGAGCCGGGTTGTGGTCGACGACGACCACGATCTCCGCCGGCGGCAGGGTCTGGTGGCGCAGCGCTTCGACACCATCGAGGACGTCCTCGAACCGCTCGTCTGCAAAGCAGCAGATCACCACCGAGATCACCGGCCCGTGGCGTCTCATGCCAGCGCCGCCAGCGCGGCCTCGAGGTTCGACCTCTGCCAGAGCCAGTTGTCGCCGTAGCCCGCCGCCTTCGTCAGCATGCTCGCCGTGTGTCTCAGCCAGGCGAAGAGGACGAGCGTCGACAGTGGCGGATCGCCCACGAGCGGCTCCGTAGTCCGCTCGAGAACCGCTTGCTCCTGCTCCGTCCACGTACCGTCGAGCGCCTCCACCACGATCTCGCCGTACTCCCGACGGCGCGATAGCGCCCGGGCGGCGAGGACGAGCTGAACGAGGTCGAGCGCAGGCAGGCACGGGGTAGCGGCCAGTTCCCAATCGATGATGCCGCTGACCGTTCCGGTCGCGGCATCGATCAGAACATTGCCGGGAACGTAGTCGCCGTGGATCCAGCTCGCCGTGAGCCGCTTGCCGAGAAGCGGCCCGTGGAGCTCGCCGCGGAGACGATCGAGCGCCCTCAACTGCCACGGCTCCCCCCCGCCGTTCCGGCGCGCGTGGAGCTCGAGAATCGCGAGGGGCTCGTCCACCCAGGCGGCCATGATCGCCGGGCCGACCTCGAGCTCGGCTCCGGTCAGCCGGTGGAGGCTCTCGATTCCCTTCGCGAGCAGACCGAGGTATGTGCCGGACGCGGCGCCGCCGGCCATCAGTCGTGAAGCCTCGACGCCGGGGAGGATGCGTTCGACGAGGAACGGCTCGCCGTCGATCTCGCCCGCGGCCAGGACTTCGGGCAAGAGCGCCCGCCACGTCTCGAGGCGAGGGTCGCCGGAGAGCAGACCCAGCACCTCGGTCTCGCGGGCGAGGGCCCGCGCGGCGCCTTCTGACTCGGCGAGCTTGATCGCGGCGCGCGGACGAGCGCCGGGAGGGCCCGCCAGGACGACCATCTTGTCGGTGACGCTCGAGGGAAGCTCGTGCGCCGTCCAGGCACTCGGCGGAGGGCCCGCGCCGTTCTCCGGAAGCTCGGCGAGAACGCGCGGAACGGCGATCGCCGCTCGCGCGAGGCGGCGATGGACGTTCTGCCGCCGCCTGATCCCCTGCGAGAGCGTCAGCAGACCGGCGTCCGCCGCGGCGTTGCGGACGAGAAGGATCCCGCGCAGGCGCCGCGGAGGGCGTGAGCCGTCGCCCACCAGGACTCGCGGCCAGACCGCCAGCAGCACCGCGGCCACGGCCGTCTGCACGACGAGCCATGCGATTGCAGGTCCGCGAATCCCGTACGGGCCGAGGAGAGCCAGACTCAGGAGGACAAGCGACGCGTTCTGGATGCAGCGGACCCAGACGAGCAGCGACAGCCGTTGCTCCACCCGCCAGACGCTGATGTAGAGCGCGCTCACCACGGCGGGAATCGCCGAGAGCGCGACCAGGCGCAGGGTGGTCGTGCCCTGATCAGCGTATTCCTGGCCGAACAGCCTGAGAAAGAGAGGCGCAGCGAGTGCGAGGACGAGCGCACCCGGTACAACCAGGCGGGCCGTCTGCACGAAGACGCGGTGCGCATACTCGCGGAGTCGCGACCGCTCGTTGACGAGCGAGACGACGAGCGAGCTGGCGGTGTTGGCGCTGACGAGGTACAACGGCACGGTCATCACCCAGGCCAGCGAGTAGTACGCGTTCTCCGCAGCGCCGAGCCGCTGGGTGATGACGATCGGGATCAGGGTGATCGCTGCGATCCAGGTGACCCCACCGGCGTAGTCGGCCGCGACGAAGCGACCGATCAGTCGAGCGGTCGCGACTTCGGGGCTCTCGATCGGGGCCCGGGTGTGTGCGGGAATCAGGCGGAGCACCAGCACGGCGTTGATCACGATCACCGAGAGCACGACTCCGAACGTCCAGGAGGCGAAGATGCCGAAGCGCGGAAACGTCGTCGCGAACGCCGCGAGTAGGCCGATCTTCGCGACGGCGAAGGTCGTGTTGTCGATCGGAACCCAGATCGCACGGCGGAGTCCGGTCAGAACGGCGTCCTGGAGGCTGAAGATGCACCAGACCATCGTCGACGCGATGAACCAGAACGCGAAGCCGTCGTCCGACGAGAGGAACGCCAGCTTCGGCGCCCAGACGCGTACACCGGCGAGAAAGACGAGAGCCAGTAGCGTCGCGACGACGAGGCTGATCGCGTACGACCACCCGACGAGTCGCCATGTGGAGCGTCCGGCGCCCGGGACGAAGCGCAGGAGGCCGCCGACGAGATTGAGCTGGGCGACGCCGGAGACCAGCATCATCGTCGAGATCGCGGCCGAGTTCAGTCCGACCACGTCGGCCTTGTAGGTGCGGGCCGCGATGATCCAGTAGAGGAATCCGAGCGCGGCCGCCAGCCCCGCGCTCAGGACCAGCGCGTAGCCCTCTTGGTAGACGGGCGTTCTGACGTGTGCCGCGAGCCGCCTGGTCGTGCCCCCGAACCTCGACGCAGCCTTGTCGCGAGACATGGCGCTACCCCCGTCGGCGCCCGTCTCAGCCCCCCTGCGCCAGAGGCCTCGAGAGCGCGAGCCCCTCCGATTCCAGCCGCCTGGATCCGGATCGGCGCGCCGCGTAGAGCGCCGCCGCCGCCGCCGCTCGATCAGGTAGCCGGCGGGACCCGCGAGCATCCCGAGGCGCTCGCGCACAGCGAGGCCGTTTGCGAGTGCGCGGGAGTTCCTGTCGCGACCGGAAGGGCGGGAGCGAAGTGCATGAGCCGCGCCGAACGGGACGCGCCAGGCGATGTCGAGCAACCGTCCCGGTCGATCGACGACGATCTTCGTCAGGAAAGCTCCGAGGCCCGCTCCGTAGTCGTACATCAGCGTTCGGAGGCTCTCGGAGTCCCGACGGTAGGCGTGGCGGATGATCGCGGCCGGCTGGTACGCGAGCGTGTGGCCCGCCGCGACGACGGAGAAGAATCCCGCCAGGTCGTCGCCTCCACGCGCCCGCGTGCCCGTTCCCATCGCCGGGTCGAACCCGCCGACCGCCCGCAGCGCCTCGGTGCGGTACGCCATGTTCGCTCCCGATCCGAAGGTGCCGGCGGCGTACGGGAACAGCTTGCCACCCGGTCGGTTCGAGCCCAGGTCGAACAACCTCGGCTCGTAGCCCTTGTTGAGCCGAACCCACTCCTCGAGCCAGAGCTGGGCCGGCGTCTCGAGCTCGGTCGGGAGGATGAGGCCGGTCACGCACGCCACGTCGTCTGCGAGGTCGAAGGCGCGGGCGAGCTCCAGCAGCCAGAAGCGGTCGACGAGGACGTCGTCGTCCGTGAACGCGACGATCTCGCCATGAGTCGCCTCGAGCCCGCGATTGTGGGCCACCGCGAGCCCCGGGAGCGGCTCGCACACGTAGCGGAGGTTGGCCGCGTCGGCGGAGCGCAGCTCGACGAGCCGGCGCGTGGCGTCCGTCTCGGGCGCGTTGTCGACGACGATCACCTCGAAGCGCGGATACTTCAGAGCAAGAACGTCGTCGAGCGTCGTGGCTAGGCTCTCGGGTCGCTCGCGCGAGGCGATGACGACGCTCGCGAGCGGTGCGCCGGCGCTGAAAGCCTGCCTCTCCCGCACGCATCTGGGCGGCACCGCAGGTCGGGGGAGCGAGGCTCCTGTCCGCGGCCCGGGGGCCAGCCCGTCATATGTTAGGTGTTCGTCGATCGCGGCGCCCAATGTGCGCCAGGCGCATTCGGTGACGGCCTCGGGCGCGATCGCGGAATCCTGGAGCTCGAGGTCGACGGCGCCCAGCGGCGCTCCGTGCAGGCGGACGAGCACGCGTGCCCACCGGTAGCGTCGGCCGTCCTCTTGCCGTCCGGCAACGCCGACCTCGGAACCGGCGAGCTCGAGCTCGAGAAGCTGGATCGGCTCGAACCCGGCCGGCTCGGCCGCGGAGCGTCCTCCATGTGCGCTCGCGGTCCGGTCGGTCGGCTTCGGGCCCCCGCGGTGCCCGGGCCTGATCCGTTTCACGGCTAGTCGAGACCCGACGCCAGGTCTCCGGGCGCGGATTGGGAGACCACGGGCTGGGCGCGCGCGAAGCGCTCGCGAAGGATGAGTCTCAGGATCTTGATCCCGTCCCGGACGGCGTTCAAGTTGCTGGCGCCGTGCAACCGCCGTTCCTCGTAGCTCGGCACCTCTCGCACCTCGAGCCCGGCGCGCGCAGCGCGGATGTTGAGCAACGTCTCGAACTCGAAGCCGATGCAATCGAGTCGGAGGCTCGGCAGGCAGCGCGCCCAGACGGCGTTGAAGCCGTAGCAGAGGTCGGTGTAACTGGTGTCGAAGAGCAGGTTCACGGTCCCTCTGAGGAACTTGTTACCCAGGCGCCGAAGCAGCGTGATGTCGGCGCTACCGCCGTCCCCGGTGAAGCGGGAGCCCTTGGCGAGGTCGGCGCCCTCCTGCAGGGCGCTCACGAATCGTGGGATCTCGTCGCCCTTCGCCGACCCGTCGCCGTCGAACATGACGATGATGTCGCCTCGGGCAGCGGCGAATCCACGCAGAAGCGCATCGCCCTTGCCGCGCCCGACCTGCTCGATGACCCGGATGTCGGGACGACACTGCCGTGCGACCTCGGCTGTCCCGTCGGTCGACGCGCCGTCGACGAGCACGATCTCGAAGACGTCGTCGGGAAGGCTCGCGAGCACGGCTGGCAGGTTCGCCGCCTCGTCCCGAGCGGGAATCACAACGCTAACACTAGGACCCCTCAGCTGAGGGTCAGCCGCGAGATCCATTTTTCCCCCAAAAGCCCAAGCGCGTCCGGCTCGGAGCTGAGCCGACCGAGACACCGGACGTCGGGCGGATGATCCGTAGGTACCGGCGAGCGTCGGCGGCGGCGGGGGCGGCGTCTCGTCGAGCGAGCTCATGATTGCCCTCGCGCCACCGCGAGGAGCGATTCGGGCGAGAGCTCGCCGAGCTTCTTCCGTTGCGGGTAGAGCTCGTAGAGGAAGCCGCGATCTCCGTCGACGTCCACCTCCAGAATGCGAAGGCGAGGGAAGTCGTCGAGGAGCTGGTAGGTCAGACGCGCGAGGGCGGGGTCCGAGCCAGCGATCACGAGATCCGGCCGCGTGCGCTCCGTGTGCGCGACAAGTGCTTCGGGATTGGCAACCTCACCGACGAGCTCGAGATCGGGCTCGGCGCCAACGATCGTGGCAACGATCTCCCGCAGCATCCGCGGCAAGTCGACAAGAAGCACCCTGATACACGAGACACCGGCGATCACTCGAGTATCCCGACCGTTTGCTGCGGCGTGAATGGATCGCCGGATCCGAATCCGGTTCAATTTCGGGGCCTGGTCCCGGCAGACCGGGGATCAGTACCTGGGCACTGCCTGCCGCACCTCCGTGCGGTGCGAGATCTGGAGCTTCTCGAGGATGGCGTGCACGTGGTTCTTCACCGTTGAAAGCGAGAGGGAGAGCCGCTGCGCGATGTCTTTGTTCGAGAGACCGTCGCCGACCAGCGCCGCGATCTCGCGCTGCCGCGTCGTCAGCGGCGCGTTGGCGCCGGTGGATGGCTGGCTCGCTGCCAGACGCCCAATGTGACGCACAAGCTCGCCTGCCATGCGCGGCGAGCAAATCAGCTCGCCGCGGTGAACTCCCTCGACCGCCGAGATCAGGTCGACGATCGAGGCGTCGCACGTAACGTAGCCCTCCATGCCGGCCTCGGCCCGGATGATGACCTCGTCCGGGAGCTCCCGCACGGCCAAGGCGACCACCTTTGCCTCCGGCGCTGCGGCTCGCAGACGAGGCAGAGCGGAGAACACGTCGACTGCTGCGATGTCGACGAGCAGCACCTCGACATCGAGCCGGCGAAGCTGATCGGTCGCCTCGGCCGGTGCGGCGGCGGTGCCCACCACCTCCAAGCGGTTGCTCGACGCGAGGATCTGAGCCAGGCCATCGCAGTAGAGCCGAATGGCGGCGCAGATGAAAATCCGGATCTTCCGATCCCCTGTTGGCGCCGCAGATGGGTCCCCCGCATCCATGGTCCCACCCGCTCTCCCTCGAACCACTAAAAGTAACCCGACGGCAGGTACCTGTCAAACGGCATTCGAGCGTGTGGGGGTGCGCAAATTCGATCCTGCTGCAAATCGACCGATTCAGCGGCCGACGCTGACTAGTTTCCCTGGCGCGCCGCGCCACCCTTGGATCTTGGACGGCTAGGTCGTCTCCACTGACGCACGACCATGGGTTCGTGGTCGCGACTAGCGTGGATCTCAATTCGCGACGTCCCCGTGCCTAAGGCAGCCCCCGATACAGCCAATTCCGCCACATCGCCCCGCAACCGCGGAGAGGTGTTCTCTTACATGAGAGGGCGTCGATCGGTACACATCCCGCACGCGCGGCGAGCGCGTGTCGGCGGATGGGGGGCGGGTCTAGCAGCCGCTCGCTTGCGTCCACCCCGTGCCCGACTCAGCCCCCGCTTCGTCCATTTCCGTCAAAACTCCCGATTCGCCCAGAAAGAGATTCACGTAGCCGAAGGCGAACCACCAGCGGAATCCAGACGCGAATTCTCGAGGTCCGGGCTGTTCGCCAGCGTCGCTCCAATCCAGGAGGATTTCCTCGAGGCGGCGCGTGTGTGCGCACGTTATTCCGTATGCCTCTCTTCTCCGTTCGTGGTCCCCGTGCGGGGGAAGGATTCCGCCATCCGGCTGATTCACACGTGCTCGAAGTGACCGAAGCCTGACGCAGAGCTGTTCGTACGCCCCACCGTCCGCGTCTTGCGGCCGACCGAGGCGCCGGAGGAACAAGAACGAAACGAGGAACCAGGCGGCGAGACCG
>Ga0307278_10000410_pt1 | contig 21893 bp, 24 predicted proteins | sample ER_DNA_117_FD_194482 | JGI IMG/M metagenome (GOLD analysis project Ga0307278, IMG submission 194482) | Bulk soil microbial communities from the East River watershed near Crested Butte, Colorado, United States - ER_DNA_117 | ecosystem: Environmental > Terrestrial > Soil > Floodplain | place...
CGCGCCGTACGCGCGGATCATGAAGAAGATCTGCTGGGAGGAGTCGTTCCACATCCTCCACGGCCGCGACGTGATCCTGACGCTGATGAACGGCACCGACGACCAGCGCGAGCTCGTCCAGGAAGCGCTCAACCGCTGGTGGGGACCGCTGATGCAATTCCACGGCAACCCGATCGCGAAGGAAGAGGATCCGATGTACGTCTGGCGGATCAAGTCGCAGGGGAACGAGGAGGCGCGCCAGCAGTTCCTCGACGGATACGTACCGCAGATCTGGGAGCTCGGGCTCACCGTCCCGGATCCGAAGCTGGGCAAGAACGACGAAAGCGTCTGGGAGTACAGCGAACCGGACTGGGACGAGCTGAAGAGCGTCGTGACCGGACACGGACCGAAGTCGCAGGACCGGCTCGATCTACGCCGGATGGCGCGCGAGAACTCCGCGTGGGTGCGCAAAGTCGTACTCGCCGAAGCGGCGTGATCTACGAGGTCTTTCGCCAGGAGCGCAAGGGGCAGCCGTTCCAGCACGCCGGCTCGGTGGAGGCCGCAGACGATCACTTCGCGGACGTGTACGCCCGCGAACAGTACGGCCGGCGCGGCGAGTCGACGGCGCTCTGGATCGTGCCGCGCTCCGCGGTGATGGAGATCCACGAGTTCGTCGACGAGCTGAACCGCAATTACCACCGGGTCGACGGTTATCCACTGAAAGAGAAGTTGAAGGAGGCCCGTGAACGAGCAGGAACAGCAGCTCCTTCTGGAGATAGCTGACGACGAGCTGATCCTCGGCTGGCGCGACTCGGAGTGGACGGGGATCGCGCCGCTGCTGGAGGAAGACGTTGCCTTCTCGTCGATCGCCCAGAACGAGATCGGTCACGCACGCGCGCTCTACGAGCTCGTCGCACGCGAGCGGGGTATCACCGCCGACGAGCTCGCGTTCGACCGCGCGCCGGAGGACTACCTCTGCGCGCAGATCGTCGAGCTGCGGCTGCTGGACTGGGCGCAGACGATCGCGCGCCATTACCTCTACGAAGAAGCTGACGCGATCAGGCTCGAGCGGTTGAAGCAGTCCACCGATTCCGAGATCGCCGGCCTCGCGGCGAAGATCGACCGCGAGGAGGCGTATCACCGCATGCACGCGCAGATGTGGCACGAGCGCCTGCAGGACGAGCCCCGCTACGTCTCAGCGCTTAATGAGCTTCGGCCCCTGCTCGAACAGCGCGGTGAGCACACCTCCGAGCTGGGCCAGCTATTGGAAGAGATGACGATGGTGCGGCGGTCGCAGCCGTCAGGCACGAAATGGTGACAGAAGCTCAGGTTTGGGAGGCGCTCGCCGAGATTCCGGATCCGGAGATCCCGGTCATCTCGCTCGTCGACCTCGGCGTCGTGCGAGAAGTGAACGTGCAGGACGGGCAGGTTCGCGTCGACTTCACGCCGACGTTCCTCGGCTGTCCCGCGCTCGAGGTCATGCACGACGCGATGGCCGACCAGATCCGCGCCCTCGGCGCCGAGCCGCAAATCAACGTCTGCCTGGACGACTCGTGGTCGACCGACCGCATCACGCCCGCGGGGCGCGAGAAGCTGCGTGCCTCCGGCTTCGCGCCGCCCGCGCCGCGCGAGGCAGCCGCGCCGACGCTGGTGCAGCTGCAGAGCAACGCGCACCGCTGTCCGTATTGCGGCTCAACGGACACACGACTCGAGAACATCTTCGGTCCGACCCCCTGCAGGTCGCTGCGTTACTGCGCGACCTGCAGGCAGCCGTTCGAGCAGTTCAAGACGATCTAGTTCTGCGAGATGGACGTCTCTTCCCGCGCCGCCGCGGCAGGCTGTGCCGCCCGCGATCGCGCCCGCTCGGTCGTCCAGTTGAGCAGGTAGTCCGCGACTTCCTCCCACCCGTCCTGGCCCGGCCAGTGCGACCGGCCCGGATACTCCTTGCGCTCGGTGGCAGAGGGAGCCTTCCGCTGTTGCTTGAAGTTCGATTCGTTGACCGACGGCGGACAGATCCGGTCCTCCGTTCCGGTGGCCAGCAGTAGCGGCGCCCGCGCCGGGTTCTTGAAGTCGATCTTGGTCTTGGCATTCGGGTTGAAGTTGGCCAGCCCCGCCTGGAAGAAGGGCCGCGCGCTTCCCGGGATGTAGTAACGCCGGTAGACGGAATCCGAGTCCTCGCTGCTGAGGGCGTTCGTGAAGCACCAGTGGAACTGCTTCGGCGTCAGGGGCGTCTCCTTCTTCAGGTTCGCGGGGTTACCGAGCGCCGGCCAGGCTGCCCTGAGCGTCGACAACGGCAGCCTCAGCACGCCCTTGGGAGCTGCGGTGTCGAGAGCGACGCCGGCAGCGCCGAGCCCGCGGTCGAGCAAGAGCTGCGCGATGAGCCCGCCGAAGGAGTGGCCGATGATGATCGGCGGGCTGTCGAGCCCGCGGATGATCTTGTCGTAGTGATCGACGACCTCGGTGATGTCGATCCCGCGGAGCGGCGAGGGATCGCGACGCAGTTCCTCCGGTTCCTTGTCGAGGCCGGGCCACGCGGGCGCGAGCACGCGGTGGCCACGATCGGTGTAGTGGTTGACCCAATGCTCCCAGCTGAGCGGCGTCATCCACATGCCGTGGATCAGGACGATCGTCTCAGCCTGCGGTCGATCTGAAGCGGTAGAGCTCATAGCTCCTCCCCAGTTGTCGCTCGCGGACCCAGAACCTGCACTGCCCTTCGTCGAGTTATTGCACAGTCAGGGAAGCCAGGGCCAGTTTCAGGTGGCCTCCCGTTGCTCCGGTAGGCTCGTGCAGGTGAAGGTCGAGATCTTCTACTGCCCCGTCTGAGACGGCTATGACCGCCGGGCCGCGAGTCTCGCGGCCGAGTTGAAGCAGGGCACCGCTCACGACGCCGAGGCCGTGTCGGGAGAGAAGAGCCAGTTCGACGTCGTCGCCGACGGGAACCTGATCTTCTCGAAACAGAAGGAAGGCCGCTTCCCGGAGCACGACGAGATCATTCGGGCGCTGTCGTGACGGACGGCGGCGCGAGCCGCGGGTAGGCTGAGGTGAGCAACGTCACGTATGCCTGCGTCTCGAGCTGGTAGCGCAGAGAGAAAGTCCCGAGCTCCTGCAGGCCCGCAGTCGTCCGGCCGAGCGCCAGGGCAACGAACCAGGCAGCGACCGAAGCGAGCGAGAGCACGACGTTGAACACGCTCGCGAGGACGAGCGCGGGCAGGGCGAGCGGCAGGCGAAACAGCGTCACGAGCCGCGGTTGCGGCGGACGCTCGGCCAACTCGATCCGAAACGGATGCTCGAGCGTGTGCAACGGATCCGGATACCGGGCCGAGAGCAGGCCGAACCACGCAGTGACCTGGCCCTGATAGCGCAGGAACGCACCCAGAAAACGATGGAGGAAGGACGGCAGCCGGCCCTCGATCAGAAGAGCGAGCCAGGCGATCACTACCACCGGTACGACGAGCAGTGTCCAGGCCGTGAGCACCAGGTAATGCGGGACGACGAGCGGGGCTCGAAACACAACGACCGGCCGACGCCTGCGCAGTGACTCAACGGCTTCGATCCGGACGCGATCGTCAGCCACGCCCGATACCGTAGTGGCGATGAGGCGGGCAGCCCTGATCGCGCTTGCGCTCGTTTTCGTGTTCTCCGGCTGCGGGGGCGGCGGCAGCGGCAGGGCGCTGACGAAAGAGGAGTACGCGGCGAAGGCCGACGCGATCTGCGGCACGTTCAACCAGCAGACGAAATCGCTCGCGACCCCGAAGAACCTGTCCGATCTGGCCAAGATCGCCGACGAGACGCTGCCGATCCTCGATCACGCCATCAACGATCTCGCCGACCTGCGTCCGCCCGCGAGCGAAAAGGCGCTCTCCGATCAATGGCTGGCGCAGGTGAGGAATCTCAAGGGCGACCTGCAGGAGATCCGGGACAAGGCGAAGTCGGGCGACGTGGCAGCGGTGCAGGCGGTCGTCCCCAAGGCGACGGATCACAACTCACAGAGCAATCAGCTGGCGACCCAGCTGGGCATGTCCGTCTGTAATAAGGATTAGTTTCCGCGGAACTCGGGCGGCCGCTTCTCGAGGAACGCGGCGACGCCTTCCTTGAAGTCCTCGGTCTGCGTTGCGGCCGTCTGGAGCTCGGCCTCCCGTTCGAGCTGCTGCTCCAGGGTCGCGTGGAGGGCGTGATCGATCAGGCGCTTCGTCATGCCGATGCCGCGCGTCGGCAACGCGGCGAGCTGCGCTGCCACCTCGGCGGCGCGCGCCGCGAGCGCGTCGGCCTCGACCACCTCGGAGACGAGGCCCCACGCGTGTGCTTCCGCCGCCGTGAGCTTGCGGCCTGACGCAAGCCATTCGAACGCCCGCGCCGGCCCGAGGATCCGGGTCACGAAGTAAGAGCCGCCCGAGTCCGGGACGAGCCCGATGTTGATGAAGGCCGGTACGAAGCTCGCCGAATCCGCAGCGATGCGCAGATCGCATGCACATGCGAACGACATCCCTGCACCGGCGGCCGCTCCGTTCACGGCCGCGATCACAGGCTTCTCGAGTGCGCGGACAGCGAGCACGTTCGGGTGATAGGTCGAGCGCAGGCGCGAGCCGATGTCGCCCGGGGCCTCGCGGAACTCGGTCAGGTCCTGGCCGACGCAAAATCCGCGTCCGGCACCGGTGACGACGACGGCGCGGACGTCCGGGCCGCGAGCCTCTTTCAGCGCAGCCGCGAGACCCTTGTGCAACGCGGCATTGAAGGCGTTGAGAACGTCCGGACGGTTGAGCGTGATCGTGAGGACCGCGCCCTCGCGACTCGTCTCGACCTCGGCCATCGGCAGGACTTTCGCAGATCGACGGAGCTATGGGCGGCGTTGCTAGCTTGGCCGAATGGAGCTCACGTTCATCTCGTCGCCGCCCAGTGAGGTCTCCGAGGAGGAAGCGCTCGACGCCTACTCGCTGGCCGTCACGAGTGTCGCCGAGCGGCTCTCCCCCTCGGTCGGCAATCTCCGCGTGTCGCGGCGCGTTCGCGGCGGGCGGATCCTCGACGGAGGCGGCAGCGGTGTCGTGATCACGCCCGACGGCTACACGCTCACATCCGCGCACGTCGTCGCGCGCACCGAGGGCAAAGGGGGCGCCTCCTTCGTCGACGGGCGCGAGCTCGAGTTCGAGGTCGTCGGCTCCGACCCGCTCTCGGACCTCGCGGTGCTGCGAGTCGACGCACGCGACCTCGTGCCGGCGGAGCTCGGCGACGCGGAGCGTCTGCGCGTGGGCCAACTCGTCGTGGCGATCGGCAATCCGCACGGCTTCACGGGGTCGGTGACGGCCGGCGTCGTCTCGGCGCTCGGGCGGTCGCTGCCGACGCGCTCCGGCGCGAACGTGCGCGTTGTCGACAACGTCATCCAGACGGATGCGGCACTGAATCCCGGCAATTCGGGCGGCGCGCTCGCCGACGGGCGTGGACGCGTCGTCGGGATCAACACCGCCGTCGCCGGAGTGGGGCTCGGCCTTGCCGTGCCGATCAACGCCGCCACCCGGCGCATCGTCGGGGCGCTGATGGCGGAAGGGCGGTTTCGCCGCGCGTATCTCGGGATCGCCGGTGGCCCCAGGCCTCTACCGCCGCGGCTCGCACGTGAGCTGGGCCGCAAGAGCGGTGTCGAGATTGCGCAGGTGGTCGAAGGCGGCCCGGCCGACCGGGCCGGCATGCGCGCCGAAGACCTGATCGTCGAGCTCGAGGGCACGCCGATCGAAGGAATGGACGACCTCCAGCGCGTCGTCGTCGGAGAAGTGATCGGCCAAGCCGTGCGCGCGAAGGTCGTGCGTGGCGGACGCGAGCACGAGCTCGAGCTCGTGCCGGCCGAGCTCGACGGTTAGCGACCCTACCGGCCGCGAAACTCGGGCTTGCGTTTCTCGACGAACGCGGACAACCCCTCCTCTGCATCCTCGGACGCGCGCGCAAGATAGAACGATCGCCGCTCGAACTCGACGCCGGCCGAGAGCGGCGTCTCGAACGCCTCGTCGATCGCCTCCTTGGCGAGCCTGACGGCGACGGGGCTCTTCGCGGCGATCTCACCGGCGACGCGCTTCGCCGCCTCGAGCCACGCCTCTTGCGCAACGACCCGGGCGACGAGGCCGAGGTCGCGCGCTTCCTCCGCACGGAGCATGCGGCCGCTCAGGATCATGTCCATCGCCACGGCTTTGCCGACCGCGCGTGTGAGACGTTGTGTCCCGCCGGCGCCAGGCATGACTCCGAGATTGATCTCGGGCTGGCCGAACCTGGCCGTCTCGGAGGCGACGATGAGGTCGCACGCCATCGCAAGCTCGCAGCCGCCGCCCAGGCAGAAACCGGAAACGGCAGCGACGAGCGGAGTGCGCACGCTACGGATCGCGTCCCAGCGCTCGATGCGGCGGTCCTGGTACAGCGACACAGGTGTCCCCGCGGCCAACTCGGCGATGTCCGCGCCGGCCGCGAACGCGCGCTCGTTCCCGCCGACGACGATGCAGCGAACGACCTCGTCCTCGTCGAGCTTCTGCAGGGCTGCGACGAGCTCCTCCATCAGCTCGCTCGACAGCGCGTTCAGCTGCTGCGGACGGTTGAGCAGCACGACCGCGATCGGGGCGGCCCGCTCTACGAGGACGAGCGCTTCAGAAATGCCTTCACCGCCTCCTGCGCTTCGTCGCCGAGCATGGACAGTGCGAGCCAGTCCCGCGCGTGGTTCACCGTCTCGTGCCACGAGAGGTCGCGCCAGAAGTTGAGCTGCTGCTTCGCGTAGCGCGTCGTCTGCGGAAGCTTCGTCGCGAGCTTCGCCACGTATTCGTCGACCGCGGCATCGAGCTCGGCCGCAGGAACGGCGCGATTGATCAGTCCCCACTCGGCCGCCTTCGCCGCTGGAATCTCCTCGCAGAGCATGATGATCTCGCGTGCGCGCCGATCGCCGACGAAGATCGGAAGCCATTGCGTCGCGCCTCCCGCCGGCACGGAGCCGTGCTCGAGGCCGACGTGCCGGATGAACGCATCCTCCACCATCACGGCGAGGTCGCATGCCATCTGAAGCTCGTTGCCGCCGCCGACCGCGATCCCGTTGATCCGCGCCACGGTCGGTTTGCCGATCTCGCGCAGCCTGTCGTGCGCGTCTTTGAAGGCGCCGAACCACTTCCAGTACTCCTTTGGATTACCGAGATAGTCGGCCGACCAGGACTTCAGGTCGGCACCGACGCAGAACGCACGCCCAGCCCCGGTCAGCACGACCACGCGAATCTCGTCGTCCCACGATGCGTCTTCGCAGGCGCGCGCGAGCTCGCGCAGCATCCGGAAGTCGAAGGCGTTCAGGATTTCGGGGCGGTTCAGAGTGATCGTCGCGCGCGGCGGCGCCTTCTCGTAGACGATCGACTCGAAGCCGAGCTCGTCCGGCGAAGACGGGCTTGGGTGTGTCGGCTCAGGCAACGTCGGCGAACATCACGGTGAACTTCCCGCCCATGTCCATGGCGTCCTTGCCCGTGGCCATGAATTCCTCGCTCCGTGCAGCCGACTTGAACGCATCCATGTCCGGCCACTCCCACTCGGCGTGGTAGCGATAGGGCGGCTCTCCCATGGGTGCGCCGAAGACTCGTCCGTGACGGAACGTTCCACCGGGCACCTTGCGGCAGAGCTCAACGTGTTGCTCGTAACGGGCCGCGTCCGGCTCCTCCTCGTACAGCACGATCGCGCGAACCATTCCTCTTCCCCCTCGTCGTAGACCGCGTGAGCGTATAGCTTCATCCCCAAAAGGAGGAACCGCTGGGCAAGAAGGTCGTACACGTGGAGTTTCCTGCGGCAAGGACACCGAGGGCAATCGCTTCGGTCTGTTCCAAAGCGACGAGTCCGTGACGATGCCAGAGGGAGCGCCGGGCGCGTGAGCGGACTTGCCGTCGCGCTCGCCGTGGCCGCGGGCCTCGCGGGCGCCGTTCAGGCGGCGGTGATGGGCGAGTTGGGCGGGCGCGCCGGAGTCTTCCCCGCGCTCGCCTTCTCCGGCGTCGTGGCGGTCGTGATCGGGCTCGCGCTCCTGCTCGTCGCGAAACAGAGCTTTCGGGGTCTCGCCGAGGTGGCCCGGCAACCCGTGTGGCTGTGGACCGGTGGGGCGCTCTCCGTGCTGATCATCCTCGCGATCACGGTCGCGTCGCCGCGTATCGGGCTCGCGGCCACGATCGGGATCATCATCGCCTTCAACCTCTGCGTGGCCGCACTCATCGATCGTTTCGGGTGGTTCGGTTTCGATCAGATCGCGATCACGTGGACGCGCGCGCTCGGCCTGGTCTTCCTGGGTGCCGGCGCAGCGCTTTCGCTCTACAAGACTTAAGTCCTCAGAGACCGACGACGTCGTCGGGCCGGACCGGCACCCGGCTGAGCTCGCGACCCGTTGCCGCACGGAGGGCGGCGACGACGGCCGCCGTCGAGACGACCGTCGGCGGCTCGCCGACGCCCTTCACGCCGTAGGGCGCGTCCGGCTCGGCTTCCTCGATCAACTCGGAGACGACGGACGGCATGTCGAGGGTCGTCGGGATCAGGTAGTCGGTGAAGCTCGCGTTCGTGATCAGCCCGTCGCGTGTCTGGATCTCCTCCATCAGCGCGAGGCCGAGCCCTTGTGCCGTCCCGCCTTCGATCTGCCCCCGCACGGCCTGGGGGTTGACCGCCTTGCCGACATCCTGCGCCGTGCCGATCCAGACGACTCGCGTCAGTCCCAGCTCGACGTCGACCTCGGCGACGACGCGCATGGCGGCGCACGCGTACGCGACGTGCGCGCGCTCGCCGGTGATCTGGCCGGTATCCGGATCGAGTGGCGTCGTGCGCGGATGACGATAGATCCGCTCGACGTCGACCTCCCCGCCGCCGTGCTTCTTGTCGCGCTCCTCCAACGCCGCCCGGCACGCGTCACGCACGGCGCCTGACGCCATCCATGTCATCCGCGAAGCCGATGCCGAACCGGCGGAGTCGACGGTCCCGGTCGTGTGCGGTGCAAGCACGACGTCTCGTATGCCGAGCTCGGTACGCGCAACCTGGAGGATGACGTTCGCAACGCCCTGACCCACCTCGGCCGCCGCACAGTGGACGGTGGCGCTACCGTCGGCATGGAGTTGCACCCTCGCTGCGGTGTAGTCGTCGAAGCCCTCCGAGTAGCCGATGTTCTTGAAGCCGACCGCGAAGCCGACCCCGCGTTTGACTCCCTCGCCGCGCGTCGTATTGCCAGAGCCGCCGGGAAGGCGCATCGGATCGCGCGGGAGCTCCTCGGCCTCGGGAACGTCGAGCGCGGCCGCACGGCGAATGACGTCCGCGACCGGAAGCGTCCCGGTGATCTTCTGCCCTGTCGGCAGCGAGCCGCCGGGCCCGAGCGCGTTCAGCAGCCGCAGCTCGATCGGGTCGATGTCGAGCGCGTCGGCGAGCTTGTCCATCTGCGCCTCGTGAGCAAAGCAGACCTGGACCGCACCGAACCCACGCATCGCACCGCAGGGTGGGTTGTTCGTGTAGACGCACGTACTCTCGATCAGCGCGTTTCCGACGGCGTAGGGCCCGACCGCGAACGATGCGGCGTTGGACGTGACGGCAGTTGAGCTTGACGCGTACGCCCCGCCGTCGAGCAGGATCCGCACACGGACGTTGACCAGCCTACCGTCGAGCGTCGCGCGGTGCTCGGCCCAGATCTTCGCGGGATGGCGGTGGATGTGGCCGACGAAAGACTCCTCACGGTTGTAGACGATCTTCACGGGACGGTTCGTGTGCAGAGCGAGCAATGCGCCGTGGATCTGCATCGAGAGGTCCTCGCGGCCGCCGAACGCGCCGCCGACACCCGCGAGGTGAATACGCACCTGCTCGGGCTTCAGGTTCAAGCACGGCGCGACCTGGTCGCGATCGACGTGCAGCCACTGCGTTGCGACGTAGACGTCGACGCCGCCCTCGCCGTCCGGCACCGCGAGCCCAGACTCCGGCCCGAGGAACGCCTGGTCCTGGATCCCGACCTCGTAGACACCGGAGACGGTCACGTCGCCGTCGGCCTCGGGATCCCCGTGCCTGATGAGGAGCGAGCGCACGATGTTCGGGCGAGGATCGTCCCGGTAGCCGTGGCCCATCGTGGGGCGGTCGGGATGGAGCGGCTCCTGCTCCGTCGCCCTCTCCGGGTCGACGATCGGCTCGAGTGGCTCGTACTCGACGCGAATCCGCTCGGCCGCGCGGCGCGCCTGCTCCGGATGTTCCGCGGCTACGAGCGCAACCGCTTCTCCGAAGTAACGCACGCGCTCGTAGGCGAGCACAGGCTGGTCCTGGAACTCGAGCCCGTAGCGCTTCTCACCGGGAACGTCTTCTTGCGTCAGCACTGCGTGCACGCCGGGCATACCGACCGCCCCCGAGATGTCGATCGCCACGATGCGCGCATGGGCATGCGGACTGCGCACCGTGTGGCCCCAGAGCATCCCTGCCGCCTGCAGGTCGCTGGAATAGGCGAACTCCCCGGTTACCTTCGGAATGCCGTCGACGCGCGGAACGCTCTCGCCGACGCGTCCGAGCTCGAGTTTCGGCGCGGCGGTCCCGCTCACAACGACGCCGCCGCCATTCGCACTGCGTCGAAAATCTTGGCGTACCCCGTGCAGCGACAAAGATTGCCCGAGAGCGCCTCGCGGATGTCGTCGTCACTCGGGTAGACGTTGCGCGCGAGCAGATCAGCGGTCGCCACTATGAGCCCCGGCGTACAGAACCCGCACTGCACCGCGCCGCTGGCGACAAACGCTTCCTGCACCTTGTGCAACCGCCCATTCTCGGCCAGCCCTTCGACCGTGACGACCTCGTGACCCTCGGCCTGGACTGCGAGCATGAGACACGCGCACACGAGCTTCCCGTCGAGAAGCACCGAGCATGAGCCGCACTCCCCTTGCTCGCACGCGTTCTTCGACCCAGGGAAGCCGAGACGCTCGCGCAAAGCGTAGAGGAGGCTTTCGCCTTCCCAGACGTCCGCCTCGCATTGCTCGCCGTTGACTCGCAGCTCGATCCTCATACGAGGCACCGGTCGAGCGCACGGCGCGTGAGGATGCGCAGCGCGTGCCGCCTGTACAAGGCCGTGCCGCGAACGTCGTCGATCGGGCTCGCCGCCTCGGCAACGCGCTGCGGCAAGGAATCCGCGTCCCCGAGATCCGCGCGCACGAGCGTCGCCACCGGTCCTGCCGAGCCGAATGCCGCGCGCAGATCACCGTCGACGCGCACGGCGAGCGAGACGACCGCGATCACCATCGCGTTGCGCGGGCCGACCTTCATGAACGTCTGCCGGCTCTCCGTGGCATCGACCGACACACCGAGGATGAGCTCGTCTTCGGCGACGACGTTCCGCTTCGGTCCGACGAGAAACTCGGGCAGGGGGACGGTGCGTTCGCCGCGAACGCTCGCAATCTTCACCTCGGCGCCGAACACGAGCAGCGGCGGCAGCGCGTCGCCTGCGGGCGACGCCGTCCCGAGATTGCCGCCGATCGTTCCTCGGTTCCTGATCTGCGGCCCCCCGACGGTTCTCGCCGCCTCGGCGAGCGCAGGCAGTGCCTCGGCGAGCGACGGCTCCATTGCTTCCGCGTAGGTCAGGCCAGATCCGAGCCAGACCGTCCCGCCCTGGCGCGACCAGCCTCGCAGCTCCGCGACCTCGTTGAGATTGAGGAGAGCCACCGGCCTGGCGCGGTCGAAATTCAGCTCGACCATCAGGTCCGTGCCGCCCTGGATAGGCACCGCGTCGGGCCGCTGCGCCTTCAGGCGCAACGCTTCTTCGAGGTTTCGGGGCGTCAGCACGTCCACGGGTGTCAAGCGTACTTCGCCGTCATGGGAGAATCGTCGCCGTGTCCAGCGACCTCTCCCGGCGACTTGCCGTGGCCCGAGGCGACGAGCCCGCCGACGTCGTCGTGCGTGGCGGCCGTGTCCTGTCCGTGTTCACGCGTGAGTGGCTCGACTCCGACATCGCAATCGCGGACGGCTGGGTCGCCGGGCTGGGCGAGTACGAGGGACACGAGGTCGTCGATGCGTCGGGGCGCTACGTCGTTCCGGGCTTTCTCGACGCGCACATGCATCTGGAGTCGACGAAGTTGCTACCGGACGAGTTCGCCCGGCTCGTGCTGCCGCTGGGCACGACGGCGGTCGTCCTCGACCCGCACGAGCTTGCGAACGTCCTCGGCACCGATGGTGTGCACTGGCTGCTCGATGCGTGCGAAGGCCTGCCGCTCGACTTCTACTTCATGGCGTCGTCGTCCATCCCCGCCTCGAAGTTCGAGTCGCCGCGGCGCCCACTCCTGAGCGGAGACCTCGAGAGCCTGCTCCGGCGCCGGCGCGTCCTCGGGCTCGCCGAGATGATGAATTTCCCGGGCGTCATCAACGGCGATGAAAACGAGCTGGACAAGCTGCGCCTGGCGAACGGCGTGCAGGTCGACGGCCACGCGCCCGGCGTGCTCGGCAAGGAGCTCAACGCCTACGTCGCGTCGGGCATCCGCTCGGATCACGAGGCGCTGACCGTGGAGGAGGGCCGCGAGCGCCTGCGCAGCGGCATGTGGCTCCTGATCCGCGAGGCGTCGATGGCGCGGAACCTTCAGGCGCTCCTACCCCTGGTGAAGGAGTTCGGCACGAATCGAATCGCGTTCTGCACCGACGACCGCGACCCGGAGGACATTGCCGAGAACGGCCACATCAACGGGATGGTGCGCGTTGCGGTGGCGGCGGGAGTCGCACCGGAGGACGCGGTCGTGCTCGCGACGATCAATGCCGCGACCTGGCACCGGCTCTGGCACCTGGGCGCAATCGCGCCCGGCTATCAAGCGGATCTGCTGCTCCTGCCTGACCTGGAACGGTTCGAGCCAGAGCTGACCCTGAAGGCAGGTCGGCCAGTGGAAGAGATCCCGGAGCCCGACGTCCCCGAGTGGGTCAAGCACTCCGTGCGGAACCGGCCGGTGAGCTCGGCGGACTTCGAGATCCCCTGGGAAGGCGGTCACGCACGTGCGATCGGGCTCGTGCCCGACCAGGTGGTGACGGCGTCGGTCGAGGTCGAGCCGGCGACCGTGAACGGCTTCGCCGTCGCCGACGCCGCCAATGACCTCGCCAAGATCGCGGTGATCGAGCGCCATCTCGGGACGGGCCGCATCGGACACGGCTTCGTCCACGGCTCGGGGCTGCAGCGCGGTGCGCTCGCGTCGACCGTTTCGCACGACGCGCACAACATCATCGTCGTCGGAATGGCTGACGAGGACATGACACGCGCGGTGGAGCGGCTCGGCGAGCTCGGAGGCGGCATCGTCGTCGTGGACGGCGACGAGGTGAAGGCCGAGCTGCCGCTTCCCGTCGCCGGACTGCTGGCCGACGCACCGCTCGCCGAAGTGATTGAGAAGAGCCTGGCCTGCAACGACGCGGCCCGTGAGGTCGGCTGGTCGGGTGCGACGCCTTTCCTGACCTTGTCGTTCCTCGGCCTGTCGGTGATCCCGAGTCTGAAGATCACCGATCGGGGTCTCGTCGACGTCGACCGCTTCCAGATTGTGCCGCTGAAGATTTGAGCATGTTGCTCACGAACGCCCACGTCGTGACGATGGACGACGCGGGCACCGAGTACGAGGGCGGCTGGATCCTCGTTGAGGGCGGCCTGGTGAAGGATGCCGGCGCAGGCGCGAAGCCCGATGCCGACCAGGTGCAGGATCTCGGCGGCGCGGTTGTGACCCCGGGACTCGTGAACACGCACCACCACCTGTGGCAGAACCTCACGCGCGCGCGCGCCCAGGACGAGAACCTTTTCGGCTGGCTCAAGGCTCTGTACCCGGTCTGGTCTGCGATCGACGAGGAGGCCGAGTACGCCGCTGCGCGCGTCGGCCTCGCCGAGCTCGCCCTTTCAGGGTGCACGACCGTATTCGACCATCACTACCTCTTCCCGCCCGGCGTCACCGGACTGCTCGAAGCGGAGATTCGCGCGGCGCGCGAGCTCGGTGTGCGCATCGTCGCGGCACGAGGGTCGATGGATCTCGGCGAGTCGCAGGGCGGCTTGCCGCCCGACTTGGTGGTGGAGTCGCGCGACGATGCGCTCGCCGCGACAGACGCAGCGGCCGCGCTCGCCGACGGTGCCCAGGTCGAAATCGCCGTTGCTCCCTGCTCGCCGTTCTCCGTCACCCGGGAGCTGATGACGGAGTCGGCAGGGCTAGCACGCAAGCTCGGATTGCGGCTGCACACGCACCTCGCCGAGACGGTCGAGGAGGACGATTACTGCCGCGAGCTCTACGGCTGCACGCCCGTCGAGTATCTGGGGGAGGTTGGTTGGCTCGCCGAGGACGTGTGGTGCGCGCACTGTGTGCATCTCTCCGACGAAGACGTCGAGACTTTCGGTGTGCAGGGCATGGGCGTCGCGCACTGCCCCACGTCAAACATGCGACTCGGAGCTGGGATCGCACGCGTGCGCGAGCTGCTCGACGCGAACGTACGGGTCGGGCTCGGTGTCGACGGGTCGGCCTCGAACGAACGCGGCGATCTCTTCCTGGAAGTCAAGCAGGCGCTGCTCGTCGCGCGCGCCCGTGGCGGGCCCAAGGCAATGACTGCGCGCGAGGCTTTGCGGCTCGGCACACGGGGTGGCGCAGCGGTACTCGGTCGCAACGACATCGGCGAGCTCTCGCCCGGCAAGCGCGCCGACATCGCCATCTGGCGGACGGATGGCCTGGAGCTCGGCGGCGCCGGCGATCTCGTCGCCGGGCTCGTCTTCTCGGGGCCCCACCGAGTGGATGGCCTCTACGTCAACGGCGAAGAGGTCGTCCGTGACGGCCACCTCGTCCGGGCCGATGAAAGCGAGATCGCAAAGGAACATCGCGTCCAGGCGGAAAGATTCGCAACATGAGCATTTCCCTCTCCACCCATGTTCTCGACACCGAGCGCGGCCAACCGGCGAAAGGAGTACGCGTCGAGCTGTGGCGCGACGACCTTGTCACTGCGAGTGACACTGATGCCGATGGCCGGATCGCCCCTCTCGCCACCGATCTCGAGCCCGGCGTCTATCGCCTGCTGTTCCGACCGCCCTCGCCGTTCTTCAAGGGAATCGGCGTCGAGGTCGAGCTCGAGGACGGCCACTACCACATCCCGCTGCTCGTCTCCTCCTACGGGTGCACGACCTACCGCGGCAGCTGACCGTCGAGCAGTTGGCCGAGCTGTTCGAAGGGCGCACGCGACTCGTCGAGAAGCTTGCCGAGCATGACGACCCGCTCGCGTCTGCGCACGAGGTGATCGCCGAGCTGAACGAGGACGAGAAACTCGAAGCGCTCGATGCACATCCGGCGATCGGTGCGAAGAATCTGTCCGCGCGCTCGGCAGCGGAGCAAGGAAGCGACGAAGATCCCGAGACGCTCGTGGAGCTCGAGCGACTCAACGCCGAGTACGAGGAGCGGTTCGGCTTTCGTTTCGTCGTGTTCGTGAACCGCCGCCCGAAGAGCGAGGTCGTCCCGATCCTGCGTGAACGGCTCGGGCGCTCGCGCGAGCAGGAGCTCGACACGGCCGTGCAGGAGCTGGTCGCGATCGCGGAGGACCGATGGCGTCGCTCTTAGCCCTCGACCCATATGTCACCGACTGGCTCAACCTGCTCACGCGGTGGCTGCACGTCATCGCCGGGATCGTCTGGATCGGATCGTCGTTCTACTTCATCGCGCTCGACAACCATCTCCGGCCGCCGCGAGAAGAGCGTGAACGTGAGGCCGGCATCGGCGGCGAGACGTGGGAGATCCACGGCGGCGGCTTCTACAACATCAAGAAGTATCTCGTCGCGCCGCGCGTTCTACCGGAGACATTGCACTGGTTCAAGTGGGAGGCGTACACGACGTGGCTGAGCGGCTTCGCGCTGACGATCGTCCTCTACTACCTCAATGCGGACACGTATCTGATCGACAAGAGCGTTGCCGACCTCACGACAGGCGAAGCTGTTGCGATCAGCGTCGGCCTTTTGGCGGCAGCCTGGGTCGTGTACGACATTCTCTGCCGCCTGCTCGCGTCGAAGCCCTTCGTTCTTGCGGCGGTCCTGCTGGGATTGATCACGCTCGCCGCGTGGGGCGTTAGCCACCTCTTCAGCGGACGGGCGACGTATTTGCAGATCGGCGCGATGCTCGGGACGATGATGGTCGGCAACGTCTTCTTCGTGATCATTCCCGCGCACTGGGAGCTCGTGCGCGCGAAGCAGGCCGGGCGCGAGCCTGACCCGGCGGCGAACGCCCGCGGGAAGCTGCGGTCCGTTCACAACAACTACCTGACGCTGCCCGTCGTCTTCACGATGCTCTCGAATCACTTCCCGTTCACGTACGGGCACAGCTACTCCTGGCTGATCCTCGTCGTGCTGCTCGTCATCGGCGCCTGGGTCCGCCACTTCTTCAATCTGCGCCACATGGGACGAACTGTGTGGGCGATCCCGGTCACCGCGGCGATCGCGATCGCCGTGCTCGCGATCCTGATCCGCCCGCAGAGCGAGTCTGTAGCTGGGACGGCGCCTGTCCCGTTCGAGCAGGTCGCGCGTATCGTCGACCAGCGCTGCACCGCCTGCCACTCGCAGCACCCGACGAAGGTGGACACGGCGCCGCGGGGGATCAAGCTCGACACGCCGGAGGAGATCAAGACGCAGGCTTCCGCAATCGAGCAGCAGGCCGTGCAAACTCAGGCGATGCCGCTCGGAAACGTCACCGGCATGACGAGGAGCGAGCGTGACCTCCTCGGGCGCTGGATCGCGCAAGGAGCGAGAATCCCCTGAGCATGTTGGAAATTACAACCGGGGACTTCCGCTTCCTCGCACGTTTCGAGGAAGAGCTCGCCCCGCGGACCGTGGCTGCGTTCAGACGCATCCTCCCCTTCGACGACCAGATCATTCACTGCCGCTGGAGCGGCGAGTCGAACTGGATTCCCTGGGGCGACCGCGATCTCGGGATCGGGCCGGAGAACGCCACCTCGTACCCGCACCCCGGCGAGCTCGCTCTCTACCCCGGCGGTCAAAGCGAAACCGAGCTTCTCTTTCCATACGGGTACTGCTCCTTCGCGTCGAAGGCGGGGCACCTGTGGGCGAACCATTTTGCGACGCTCGTCGAGGGGCAGGAGCAGCTCAAAGAACTCGGCCGCCGCACGCTCTGGGAAGGCGCGCAGGCGATCACGTTCCGCGAAGTCTGATGCTCTACCGGCCGGAGGCGTTCGAGCCAATGGTCGACACGCCCTGGAGCGAGGAACGGGCACGCGCGGCGATTCGGGAAATCGTCGCCGACACGGATGCCGCTTTTCGAGGCCAGCGTCTCTTCTGGAAAGCCCATGAATGGGACGGCTGGCACGGCACGAGCCCGATGAAGAACCTCTATGTCGGAACCGCGGGAGTGCTTTGGGCACTCAGACGCTTGCAGCGATTCGACTACGCGGAGACAACGCTCGACCTCTCGAAGCTCGCAGCTCGCAACGTCGAGCTGTTTCGCCAACGGGCCGACTTCATGAAGGGGATGAAGCTCCCGAGTCCTGCAGAGGCAGCCCTCCTGACCGGAGAGACCGGAATTCTCCTCGTCGCTTGGTGGCTGACGCAGAACCCTGAGTTTGCGGATGACTTGTTCGCCCTCGTGCGCGCCAACATGGACAACGAGGCCGACGAGGTGATGTGGGGCGCACCAGGGACGCTACTCGCGGCGCAAGCCATGTGGTCGTGGACAAACGAAGAGCGCTGGAACGCACTTCGAAAAGAGACTGCGGCGGCACTCCTGTCGCGCCGTGACGCCGAGGGTTATTGGACGCAGCGGCTCTACGGGCAGGAATTCCGGAGCCTCACCCCACCGCACGGGCTCGTCGGAAACGTGCAGATGCTGTTGCCTCTGCTCGGAGACGACGAGGCGTACGCCTTGACTGACCGGACAGCCGCCATCCTGGCCGAGACTGCGGTCGTCGAAGGCGGCTTGGCCAATTGGCCGCCTAGGCCGCGACCGGAATTGCCTGGGCCCGATGGCCAGATCCGTGTCCAGTGGTGCGCGGGAAGCCCGGGGATCGTCGCGTCCGCGTTCAGATATCTCGACGAGGAACTGCTGCTCGCCGGCGCCGAGCTCCCGTGGCACACCGGTCCTCCCAGCCTCGAGAAGGGACCCGGCATCTGTCATGGAACCGCAGGCAACGGCTACGCGTTCCTGAAGGTCTACTGGCGCCTCGGGCACGAGCTCTGGCTGGACCGCGCGCGAAGCTTCGCGATGCATGCGCTGGCCCAGGTTGACCACCTGCGGCGCGAGCGTGGGCGAGGTCGTTACTCGCTCTGGACGGGCGACCTCGGCGTCGCGCTCTACGTGTCGGACTGCATCTCGACCACGGGCATCTATCCCGTTCTCGACGAGTTCTGGTAACCGCGGGGCTAACGCTCTTCACGCACGTACGGTAAGCCAAGCGCCGCGGGCGCGCCGAAACGTAGCCGTGCCGCCCGTGACGACACGAGCACGAGCGCCAGGATCGTCGCCACGTACGGCAGCGTCTGGAAGAGCTCCGGCGCGACCGTCACACCGTGACCCTGCAGCGCGAACGGGAGCGCCGTGAAGGCACCGAAGAAGTAGGCGCCGACGAGGCAGAGCGTCGGCCTCCAGAAGGCGAAGATGACGAGCGCGATCGCGATCCAGCCGGCGCCGCCCGTCAGCCCGTCGGCCCACTGCGGCGTGATCGAGAGGCTGAATGCCGCTCCGCCGATGCCTGCGAAAGCGCCGCCGGCGAGGGTGTGCGCGTAGCGGTAGGCGGCGACGTTGACCCCCATCGCGTCGGCCGCAGCGGGAGACTCGCCGACCGCGCGCACGTTGAGACCGGTACGCGTCCGCGTGAGGTAGAGCGCGACGACGATGACGCAGACCCACGACGCGTACACCAGGATCGACTGCCCGAAGACCATCGGACCGATCACGGGCAAGTCCTGAAACGACTTCGGGAAGACCTCCTGGAACTGATGCTTCGCCGGGGAGCCGGTGAGCTTCAGATCGTTGCCGAGGTAGGACGAGAGTCCGGCGGCACCGGCGAAGATCGTCAGCGCGAGACCGGAGACGATCTGGTTCGCACGCAAGGTCACGACGAGGAACGCGTGGATCGCCGCCATCGCGGCGCCGGCCAACGCCGCTACGCCGATCCCTGCGGCGAGCACGAGCGCCGAACCGTCGGGCACCCGCTGCACTGCCCAGAAGCCCATGACGGCGCCGACGAGCATCATTCCCTCGACGCCGAGGTTGAGCACGCCGGAGCGTTCGGCCAGCAGTTCGCCGAGCGCCGCATAGAGGAGGGGCGTCCCGTAGAGAACGCCTGAGGCCAGCACGACGACGACGAGGCTGTTGTTCACGGCGCCGGCTCCGGTGCCGGTGACTTGGCGGCTCGTGGCCCACGTTCGAAGCGCACGCGGTAGCGGACGAAGAGCTCGCCGCCGAGAACGCAGAAGAGGATCAGGCCTTGCATCACGCCCACGAGGCCGTTCGGGAAATCAACGCCCTGCAGGGCGAAGCCCGCGTTTTGCAAGCCGCCGAGCAGCAGTGCAACGGGCACCACCGCCAACGGGTTGTAGCGTGCAAGTGCTGCGACGACGATGCCCGTGTACCCGTAGCTCGCCTGACGTAGGCCGCGCGGATCGAGTTGATGGCGAAAGTCACCGTCCTGGCTGGCGCCCCCGATGCCCGCAATCGCACCGGAGAGGCACATGACGGCCAGGATCTTCCGGCGCGTCCGCATTCCCGCATAGCGGCCCGCGCGCGGGGAGTCCGCAATCACCTGCACCTCGAAGCCGAAGCGCGTTCGTGCGTACAGGACCCAAACGAGCACGGCCACTCCGATCGCCAGGAGGAAGCCGAGTGGCAACACCAGGCTGTGCACACTCCAGCTCGACCACGTGGCCTCGTCGGGCAGCATCTTGCCCTGCGGGAAGACGCTCGCTTCGAACCCGCTCGTGTCGCGCAGGTAGGAGTGGCTGTCGAAGATCAGATACTCGAGGACGAGACCGACGACGTAGTTGAGCATCAGCGAGGTGATGATCTCGTTCGTGGCGAAGTACGCCCGCAAGACGGCGGGAATCGCAGCCAGGAGTGCGCCCCCGACAGCGCCGGCGGCGATCATGCCGGCGATCACGAGCGGCGACGGCGCACCGGCCATGAGCAGCGCAACGGTCGCGCCGGTGATCGCGCCGGCATAGAGCTGGCCCTCACCGCCGATGTTGAAGAGGTTCATGCGAAAGGCGGCCGCTGCAGCCAAGCCCGTGAACGCGAGCGGCGTCGCCGAGACGACCGTGTCGCCGAGCGCCCCGTGAGCTATGAACGCCGCATCGAATAGGCGGTGGAAAGAATGAATCGGAGGATGGCCCGTCAGCAGCAACACGACGGCCGACAACAAGAACGCGACCGCGAGCGAAGCGACCGGAACGACAACCGTCAGCCACCAGGGCTGTTGAAGGCGGCGCTCGATCCTCATCAGACCTGGTCCTGAACGCCTGCCATGAGCAGGCCGAGCTCCTCGACGGTGGCCGATTCCGCGTCGCGTTCGCCCGCAACGCCGCCCTCGTACATCACCGCGATCCGGTCGGCGAGGGCGAGAATCTCGTCGAGGTCCTCGCTGATGAGCAACACGCCTACACCGGTTGAGGCCGCCTCGCGTAGATAGGAGTGGACGGTTTCAATGCTGGAGACGTCGAGGCCGCGCGTCGGCGAGGCTGCGACGAGAACATCCGGTTCACCGGAGAACTCGCGTGCAAGCACGACCTTTTGCACGTTCCCGCCGGAGAGCTGCCAAGCCGGCACCTGACACCCAGAGGTGCGAACGTCGTACTTGTCGATCGCGCGATCCGCCAGGTCGCGAATGCGCGCGAACCGCAAGAAAGGCCCGCTCGAGACCGGCGAGCGACGGTACGACTTGAGGACAACGTTGGACGCGATGCTCAAACCAGGCGCGACGCCGGTGCCGAGACGGTCTTCGGGGACGTAGGCGGCGCCGGCCGAGATCGCGCTGCGCGGATCGCCGCTTCGCACCCGATGTCCGTTGATCTCGACCGTTCCCTTGGTCGCATGCCGCATGCCGACAATCGTCTCGGCGAGCTCGCGCTGACCGTTCCCCGCCACGCCCGCGACCGCGACGATCTCACCGCTACGCACGGTGAGCGACACGTCCTTGACGGCCGGTACGCCGCGGTCGCCGTCTGCCCAGACGCCGTCGAGCTCCAGCACGGCGTCACCCGCCGTAGGGCGATCGTGGTGACGCCGCCCGATTTCGACCTCGCGTCCGACCATCAAGGAAGCAAGGGATCGCGGTGTCGCCTCCGAGGCAGGGACCGTCGCGAGTGAGCGCCCGCGGCGCAACACGGTGACGCGATCCGCGACGGCCGTCACTTCATGGAGCTTGTGCGAGATGAAGATCACAGTGCGTCCGTCAGCCGCCATCGCACGCACTGTCTCGAAGAGTGCGTCTGCTTCCTGCGGGGTCAGCACGGCGGTCGGCTCGTCAAGGATGAGGATGCGCGCCTCCTGGTAAAGCGCCTTCAGGACCTCGACACGCTGCTGTTCACCGACCGAGAGCTGCCAGATGCGCGCGCGGGCGTCGACGGCGAGCCCGTACCGAAGTGACAGCTCCTCGACTCGAGCTTCGATTGCGCGCGTATGCATGAAGAACGAGCGGCCGATGTCCCGTTGGTCGCCGAGAACGACGTTCTCGGCGACAGTGAAAGGCGACACGAGGCGGAAATGCTGGTGCACCATTGCGATCCCTGCTGCGATCGCGTCGCGGGGCGAGTGGAAATCCACCGGCCGCCCGGCGAGAAGGATCTCGCCTTCGTCCGGCCGGTAAAGGCCGGTGAGGATGTTGGACAGCGTCGTCTTGCCGGCGCCGTTTTCACCCAGAAGGGCGTGCACCTCGCCCTCCGCGGCCTCGAAGTCGACGTGGTCGTTTGCAACGACCGCGGGAAACCGCTTCGTGATTCCCCGCAAGGCAACGGC
>Ga0307278_10000411_pt1 | contig 21893 bp, 20 predicted proteins | sample ER_DNA_117_FD_194482 | JGI IMG/M metagenome (GOLD analysis project Ga0307278, IMG submission 194482) | Bulk soil microbial communities from the East River watershed near Crested Butte, Colorado, United States - ER_DNA_117 | ecosystem: Environmental > Terrestrial > Soil > Floodplain | place...
AGGTCGATGTAGACGAGCTTGTCCGCGGGACAGTAGAACGGGCCGCCTGCGAGCTGGCGAACCCGCAGCCGGTCTCCACCTGGTCCGTGAAGAAGACGGTGTCGACGAACTGGTACTGCTGGTTGCTGCGCTGGAAGACGCCGTCCCAGAACCTCTGCACGCTGTTGACGACCCCGACGATGCGGCAGTCGTCGCGCTGGTTCGCGTCTTCGCCGGTACGGCACGTCGAGATGTCCGAGGGCGAGTCGACCTGGCCGTTCTGGCCGCCCTGGCCTACGGTCTGCTGGTCGAGCGGCGCTAACTGGCCGAGCCCACCGCTGCCGCTCGAGAGCAGCGAGATCAGCAGCCAGATGACGAGACCGACAAGGCCCAGCCCGCCGCCGCCGATCGCTGCACCGCCGGCGCCGCCCATCCGCCGGCCGCGCAGGTCCGTGACCTGTCCCGGGTCGAGCGGGGCGTTTCGTCGAAAGCGCATCGTCCGTCTGTTGCCGCAGACGAAAGCGCCGCAAACGCGCTGGTACCATCGTCGAGCCGCGGCGGTGGAAGTGTGTGAACCGCGTCAGGGCCGGGAGGCAGCAGCGCTAAGCATTCCTTCCAGGCGCCGCGGTTTTTCTCCCGGGCGCATAGCTCAGCGGGAGAGCGCCCGCTTCACACGCGGGAGGTCCGTGGTTCGATCCCACGTGCGCCCATCGCTCAGCCAAGCCGTTCCGCGCCGCTGCGCCGTGCCAGTGAGAGGTCTGGACGAGGGCGGCACCGGCAACCGCCCTCGTCATCATGCCCAACTACGGATCAGCTGAGTACAGCGCAGAGGTCGGTGGTTGTGCCGCCTTGCTGCGTGAGCGTAAAGGTGCCGTCCGGCGTGACCACAAGAGTCGAGTGGCCGGCCGAGTACAAGAGCGTGTCAGTGAAGTAGAACAGCCACGGCCCCCGTGCGTCGATCGTCAGCGTCCCGTCGCTCCCGGTCGTGAACAGGCCCGGGCCGGGGATGTTGAGATCGACCGACTTGCTGGGATCGCTCAGGTTCGTCAGGCGAACCTTCAGCGCACCTTGGACGAGCGTCTGTCCATTGCTGAAGGTGATGCTGTACTCGTTGTTCACGAGCACGTGGACGTCGACGTCGAACGAGCAGCTTCCGCTGATTGTGAAATCGGAGGCTGGTAGGAACGTTCTCGCTGGCTTGTCCGCCGCCGCTCCGGATACGAGCGCGAGCGCCGCGACCGTCGCACAAAGAACGAGAATCGCAAGCTTCCGCATTGCCTGCCCCTCCCATCGGGTTACGCCTATCGACCGCAGACACCGGTAGGTCACGCGACCAGACCAGGCGACAGGCGAAATTCCCCTTCGAGTGGTTTACGCTCCGATTCTCCCACGTAGCAAGGGGTGTCCAAACGTCGCTTTATTGGCGCGGGTAGACACGCTGAAACGCTTGATCCGCCGCGTCTAGCCGAATAACGTCCCACGCCATGCGCCTAATACGCAGCTTCTCGAGGTTGAGGAGGTCGAACTGCTGGTGCGCACAATCCGACACTCGGGGGAGGACACATGGCTGAGCGCCGATTTGGCGGAATAACAGTTGGCGGCATCCTCGTGATCGCCGGGATCCTGATCTGGATCTTTTGGAGCTTCTGGATCGGGCTGATCGTCGCGCTCATCGGACTCGTTGCCTTCGGTGGGTTCGCCCGTGGCAAGTGGTACTGAGCGTCCTGTCGTCCGCTCACAGGCTGACATCGAAAGCGGGAGAAGCGCCATAAAGCCGTTCGGCCTAGACGGCCGCTTGCTGCATCAGCGGCAGCCCCTCACCTTCCCACCGTTCCGGAGGGCGAGCCGTGGAGAGCCTGCCGCGCCTGAGCCGCCAGTCCGCGCGGGCCCTTCCTAGACTCGCCCCTCTTGATATCGGCTTTTCCGCCGGGGAGCGGATCCCCCCTTAGTAGAACGCAGCCCCGCTTGCCGGGACGTCCCAGGCGCTCCGCATCCTCGACAACCGGCTCGTCACGGAATACGTTCCGCCTAACCCCAGGCCCCCGAGTGGCATGAACCCCCCCATCCGGGGGCCTGCAACGCTTCTTTAGCTTTGCTGTGCTCCTCCGCCAACTCCTCAGTCTGGAACCACCCGAGAGAGAAGAAATCGACGAGTAGAGCAAGACGCAATGAAGCGCCGGAGCTTGCGTCCGCAGCCGGTCGTCCGCAGAATCGAAGGCGTGAGCGAAGTAGTCCCGAAGGACGAGTTCCAGGCGGCGATCGAGGCACGCGGGGAACTCGGTCACGAGATGGAGCCGGCTGTGGTTGACGCCTTCGTCGAGCGGATAGAGCGGCGGCTCGCCGAGCGGGCGGAGGACAGCGAGAGGTCGCTGAAGGGGAGGCGCGAACACCAGAAGGAGATGGTGCTCGGTGCGATGGGAATCTCGGTACCCCTGCTCGCGATTGCGGCGATCTTTACCGGTCTTGCCGGTGTCCTGGTCGTCTGCGCTGCTCTGGCCGTGATCGCGATCGCTTCGACCAGGTAGCGGCCCTTAGACGCTGTAAGACTGCGACCAGAACCCTGGCGTCCTTTCGACCCGCGAAAGGATACGTCATGTTTCGATCGATCCCTAGGCCGTCCGCGGCGATGGTCATCGCCTGCCTCGCGCTGGGCGTCGCGCTCAGCGGAACGAGCTACGCGAAGATTTTGGCCCTACCAGTCAACAGCGTGGGCACCCCGCAGCTAAAGGCCAACGCCGTCATCTCGTCCAAGGTCAAGAACCAGTCGCTGCTCGCCGTGGACTTCAAGCCCGGCCAGCTGCCTGCTGGCATCCGCGGCTACGAAGTGGTGGAGGGCGGGCCAACCATCGCCATGAACCAGATCTACAACTCCGTAACCATGACCTGCCCAGCGGGCAAGAAGGCGATCGGGGGAGGCGGCGGCACCGGCGGCGGGATCATCCCCGGCGACGGTCCGTACATCGTCGTCAACATGCCCTCCATCGACGGCAGCGGCTGGCTGGTACAGACGGCCCGCGCGACGTCGGGATACTCGGCGCTGGTCGGTCCCGTGATCTGCGCCAATGTGCCCTGAGCCGAAGACCCTGCGGGACGTCCCTGGTTGCCGTCCGTGTGGCCGGCCCGTTCAGCGGCCACCGCCGGATCGATGCCGGGAAGGATCACTTAAGACCGAGGCCGGACTCGTCGCCAGGTCAATTTCGAATCAGACGTTCCCGACGGTTTCGTCGATCGCCTTGATCGGGCTCCACGCAGCGTTCTCGCCTACGGCCAGCACCGCGAACGTGACGTCCTTCATCGGATAGTGGCGGAGGATGCCGCTGACTCCGACGTTGACGCCTTCCTTCCAGTAGCAGCGCACACCGCCATCCGCAATGGTCTCGAACTCGAAGCCGAAGCCCATCAGGTGACTTCCTGAACCGCGTGCGCCGTGCCTCGCTTTGGGTGAGAGGAGGTCCGCAGTCAAGGCGGGACCGAGGAGACGGCCATCCGCCACGGCCCCGTGGAAGCGCAAGAGGTCGCCGACGGTGACATGTGCACCGCCATCTGGTCCTCCGATTGGAGGGTAGGCATAGATGTTTCGGCGCCACCCGACGATGCCATCGTCGACCTCAATTGCCTCCACGCCCTCGGCGACATCGGGTTCAACGACGTCCATGCGAAAGAATCCCGATCGGTTCATTCCGGCCCGGCCGAAAACGTGCTCGGACACGTACTCGCGGTAGCTTGATCCAGTTGCCCGCTCGATCATCAGACCGAGCAGCACGTAGCCGACGTTGCAGTAGCGGCAGCTCTCACCGGGTGCGAAGTTGGCTGGCTTACCGACAAACTGGGGAAGGTAGTCCGCCGTCTCCATGACCGCGTAGTTGGGCCGCTCGAGAAAGATGTCCTCGTAGCGTTCGCCCGCCTCCTCGTCGGCATCGTCAGCGATGCCCGATGTGTGGGTCAGCAGGTGGTAGGGCGTGACCGCTGGCGAGATTCCGGTTTCCTCGAGCCCGAGGTATTCGATCGTCGAGGTGTCCAGCGTGAACGCGCCGCGCTCGATGAGCTGCAGTGTCGCCACCGCCGTGAAGAGCTTGGTTATCGAGGCCGTGTCGAAGCGGGTCTCGACTGTGGTCGGAATGCCCCAGGTGCGGCTTGCGTAGCCGTAGGCCTCGTGCAACAGCTCCTCATCGCCCTGCTCGACGCCGACGACGCCCGAGAACATGTCCGCTGCTTCCAACTCACGCAGCAACGTCTCGACGGCTCGCACAGCGACCACTGCAGATGCCATGCGCACATCCTCGCCGATGCCTCTCAGCTCGGCCAAGCATGCGCAGCTTCAGGCGACATTTACTCTGGCCCACGTCGGAGATGCCTAGGACGACGTCGGCAGGATCGCGCCGAGATCCCAAACGCGCGGGTCCGCCGCCGAGAGCCGAAGTAGGACTCCCGGCTTCGATGTGCGTGCGGCCGCGAACCGCCGGCCGTCCTCGGTGCCGAGGTAACGACCGGCGATGTCCTCGCGGGCCTGGGTGACGTCGCCTTCGACGAGCTCGGGCACCCCGCGAACCTCAAGCCCGCGGAAAGGCGCAACGGCTTCGAACACGACAAGGGCGCAGCGGGGGTCGAGAGCCAGATGCTTGAGCTTCACGTCGCCAACGGCGATCACAACCTCGAAGACATCGTCATGCCACCGGAACCAGACCGGCGAGACGTTCGCGCTTCCGTCCTTGCGGTAGGTCATCAGCACGGCGGGCGATGGACCATCGAGCAGCGAGCGGACGTCCTCGATCCATTCGTCGGCCACGCTGGCAACCTATAACGCGCTCAAGCGACATTCCCGCACACTCGCGCAGAGCGGCATCCTCTCTCCGGAGCCGCGCGTTGGAGTAGACGCAAGACGCGCCACGACGGATGATCGCGCCGTGCGACAGGACCTGCCAACCGGCACCGTCACCTTCCTCTTCACTGACGTCGAGGGCTCCACGCAACTCCTGCACGAGCTCGGAGCAGACGCGTATGCCGAGGCGCTCGCAGGGCACCGTCGTGCCGTACGGGAAGCTTGCGCCCGCCACGGTGGGGTGGAGGTGGATACGCAGGGCGACGCGTTCTTCGTCGCATTCGCGACTGCGCCCGCCGCTCTCGCTGCCGCCGCCGAGCTAACCGAAGCACTCGTGCCCGGCCCGGTTCGCGTCCGGGTCGGTCTGCACACCGGGACGCCTCTTCTGTCCGACGAGGGCTACGTGGGCGTCGACGTCCATCGCGCTGCGCGTATCGCCGCGTCCGGCCATGGAGGACAGGTGCTGGTGTCGCAGGCGACGACATCACTCGTGAACGGTGACCTTCGCGACCTCGGTGAGCACCGGTTCAAGGACCTTCTGGCCGCCGAACGCGTCTACCAGCTGGGGAGCCGCGATTTCCCGCCTCTCACGTCGCTCGGAAGGACCAACCTGCCCGTCGCGGCGTGGCCGCTTCTCGGCCGCGAGCGGGAGTTGGCCGAGATCCGCGGTCTCGTGGCCGGCGGGGTGCGACTCCTGACCCTCACCGGGCCCGGCGGGTCGGGGAAGACGCGGCTGGCGCTGCAGGCCGCGGCGGAGCTCTCGGATGAGTTCCGGGACGGCACGTTCTTCGTCCCGCTTGCCCCCTTGCGCGAGACCCGCGCAGTGCGGTCTACGGTCGCCGAATCGGTCGGGCTACAAGCCGACGACGACGTCGCCGGCTGGCTCGCCTCGAGACGGGTGCTGCTCGTGCTCGACAACCTCGAGCATCTGGAAGGAGTCGCCGCCATCGTCGCGGAGCTCCTCGTGGGCGAGGTCGTCGTGCTCGCCACCTCGCGCGCACCGCTGCACCTGATAGCCGAGCGCGAGCTGCCCGTCGAGCCTCTGCTGGACGACGCTGCGGCCGAGCTCTTCGTCAGCCGCGCGGCAGCCGGCGGACGTCAGATCGCCGTCGACGAGACGGTCACGGCGGTCTGTCGACGCTTGGACAACCTCCCACTCGCAATCGAGCTGGCAGCAGCGCGGGTCAACCTGCTCTCTCCTGCCGCCTTGCTGCAGCGCCTTGCTCAGGCGCTCCCGCTGCTCGGAAGCGGCGCGATCGATCTACCGGAGCGGCAACGGACGCTGCGCGCGACGATCGAATGGAGCTACGACCTCCTCGACCCCGACGCTCAGGCTGCCTTCCGCCGTCTCTCGGTCTTCCGCGGCTCCTTCGGTCTCGACGCCGCCGAGGCGATCACACGAGCGGAGCTCGACCAGCTCGCCGCGCTCCTCGAACGCAGCCTGCTGAAGGCGCGCGGCGACGAGCGCTTCTTCCTGCTCGAGACGCTGCGCGAGTACGCGCGGGAGCGGCTCGACGAGGCCGGTGAGACCCCCGAGTACGCACTTCGCCACGCCCGCTGGTACCTCGAGCGGATGCAGGCAAACTACTCAGACCGGCTCGGCCCACGGAGAGCGGAGATCCTCGCCTGGTACGAGGCCGAGGAGGACAACCTCAGAGCGATGCTCGATCGCCTCGAAGCCGCCGCCCCGATCGAGGCCGCCCACGCCGGATACCTTCTCCATGTCTTCTGGATGGCGCAGGGCGCGTACACGGAAGAGCACGAGCGGCTCCGAGGGCTCCTCGCGCGCGACGGCCTTCCTGATCAGTCGCGCGCGGAGCTGCTCGCCCGTCTCTCCGACGTCCAAGGCCGCTTGGGGCTGGTGGAAGCGGCAGCGGCCGCCGATCGCGAGGCGCTGGCGCTCGCCGAGCCCGGCACGGATCCCCACTGGCTGGCTGCCGTCGGACTCGCCCTCCACGCCGTTCATCGTGGCGACACGGAGGAGGCGGTTCGGCTCGGCCGGCAAGCGCTCGAGGAGGCAGAGAGGCTCGACGACGCGTCGAGGATCAACGCGATCGGCAACCTAGCCACCATCCTCATGGGCGTCAACCGCACCGAGGAGGCACGGTCGGTCCTCGAGCGATTCGTTCACGAGTCCCGGCGGAGCGGGCTGGCGCTCGAGACCAGCGGCCTCGCCGACCTCGGCTGGCTCGACCTGCTCGAGCACGACTACGAGGCCGCCCGTGCCGCCTACGCGGCCGCGCTGACCCAGCTCCGCAGCCGCGCAGACAAGGTCTACGAGCTAGAGACGCTGAAGGGGCTTGGGCTCGCGTCGCTCGGCCTGGGGCAGCGTGGCGACGCCCGCGCCGCCTTCGCCGACATGCTCGAGCTCGCACTCGCCGGGACTCGGGAGCACTCAGCACACATCGCCGGAGCCCTGTCGGGCATCGCCCTCGCAGCCGATCCAGCCGCCGCCGACCGCGCCGCCCGGCTCCGCGGAGCCGTCGCCCAGCTCAACAGCGACGCCGACGTCGTGATGAATGCGTACTCACGAGCAGACGACGAGCTCGAACTCCACTTCGAACGCCAGCTCGTGGTGGTGCTCGGAGAGGAAGCGTGGGAGCGGGAAAAAACGGCAGGCTCAACAATGACGCTCGAACACGCGATCGCGCTTGCACGGTCGCTTTCCGGCCATTCGTCGCGAGCAGTCGCCGCGGAGTCCTGACGACCGACGGGCAAGGAACATTTCCGCACACTCGCACAAGCGAGTCGGGCCTTGCTCGCACTTCGATGCCAGGCTACGGCGTCGTTTAGCGCATCCTTGTATGCGTGGCGCAGCTCAGGCGCTCGCGCGCCGAAATTGGGGGATCGTTGCATCCGGGTCGCACCAGTGACAAGATCGAACGGGGTACCCCCGGAAGGAGGAACAATGCATGCGATCCAGAGTCGCGCGCGGCTTGCAGAGCGTGCCGCGACCGCTCCCATTGCGCGTCCGGCGCTACGGATCCGCCGCGCCGCGGCGGAGGAGGCGCTGCGCGACGGCGATGGGCCGGTGGAGCTGACGTTCGACGTCGTCCGCGTAGGAGGGGCAACGGAAGCGATCAGCATGATCCTGGAACGACCCGACCTCGAGCGGTCGCTCCAGTCGGCGGATGGAGAGGAACTCGCGCTCGTCTTCGACCCGGACGAGCTCGAGCGCGCGATCGAAGGCTCGGAAGTGGAGGCACAGGGACTGCGCGAGACGGCGGCCGTCCTCACCGTGGCCGTTGCGGCAATGGCCGGCAGTGCAGGTGTGGCCTCGGCTGCGACGGGTGCGAGCGGCACCGGCTATGTCGTCCCGGCGGGCGGCGCGGAGGCGATCGTCAACGATGCCGGCGCGGCGGGTGCGAGCGGCACCGGCTATGTCGTCCCGGCGGGCGGCGGGGAGGCGATCGTCAACGATGCCGGCGCGGCGGGTGCGAGCGGCACCGGCTATGTCGTCCCGGCGGGCGGCACGGAGGCACTCGTCAACGATGCAGGGAGCGTCGCGCCGGCTGCTGCAGGCAGCGCTGCGCTGTCGTCGACGGACGCCGCGGCAATCGGGACCGGCGCGATCCTGCTCGTCGCAGGCGCCGCCTTCGCGGCGACGCGGACGAAGCGGCGCCCGGGCACGGCCGACGTCGCTCCGGCGTAGCGATGGGCAAGGTGCGCGGCGCCTCCGCCGCCGCGCACCGAGCCGCTCCCGCTTGGAGACGCGCAACCAGGAGCACGGAAGCTCGCTGCTTTGCGGATCCGTCGCGTCGTGCCACTGGAGGTTGTAAACGCGCGGGGAGGTCCGGGTTCAATCCCAGGTGCGCCTATGGTTTGCAAGCGGCCCGGTTGCCAGGTCGACGATAAGGTCAGCTAGGCGATGACAGGATGAACGACCCCGTTGCCGCGTTCCTGAGGCTCGCCGAGATACCTCGCGAGAACCTCTCCGAAGTGGAAGCGTTCCTGGGCACACAGAAAACCGACTCCGCCGCGCTAGCTTTGCTCGAGCGGTCCGATGAACCTGTCGCTCTGCTAAAGGTCGACCGCCGGGGTGAGGCGACCCTCTTCTCAGTTGTTCCAGCCGAACACGGAAGCAGACTTCTCCATGAGACCTACATCGGAAAGGTTCCCGACGCGACCGTCACACAGATCCACGCGATCGAAAGCCTCGGCGGTGCGTCTGCCCCGCAGCCCGAAAGGGTGGAGATCATCGGCTCTCGCCTGATGGGGCAGATCGACCTCACGAACTACGACAGCGAGCAGCGGGCGACACTGATCGACGCGCTTCGGATGATCACCGACGCTCGATCATGACTCGGGCTACCTGACCTGCCCTCCTAGCGCAACGCGTCAATCGACGCGATCTCGACGATCCCTTCGACGCTGCGCGCAAGTTTCGCGTCGAGGGTTACGAACGCGTCTGCCTGCAGCTGAGTGAGTGCAACGTACTCAGCGTTGTAGGTCGAGGCCCATCCCAACTGATCCGCCAGCTCCCAGGCCCGACGCTGGAGCACGGCGTCGCCGAGGAGCCGGATCCGCATTCGCCTGATGCGCGTGAGGCGGTCGCGCGCGACGTCGGCCGCGACCTCTCCTCGCTGGACGGCCTCGTGCAGAGCCGACAGCGTTTGCGACCGAAGGAGCGTCGGTGCGAGGAGCTTGTGTGCGTCTGAGACCTCGACCTCCGCGTTTGCCAGGTGGAGGACGGCGCTGGTGTCAACGACGAACCTAGTCATCGACGGTAAGGACGTTGGCGATCTCCATTCGCCGAAAACCTAATCAAGTCGAGCGGCAGCACGCTCGCGCAGGCGATGCTGAAGCTGTCGTCGCACCGCCGGTCGACACCAGCGTGACCGCCGAGGAGGGCGGGCGTCAGAGCAGGTAGAGGAGGTGGATGTCGTCGGGCTCCGCGGCCAAGAGCTTTGGGTCGGGCTCAGGCGCGAGGACGCAGCCTCGATTGAGGTAGAAGTCGACGGTGTTCTCGGTCGGTGTGGCGGACACGTAGAGGGCGTTCGCGCCGGCCTCGCACGCGCAGGACACGGCAGCCTCGAAGAGCTGCCTCCCGACGCCGCGCCCGCGATATGCGCGGCTGACGTACAGGTAGGCGAGCTGCATCTGATCACCGGCGCGACCAACGCGAGCGCTCTCGAGGACACTCACGCCGATCAACGCCTTCGCGTCGAACACTCCGAGGAAGGCTCCGCCACGGTCGAAACAGTCCAACAGCACCGGCGTCTCCTCCTCCGCTGCGTCGGATCTCCAGCCGGGGACCTCAAAGTAGTTGGGCGTGCGAACGAGCCGTCCCGAGCGGACTTCGTACGTGTGGTGATGGATTTCGGAGCGATCGATGGTCCAGATGAGGTCGACTTCGTCGCGCGTCAGTAGGCGCATGTCCACTCTCCGAGCCTAGTCACTATCGGCCTTCGACCCGGCACCCTGACGTAGCCTCCTGTGCGTGCACCGACTCACAAAGGCGCAGGCCCGGCGCATCGCAGTGCGTGCGCAACTGCTCGACGCACCCCGGCCGACCGAATTGCTCGCGGTTGTGCAGCAGTTGACCCTCCTGCAGATCGACCCGACTGCGGCGATCGCGCCCAGCGCCGACCTCGTCGCCTGGAGCCGCCTCGGCTCGACGTACCGGCCGGACGACCTCCGGGAGGCCCTGGAGCAGGAGCGCACGCTGTTCGAGCACAACGCGCTGGTGCGGCCGATGAGCGATCTTGGCCTGCACCTTGCGGCCAGTCGGACGAGCCGCAGCCACGAGCGCACGCACGCGTGGATCCGCGACAACGACCGCTTCCGGCGCGACATCCTCGAGCTGCTCGGCAGCTCTGGGCCGCTGAGCTCGCGCGACATCCCGGATACGTGCGTAGTGCCGTGGGCCTCGACCGGGTGGACCAACAACCGCAACGTGACCCAGATGCTGGAGTTCCTGATGATGCGCGGCAAGGTCGCGATCGCCGGGCGCCTCGGGCGCGAGCGGCTGTGGGATCTCGCCGAGCGGGTATACCCGGTCGACGTCGTCGTCCCGTCGGTCGAGGAGGCCCGGCGGGCCAAGAACGAGCGGCGGCTCGCCTCGCTCGGCATCGCCCGGCAGAAGACCACCGCCATGCCGATCGAGCCGGTCGACGTCGGCGAGGCGGGCGAGCCGGCGGTGATCGAGGGCACCAAGGGCGAGTGGCGCGTCGACCCCGGCGCGCTCGGTAAGAGCTTCGAGGGGCGTACGGCGCTGCTGTCACCGTTCGACCGGCTGGTCTACGACCGGGTCCGCGCCCAGGAGCTGTTCGACTTCGAGTACACGCTCGAGATGTACAAGCCCGCGGCCAAGCGTCGTTGGGGCTACTTCGCCCTCCCGGTACTCCACGGCGACCGGCTGGTTGGAAAGGCCGACGCCATCGCCGACCGCAAAGCCTCCGTCTTGCGGGTGCACGCGATTCACGAGGACGTGAAGTTCACGCGGGCGATGACCAAGGCCGTGCAGTCCGAGCTGGCCGACCTGGCTTCGTGGCTCGGGTTGGGTGCTGTCGAGTCTGCCTAGGTGCCCCGAGGCCCCGAGGCCGGCCCTCACCACACATCCATCGTCGGGAAGCGCGGATCGACCTCGAGACATGACCGCGCGAACAACGCAGCACCGATGTCTCCGGTGAAGAGCGTGAATCGGCCCTGGCCGTGCTCGTCGCGAGCGCGGTCGACCTGCTCGAGCGCGTGCACCGCGAACCTGTGCGCACGCTCCAGCCATTCGCCGTCGCCGGTGAGCTCGTATGCGCGCAAGAACGCGTAACCGTTCCCTGCGGTTCCGTGGCAGAGGCCGGGGCCCTTCGCCAGCGGGCCGGCTCTCCACGTGAGCTCGGCGCCGCCGATGAGCAGGTCGCGCGGCATCAGGTCGCCGAGCGTCGTGACCATGCCGGCAGCACCGTGGCACCACTGCAGCCTGTTCGGCTCCCGTGCACCCACGGTCGGAAACCAGTTGACGAGACCGTCCTCGACGACCGCCGTCGCGTGCAGCGGTCCCTCGATTCGACGGCGGAGTTCGTCGTCGGAGAGATATCCGCGCAGTGCGTGGACGTTGCCCGCGAAGCCGTGGACGGGCCCCACGAACTGGGTCGTGCGGCCGCCCAGGTCCTGCGTCCAGATTCCATCGCCGGTCGCGTCCCACTCCGCGAGCAGGACCGCTGCGGAACGCTCGTACTCGGCATCGAGGCCGGCGAAGCGCGCGGCGAGCATCGTTCCGGGCGAGCCCCACATGAGCTCCCACGTCGGGTTGCGCTCGTTCTCGACGATGCGCTCGCGCAGGCGCTCGCGGTAATCGGGCGCCGCGCCTACCAACCCCGCGACGAGGAGGATTCCCGACTCCCCCGCCAAGAGGCTTGGCACGTTCTCCCCCCAATCCGGCCGCTCCCGGTATCGGCGCAACGCACCCTCCGCAAGCGCCGCGAGGTCGAGGCTCGAACCGAGTGCGTGCAGCGCCCATACCATCCCCGCGCCGCCGAGGTAGACGTCCGTCATGCCCTCGAGTAGTGGTGGCTCCTCGTCGTCGTCGCGCGGGTGGTTCGGCCAGAAGCCGTCGTCGATCGAGTGCTCAGCGTCCGCGACGATGGAAGCGATCCACTCGCGAACGCGCGCGGCGTCCCAAGGCGTCTCGGTGAGAGGCTCGTGCGCCTCGGCGTCGTAGATCACCTGCACCGAATAGCACACCTGGTCTCGTTAGGCACCTAACGGGTTGAGGCCGGGGTTGCCGTCTGGAACGCTTAGCGCGACGCCGGCACTCTGACAGGGGGGAGAACATGAAAGCTCGTCTTGCGATCGCGCTCGCACTGACGCTCGGCTGCCTGACCGCAGGCGCCGCGTCCGCCGCGACAGCGCTGCCCGCTCACGTCTACGCGCCCTACTTCGAAACCTGGACCACCGACAGCCTGACGACGACCGCGCAGCAGTCCGGCGCGAAGTACTTCACGCTGGCCTTCCTCGAGACGCTCTCCAAGAGCTCGTGCACGCTCGCCTGGGACGGCAACCGGAACGACCCCGTCGCCAACGGCCGCTACCTCTCGGACATCGCGTCCCTCCGGGCGCTCGGCGGTGACGTGATCCCGTCGTTCGGCGGCTGGAGCGCCGACCAGGGCGGCACCGAGATCGCGGACTCGTGCAAGGACGTCAGCACGATTGCTGCGGCGTACGAAGACGTGATCACCCGGTACAACGTGTCCCGCCTCGACATGGACGTCGAGGGCCGTTCGCTGAACAGGACGGACGGCATCGACCGGCGCAACAAGGCGCTCAAGCTCGCGCAGGGCTGGGCTGCCGCGCAAGGCCGGCCGCTCCAGGTCAGCTACACGTTGCCGACGTCGGCATCGGGACTCGAGGCGTCGGGCCTTGCGATCCTCCAGAACGCCGTCGCGAACGGCACGCGTGTCGACGTCGTGAACATCATGGCGTTCGACTACTACGACCGGGTCACGAAGGACATGGGCACCGCTGCGATCAACGCCGCGAACGGGACGATCGCGCAGCTCCACAGCCTCTACCCGGCCAAGACGCCCGCGCAGCTGAACGCGATGGTCGGGATCACGCTGATGCCGGGACTCGACGACTACCCGAAGAAGACGGAGAACACGACCGTCGCCCACGCGCAGCAGGTCTATAACTACGCGCGCGCGAACGGCTTGAACACGCTCTCCATCTGGGCGATCCAGCGCGACAACGGGGGCTGCCCCGGGGTGACGGGTTCGAACAGCTGCTCCGGCATCGCGCAGAACACCTGGGACTTCAGCCACGTGCTCGAGCCGTTCACCGGCCCTTAGTAGAAGCGCCGAGCGAAAGCTGCGCTTTCGCTCGGGTGAGGTACGGCGCTTCGCGCGGAACGCGCGCGGGCCTAGCCCGCGCGCTCCAGGAGTGGTTAGTTCGCGATCGTCGTCAACCGTGCGGCGCGGCGAGGCTTCGCGTCGCCGCGGCGCATCAGTTCGCCTCCGCGTAAGCCGGCTTCGCCCGGCTTACGCTCCGGCCTTGGATCTGGTTGCCGCTCGGACGCGCGTTTTCCACGTCGTCAAACCCTCTTAGGCCGGTGGTCCCGCTTACTTCTGGCAGCAAGAAGGGTTAAAGACTCGGCGGCTCGCCGTCGATGGAGTGCTCATGTCTGCGCGCGCTTCCGTGGGCCCTCGGGCCGCGCCATCCCCCGCTGCCTGGATCGACAAATGGCTCGCGGCCGTCCACGACCTGGCTGAGCTCGAGCGCTCCAACCCGATGACGGACGCCGTCATCGACGAGATCGACGGCCGGATGATCCGCGTAGGCGACAAGTGGCTCGCGGACTTCGCGTCCTGCAACTACCTCGGCCTGGATCTCGACCGCGAGATCATCGAGTCGATCCCGGCGTACCTCGACAAGTGGGGAACGCATCCGAGCTGGTCGCGCCTGCTCGGCAGCCCGGTCCTCTACACCGAGATCGAGGAGCGCCTCACGGCGCTGCTCGATGCCGAGGACACGCTCGTCCTCCCGACCATCACGCTCATCCATATGTCGGTGATCCCCGTGCTCGCCGGCTCGGGGACGATCTACGTCGAGTCGCGCGCGCACAAGACCATCTATGAGGGCTGCCAGCTCGCGGGCGCCCGCGGCGCGACCGTGAAGCGGTTCCAGTTCGAGGACGCCGACGACCTCGAGCGGCTGCTCAAAGAGGGCGGTCCGATGCCGCGCCTGATCTGCGTCGACGGTGTCAACAGCATGACCGGCAACGCCATCGACCTTGGACAATTCGCGCGCGTCGCACGCGAGTACGACGCACTTCTGTACGTCGACGACGCACACGGGTTCGGCGTGATCGGCGAGCGGAGCGACGACGAGCTCTCGCCTTACGGCAATCGCGGCAACGGGATCGTCAAGTACGCCGGCGAGACGTACGACCACGTCCTCCTCGTCGCCGGCCTGTCGAAGGCGTACTCCTCCCTGGCTGCCTTCCTGACGTGCCCTCCGGAGTTGAAGCGTCTGCTCAAGACCGCAGCGCCGCCTTACTTGTACTCAGGTCCCTCGCCGATCGCAGCGTTGGCGACAGTGCTGACCGGGCTCGAGGTGAACGAGCGCAGGGGAGAGGCGATCCGTGCGGCGCTTTGGCGCAAGACCGCCACGGTGCTGGACTATCTCGACCGGCTCGGCGTGCACACGCCCAATCGCTCGGGCTTTCCGATCATCGAGGTGCCGCTTGCGCGTGACAGCGACGTCGATGCAGTCGGACGCTTCCTGTTCGACAACGGCATCTACGTCACGCTTGCGGCCTATCCGCTCGTGCCGCGAAACGAAGTCGGCTTCCGGATCCAGATGACCGCAGCGAACACGGACACCGAGGTGGAGCAGTTGCTCGACGTCCTCGGCCGGCTCGCAAACCGCTTCGACCTGCAGCCGGCGCGAACGAGCGAGCGGGCGGCGTGAGCATCCCCGTCCTGCAGGGCAGCGCGCGCGAGAAAGCGTGGCTCTGGTACCTGCTCGCCACAAGCGCGCTGACCGGCCTTTACCTCTTCGCGGCGCCTCTTGCCGGCAACGGGCCGCTGATCAACGCGCTCGGGCTTTCCGGCGTCGTCGCAATCGTCGTAGGCATCCGCATGCACAGGCCGACCGCGCGCATGGCGTGGTGGCTGTTCGCGGCCGGGCAGTTCTTGTACTTCAGCGGCGACCTCTACACGTACGGCTATCGCAAGGTCTTTGGCGCCGATGTTCCGTTCCCCTCGCTCGGCGATGCCTTCTACCTCGCCGTCTACCCCGTACTGCTCGCGGGCCTGTTCGTGCTGGTCAAGCGGAGGAACCCGCGGCGCGATCGCACAGCGCTGATCGACTCGCTCATCCTCACGATCGGCATCGGTCTTCTCTCGTGGGTGTTCGTGATCGCTCCGAACATCCATGTGACCGGCCAGACGTGGCTGCAGACAAGCGTCGGAGTCGCGTACCCGCTCGGCGATGTGTTTCTGCTCGCCGGCCTCATCCGGCTCGCCGTCGATGCCGGTCGGCGCACACCGGCCTTCTGGCTGCTCGTGAGCAGCATTGTGTGCTTGCTCGCGACCGACTCGGCCTACAACCTCGCGCTCCTGAAGGGGACGTTCAACTACCAGCTGTCGTACGACGCCGGCTGGATCTTCTACTACCTGCTGTGGGGTGCCGCCGCGCTCCACCCGTCGATGCGCTCGCTGGAGGAGCCGGCTGAGGATTCGCGCACACGGCTCACACCGCTCAGGCTCGCGCTGCTCGGCGGCGCCTGCCTAATCGCCCCCGGCGTCCGCTTCGCGCAGGCGATCCACGACCCCGACGTCCTCGTTCTCGTCGTCGGATCTGCCCTCCTGTTCCTCCTCGTCGTCTCCCGCATGGCGGGCCTCGTCCGCCAGGAGGCGCGCGTCGTCTCGCGCGAACGCGCACTGCGCGGCGCCGGGGCTGAACTGGTCGCCGCCGCCGGGCACGAGCAGGTTGCGGCGGCTGCCATCTCTGCTGTTCACCGCCTGCTCGGTGCCGAGCCTCCCGTGCGCCTCGTCCTCGTGTCCGGCGACGATGCCGTCGTGGAGGCGTCGTCCGACGGCGCAGTCGGCGGCCGCGTCGGAGAGGGCACGCGCGAGTGGCTTCGCCGAGTGTCTGACTCGAAGCGCGTGACGCACGCGCATCTGCCCGCTCACGTCCGCGGCGACCTCAGGCTTGCCGAGGGGCACTCGACGGTCGTCACTCCGCTCACCGTTCGCGGGGACGTCCGCGGCGCACTCGTCGTTTCGTCCCCCGAAACCGTGACGCGCGACCTGGTCGATGCGCTCGGCGCGCTGGCGACGCAGGTTTCACTGGCTGTCGAAGGCGCCTCGCTCGCCGAGGATCTCCACCGCCGCCAGAGCGAAGCACGCTTCCGCTCGCTCGTCGCGCACTCGAGCGACTTGATCACCGTGCTCGATGCGGACGGCGTCGTCACCTACCAGAGCCCGTCGATCGAGCGCGTGCTCGGCTACACCGTCGACGAGGTCGAGGGCAAGCGCTTCGACAGATTGCTCAGCGAACACGATCGCCCGCTGCTTGCGCAGCTCATCTCCGTGGACGGCCAGGGCGCGCGCGACGCGCACACGGTCGAGTGCTCGGTCAGCCACCGCGACGGCACGACCATGACGTTCCAGGTGCAGCACACCGACCTGCTGCACGACGAGCACGTCCGCGGGATCGTCCTCAACAGTCGCGACGTCAGCGAGCGGAAGGCGTTCGAAGAGCAGCTTGCACACCAGGCGTTCCACGACCCGGTCACCAAGCTCGCGAATCGCGCGCTGTTCTCGGACCGCGTCGAGCATGCGCTGATGCGCGCCGGTCGCGGCGTCCCCGAGATCGCGGTCATGTTCATCGACCTCGACGACTTCAAGACCGTGAACGACAGCCTCGGCCACGCGGCCGGCGACGAAGTGCTTCAGGAGGTCGGGCGCCGCTTGAAGATCGCCGTCAGGCCGACGGACACGGTTGCACGTTTCGGCGGCGACGAGTTCGCGGTGCTGCTCGACGGCATCGGCGGCTCCGAAGACGCGGCAGACGCTGCAGCGAGAATCCTCCGTGCCCTCGACATGCCGGTGGAGATCGAGGGCAAGCACGTGTTCCCGCGTGCGAGCGTCGGCATCTGCCTCGTCGGCGAGGAGCTCGAGACGCCCGAGGCGGAAGAGCTGCTGCGCAACGCCGACGTCGCGATGTACATGGCCAAGCGGGACAGCAAGGGCAGCTACCGGGTGTTCGAGCCGACCATGCACGAGCGCGTCGTCGAACGGCTCGAGCTTCGCTCCGACTTGCAGCACGCGTTGACCCAGGATCAGCTCGAGCTCCACTACCAGCCGGTTGTGCGGCTCGCCGGGCGCGACATCCTCGGCGTCGAGGCTCTCGTGCGCTGGAACCATCCGACCCGAGGAACGATTCCGCCTATCCAGTTCATCCCAGTCGCAGAAGAGACCGGGCTGATCATTCCGATGGGACGGTGGATCCTCGAGACAGCGTGTCGCGAGGGTGTCCGGCTGCAGGAGCTCTTCGCGCGACCCGAGCCGCTGACGATGAGCGTCAACCTCTCGGTGCGTCAGCTCCAGTCCGAGACGCTCGTGGGCGACGTGCGCAAGGCACTGGCGACCACCCGTTTCCCCGCTGCTTCGCTTGTGCTCGAGATCACCGAGTCGCTGATGCTCTCGGACACGGAGTTCGCCATGCAGCAGCTGCACGAGCTGAAGTCGCTCGGGATCCGCCTCGCGATGGACGACTTTGGGACCGGCTACTCCTCGCTCAGCTACCTCAGCCGCTTCCCGGTCGACATTCTCAAGATGGACCGGTCCTTCGTCGGGTCGCAGGACAACGAGGCGCTGACCTCCGCGATCATCGCGCTCGGCACGAGCCTCTCGCTCGAGGTCGTTGCCGAGGGCATCGAGCTTCCGGAGCAGGCGACGTCGCTCGAGGAGCTCGGCTGCGAGCTCGGACAGGGCTACCTGTTCGCGAAACCGATGAACTCCACAGCACTGGCCGAGTTCCTTGGCACGGCGGACGCGGCACCGGCGGAGCGCGAGCTCGAGTCGCCGCCTGCGTCCAATGCAGCATAGTCAGGAGGGTCTCGACCGCCCGGGAGGTTTTGCGCGCAGCGGATTGCTCGCGCCGCTGAGGTATCGCGACTTCCGCGTTCTTTGGGCGGGCATGACCGTCTCGCTCGTCGGTGACGGCGTCTTCCTGATCGCGATCGCGTGGGAGAGCTACGTCCTCTGGAACGCGCCGGCGGCGCTCTCGATCGTCAGCATCGGGATGACCGTCCCGACGATCGTCTTCCTCCTGTTGGGCGGCGTCGTCAGCGACCGGTACGACCGGCGCCGGGTGATGGCGTGCGCGGACGGCCTGCGCGCTGCAGCGGTCGGCGTGCTCGCCGCACTCGTTCTCATGGATGCGTTGCATTTCTGGGAGCTCGTTGCCCTCGTTGCGGTCTACGGGGCCGGCACCGCCTTCTTCACCCCCGCCTTCGACGCGATCGTGCCCGACCTGCTTCCGCCCGAGGAGCTTCCCGCAGCCAACGCGCTCGACCAGTTCGTGCGGCCGATCGCACTTCGGCTCGCGGGCCCGGCCCTGGGTGGCGGGCTCCTCGCGCTTTCCACGGGCGTCGCCTTCGCGGTCGATGCCGTGTCCTTCGCCGCGACGTTCGTCGCGGTGCTGGCCATTCGGCCGCGACCCCGTGTTGCGGTGGCTCATCCGTCGACGGCGGCAGCGCTGAAGGAGGGCTTGCGCTTCGTCCGTTCACGCACCTGGCTCTGGGGGACGCTCTTGTCGGCGGCGATCGCGTATCTCGCTTTCCTTGGGCCGACCGAGGTGCTCCTGCCGTTTGTGGTCAAGAACGAGCTGCACGCTTCGGCCGGCACGCTCGGCTTGGTGCTCGCCGCCGGCGGTGTCGGTGCGATCGGAGCCGCCGCATTCATGGGCCGACAAGGTCACCCACGGCGTGACGTGACGCTCATGTACGCGACCTGGACCCTCGCGACGCTGGCGGTCGCCGGCTATGGCCTCGCAACCGCCGCCTGGCAGCTGATGGTCGCGTGCCTCGTCTTCAACGCGCTCGAGGCCGCGGGCACGATCGTGTGGGCGACGATCAAGCAGAGGCATGTCCCCGGCCAGCTGCTCGGACGCGTCTCGAGTCTCGACTGGCTCATCTCGATTGGCTTGCTGCCGTTGTCGTTTGCGCTGACCGCGCCGGTCGCGGCGGCGGTGGGAGTGCGCACGACGCTCGTCGGTGCGGCGATCATCGGCGGCGCCGTCACGCTCGGCGCGTACTTCCTGCCCGGCATGACGGACATCGAGCGCCGTGCGTCGAGTGGACGGGACGTGCAGCTCGTTCCGCCCCCGGAGCCTTCCGCAACGTCGTTGCGCTGACAGACTGCGCCGCATGACGCGGCGTATGCGCCTTCCTGCCGAGCTCGTTCCGGCGCTGCCGGAGCCGGCTCGCAAAGCGCTTCGCGGCGGCTACCGCGCGTACGGCCGCGCGACTGCGGGCGTGAGGCCGCTTCCGGACTTCCTCATCGTCGGCGCGCAGAAGGCGGGGACGACGGCGCTCTACGCGTACCTCCGCTGGCACCCGGAGATCACGGGGCCCTCGTTCAAGGAAGTCAGCTTCTTCGACCGCCACTACGCCAAAGGGGAGCGATGGTACCGCGCGCACATGCCTGTGCGCCGACGGTCGCTCGTCGGCGAGGCAAGCCCGAGCTATCTCTTCCATCCCCTCGCAGCGGAGCGCGTCGCCCGGATGCTCCCCGACGCACGCTTGATCGCGCTCCTGCGCAACCCCGTGGACCGTGCGTTCTCGCACTACCAGCACGAAGTCGCTCTCGGGCGTGAGCCGCTCTCGTTCGAAGCTGCGGTCGACCGCGAGGAGGAGCGCATGCAGGGCGAGCTCGATCGCATGTTGCGGGATCCGTCGTACTTCGGTCTCGCGTGGTGGAACTACACCTACGTCGCGCGCGGCCGCTACGTCGAGCAGCTCGAGCGCTGGTTCGCGTCCTTCCCGCGCGAGCAGCTGCTAGTGCTGTTCACGGAGGAACTCTCGGCTGACACAGCCGGGACCTATCGGCGCGTGCTCGACTTCCTCGGTGTCGGCGCCCGCGACCTCGAGTCGTATCCGCGCATCTTCGACCGCGACTATCCAGACATGAGCTCATTGACGCGTGTGCGCTTGGACAAGGAGTTCGAGGACTCGAACCGCCGGCTCGCATCGCTGCTCGGCCGGGACCTGCCCTGGTGAAAAGGAAAGCCCCGGCAACTTGCGGCCTGCTGCCGGGGCTCCCGCCATGGAAGGTCGTGCTTCCCTTTCTGATGCCGGTCGCCTCGGTTTCTTGCGCGACATGTCGCTGCCTCGTTGTGGGGTGGCGGTTCCGGCGCCGCTGATCACTCGAACGGGGGAATTGCGTAGCCCGCTCCCCCGGACGGGGGACGCACGTCCGCCGGAGCGCTCACAGAGTCCGCTCAGTGACTGCGGTTCATGCGCGAGAGCGCTGAGCGAGAGAGGGAATGGGAGATGGCGAACAAGACTGTTAGGAAGCGGGGAGCAGTGATCGTTGCGCTGATCGCGGCGCTCGCGGCGTTGGCCGGCCCTGGCGCTGCTTCGGCGCGTTCAGGCACGGCTGCGCCCCAGGCGCCGCCGCCGCCCGTCGCTGCCGCGTTCGGCGGGGCAAGCATCGTGGCCAGCTGGGCCGAAGAGGCCAGCTGGGCCGAAGAGTGATCTAGGAATCACGCTCAAGCACGACGGCTCATAGCCCGATATCTCGGGCTATGGGTCGTGCTTTCGGTCTGATCTCCATGGTCTGCTCGCTTGCGCTGGTCGCCGTCCTCTGGGCGTTGACGATGCAACACAGCGGGCCGACCTCGGCCAGGACCCAGAAGGCGCGGCAGGACGCAACGGCCGCAGTGAGCTCGATCAACTTCACCGCCGCCGCACCTGAGCTCGAGGCCTTCCGCGCCGAGCACGGGACGTACGCCGGCGCAGCACTGTCGCCGGGCTTCGGCGTCACACTCGTCCGCGCCGACGCGGCTTCGTACTGCCTGCAATCCGGTCTCGGTACGTCGGTGCAGCACTTCACGGGCCCCAACGGCGCCACCGCTGCGGGTCCCTGCTAGACCCGAGCGAAAGCTTCGCTTTCGCTCGGGTCTTGGTACTGTGCTTCGCGCTAAACGCACGCGGGCATAGCCCGCGCGCTCCAAAGGTTCGTCGTTCGCGATCGTCATCAACCGTGCGGCGCGGCGAGGCTGCGCGTCGCCGCCTCGCATCAGTTCGCCTGCGCGTAAGCCGGCTTCGCCCGCCTTACGCTCCGGCCTCGGGCGTGCTAGCCGCTCGGCCGTCTTACGGTGCCGGAAGCGTGACACTCCACAGCGGGTCTAGGAGGTCGGCGACGAAACGGTGCTTGAGGCGCCTTTGGTTGGGTTGAGTGGTCCCCAGCGGAATTAAAGAAGCGCGAATACGAGGACCATCAGAATCACCAAGGCGAAGTTCCAGCCGACCCGAAGAGGGTCAGACATCCTGTGTTACGTCCACGGACACGTCCGACCAGCGAGCGAGCCCAAAGCCGGAGCGTAAGCCGGGCGAAGCCGGCTTACGCGGAGGCGACCTGATGCGATG
>Ga0307278_10000412_pt1 | contig 21848 bp, 23 predicted proteins | sample ER_DNA_117_FD_194482 | JGI IMG/M metagenome (GOLD analysis project Ga0307278, IMG submission 194482) | Bulk soil microbial communities from the East River watershed near Crested Butte, Colorado, United States - ER_DNA_117 | ecosystem: Environmental > Terrestrial > Soil > Floodplain | place...
CCGTGGACGTGGAACGGGTGTGGCATCGGATGATCTGAGTCCATTTCGTTGACCAGCCGCAGCTTCACCTGGTCGCCGACGTGGAACGTCCAGTCGATCTGGGCGTTCTCGGCGCCCGTCTCTCGGTCGACGAGCTTCCACCTCATGTTGGCCGGGGTGGTCATCCGGTTGACCTCGACCATGTCGTCTTCCCACTCGATCCCCTGCGCGGTGTCGTGACCGTGCCCGTGCTCGCCGTGCTCCTCGCCTGGTTCGCCATCGTCGTTATGGCCCAGGTGTCCGTGGCCGTGGTGACCATCGTGCTCGTGTTCGTTGTGGCCGTGTCCGTGGTGCTCGTGGCCGTGACCACCTCCGGCTGCGACCAAGTTCGCCGGCAGGAGCTTCATGCCGCACTTGGGGCAGCGGCCGGGTTTGTCGCTCGTGACCTCCGGATGCATGGGGCACACGTACGTCGTCTCTTCTGCCGCTTGGGCGAGCAGCTTCATCCCGCATTTCGGGCAGCTGCCGGGCTCGTCGCTGACCACCTCGGGGTGCATCGGGCAGGCGTAAACGACTGGGACGCCTTCGGGCACGCCCATGTCCATCTCGGCGACGAACGAGAGGGTCTTGTCGGCCGGCGCCTTCAGGAACGGCTCGATGCGCTGGCGTAGCTCGGCCATGTCGCGGTTGGTGCGCAGCTGTGCGAACTCGTCGGCGTACGACGGCTCCGGCTGCTGGTCGGTGACTGCGATCGATGCAAGGCGGTAGGTGCGCTCGGGCGTTCGATGCTCGAGCTCGAGCTCTCCGGCGTCCGGAAACAGCGCGTCGACGACGACACGCTCTGACGGTGCAAGCAGCACCTCTTCGACGAGCTCCTCGTGCTCGTAGCGGCCGGCATCGGCCCCGACCAGCTTCATCTGCGCGCCCGGCAGCGTCACGTTGAACACGCGCGTGTTCGCGGTGTTGGTGAAGTAGAAGCGCACGACCTCACCGCGCTCGGCCTCGAGCGACAGGTCCGGCTCGCCAGCGACGAGCATCACGTTGCCGAAGCGACCCATCGCGACGTGTGTCGTTTCCGATTCCCTGAAGGCGGCGATCTGTCCGTCCTCGATCAGGATGTCGTCGAGGGTGAGGAGCAGCTCGCGGTTGGCGGGCGGCCAATAGTCGGGCTCGCTTGGGCTGACGAGGATGTTTCCGTAGAGGCCCATCTCCTGGCCGTAGTCCTCGCGGATATGCGGGTGGTACCAGTAGGCGCCGGGGTCGGGAACGTGCACCTGGTAGGTGAAGGTCTCGTCGACCGGGATCGGCGCCTGCGTGTCGTGCGTTCCGTCGTAGCGGTTCTCGAGGCGAAGGCCGTGCCAGTGCACGGTCGCGTCGAGGTCTCCGTGGTTGGTCACGTGGACGGTGATCGTCGCGCCCTGCGCGACCTTCAGGGTCGGGCCGGGGACGGAGCCGTTGTAGGCGAGCATGCGCACGGTGGCATCGCCAATCCGCTGCTTGACGGGCATGATCTCGAGCTCGAATTCGTCGCCATCGGCGAGCTCGACCAGCTCCGTCCTCCGTGCCTCGGGCAACCCCTCCGTCTCGCGCGGGAACTCGATCGTTTGTGCGTGGCTTTCCGAGCTCGGATCGTGCACGGCTAGGTCCTTTCGTCTGGTTGAGCTTGATCCGACGCGCCGGCGCCGACCGGTGTGCGCACGGACGGCCGTGCCTTCGATTCCTGATACTCCGCAATCCGCTCGGCGATGAATTCGGCGTCGTCTTTCACCCAGCCAATCAGCGCCGACCCGCGCGTGTACTGCCAGGTGAGGCCGAGGAAGTACAGCCCCGGCGCATCCGTGACGCCACGACGGTGGCGGACGCGACCGTCCTCGTCGAAGATCGCCAGCTTGATCCAGGAATGGTCGGACCGGTAGCCCGTCGCCCAGATGACGGCGCTGACCTCGAGCTCGCTGCCGTCCTGGAAACGCACCGTGTGGCCGTCAGCGTCGACGACGCGCGGTTTCAGCTCGACGCCGTGGCGCTTCTTGAGCTCGCGCGGGCTCGACCCGATCAGCGTCTCGCGGGTGCTCAGCTTCCGGCCGAGGCGCGTCTCGACGGTCTTCTCGAGGATTCGCAGTTTCGTCAGCCACCAGAAGAGGTCGCGGCCGAGCAGGCGCTGCGGCAGCGGCTTCTGGCGCGACCCGACCGAGAGCACCACCTTGTGCGTGGCCGAAAGCTCCTTCGCGATCTGGAAGCCGGTGTTCCCGCCACCAACAACGAGCACGGTCCCGGGCGGCACCGCGTCCGGCCTGCGATAGCCAACGGCGTGCGTGTGGAAGACGTCGTCGGCGAGCCGTTCGGCCAGTCTCGGCACATACGGCGTCTGGAACGGGCCGGTGGCGACCACGACCTGGTCGGCGGTGATCGTCCGTCCATCAGCGTCGAGGCGGAACCGCCCGTCGTCGCCTCGGTCGAGCTCTTTGGCCTCGCTGTTGAGCTCGATCGGGAGCTCGAAGGTCTCGGCGTAGCGGTCGAGGTACGCGATCACCTTGTTTCGGGTCGGGTAACCGCCGGGGTCGCCCGGAAAGGGAACCCCAGGCAGCCCGCTGTAGCGCCGCGGCGTGAAGAGCGTCAGTGAGTCCCAGCGCTCGTGCCAGGCAGGGGCGATCTGGCCGGCGCCCTCGAGGATGACGAAGAGGCGGCCTTGGCGGCGGAGGAAATGGCCGATCGCCAAGGCGGCCTGGCCCGCTCCGACTACGACGACCTCGTAGCTCGAAGTCGGCTCGGCCGGCACTCTCCGTTCGGCCGACGACTCGCTCATCTGACATCTCGCCTTCCCGCCACGTGCGCGTCCAAACCGGCCCTGAGAACGGAACCTCCGGCCCTCCACCTCCACGGCGACGTCATGTTCTGACTCCTACTCAGGCTGCTAGTGCCGTGTCCATCGGATTCGAAAGCGCCTCGAGCCGACGGGTAGCTCCCGCAAACAGTAGGGGCAACCGTAGTGACGCCGGTTGAGCGGCGGGACAGACTCTTGCCATGGACTCTTTCCGACGATTCTGGCGTTACCTGGTCGACCGGCCGCTCGTTTAGAGAAGCAGCTCGAGCCGCGTGCAGGCGATCTGAAGAATCACGCTTCCGTAGCGGGACGGCGTGCCTCGTCTAGAAGTGCGACGTTAGGCCCGCACCGGATGCGTCGCCCTCGCCGTCGACGGTGGCTTCGGCGTCCCCTCCGTCCTGGGCGTTCTCGTACCAAGAGTAGGCGTACTTCCCGTCGTCCAGATCCTTGGCGAACTTCGTCAGTTTGAGAGGGTGGAACGTGTCGCACATGACGGCAAGCTCGTGTGTCTCGTGCGTGCCGATGCTCTTCTCCGCGAGACCAGGCTGCGGGCCGTGTGGCAAGCCCGATGGATGCAGCGTGATCGAGCCCACATCGACACCGCGCCGCGAGCCGAACTTGCCGGAGACGTAATAGATCATCTCCTCCGACTGCAGATTCGAGTGGTGATAGGGGATCGGCACCGCGAGCGGATCGAAGTCAAGCTTGCGCGGGCAGAACGAGCAGATCACGAAGTTCCGTCCCTGGAAAGTCTGGTGTGACGGCGGCGGCTGGTGGATTCGGCCGGTGATCGGCTCGAAGTCGTGCACCGAGAACGTCCACGGGTAGAGGTAGCCGTCCCAGCCGACGACGTCGAACGGGTGATAGTCGAGGACGTATGTCTGGTAGCCGCCGCGCACGCGCACCTTGACGGGAAACTCGCCCTTGTCCCGATGCGTGTTGAGCTCCGCGGGAGGATGGATGTCGCGGTGGTAGTACGGCGCGCCTTCGAGCATCTGGCCGTACTGGTTGCGGTAGCGCTTCGGGATCTCGATCAGTCCCGGTGTCTCGAAGACGAGGTAGCGCTGCTCACCCTCCGGCTTGAAGCGATATGTAGTGCCGCGCGGGATGACGATGTAGTCGCCGTCCTTGTACGAGACGTTCCCGAAGTTGGTCTCGAGCGTGCCGGTGCCTTCGTGCACGAACACGACCTCGTCGCCCTCGCCGTTGCGGAAGAAATAGTCCATGCCCTTTGCCGGTCGGCAAAGGGCTATCTCGACGTCGTCGTTCCACATCAGCAGACGGCGTCCGCTGATCTCGTCGCCTTTGGCGTCGACGTCGTAGGTCTTGAAATGACGGTGGGCGTGGGCGTCCGGAACCCATTCGTCGCGCTTGATCTCCTCGAAGTCCCCGATCTTCATCACGCGGCAGGGCGACTGGAGGTGGTACAGGATCGACTCCATCCCGACGAAGCCCTCCATGCCCATGACCTCTTCGGTCAGGAGCGTTCCGTTGTCACGAAACTGGATGTGACGCTTGCGAGGGACGTCGCCGAGGCGCTGGTAGAACGGCACGACTAGAGGATATCGGCGCTCATAGCGGCGAGGCGCCTACCTATCGCGGGCGCGAACTTGAAGCCGTGTCCGCTGCAGGCAGACCCGATCACGACGTTGCCGCGGCGCTCGAGGATGAAGCGTTCGTCCGGCGTGGTCGTGTACATGCACGTCTCCACCGCAACCGGATCCGGGTCGGCATCGGGGTACGTGCGGGCAACCCACTCGGCCACTCGCTCGACCACCGCTGGATCGGGCCTGCCCGGCTCGTCGGGACCGACAGCGACTCCGCCGTGATGCACGCCGGCCTTCAGGCCGTACAGCGGGTCGTGCAGCGAGTAGATCAAGTGACCGCGCGTGTCCGGATCCAGCTGCGCGACTACCGGAAGCGGGGCGCCTTCCCGGCGGAAGTAGGCAAGCGTCTCGCGCGTGGTGCGCGCCGGCAGGTCCGGGAAGAAGTTGCCGATCCACGGGCCGGTGGTCACCACGATCACCTTTGCGTCGAGCTCGTCGAGAGACTCGACTCGCGTCTCCTCCTCGAGGCGGGCGCCGTGGGCCAGCGCGCCCTCGACGAAGGCTCGGTGCGCGAGGTCGGCGCGAACGATGCCGGCCTCCGGCTGGAAGAGCACAGTCCACCCGTCGGGAACGCCGACCGGCCAGCGGCTCCGTGCTCCAGCCGCGTCGAGCAGTTCGTACTCGGCTCCGGCGGCCGCCAGCGCGTCTGCCGTGCTCTGTTCAGAGCTCACGACGAGCTCGAGGAGGCCGTTCAGCTCGAGCAGCTCCTGCCCAGACTCTTGCTCGAGCTCTCGCCAGCCCATGAATGCCTCTTTCGCAAGCTCGACGAACTCGACCTCCGGGTACGCAAGCCGAACGATCCGCGACCTGCCGTGGCTCGAGCCGTGCTCGTGGCCGACGCGGAACTGCTCGAGGAGCCGGACGTCCCGCCCTTGGCGCGCCAGCGCGTACGCCGTCGCGGATCCCGTGATCCCCGCACCGACGACAACGACCTCTGCCTGCACGGAGCTATCTTCGCCTAGCGGAGCGGGAGTGCAATCTCCATGCGCAACTCTTCGTCGGCTGCATTGGGGTAGATCTCACGTGGCGGTCCGTCGGGTTCGCGGCCCTTCTCCTTGGCCCACCGGTAGACGGCCTCGTATGCGCCGAGGATCTCGGGGAAATCGCACTGGCTGCCGCTGATCTCCGTGAAAGCAACCTCACCAGCCGGCAGGCGGTTCTGACCCTCGGTCTTCGGGACGCAGACCTCGACGGGGCCGTCCTCTTCTGCGTTCACCGGGCCGTGATGGACGAACGAGGGACCGTCGCCGGATTGACCCAGCTCGTCGAAGGCCGAACAGATGAACGAGGTGAGCTCGGGAACGAGTACGCGCCTCGACCGGCTCACGTACGTCGTCTCGGGAACGCTCTTCGTGAAAACGTCATACATTGGCTCCTCCTTCAGGACTCGCTTCACGTAGCGGAGAACCCGCCGGCGTTCGGCGAACTCGTCGGCCACCTGCCGCTCGTGCTCGTTGAGTCGTTCGACGCTCGGGTCGCTCATGAACGAGCGAATGTCGGCCAGCGACATTCCGGTGCGCCGCAGCAGCGCGATGAGCGTTGCCTCGTGCAGCTGGTCCGGGCGGTAGTAGCGGTAGCCCGAGTCCGGATCGACCCACGCGGGCGGCAGCAGGGCGTTCTCCGCATAGAGGCGCAGGGCTTTCTGCGACAGCTGCGAGGCCGAGGCAAACTCGCCGATCGGGATCAGGTTCTCCATGGCAACGCTCACGATGGTGTCTCCCCTTGGGGCAGATTCAAGCAACACGGTTCCGCAGGATGCCGATCCCCTCGACCTCCAGTTCCACGACGTCGCCACGCTGCAGCCAGCGACCGTCGCCGTGCTCGAGGATGCAGCCGGTTCCGACGGTGCCGGAGCCGAGGACGTCGCCCGGCCGCAGGTGCGTGTTACGCGCGGCATGCGCGACGATCGCATCCCAGGAGTGGTACATGTCGGCGAGGTTCCCACGCGACCGCTCCTCGCCGTTGACGCGCGCGATCATGCTGCCGCTCTTCCCGTCGAACTCGTCGGGGGTCACGAGGATCGGCCCGAGGCTCGTGGCGAAGTCCTTCCCCTTGGCGGGGCCGAGCCCCACCTTCATCTCGGCCCGCTGGAGATCGCGCGCGGACCAGTCGTTCATGATCGTGAAGCCGGCGATCTGTTCGTCCGCGCCGATGATCGCCGCAGCCTCGAGCTCGTAGTCCAGCTCCTTCGTGTCGGGTGGATACGGGATCTCGTCCTCCGCCCCGTAGATCGCCGCGGGGTTGGAGAAGTAGAAGACGGGGATCTCGTACCACTCCGGGGGCACCTCCTGGCCGCGCAGCGCACGGGCGGTCTTCACGTGTTGCTCGAAGGCATAGAAGTCACGGACCGAGGGTGGGTGCAGTACGGGCGGGCGAAAGTCGACCTCGGCGAGCGGATACTCCGCGTGCCTGCGAGCTGTGCCGCCACCGGTGAAGAACGCCTGCAGCGTTTGCGCCGCGAGCTGGACGACGGTGTCGTCCTCGATGATCCCCGGCCAGCCCCGCTCGAGCTGCAGGTCGCGCGGGGTGAACATGCAGAGTCTCATGACACTCTCGTCGCGATGACGTACCCGTGCCTGGCACCGGGACGTCTCCAGCGAGCCCGCATGGCATCAGCGAACGCTGAGTCGTGGGCGTCACTCGTAACGGTTTCGTACCCGTGCCTGGCACCGGTACGTTCCGGAAGCACGTCGCGCATCACGGCTCCGTGTGCACGATCACGTCGGCGATGTCGGGACGCGCGCGGCGGATTCGCTCCTCGATCTCGCTGGCACGGGCATGGGCTTCGGCCAGCGGGCTCGACGGATCGAGCCCCAGCGTCAGGTAGGCAAGCAAGCCCTCGTCGGTGCGGACGAACCGCAGCTCACGCGGTTCCTCCCCCGTGACCTCGCGGACGATGCGGAGCACGACATCGCGTTCGGCCCGGTCGTCCACCATCGGCTTTCCCTCCACGGCCTCGCCGAGCGGCTCGATGTGCGTCTGCACCGAGTCGACCTCCGGGACGGCGGCCGCGATCGCGCTCTCGACCTGATTCGCCACGTCGTGCGCCTCCTCGAGCGTCATCTCGCCCGGAAGCTTCAGGTGCAGCGACACTTCGGTGTGCCCGCCGACGTCGAGGACGCTGACGTTGTGCACCTCGCGCACGGATGGAACGCCGAGCGCCGCCGCATGCGCTCGGTCACGGATGGCTGCCTCGTCTTCCTGCGGCTCCACGTGAACGACGACGTCGCTTCCGGGCAACGCCACCGCGAGCGCATCCTCCACGCGGTCCGCCGCTGCATGACCCTGTCCCACGGCAGCGCCCGGCGGGACTGCGATGACCACGTCCATGAACTGCCGCGGCCCTGCCTGCCTCATGCGGAGTCGCTTGAGCGTCACCGGCGGCTCGACCCTGGCGAGCGCCGCGCGGGCCGCCTGCTCTGCATCGGCCGGCGCACGATCCATCAGGACGTCGACGTTTCGCTTCATCAGCCGCGCGGCAGCGAGCAGCACGAGGACGGCGACGAACAGCGCGGCGGCCGAGTCCGCGCCCTTGTGACCTTCGCGCACGAGCACGAGCCCGACGAGCACGGCGACCGATCCGCCGAGATCGCTGGCGAAGTGAAGGGCGTTCGACGCAAGCGCCGCGCTTCGGTAGCGGCGTGACGCTCGCCAAAGGATGACCGTGCGACTGATGTCGACCACGATCACGATCCCGATGACCGCGAACGCATACCACCTGGCCTCCACCGACGCGTTGCGCCCGCCGATGAGATGAGTGATCGCCCGCCAGGCGATGAAGAAGCTTGCCGCGGCCAGGATCGCCGCCTCGGCCAGGGCCGAGAGATGCTCTGCCTTGCCGTGGCCGTACTGGTGCGCGACGTCGGCGGGCCTCACGGCCACACCGACCGCGAAGAACGTCAGCAGCGCCGCGACGAGGTCGGTGCCGGAGTGCAACGCCTCCGAGATGAGACCCAGGCTGTGCGAGGCGAGCCCTGCGCCGAGTTTGAGCGCGATGAGCAGGATGGCCGCGACCACCGAGACGAGCGCCGTCCGTCGCTGAGGATCCACCCGGCTAGTGAAACAGAAGAGCCCGCCGGTGAGGCGGGCTCTTCTGCGACTCCTTGTCTCTCTCCTGAAGCTACGAGTTGGCGATGTCGCCGACGAAGTGCTCGTCGACTCCGTTCGTCCCTCGATCCTGCCAGTGATGGAACTTCAGGGTCTTGTCCGGCGAGCTGTACTGGAAGTTGAACTTGCAGCCGGCGTAGCCGAGCGAGCACGTGAACTTCGCACCCGCGCCGAAGAACGTCGAGATGAAGACGGCGGTGTCCCCGATGCACGCGGCAGCACAGGTCGCGGTCGGATTGAACGTTCCGTTCGAGACCGTGCCCCTTAGGTACCCGCGGAACTTGCCGTTGATGCCGACGTTCACGTGGGTGCCGTGCTTGCCGGTCGTGTCGCAGGCGCCGGGGCTCTGCCCGGCGATCGTCACGAACGTGCCCTTGTCCTGGCGACCGACACGGAAGGTGCCGTCGTTGTTCTTCTTGACGGTCCAGTTGCGGTTACTGGTATCCGTTGCCCACACGTTCCCGCAGGTGCCCCTATCCGGCACGACGACCGTGGCGCTAAAGCGATTCTGGCCGTTCTTCTTTCCCTTGCCCTTTCCGCCCGGATCGGCGAGGCCGGACGCAGCAAGCGCCAGGACCCCTACGAGCAAGACGAACAAAATGATCATGCGGCGCATCTGTTTCCACCCCTTTGCTGGGATTTAGTGTCCGTGGATAGATGCCCGGAGACCCCTGGCCTTGCGGTCTGCCGGAGGGGGAACCTAGGTAGCGCTGAGGGTCACTCAGAGATTGCCGCGGAGGGCCTGCTCACGCTCGATCGCCTCGAACAGCGCCTTGAAGTTCCCCTCCCCGAAACCGCGTGCGCCGTGGCGCTCGATCACCTCGAAGAAGAGCGTCGGGCGATCCTGCGTGGTCTTCGTGAAGATCTGGAGGAGGTAGCCGTCCTCGTCCCGGTCGGCCAGGATCCGCAGCCGGCGCAGGTCGTCCCAGTCTTCGCCGATCTCGCCGACGCGGTCGCCGACGTCCTCGTAATACGCGTCGGGCGTCGAGAGGAAGACGATCCCCTGATCCTCGAGCGTCTCGACCGTACGAACGATGTCCTCCGACTGCAACGCGACGTGCTGGACGCCGGGTCCTCCGAAATACTCCAGGTACTCCTCGATCTGGCTCTTCCGCTTGCCCTCGGCCGGCTCGTTGATCGGGAACTTGATCTTTCCCTCGCCGTCGGCCATCACCTTCGACATCAGCGCCGAGTATTCGGTGTGAATCTGCTCGTCGGCGAAATGAATGATGTTCGTGAAGCCCATCGTCCGCTCGTAGAACTCGACCCAGTAGTCCATCCGGCCTAACTCGACGTTCCCGACCACGTGGTCGATCGCCTTCAGGCCGACACCGGTCGTCGGACGTCCGTTCGTCCGCGGCACTTCCTGGAAGCCAGGGAGAAACGGGCCGTTGTAGTCCTTGCGGTCGACGAAGGTGTGGACGTTCTCGCCGTAGGTCGCGATCGTCGCCAACTCGACACGCCCGAAGTCATCTTTGACCCAGTGGGGCTCGACCACGCCTCGCGCCCCTCGTTGCACGGCCTGGCGATACGCCTCACCTGCGTCCGGAACGGTCAGCGCCGTGTCCTTGACGCCGTCTCCGTGCGCGCACGCGAAGCGGTTGATCGCACTGTCGCCGCGCAAACCGCTCGTCAAGACGAACCGGATGTCGCCTTGTTCGAGCAGGTACGACGAACGGTCGCGCACGCCCGTCTCCGGCCCCGCATACGCCGTCTTGGTGAAGCCGAACGCGGTCTCGTAGTAGAAGGCCGCCTGCTTGGCGTTGCCGACATAGAGCTCGAGGTGGTCCCACCCGTCGATGGGCATGAAGTCCGCGTTCTGACCCACGCCCTTAGCTTACTCGGCAGCTACGACGACCGGCCCCTGTCGCGGCGCCAGCACGATTCCGCCCGCGATCGCCGCGCCGCCCAGGATCTGCACGGGGGTGATCGGCTCCGACAGGAGCGCGAGCGCGACGAGGGCGGCGAGGAACGGCTGCAGGTTGGCGAACAGCGACGCCCGCGATGGGCCGACGCGGTCGATGGCCGTGAACCAGAGCAGATTCGTGATCACGAGCGGCCCGAGGACGGCGAACGCGAAGCCGATCCACACGAGCGCGCCGAAATGAAAGCTCTGATCCGCAAGCTGCCGCGACCCCGCGACGAAGAGCGCAACGGTGGCGGTGAGCAAGAAGACGGCGCTGAGCCTGAACGGCGAGTACCTGCGCATGAGCGGCCCGATGGCGACGGAATAGGCGGCCCACGTGGCGGAGCCGCTCAGTGCCAGCAAGTCACCCTTCAGGTTGGACGACACATTCCCCCCGGACCCGAGCGCGACGAGCGCAACCCCGGCGAACGACAGACTGGCGGCGATCCAGAAACGGAGCGGCAGGTGCTCGACACCGCTCCCGCGGGCGAAAAGCGCAGTGAAGATCGGCAGCGTCCCGAAGATGAGCGCCACCGTCGTCGCGGTCGTGAAGCGCAGCGCGTAGACGAAGCTCAGCTGGTTGCCAAAGAGGACGGCGGTGCAGAAGACGACGATGGGCAGGTCGCGGCGCGCGATGCGCAGTGACCCCTCCCAGGCAAGCGTGATGCAGGCAAAGATGAGGCCCGCGCACGCATAGCGGATCGACGAGTAGGCGAGCGGGTGCAACCCGTGGTCGAGGATGTACTTCGAGACGGTGAAGTTGAGCGCCCAGAGACAGACCGTCGCGAGCAGCATCAGATCGGCGTTCGGGCGGCGCACGGAGGCCGCACGCTACCGCCTCATATCCCTCAATTGAGGGAGAGGCGCGGCCGCAGAAAGCCGACTCCTAGAGAGTGCCCCTGCGCACCGTCTGTTGGCTCCTGCTTGCCGTCGTTGCCGGTTCGACGATCGGCTTCAAGCTTGCTCTGCCCGGCTCCGACTCAGCCCCGGTCCCGGCCGCGTCGGGCACCCCCTATGCAGCGCCGTCACCGCTCGCCTTCGCTCCCCCGAACGGACGGCCGGTGACCCCGGTTGGCCTCGACACCGGCAGGCCGTCGAGCCCCGGTCTGCAGCATCTCTCCGGAACCGCCGCACAAGCTGGCGCGACCTACGGCTCGCGATCCAACGCAGCCAGCGCTCCAGACGCCACTTTCAACTCGCCGTACGTCAGCGATCTGAGGTTCCTCGCCCTTCCGGGCGCCACGACCACTCCGCCGCCAGGCGACTCGCCCAGCGACACGACGGCGACCACCACGACGCCTGCTGCGCCCACCGGTCCTCCGCCTGAGATCGAGAACGTGCACACGCTCTCCCTCACCCCCTTCTCCGCGACCATCGCCTGGCAGACGAACGTGCCTGCGACGTCGCGCATCGCCTACGGGCTCGACGCGCCGGTCCTCTGGACCGCACCGAGCATCGCGACCACCGAACACCAGGCGACCCTCACCGGCCTGACTTTCTCGAGCTCCTACAAGGTCGCCGTCACAGCCGCCAACGAAGGCGGCCCCGGAAGTGTCGACGAGTACGTCCTCACCACTCCCGCTCTCTCCGGTCCCGTGCAAGCGACGACCTCCGGCGGGGTCATCCTGCTCAACGGGCAGCCGTCGTTCCCGAAGATGGTCTGGGCCCAGTGTCCTGACGCCGTCGCGTCAAATCTCGACGTCGGCATCGACCTCTTCATGGGCAACGGCTGCGGCACCGGGGCCGATCTTGCGAAGTGGGTCGCCGGAAGAGCCTTCGTGCTCGCCGACGCACAGGCGCCCGCAGCCGCGCGCGCCGGCACCGTCGGGACACACCTGCCGGACGAATGGGACACGCACCTTCCCGGCGACCTGACGACCGCAGACGCGCTGCGGCTGGTCCCGGAGATTCCGGGCTCAGGCCCGCGGTTCCTGACGCTGACGAATCACTTCTACAGCCGAGCCAATCCGCTCCCGCAGGGGAGAGGGATGTATCCGGCGCTGGCCGCGAGCGCCGACGTGCTCGGCTTCGATCTCTACCCGTTGCAGAACTGGTGCCGCTGGGACAGCTTCGGCGACGTCTTCGACTCGCAGCTCGACCTCGTTGCCCTGGGCCGTGGCCGGCCGACGTTCCAGTGGATCGAAGCGCGCCAAATGGACTGCATGGGAACGCAACTCGACCCGACTCCCGAGACCGTTCGCGCAGAGGCCTGGCTGTCGATCGCCGGCGGCGCGCACGCGATCGGTTACTTCCCGAACAACTGGAGCGTCGACGTGGGCGCGGAGATCGCCCGTACGAATCGCGAGATCCAGTCGCTCATCCCTGCCCTCGTCGAGCCCCCGATCGCAACGAGCGTCGCGCTCGGCAGCCCCGTGAAAGCGGGGGGCCGCGAGCACAACGGCGCCGTCTACGTGATCGCCGTGAATGCCAGCCGCGGCCCCGCGACGGCCTCGATCAACGTCCCGGCGCTCGGCGACCGCGTCCTCCGGAGCCTCGACGGCGGACAGACCGTCACGGCGAGCGGCGGGACGTTCACAGACTCGTTCGGACCGCTGGAAGTACGCGTCTACATCGCCGCGCCGGTTCAGGCCTAAAGGCAGTTAGGCTTCCGCGCATGCGGGAGCCCACCAAAGAGGACGTCGACGCACTCGTCGGACCGGCGACGCCGCACTTCGCCCCCCAACTCCGTGCCCGCGTCGAAGAGCTCGTGCTGCACCTCCCCGACGGGCATCCCGTGAGGAGGTACGCACAGGAGAAGATCGAGCTGCTCGAGCGGCTCGCCTTCGCTTCCTCGAAGGCCGAGGAGGGCCCGCACGAGCCGAGGTCGAGGCCGGGGTGGGAAGAGATTCCGAGCACGGCGCCCGCGCGCGACCCGCTCCCCGGTCGGAAATGAATCCGGGCCGGTCCGTCGTCGTGACGGGCGGGACGCGGGGAATCGGGAAGGCGATCGCGCTTCGGCTCGCGTCTGACGGCGCTTCGCGCATCGTCCTCGGATACATGCGGAACGACAAAGCAGCCGAGGCGGCCGCGGAAGAGATCCGCGCGGCCGGTGCCGAACCCGTGCTCGTGCGAGGCAACATCGCGTCGGAGAAGGTGATCGCCGAGCTCGCGTCGCACGGGCCATACACGGTAGTCGTGCACAACGCGGCCACCGGGGTGATCGAGCCGGCACTCGAGACGGACGACAAGCACTGGGATTGGACGCTGAACGCAAATGCGCGCGCGCTGCTGTCGCTCACGCGCGCCTGCGCGCCCGACATGGAGAGCGGCTCGTCGATCGTCGCGATCTCTTCGCTCGGTTCGCAGCGGGTGCTGGAGAACTACGTGCTCGTCGGAACGTCCAAGGCTGCCCTTGAATCGGTCGTGCGGTATCTCGCCGTCGAGCTCGGTCCCCGTGGCATCCGCGTCAACGCCGTGTCCGGTGGAGTGGTCGAGACGGAAGCGCTCGATCACTTTCCGAACCGTGAAGAGATGCTGCGCTCGGGGAGGACGCGAACACCGGCGGGCCGCCTGGCCGAGCCCGCTGACATCGCGGGCGCGGTCGCATTCCTCTGCTCGCCCGACGCACAAATGGTGCGCGGCCAAACGCTGATCGTCGATGGCGGCTACTCGCTGCTCGTCTGATGGAACCAACCGACCACAACAGGCGGGCGTGGGACGAGATTCACCGACAACGAGCGGAAGCGCTCTCCGGCGAGCGCGGGCTTCCGAAGCAGGTGCGAAGCGCGCTTGCCGACCTCGAGAAGAAGCGCGTCCTCGACCTGCAATGCGGCACGGGTGAGTCGACCGCCGAGCTGGCGGAGCTCGGAGCGATCGTCACCGGCGTCGACTCCTCCGGCCAGGCGCTCGAGCTGGCACGCGAACGCTGGCCCTCCATCCTCTGGGTGCAGGCCGATCCGCAAGCGCTGCCCACAGAGTTGCGGCGCGGGCGCTTCGACCTCGTGTACGCCGGGCTCGGGTCGCTTCTGCCGATCACCGATCTCGAGGACTGGATGCGCGGCATCGCGGCGGCGCTGCGCTCCGACGGCGAGTTGCTGCTCTTCGAGGAACATCCCGTCGCGCTGTGCGTCGACGGCCTGATGCACTGGCGTGAGAGCTACTTCGCCGAGGGGTCGCGACGGCTCGGCCAGATCGTGAACGCCGCAGCACACGCCGGTCTCGCGCTGGGGGCGCTCGAGGAGTATCCGGCCCGCAGCGACGGCTTCCGCCGCCACGATGCGCGGATTCCCGGCACGTTTCTGCTCTACGTCCGGAAATCCTGAGCCGTTTCGCAACCGCCGCGGGTGGGGACGTCTGACCCGTGGGACTTCCAGTCAGCCTGATCCTGATCGCCGTCGGCGCCATCCTTGCCTTCGCCGTCAACCAGAGCGATCCCAATCCGCAGGTCGACATCGACGTCGTCGGCTGGATCCTGATGCTCGTCGGGCTCGTCGGCTTGCTCCTGTCACTCCTGCTGTGGGAGCGCCTGGGGCCCGGTGCTTTCGGCTGGCACCGTGGCTATCCCGCCGGCGGGCCGCCTCCCGGGCCCGGCCCGACCCGCCGTACCGTCGTTGAGGAAGAGGAAGCGCCGCCTCCTCCCGCAGGTCCGCCGCCGACCTAGCGGGCCAACCGCCGCAACGCTTCGTCACCGTTACGGCGGCCGATCAAGCGCCCGAACGTGTCGGCCGCGATGTAGCCGGCGATCTTCGGGTTCTCCTGGAGGCGGCGGAGCGAATACGCGTACCAGTGCCGCCCGAACGGGACGTAGATCCGCAGCCGATGGCCCTCGCGCACGAGCTCGTCGCCGAGCTGGGGTCGTACGCCGAGCAGCATCTGGAACTCGTACTCGTCGCGCAACAGGCCGCGTTCGGCGACGAGCCGTCGACCTTCATCGAGCAGCCACTCGTCGTGCGTCGCGATCCCCACGGACGAGCCCGCAGCCAGCAGCGCCTCGAGCGCGCGCACGTAAGCGTCGCGCACCTCGTCGAAGTCCTGATACGCCAGCTCGGAAGGCTCGACGTAGATGCCTTTGCAGAGGCGAACGCTCGGCTTCAGATCGGCGAGCGCCGCGATGTCGTCATCCGTTCGCCGCAGCATCGCCTGCAGCACGACGCCGACGTTGTCGCGGCCCTGCTGCCGTAGTTCGCGGTACAGCCGCAGCGTGGCGTCAGTGGCTGACGAATCCTCCATGTCGATGCGCACGAAGTTGCCGCGCGACGCAGCGTCGTCGACGACGACCCCCAGGTTCACGCGGCAGAGGTCGTAGTCGAGGTTCAGCCCCAGAGCGGTGAGCTTGACGCTGACGTTCGCATCTAGCCCGCAATGCTCGATGTCGGCGAAGACATCCTGATAGGCGCGCACTATCGCCGCCGCCTCGTCCTCGTTCGTGATCTCCTCGCCGAGGACGTCGATCGTTGCGAGCTTCCCCTCTGCGTTGACGTGCCGGACGGTCTCGCGCGCGTCTCTCAACTCGGGCCCGGCGATGTAGCGCGCGGAGAGCTTCTGCACGAGCGGCCGCGGGACGGCCGGAAGCATGCGAACGATCGCGCGGTCGAAGATCGCCAAGGGCGGCGGAGTTTATCGCTCGCGCATGAAACCCTGACGCGCCGCGCTGACAAGCGCGACCGCCTCAGGGAAGAGCACCCGCATGGCGTCGCGGAGCGCGATTGCCTGCTCGTCGGGCGTTCCGGACGGCTGGAGCTGCGAGAGCGCCGCGCCGGTCAGTTCGACCGCCGTGTTCAGCGTCAGCGTGGCGAACTGCTCGCGCTGGGTCTCGTGCACGGACGCCGCCTGCTGCTCGGCGAACTCCCGTAGGCCGCGCAGGAGATCCTCCGGGTCGCCGCCTAGGGGAAAGCTGAATCCACCTTCCATGTTCACAGCATACGGACCCCTCACCAGCTAGGGTCGGCGCGTGGAGGAGCGGGCAGGCGACTGGCCTCGAATGGATCCTCCGAACGTTCTCTGGTTCGCCGGCACGTACGCGATCGCCGTCGCGTCGTACGTGCTGCTCGGTGCGCTGCCCGAATCGCACTCGAGCGTCTGGATCTTCGTCGCGGCGATCGCGCTTCTGGTGGTGTACACCGCGGCCTCACACGGCCTGCTGCGGCATGGATGGTTGGTGCCCAGTGGTCTCGTCGCTGCCCTGGCGGTTGCGATGGTGCCCGCGGTTGGCGTCGGCTTCCTCCGGCTGATCGACGTCTGGTCGAGCAACATGCCGCTGACCGACTTCAACCGCAGCGCTGTTGCGGTGGGGATCGTCACTGCGATCGCCGGGCTGATCGCATACTGGCTGACCCGCTTCTCGTTTCTCTTCTTCACGGTCGTCGCGGCGATTCTCGTGACAGCCCAGTTCCTCGCCGTCGCACACGACTCGTCCACGAGCGGCGACGACCGCGCGACCGCCGCGCTCGTGGCCGGCGGACTGCTGGTGATCGCCGGGGTCTTCCTGGACGCGTTCGGCCGGCGCCGTGACGCCTTCTGGTTCCACGCGCTCGGCTGGTTCAGTGCCGCCGCAGGGCTCGTCTTCTTCATCGTGGAGCCTGGAGGAGATCCGGCGCGGGGGTGGATCCCGATGCTCATCGTCGGGACGTTGATGGTGATCGCTTCAGGCCCGATCCGCCGCGCGACCTGGGCCGTCTACGGCGTGCTCGGCTACTACGCACCTCTTGTCCACTACATGATCACGGGCCTGAACGAGAGGCGCTGGACGTTCGCGGTTGCGCTGCTAGCGGTGGGGCTGAGCATCTTCGTCGTCGGCCTGGTGCTTCACCGCTACGGAAAGACGTGGGCCGAAAGGTTCATTCGCCGCCCGCCGCCCGGCGTTACTCCAGCTTGAGCTTGTAGTTCAGTTCGAGATCGCGGGTCAGCTCTTCGATCGCCGGCAGCGCGCTCTGCAGCGCGCCGGCGACGGCCCCGTTTACTGCGGCGGCGCCGAGTGAATCGAGATAGGCGGGCGAAGCGAGCCGCGGCTCGCCCCCGGTCAAAACCGCCGCGCTCTCTTCCGCAATCTCAACGAGCGCCGCAATCGACGCCGCATCGCGAATCAACGTGCGGTTCGTCAGCGGAGCGCCGCGGTCGTCGAATGCGAGCCAACTCTGGGTCTCGTCCCCCTGCACGAACGCGCAGAGATAGACGCGCTCGCCGGAGGCCGGCTCGACCGGCAGAACGGCCGCAAGCTCCTCTCCGGGCGCGGCGAATGGCGCCGCAGCCTCGGCAATCCGGCCGACGTCCTCGCTCAGCGACACGGCGCCAGCATAAACTCGGCCTGTGGCAAGAGCCGTCTCCGCGCGGACGCTCTTCGCGCCGCTCGGGCCGACGTACGACCGCTACGCCGCGGCTCTCTCCTTCGGCCAGGACCCGCGGTGGCGGCGCTTCCTCGTCTCCCGTGTCGACGTCGGCTCGTCGGACACGGTGCTCGACGTCGCGACCGGGACCGGCGCCGTCGCCCGCGAGCTTCTCCGGCAGAAGGGCTGCACGGTCGTCGGACTCGATCAGAGCCCCGAAATGCTGGCCGAAGCGCGGCGGCGGCTTCCCGAGAACGTCGAGCTCGTCGAGGGGACGGCCGAGCAACTTCCGTTTCCCGACGCATCGTTCGATGCGCTCACGTTCACGTATCTCCTCCGTTACGTCTCCAACCCCGCGGCCGCGCTGCGCGAGCTCGCACGGGTCGTGCGTCCGGGTGGGACGATCGCCGGCCTCGAGTTCGCCGTCCCGCACGGTGTGTGGCGCCCGTTCTGGGAGGTCTACGTCCGCGTCGGTCTGCCGCTCGCCGGCCGCGTGCTCTCGCCCGGCTGGGCCGAGGTCGGCGACTTTCTCGGCCCGAGCATCCGGAATTTCTACGGACGCTGGCCCGAGCCGCGCCTGCTCGAGCTCTGGGAAGCGGCCGGAATCGCCGGGGCGACGTCGCAGCGCCTCAGTCTCGGCGGCGGGATCGTCACCTGGGGCCGTCGCACGTGACCGGCACCACTCGTCCTGCGTTCTATGCGCTCGCGCCCGGGGGATGGCGCGACTACGTCACGCTGCTACATCCGCCGTACACGCTCTGGCATCTCTCGTACGTCGCGATCGGAGCAGGGCTTGCTCCCCATTTCAAGGCCGACGTGCTCGGCTTCGCGCTCCTGGCCTTCTTCCTCGGGATGGGCGTCGGCGCCCATGCCCTCGACGAGCTGAATGGGCGTCCGCTCAAGACACGCATCGGGGACACGACGCTCGTGGCGCTTGCGGTCACATCACTCGCCGGCGCGGCCGCGGTCGGCATCGCGGTTGCGCTGCGAACCGACCTCTGGCTGCTCGCCTTCGTCGCGGCAGGGACGTTCATCGCCGTCGCGTACAACCTCGAGCTCTTCGACGGTCGCGTCCATGGCGATCCCTGGTTCTCGCTCGCCTGGGGAGCCTTCCCGGTGCTCGCGACGTACTTCGCCGCCGCCGAGACGATTCGCGTCGAAGCCGTGCTCGGCGCCGCGTTCGCAGCCCTCCTCAGCCATGCGCAGAGGCGCCTGTCCACGCCGCTGCGCCTGGTTCGCCGCCAGGCGCGCGAGGTGACGGGCACCATCGAGCTGATAGACGGCTCGACGATTCCCATTACCCCTGAGACCTTGACCGCCGAGTCGGAGCGGGCACTGCGAGCGATCTCCATCGCCACAGTCTGCATTGCACTCGCGCTCGTCCTGCTCCGCGTAACCTGACGCCGTGGGATTGGTCACCGTCATGCAGATCGTCTTCGCCGTCGCAGCGAGCGTGGTGGCAGTGACCCTGCTCGGCGTCGCGTTCGGTCGCATTCGTCGCCGCGTGCTCGTTGCACTGGCCGTGCTCGACGGGCTGGCCGCCGTCGCCGCCTGGGTCGGGTTCGGCCTACGCCCCGACACGAACACCGCAACGGCCGCCGGCGGGATCACCGTCGCATTCGTCGCACAGCTCGCAGCCGTCAAGCTGCGCGATCTCCTGCGGGTATCCCGACGCGTGGACGACCAGCTGGCGCGCGCCCAGGGCCGGATGAACTCCCTGGTCGCACGCGAGGCCGACGAGCGCAACGCAGAGCTCGAGCGAACGCTCACTCGCGCACGTGCGGATTCGGCGTCGATCCTCGCCGAGCAGGAGCGCCGCATGGCCGAGGAACGACGAGCCTCGGCGGCTGAGCGCGCGCGCGTGACCGAGGACGAGCTCGGCAAGGCGCTCACCGCGGCGCAGCAACAGGTGGAAGCGCGCCTGATCGCCTGGACGGACGATCTGGAGCGCGCGCAACGCGGAGTCGCCGACCAGTTGGCGCAGCTGGCGCAGCGGCAAAAGCAGCTGATCGCCGAAGCCGAGGCGAGGATCGCGACCGATGCGGAACGTCTCGAGGCCGAGAGCGAGCAGCAGCGCGCGAGCCTTGTGCGCCTGCGCGACGAGCTCGCGCGCGCATCGCAGGAAGCCGTTGCAGCAGGCAGCACCGAGCTCGAGGGCTACGCATCCGACCGACGGCGTTCTCTCCACGAGCTCAACGAGCGCATCCGCAAACGCGAGCGTCAGCTGACTGAGCTGATCGAGCGCGAAGAGACCGACGCGACGCGTCGCATCCAGGCGGGCTTTGCGGATGTCGAGCGCCGCCAGCTCGAGCAGCTCGAACGCATTCTCTCGCGCGCAACATCCAGTTACTCAGATGCGGCGACGCAACAGTTCGCCGACACGGTCAAGTCATCTCGCGAGGCTGCAGCGGTGCGGCTCTCGCGCGAGCTCGACCGTGCGGTGCAGGCGTTCGCCCGCGAAGCGCAGACGGTTCTCGCCGATCGACTCGCGCAGGTGGGAGATGCCGGCGCTCAGCGGCTCGAGCGGCGGCAGGCACAGGTGGAAGCCGGGCTCGACCGGCAGCGCAGCGAGGCGATCGAGGCCTTCGAGTCACGGCTGCTGCAGGCCGAACAGGAGCTGCGCCGGCGCCTCGACACGCTTGCAGCCGACGCAGAGGCCGAGCGAGGAGTCCTCGACGCCCGCCTCCGAGAGCTCGCAAAGCGCATAGACGAGACCCTCGCGCGTACCTAGCGCCCGTTTTACAAACGCCCCCAACCAACAAATCTGGGCAGGGTTCGTCTATGTGACGGCGAACGGATCAGATCGTGGGAGAGACGACAGAGATCATCGAGCCAAACGGCAGCGACCAGTCGAAGGTCGAGAGCTGGCGCCTGCACGTGCTCATGGAAGCCGGCTATCCCCTGTCGCTTGCCGAGAGGCTGGCCGGGAGCGAAGCCGACCTGCACCGGGCCGTCGAGCTCGTGGGCCAGGGCTGTGCGCCCGAGACGGCCGTCGCGATTCTGATCTAGCGACGCGAGCCTAGGCGTCGGGCGAAAGCACGCTCGCACACGCGAATCACCTGTACGGTGAGTCGCGGCCGACTAGCCGGTAAGGAGGGAGTCCGGAGCCGCAAGGCTGAAGGGCTGGAAGTAGACCCGGCCCCTCGCCATCCTCAAGGGACATTCCTGAACGCTGGCCCAGGCCACGCGCTCCGCCCGCACCGGCCCTAAAGTGCGACGAATGGGCGACACGCCCTCTCAAATCGTCGTCTAATGCGGCGTCGATGGAGAGCGAGTCTCTACTTGACACTGCGCTCGACTTCGAGCAGGTGCCGAATCCCAGCCTTCGCCAGCTTGATCGCCTCGGCAGCATTGCCGGTGCGCGGGCCTAGCCCCGCGTTCGCGCTGACGATGACGTTGCCAACGAGCGCCCAAGCCCGTGTCGTCCAACAAGTTGCGGGCTGATAGCAGGGCGCGTGAGAGGCGGACAGCGGCAGGGGGAAGACCGCGAGCTCATCGATGAGCAAGCCGGGGTGTGGCTTCAGCGCCTCTGTTGGCCGCGCGTTCCGCTCGGATTCGCCGAGCTTGCCCCGCAGGTGGCGCCTTTGTTCAAAAGCTGTCCGAGCGACGGAACGAGTCGCGTAGATCCTGTAGTTGAGATAGACATTCTGCGGGCCGGGCTTCCTCTTGAGGAGCATGTAGTAGATGACAACGACGTTGTCCGGCTTAGGGCTGATGTGGACGGGGCACGGAATTGCATGGTCACGTAGTCCGCAGCCCACGTTACGGAATCCAGCCGGCAGGGCCGAGGCCGCTAGCGGATGTGCCGCGAGCGCCCTTGCGAGCGCAACTACGTGTGGCGGAACCGAAGCGAGCGCTTGACTGGCAGCCGTGATTGATGATCCCGCTCCGCCAGGGGACGCGAATCCGACTAGGGGTACGACCGTGAACACCACCCATAAGACCGCGACCCTCCGGCGCACCAAGCCCCCTTTGTCCGAGAGCCATTCTCCGGCCGAGGAGACCCGCGCGTCAAACACGTCGATCATTCGGATGGAAGCGTGGCTCTTCCCAAGCCGTCGGCCCCCTCCCTTACTAAACCAGGGGCCGAGCGAGAGGACGTCCGCACAGACCAACTGCTACTTCGGGGGTCATTCGTGAACACTTGCGCATGTGAGTGTCATGAT
>Ga0307278_10000413_pt1 | contig 21832 bp, 23 predicted proteins | sample ER_DNA_117_FD_194482 | JGI IMG/M metagenome (GOLD analysis project Ga0307278, IMG submission 194482) | Bulk soil microbial communities from the East River watershed near Crested Butte, Colorado, United States - ER_DNA_117 | ecosystem: Environmental > Terrestrial > Soil > Floodplain | place...
GATCTCGCTCTCTACAGCGCAAAGCGGCAGGGCAAGGATCGCGTCGTCGCGGTCAACCCAGAGACCCCATAAGGGTTCGGTGTCTGGCCCTGTGGCCATACTTAGGGGGTGAGGCGCATCCTCATCGGGGGGAGCTACGTCGGCGCGGTCGCTGCCGGTGCAGTGGCGTCCGTCCAGCTGTGGATCCACGCAATGACGGTTGACGAGCAATCCGCCATTCGTGAGCTTGCCGTCCCGAGCACGCAGGAACGGAGCGTGCCGGTGCTTGTCGAGCCTTTACGACCCCGCGTCGCGCAGCCGAACATCCTGCCGTCGCCGTTTTCGGGCTTCACCCCGATCTTCGTCTCGGCCGGGTCGCGCCCGCCGGGAGTCGGCGCACCGAGTGGGGCTCCCGGCGGTGGAGGTGTCTCGACACCTACGCCCGGCGCACCTGCGCCCGGCGCATCCACGCCCGGATCCCCTGTTCCCGTCCCACCGGCCACGGGTGGTGGCAGCGGCGGCACTAGTGCGTCCGCCCCGTCGCCCGTGACCGCACAGGCGCCTACGGCTTCAGCTGCTGCGCCTGCACCTGCCGCTGGCCCCGCCCCGACAAGCTCGAAGGGTAAGCCGAAGCCCGCCCAAGCGAAGAAGGCCCAGCGTTCGAGCGCACCCGCGACTCCAGCGGTCCCTGCGCAACCGGCGCAACCGCCGGCGCAGAAGCCCGCCACACCCGCGACGCCGGCGGTTCCGCCGGGACACGCGAAGCCGGACAAGCCCAAGCCCGAGAAGGCGAAGCCTGAGAAGCCGCCGAAGCCGAAAGATTCACCTCCATCGGCCGCGCAAGGCAGCAACCCGCCTGCACCAGCGCCTTCAGAGCCGCCCGGTCACGGCAACGGCGGGGGCAACGGCAAGGGGAACGGCAACAAGTAAGCCGTCCGGCCCCGAGGCTTCGGCGTCGGATTACTCGGCGGCGTGTGCGGCGTATCCGGCGACGTCGCCGGACTGCTCGACGCCCAGCGGGCGCCAGCGCGGCAGGCTCAGCGAGACCGTCGTGGGTCCGCCCGGCTTGCTCCGCACGTCGAACTTGCCACCGAGGAGCCGGATCCGTTCGCTGCTGCCGACGAGCCCGAGGCGCCCTCTCTGGGCGCCGTCGAGGAGGGTGCGAGCGACGTGGAACCCGATCCCGTCGTCCTCGACCCGGGCATCAACGCGACCGCTGCGAGCCGTGATCATGATTCGCACCCGAGCTGCGTTCGCATGCTCGCGGATGTTCGTGAGCGCTTCCTGGACAACGCGGACGAGCGCGATCTTCTGGGAAACCGTCATGTCGGTGAAATCACCCTGGATGCGCTGCTGGACCTGGATGCCGGTCCGCTCGGTGAAGGCTGAGACCTCGTCACTGATCACGCGTGGAAGCGGTCGCCGAACCAGGCTGCCGGGCTCGAGTGAATGCGCCAGCTCTCGGAGCACGCGGTCGAGCTCCCAGATCCGTGACTCGAGGTCGTTGATCCGGGAGACGCCGAGGGCCTCGCTCTCGGCGGGCAAGAGCCCGCTGAGCTCACGCCGAACGAGAAACAGGTCGGCGCCGAAAGCCGCGATGTGCTGGAGCGCTCCGTCGTGCAGGTCGAACGCGAGGCGACCCAGCCGCCGCTCGCTGGCACTGACGAGCGAGCGTTCGCGCGCCGCGCTTCGCTCGAGCACGAGCTCGCGCTGCACGACGGGGCTCATCGCAGCGGCCGCCTCCGTCAGGTAGATGCCCACGGTCCCGCGGTTCTCGATCCGCGTGCGTGCGACGAGCGCGGCCCAAGGCGTCTCCCAGCGCTGCACCGGCACGCCGAGGATCGTTCCCCTCGGTCGACTTTCGGCGGGCACGCCTTCCAGCGCGCGCGTGGCGACCACGCGGAAACGTCTCGTCTGCGTCGTCGACCCATCCTCGGCGAGGCAGATCGTGCGGCCGTCCGGGCCCTTCGTCCAGAGCGAGATCTCCTCGATCGGAGCCAGCGCCAGCAGGAGCCTCAGCTGCGTCTGTAGCGCCACGGCCGGCGGCAGGTCGTGCAGTTGCGGCGCCCGCGCCGCCCCGAGCAAGAGTTGCAACGCTACGGAGTCGGCGGCAAGGTCGAGCAGAAGCGCGAGCTTCGAGACGATTCGCTCCGCCTCGCCCCGGCGCCAGCGCCGCTCGATCGTGCACAGAACGAAGAGGTCGCCTGCATACGCGATTGCCACCGCGGCCGACGTGTCCCCACCCGCCGTGACGAGCCGATCGACGCGTGCCCGGCAGCGCTCGACCTCGGCCTGGATGTTCTCGCCTTCGATCCTGGTCGCGAAGATTCGCCCGACTGCGTCGAGGACGGTATTACGGGGTTCGCTGCACCCGACCACGCGCACGTGGCCCAGCAGATCGCGTTCTAGAGATGCCTCCTCCGCAGCGGAGAACTGTGCCCCCACAGGGTCCTTCGACTGCGCCGGAGGCGATGCCGCAGAAACTTGCACCTCGCCTCTCTCCCTTCCCTCGTCCCGAAGTGTCGTTGAGTTCGTCCCAACAGACAATGGGCCGAGGGGCCTATCTTTGCGTTCAACGAATGAACGAACTCGGGCCTACAGGAGCAACAAGACGACCAGGGCTCCGCCGGCAAGAAACGGACCGAGCGGGATTGCGCGTTTCCGCGCTGACGAACCTTCTTTGAAAAGCATGACGGCGGCGACGACGCCGGCCGCGACGGTCCCGAGCACAAGTGCGCTCACGACCGCGTAGCCGAGCGCGGCGCCGATCAGCAGGGCCAGCTTCACGTCACCCATGCCCAATCCCGCCGGATAGGCGAGCTGGACGGCGAGGAAGAACAGCGCCGCACCGAAGCTCGCGACGAGCCATTCGATCCAGTGGTGGGGGTGGAGCGCCAGGTGAGCCAGCAAGACCGCGATCCAGGCCGGGAGGACGATGCGGTTCGGGATGATTCGCCGCTCGAGGTCGTGGCGCGAGATCACCACCAGCGTGCAGATCACGAAGATGACGACCAGCGTCTCCGCGTGAACGCCGTACCGGATCGCGCCGAGCAGCGAGAGAAAGACGGCGAGGGCGATCGTCGCCAGGCGTGCTACATCTGGACGACGTGCCTCGCCGGCGTCAGTCGCCACGATGCCGTCGCTCGTCAGAGGTACGCCCGCTCGCTCTCGGTGAGCGGCGCGGGACGGGCACGGGCAGCGGCCTCGATCTGCTCGACGAGGGTCTCGACCGGTGTCCACTTCTGCACGGTCGACAGACCCTGCCAGCTGTCCTCCTCGTCGCCGTCGAACGCGACGAGCACGCTCGGCGCGACCGGCAGCGCCTGGAGAGCCGCGACCTGCCGCGCCACGATGACGCGCACATTGCTCGTCTCGAGCAGAACGACGTCGGATCGATGCCGCTCGACCGTCTCGAGCGTCTTCTTCGGGCTGCTCTGGGCGACGTCGTAACCGCGTTGCGCTAGAAGGAACGAAGTCACGCGCACGAATCGCCGATCACGGCCGGAAACGAGCACTCGAAGCGGGTGCAGCCTACGAACCATCGCCTCGTCATCACCATTGGTCGTCATGGCAACGAGGGATCCTCGGTCTCGATGTGGTCTCCGACGGCGACCCCACGTCTCTCCGCCTCACCGGCGGCGAGCTCGACGACCGCGTACGCGCCACGACATGAGCGGGCCCGCCACGGTCCGACTTCGGTGGAGACCTTCAGGACCTCGCCCGATCGCGACAGGAACACGACGTCGATCGGAAACCGCATGAAGAACGTGTGAACCGACGGTGCCGGCCGAATCAGCAGGCCTTCGCCTGCGGGCAGGGAGCTTCGGCCGAGCAGCCCCCTCATGCGCGGGAGCATCTTGTTCGCAACCACGCACCGCTCGCACACCGTGGAGCCGTTTTCATGGATCAGCGCAACGACGCCGCGGGCGATGCGAATCTCTGAGCGTTGCACGGGGACGGCGGGGGAGAGCACGAGCCTAGGTATGCCCCATTGCCCTGAAGAAGAGGAACATCGCCGGGCCGAGCAAGATCACGAACATCGCCGGGAAGATGAGGAGCACCAGCGGGAAGAGGATCTTGATCGGCGCCTTCTGCGCCTTCTCCTGCGCGACGGCGCGTCGCCGCCTGCGCATCTCCTGCGCGAGGTCGCGCATGATCTGCCCGATCGAGACCCCGAGTGTCTCGCCCTGCACGATCGAGCGCACAAACGAGCGCATCGACGGGGTGTCGCAGCGCGCGAGCATGTTCAGCAGCGCCTCCTGGATCGAGAGGCCCATGCTCTGCTCCTGCAGAGTCAGCTGGATCTCCTGACCGAGCGGATTGCTGATGCGTCCCGCGGCCATCTGCAGCGACCCGACGAAGCCGAGACCGGCCTCGATCGTCACGACCAGCAGGTCGATCAGCTCGGGCAGCTGATAATCGATCTCGTCCATGCGCTGCTTCGCACGCTCTTGCAGAATCCGCGCGGGCAACCACCAGCCGACGAAGCCGATGACCAGGGCCAGGAGCAGGATCTGAGGAGGCTTGACGCCCGCGCTCGCTCCCAGCCAGATCCACACCAGGGGGAACCCGACGGCGGCGAGGACGCGATACCCCGTAAAGCGGCCCGGCGTGACGTTGTACATCCCCGCTGTGATGAGGTCGTTTCGAATCGAATTGTTCGAGCCGGCCTTGGAGTTGCGTCCGACCATGGCCCCGAGCCTCGTCGCAACGTTGTCAACCGTCTCGCGCAAGCCGCCTGGGCCCGCTTCGGCCTGCTCGTGCCTGGTGAATCCGTACGCCTCGACTCGCCGGGGTACGCCTGCCGAACGTGCGCGCTGGCCGTTGCCCCAAAGCGTCACGCGCGCAAGGCTTGCGACCGCGAAGCCCGTGAGCACGATTCCGATGACTCCTAGAAGGATCATTGTCAGACCTTTATGTTCACGATGCGTTTGATGACGAGCGAGCCGCACGTCACGGAAATCGCGGCGAGCACCATGAGTCCTTTGCCCGCGGTGGACTCGTACATGACATGCATGTAGCCGGGATTGATGAGGGTGATCGCCAGCAGGAGGACGATCGGCAGGAGCGTCAGCACCCAGCGCGACATCCGTCCTTGGGCAGTCAGAGTCTGGACCGTCCGCCTCAGCTCGAAGCGTTCGCGGATCGTGTCGGTGACACGGTCGAGCACCTCGGCGGTGTTGCCGCCGGTCTCCCGCTGAAGGGCGCCGACAAGTGCGACCTGCTCGAGCTCGCGGCTTTCCATCCGCTGGACGACGACGTGGAGCGCCTCGTCGATCGGCACACCGAGTTGCTCATCGGCCACGACCCGCTGGAACTCCGAGCGGGCCGGCTCGGGCGCGTCGTTGACGACGACCGAGAGAGCGCCGATGAAGCTGTGTCCTGCGCGGAGCGCGGAGGCAAGCACCTGCAGGTTGTCCGGAAGCTGTTCGGCGAAGAGCTTGCGCTGCCTCGCAAGCTTTCGCTTCAGCAGCGAGCGCACCCCGAAGGGGATCAGGATCGCGAGCCCCACGGCCAGGAGCAGGGATCCGAAAAGGAACTTGACGATGAAGAGAGCGAGAAGCATTCCGATCAGCGTGAGCATCACGATCTGCTCGGGCGGCATCGTGACCTTCGCGATCTCGTTCTCCCACTTGAACCGCTTCCAGCGAGAACTGCTGCGCAGCATGGAATCGGTCCCCTCGAGCATCCTGTCTGTCAGTTGGGCGGTCGGCCGCTTCCCGTCCCGAATCGCGGCGGGCACCGAGACGAACTCGGCCATGCGCCGCCGGACGGTCCCCTTCTTGGGGCCCGAAAGCATCAGAAACGCCCCCAGTCCGATCAGGCAGGCTGCGAGGAGACCGACGATCGACATCGTCAGAGGTGATGTCCAAAACCGGGTGACCGCGGACGGCTTGTAGGGAGCAGCCGGCACTTTCGTTGCGATCGGCAGCGGGGGAGTGCGGTACTCGGTCGCCGCCACACGGCCCACGCCGTCGACCTGGGCCGTGACCGAGATGCGGGTGTCCGGCCCGGCCAGAGAGCGGTAATGCAGGAGATACTCGTTCGCAAGACTCGAGCCAAGTTGGCGATAGATCGCCTTCAGCTGGGTCAACGACGTCGTCTCGATGTAGCGGCCGCCGGTATCGCGGGCCAATTTCTTGAGCGCCGCGAGCTTGGACAGGCGCGACTTCAGCCCGACGGCGAAGACGCGAACATGCGCAGCCCTCGCGGCCGCGGCCGCGGTCTCCACGGTGTGGTGCTGTGCCGTATCTCCATCCGCTCGGTGCTCCTGACCGTCCGAGAGAACGATCACGGTGCCGGCCTTGATGTGCGCCGCCTTCAGCAGCTCGAGTGAGTGAGCGACGGCGTCGTAGATGTGCGTGCCAAAATAGAACGCCGGCTGCTTGGACAGTGCCTCGTCGATCTTTACCTGATCAGTTGTGAATGGCAGGGCTACTGTCGGCGTGAGGTTGTACGTCACGAGTGCGAGCTGCTCCTGTCCTTTCCGCTGCGCCGCGAACGAACGCGCGGCGGCGAACGCAGCCTTCTCCGGCTTCCCCTCCATGCTCGTGCTCGCGTCGATCACGAGCACGGCGCCGAACTGCTGAGATGTGCTCTCGCTGACCGGCGTGACCACGAGCCCGCTGACCTGCTTGCCGTTCTCGAACACGCGAACAGCGCCGGAGGTCAATTTCATGCCGTGTGGCAGCGTGAGCACGTAGGACCGCCCCGGGAAACTGGAATCTCCCGCCTCAGTGAGGTGAGCAGGGGTGTTCGCCGCGAACGCGGCCACGGTCGATACGAGACTGGCGACCACGACGAGAGCGACTATCCAGAGTCGCCGCCTCATTGCAGGGCCCTTGTCGTCGCGAGCTCGGGAAGGTCCGATGGTCCCTTGATCTGGAAGATCTCGTTGGGCATGCCGATCCCGCGCTTCTCGAACTTGTAGAGAAACGTCGGCCGCAACCCGGTGGATTCGAGCCTGCCGATCACGGTCCGGTCCGCGAGAACGTTCTCGATCTTGAACGCGAAGATCTCCTGCAGCGTGATCACTTCCGATTCCATGCGCTGCACCTCGGTGATGGCGGTCACGCGGCGTCCACCGTCCTCGAGACGCTCGAGGTGAACGATCAGATCGAGCGCGGACGCGACCTGCTGGCGGATTGCGCGAAGCGGCAGATCGTAGCCCGCCATCAGCACCATGGTCTCGATGCGGGCGAGCGCATCTCGGGGCGCGTTGGCGTGGACGGTCGTGAGCGAGCCGTCGTGGCCCGTGTTCATGGCCTGCAGCATGTCGAGCGCCTCTGGGCCGCGGACCTCGCCGACGATGATGCGGTCAGGGCGCATGCGCAATGCATTCCGGACGAGGTCGCGGATGGAGATCTCGCCCATTCCCTCGATGTTCTTGGGACGGCCCTCGAGCCTCAGCACGTGCGCCTGCTTGAGCTGAAGCTCGGCCGCATCTTCGATCGTCACGATCCGCTCCGAATCGGGAACTGCCTGTGAGAGTGCATTCAGCAGCGTCGTCTTGCCCGTGCCGGTACCCCCGGAAATGAGGATGTTGAGCTCCGCCGCGATACAGCGCTGCAGGAAATCGACCGACTGCTCGTCGAGTGTCCCCAGCCGAATCATCTCCTGAAGATCGAGCCGCTTGTTCGCGAACTTGCGGATCGTGATCAGTGGTCCGCTCAGCGAGAGCGGCGGGATGACCGCGTTGACACGGCTGCCGTCCGGAAGCCGCGCGTCGACCATGGGCGACGACTCGTCGATCCTTCGCCCGACTTGCGCGACCATCTTGTTGATGATGCGCCGCAGGTGCGAGTCGTCGTTGAAACGCACCGTCGTCTGGTACAGGCGGCCCTGGCGCTCGACCCAGATGTCGAACGGGCCGTTGACCATGATCTCCGTGACGCTGTCGTCGGCGAGCAGGCGTTCGATCGGGCCGTGTCCGAGGATGTCGTCCGAGATCTCGGACACGAGCCGCTCGCGGTCGTCCTTCGAGATACCGGATTCAACGTTGAGCTGCACCCGGATGTCGTCGATGACCCGGTCGCGCAGTGCGAGCGGATCCATGGTCGCGTTGAACAGTTGAGGGCCAAGCTCACCTATGACCGCCAGGTGAATCCGGTTCTTGACCTCGGCAAATGGATCCGGCCCCGACAGTTGCGCGATGGGCCGAGCATTAGCCGAGAGTCGCTCGTGAAGCTCCATCATGACCTCCGGGCGAAGCGGCGCGGCTTGCCGCCGGCGTTGTTGGCCTTTGCCTTGGACTTGGACTTGGACTTCGACTTCGGCTTGGTTTCGATCTCGCTGGCAGTCGTCAAGACCGCGTCTTTCTTGTCCGTGTATTGCGTAGCGAGCTTCTGGAAGGCGCGTGCCGCCTCGGATCGCTCCTCGTGAATCACGATCGGCGTGCCTTCGTTCACCGAGATGGGAATCTGCCGATCGCTCGGCACCATCACCTGCGGAGACCGGCCGATGATCGCATCGACGTCCTCGTGCGTGATCCCGACTCGTGTGTCCGCACGGTTCAAGACCAGCGAGATCCGTGACTGGTCGTAGCCCATCAGCTCCAGCGTCTCGAGGCCTAGCTTCGTGTTCTTGAGCGACAGCGAGTCGAGCATCCCGACGATGCAGACGTCGGAAGATGCGTCGATCGCAGCAATCACCTCAGGCGTGAACCCCGGCGGCGTATCGACGATCACGTAGTCCGACATCGACCGAAGCGTCGTGAAGACGTCCCGGAGGAAGTCGACCGTGACCGCGCTTGCCTGGTCGGGCCGGGTCGGCGCGAGCAAGACACGAAGGCCTGACGGATGCCGAACGAGATACGCGTCGAGCTTGTCCTCGTCGAGCGATCCTCCGGAACGAGCCAGGTCGTAGATGGTCTTGTCCGGCCGAAGGCCGAGGGCCAGGCCGACGTCCCCGAACTGCAGGTCGAGGTCGACAAGCACCGGACGGTGGCCCGATAGCGCAAGCGCCACCGACAGGTTCGTCGACACCAGCGTCTTGCCGGTGCCGCCCTTGGGTCCCAGCACGCAGATCATGGGAGCGAGGGCGATGCCGCTCGCAACCGCTGCTCCTCGTCGCCGGGCTACTGCCTTCTCGAGCGCAAAGGCAATCCGCTCGGGCGGTTCAGGCAGCGTCAGGATGTCGTCCGCGCCCGACTCGAAGACGCGTCGAACAAAACCGTTCGGCGAGCCCATCGTCAACACGACGACCGGTCGGTCAGGCTGCTGCTTGACCGCGCTGTCGATGAAGTAGAGCGCACGATCGGAATAGCCCGCACACGCCACGATCAGCAGGTCGGTAGCAGTCTCCTGCAATGTGCGCCAACTCTCGTCGAGGCCGTTGATGATGCCGACCACTTCGATGCCGCCGCCATCGGGCAGCATCGCCTGAATCTCGTGGCTTTCGACGTCAGCGTCCAGTGCAACCAGGGCGTGAATACGGGCAGCCATCGCTACTTGACCGGCTTTGCGTTCAAGAGTGTCTGTGCATTCACGAGCCCGGGGTTCGTTGTCTTGGCTCCGCTTGCCGGTCGCAGGACGAACCAGAGCCGGCCGTTGTCAGCGGCGTAGGCAAGCTGCGCGGCCCTGTACGTCGGGGCCCGGAGCGTGATCAGGCCGCTGCCAGCCGTATAGGGGGCCCGCAGGACCAGCACGTCGGCCATCAACAGCTTGATGACCGGCTGTGTGCCGCCGGCACCCTGGACAGAGAAGCCCATGAAGATGTCGATGTGGTCGCCGGCCGTGATCTGCCCGACCATCCCGTGTTGTGCGTCCATCGAGATCGCGATCGCGCGATCGGTCCCTGTGATCTTCGTCTGCAAGGTGCCGGGAGGCGCGTACGTGAAGTAAGCCTCCGTCAGCTGCTGTCCCGGATAGATGTCCGTTACCGCCACTCGGCCCGACAAAGCGGCCGGGTCGGTGAGGGCTCCTACCTGAAGCTGGCCTTTCGGCACGGACGCAACCTGGAATTGGTCGCTCGTCCCGATGATGTCCCCCGGCGTCCCTTTCTGGATCAGGTTCTTCGCAACGAGCACGCTTGCCGGTGCCGCCGTGCTGTTGACGCTATTGCGGTACGAGTGCAGGTAGACGAGCAAGACGAGCCCGGCGAGCACGGCGGCGGCAGCGCCCACGAGGAACGACCCTCGCCTCGTCGTGAACAGATTCTGGGCGATCTCCACCACTAGTTCCTCCTTCTTACTTCGAGAGTACGGCTACACATGGGTTAAAGCCTCCGATGGCGCACGGCTGAGTCCCGGTGCCATCGGCGCTGGTCGATAGGTGAGTAATGAAATTGCCGGCGAGGTCTCCCGTGGGCACATTCGGAATCGCGCCCGGGCAAGGGTCGTCGTTGCCGTTGCCGTTTCCGCCCCAGCCTCGGACGTAAAAGACCCCGAAGCTGACGATCGGGAGAATTGTGTTCCCGGAACCTCGGAACGATCCGAACGGGACCATGAAGACGTAGATCACTCGCGTGTCGTTCGTCGGGAAAGGTGTGTTTGGGTAATTGGTCCAGTTGTTGTAACCGGGCTGACCGGCCGCAGGGCACTGGTTCGATCCTCCGAGGATGCGGTCCTGGATGCCCTGCGTGAACTGGCCCACGGATGCGCCGGTCTGAATCGCCACGCAGGGCTTACCGGCTGGCAGGTTTGCGGCGAACAGCGCCGTCTTCGTGGCCCAGGGACACGCAAGGTTCGGGTCGGTGTTGATCGTGTACCTCGGCCTGCAGCCGGTGGCGATCTGTTCCCGGAAGTTGCCGGTCGCGTTGCAGTCGAGGGCGCTGTTGCGGCTGCCTCGGACGATACGCAGGAAAACGGGAGGATCGGAGCTAGCGGTCGAGACAGCTCCTGTGAGTTGCACGTCCACCGCGAGGCTGCGGGACTCGCCGATCGGGAACGTGTTGCAGTTCGGGCCGTAGGCGAGGGGCCCGGCGCACGTGCCCAGCGCATGCGGATCTGTGAACGCAGCGCCGGCGTTGATGAGGTGCGCAGTTCTGACCGGGCCTGAGAGATCCTCGTCGCCGCCGTATGCTCGCTGGACGACGCCAAAGGATCCCTGGCATTCCGCGGCAACGTTGCCGTTGAAACCATTCTGGCAGGCAGGTGAAGGGGTCCCAGGCCTCAGGCCGGTCTCTCGGCGAACGACCCAAGTCACGGAGATGGGGCACGGGCCTGAATGCGCGGGGATGTTGATGGTAAACGTGCGGATACTCGTGTTGGGGTTGTTCGATCCACCGCCGCTGCAATTCCCTCCGACGGCCGCCGTGAGCTGGACGTTGGTCAGATCCGTGATCGTCGAGTCGAACTTCACGCTCAAAGTCGCAGTGCAAGCCGCGTCGTTGTATGTGAAATAGGCGTACAAGCCGGAACAGCTGCCGGTGTCCAGAGTGGCGGCACGGCCGATCGGCGGCTTGCCGGCCGTGGTGCTGCCGTCGTACCCATGGAGGTAGAGGAGACCGCTCGTCGCCGGATCGGGGTAGCAATCAACCCGCGCCTGAGCGCAGATCTCGGTGACCGTCATCCCCGAGATGCTCATAGGCGGCCTGCTCGGAGGGCCGTCGCTGCTGAAGGCGACAACGGATCCCAGCTTGCCGCTCGCCGGCATGGTGACCGCGGCAGGCATGGCCGGTCCCGAACCGTCGGTGTTCGACCACTCGTTCAAGCCGCCCGCGATAGCCAGGTGGCGGAGGTACTTCGCATAGGTCGTAGCGAGGTTCCCCGGATTGGCTTCGTCATAGAAGATGACGGCACCGCTCAGGGGATTGACGTCGGGTACGCCTAGCGGCGTCTGATTCGAGAGCGAGCTGACCGTGTTGATCGACACACGGGCGTGGGCGTTGATCGTCGGCACCAGCGCGTTGCCCAGGAACCAGGGCAGATCGGTCTCGGTCATCTTCACGTCTACGAACGACGTGTTGCAGGGTGACCCTCCGTCGGTGTTGTCAGCGCCGCTGTTGCGGAAGTAGTTCACCGAGTTGACGAGCACGTGAGCATTTGCATCGGGTGTCTTGCCGACCTGGCGGTTGTAGGGATTCGCGTAGGTTCCATCCTTGACGCCCGCGTACTGCCGAACTGCGGCGTAGATCGCCGCGTCACTGCAGCCAGGTCGCTGGAAAGCGGCGCCGCCGGCAAGAGCCGCCGCATCGGCCTGAAGCTGCAGGTGACGCTTGTGCTCGAACCAGTTCGCCGCGTCGACGACGAAGGCGCAGATCAAGATGATCGCGGCCAGCGCCGCTGTGACGATCAGGAGCACGGCGCCACCTTCGTCCTTCAGGGTCTGCCTGGACATGCGCATCACGTGCCGGCTCCACCGGTCGTGGGCCAGCAGAGCGGGCTCGTGGGAGTCGGCTGCGGTGGCAGCGACTCGAGCCTCATCGTCGCCTGGCCGCGAATGTTTGTAGCGCCGCTTGGAAGATCGAGCCTCCCGGTGATGTATTTCAGCCACTGATAGCGCACCACTACGGTCACCTGAACGGGAGAGCCGACCTGTGTCGCCGCTCCGTTCGGGTAGAAGATGCAAGCCTGGGCAGCGTTCTGCTGCGGCGCGTACGGGCTCACCGCTCGTCCCGGCGGCCTCAATTCTCTTGTATCGAGCTGATTGGCGACGAACCACGCGATGCACGAGGTCCCGCTGACCGGGCACGAAGTGGTCCCCCAGCCGCAGCCGTCCCCGGCTGTCGTGTCGGGGCAGTAGTTCACGGCGGCCAGACGCGCCCCTTCGTTCGCGACGTGAGTCTGGTCGATCCACTCGTGAAATGCCTTGCCGAAGTCGAGCATCCCGAGGATGAGCACGAGCAGCACGGGCATCACGATGGCGAGCTCGGCCAGGGCGGTCCCGCGCTCATTGCGGGCCCGCCCATGCCGAACTGTGTTGTGATTCGCAAGCATTCGGCAGCCCCTTATGGATTCGAGACTGCTGTCATGTTGCTGCTCACCTTGTTGAGGCCAGTGGAGACGTTATGCCCGAGTGCCTGGAGGACACCGATGGTCAGCACCGCGATCAAGGCGAGGACGAGGGCGTATTCGATCAACGCCTGTCCATCCTCTCTCGCGAGGCGGTGTCCGACCGCAGTCAGAAACCGGTGCCAGTTACTCGGATTCATTCCACTCTCCCCTTGCTCCAGCGGTTAAGGAACGACCGTGGAGATCTGCGAGTTGACGGTGTTGAAGACCCGGGACACGTTGAGACCCAGGGCCTGCAGGATGAGGATCGACACGACTGCGATCAGCGCCAGAATCAGCGCGTACTCGACGAGTGCCTGGCCCTCTTCCCTCTCAACACGATCCCGCAGCGCCGAGTAGGCGCGGAGGATCTCGGTCTGGAGACGAAGCATCTTCTTTCCTTTCTCGGTACTACGGATTAACGACTGACAACTGCGAGTTCACGTTGTTGAACACGCGTGACACGTTGAGGCCCAGCGCCTGCAGGATCAGGATCGAAACGACCGCGATCAATGCCAGGATCAACGCGTACTCAACGAGTGCCTGACCTTCCTCGCGCTCGAATCGAGCGCTCAGACCGGACAGCACTAGGTACGCTTTCTGAAACACGATTTCTCCCTTTCGTACGAGTGTCGTTTACAAGACAGAACGGCTAGGTCCGCCTGTCCCCCAAGTGCTGCTCCCCCTTGCGCCCCCTCCTTTCGTCGCTGGCCCCGTCCTCGTTATGAGGCGGCGTGATGGATCGCCGAGTCCTGCGCGATCCAGTCCGCTTAGGTCAAATGAAGCCGACTCGGTGTCTGCGCACAACCAACTGAAGGTCGAGTCCACGCCCGTCATCCGTCGTACCTCGTGACAGGGCGAGAAATGACGATCAGGCCGTGACCGCGATAAAGCCGGCGCGCGCCTTTCTCCCGAAGGAGTCCCTTTGCAAACAGGTTGTCGGGCCCCACTTTCAGCACGAAGAGGCCGTAGGGGGCGACCACCTTGCGCCAGCCCTCGACCTGACGCCGTACGTCCACCAGTTGGAGGATGCGTCGCCGTGGAATCAATTCGAAGCGAATGTCGAAGGCGATGCGTCCGCGGAGCTCAGGCCGTCGCAGAAGGAGCCAATTGCTGTACTGCTCGTTCGAGAACACCCGCACGTTCGGTTGCGCCAGTTCGGCCCGCCCGACCGCCGCAAGCGCCGCAGGCGGATAGCTACGTTCGAACCACGAGCTCGGCTTCGCCGCGATTGCTGCCACGACCGCGACCGTCGCGGTGATGCTCACCACGATCAATGCGCGGCTCAGGAGCGGGAGGCGCGCCGCGGAAGTATTCGGCTTCAGCACGCCGTCGAGAACCACCGGCATGACCATCAGCGCCGCGAGCGCGAACCACACGACCATTCGAGTCGTCTGGAGGCCCATGAAGATTGTTACTACGAGCAGGACCTGCTCGAAGCGCGTCAGCCGGTCGCTGCGCCGGCCGATTAGCCAGACGGCGAGGAAGGCAAGCAGGTAGAACGGTGCCGTCGGAAAGTCCAGCGACGTCGGCCGCCACTCCATGATGTAGTCGCGGAAGCCGGATCCGACCAGCACATGCTGGTAGTAGCCCGGAAGGCTCGACGCGTACGGCGACGCGAAGAGGCAGGCGATCGGGGCCGTGCAGAGGAGGGTTGCCCGAGGCAGCCACCGCCTGAGCGGCTCCCGGCGCCGCTCGAACGCATAGGTCAGTCCAGCCGCCACCACGAGCAGGACGCCGGTGACCACAGACCCGTGGACGTTTGCCCAGAGGACCAGCAGAGGAAGGACGAACCAGACCCGCCGTGAAGGCGCTCGAGCATCGGCGACCAGCAGCCAGATCAGCGCAACGAACAGTGCGAAGGCGAAGCTCTGCGCGCGCGCGTTCCACGAGCCCCACCCGAGGAGAAAGATTGCCGGCAGCGCGAGCCAGCAAATGCTGCGGAGCGAGCCGCCACGCCGACGCGCGAATGCAAGTGCCAGGACGAAGGCTGACCCCACCGCCGCTGCGTGGCCGAGGAGCGCAAGCTTGACTCCGCCGGCGGCATAGAGCCCGTAGAGAGCGAGTTGACCCAGCCACTGCTGGTCGACCCACTCCTTCCCCTGGGTCCAGATCGTGAGGTTGTCCTGGCCGGGCAAGCCGTGGTGCAGGACCTCGTGCCCGCCGAAGATCGCGAACCAGCTGTCTGACCAGAGCTCGCGCGGCAGATTGCTGACCATCGTGGCCAGAAACAGGGCCACGATCGGGAAAAGCAGGGCCTCGCGGAGCGACCAGTCCACGAGCCGGGCTCCCAGGCGCGGGCGGACCGCTGCGGACCGCGCAGCTGGAACTGCGATCCGCTCCGGGATCGGCTGGACGTGCTCGACCATCCCACTGAATCCAAGTACTCAAGCGGCTTTCTGCCCCTGCCCGAAAGGCCGGACCGGGCCGTACCTAGGGGGAACGGATCAGGTGGCGGGCCTCAAAGTCCCTCGGTTGGGGGAGTTTCCTCGGTGGGTGGTCACCCGATCAAGGGAGGGCATGACCACCCATAACTTCCTCCTGACGCTCGGGGTCGGCTCGGCCCTGATCGCCTTCTGGATCGCGCTGCGTTTCCCGAACTACGGTCCTGACGACTTCCGCGAGGCCCTGATCCACGTCGTCGCGGCGCTGGCAATCGGCTGGGTAACGCCCCTGATGACAGGAGTCCTGTTCGCGCGGGGCAGCTTCAACTGGGGCATGGCTGCGATCTTCGGCGTGCTGCTGCCGGTCATGATCTACACGTTCCTGGCCGGGGCCTGGTTCTTGCGCCTGGCCCAGGCGGCCATCGGTCAGCACAAACAGCGGTAGGCGCCAGTCCCTAGCCCTTACGGGGTCTGCTCAGGGACCGCTGCGGGCACTAGACGCCCCGCCGGCTGCGGACGCGCTGCCACGGATTCTCGCCTAGCAGCCCGCCGGTTCGCGAAGCGCTCCACCGCGACGAAGGCTGCGAGCGCATACAGCCAGCCCGCCAGAACGTCAACGGCGTAGTGCTCGGCGAAATAGACGAGCGTGAAGCCCATTGCGACCGGATAGCCCGCAAGCGGGATGCGCCACCACCAGCGCGCGGATCTCCAGAGGAACAGTGTGATGAGCATGGTGAAGCCCGCGTGCAGAGACGGCATTGCCGCGAAGGAGTTGGACAGCCCCTGACCGTGGTCGACGATCTTCGACAGGCTCACGAAGCTGTGCGACCAGACGACGCCGGTGAGGCGAGGGACGAAAGTGATGTCGCCCTGCTCGCCGGCATACCACGGCGGCGCTGCCGGGAAGAGCAGATAGGTGGTGAAGCCGGCGACCGACAGCAGGCTGACCATCGCGACGTAGCGGCGGAAACGGTGATACGCGAACACCCAGATCGCCGCGGCCACGGCCAGCGTGCCGAAGAAGTACGTCATGTACACGCCCCAGGAGGCGTAGTCGTACCAGCGGACGTCCTGAGAGCCGTGCCAGAGGTGATGTTGAAGCCAGACGGTGGGTACGTGCCCGCCGAACAGGAGACGGTCTCCGTCGATGGGCGCCTGGACGTTGATCGACATGAGCCGGTCCGCGAAGCTCCGGGCGACGTCGTAGAGGAAAAGGAAAGCGACAAACGGGAACCACTCCAGGGCGACACTCGTCACCCAGTGGCGCAGATTGTGGAGTGAGAGGGCAAACATCCCGACGATCAGCCACATCGCGATCCCGCCTCGCGTGAGAGGAAGGCCCTTGGCCACGATCCAGACGGTCAGGAGCGCCACATAGGCGATGACCCCGGCCCAGTTCTCGAGGAAGCGATTCCGCTTGCTCTGAACCGGCATTTCTTCTAGCCCTCTCGGCCCACGCTCCGCAGGCAGAGTCTGCGGGCGCGTGTCTCTCGCGGCGAGTGCCATGCGGGGACTTTGAGGGCTGGAGCCATCTGGGGTCAGACCCAAAGGGTTAGTCCGGCTAGCCGTTCGGTCGGCGCTGTTCGGGCCGCCCTTTCCTACGGTGTTTCTCAGCGACGGTCTCCTGAAGACCTCACACACACGTGCTCAATGAAGGCACCGAAATCGCCGGGATCCCGTTGCACTCGGAAGAGTCGCTCGAGAGGAGGCGCCGTCGCGCGCTGAGCGCGGATTTCGTCCGAGACGTTCCGATCGCGGTCTGGCTCGCGGGCATCGTGATCACGGCGGCCGCCCTGCGGTTCGTCATCGCCCTCCAGACACCCGTCCCTTGGACGGTCCCCGACGAGCTCGTTCACTCCGATCTCGCGAGGAGCTTCGCCTCGTCGGGACATTTCGAGGTGAGGGACGTCGCCTTCTCGGCCCGCACCTGGGGCCCGCTCTACCTGATTCTCATCGCGCCGGCTTTTCGGCTCTTCGGGTCGCTCCCGGACGCGTATCTGGCGGTCAAGGCGATCAACTGCGTGGTGATGTCGACTGCGGCCGTGCCGGCGTATCTGCTGGCGCGACGGCTGCTCGACCGAAAGACGGCGCTACTTCTTGCGCTCCTCACCGTCGCCGTTCCTTCCGGCGTCTACACGTCGAAGATCATGGCCGAGAGCCTCGCCTATCCGGCCTTTCTCTTTGCGGCTCTCGCGATCATCCGCGTGCTCGAGTCCCAAACCTGGCGGGGGGAGGTTCTGGCGATCGGCGCGATCGGCCTCGCGACCCTCACTCGGGCGCAGCTTGTCGTGCTCCTGCCGGCGTTTGTCCTCGCGCTCGTGACTGTCGCCCTCCTCGATCAGCGTGACAGCGCCGCTGGAAACGCGCTCAGGCCGTTGGTGGCACGCCTCGCGCGATATCGCGTCACGCTGGGCACAGCAGGCGTCATCGCACTGCTGCTGGCCGTGTCCAAGGTGGTGGGTAGCGGCGCGTCGGCCGTCTCAGGCGGCCATAGCGAGGCTTTCGGCTCTGCGAAGCCGGTCGACGTCGTCCAGTTGCTCGCGCTTCACCTTGCCGAGCTCGACCTGTATGTCACGCTGCTTCCCTTCGCGGCGCTGGCGGTCCTGTGCACCCTCGCCTTCAAGCGGGCCGGCGCGTGGCGAGAGCTCCGTCCTTTCTGCGCCTTCACGATCTGCCTCACCGGCTGCATGGTCGCCGTCTCGTCCCGCTATCTCGCGGCCGTCTACCGGGGCACCTACCTCCACGCCTTCGACCGGTACACGTTCTACCTCGCGCCCCTCTTCATGATCGCGTTCCTCGTGTGGCTGCGGGCGGGGCTCCCACGTCCGAAGACGACGAAGCTCTGGGTTGCCGCCGCGTGCGCGCTGCCGCTGCTCCTCGCCTCGAAGACGCTGCTGGTCCAAGCGTGGCTCAACCCAAGCACCGTCGCGCTCGCACCCTGGTCGTATCTCCGCCTCATGGGGGGCACTGCCCCCGTTTACGTACTCATGCTCGCCGGAGGCGTGTACCTGTCGTGGGCCTTCCTACGCGGGCGAGATCGGGAGTGGCTCCTGATGCTTGTCGTTGCCAATCTCGTAGTCGTCAATCTCTTCGGACGAAATGCCGGACTCGACGGCGCCCGCGCCGCGCAGCGCGAATGGATCGGCGCCGGAGTCCGGGTGGATTGGATCGATGCTGCGGTAGGGAACGACGCAAAGGTCTTTGCGCTCTCGTCGGGTCTTCGCCTGCGCGGGATCAAGGGCTGGCACAGCATCTGGGAGGCCGAGATGCTCAACCGCAGCGTCCGCCGGGTCTACCGCCTCCACGGGCCTCGTGCGTACAACTTCCCGGAGCCGAAGCTAGAGATCCGCGGCCGCTCGCTCTTCCTTCCCGATGGCCGGCCGCTCCACGCCGAGTATGTCCTGACCGATCTCAAGTCTCCGGTGGTGGGACGGCAGGTAGCAGCCAATCGTGCCGCCGGGTTGATCGTCTACCGCGTCGGCGGTCCGGTGGACTTGCGAGGACATTGAGGAACGGCGCAGCCGCACCGAGTGGTGCGGCAGGCAACCGCGGCGCGAAACCGTGCTGCTAGGTGGTGCTGCGGCCGCGAATGAAGTAGAGCGCGCCGAGAAGAACTGCAGCGATGACGATGAGCACGACGTAGAACATGGAGTTCCTTTCCATCGGAAGAGCCGTTGTCCTCCTAGGTCTACTCCAGGTCGGCGCAGGGCCTCTTGCAACGCAGGGCTAGACGAACCCACACCAACCGCTAGTTCGAGGGCGGGGCCTCTTCGATCTCTTTCTTCTCGCTGCCGGAGCCGACCTCGGCCTTGAGCTGCTCCAGCTCGCGGTCGACCTGCCCTTGTGACGCGAGTTGAGCCAGCTCGCGGTCGAGCTGGGTTTTGTCTGACCCCAGCTCCTCGAGATCTCCCGACGAGACGAGCTCGTCGATGGCGGAAGCGCGCGCCTGCATCTGCTCCGTCTTGTCCTTGGCGCGCTGGATCGCCAGCCCGGTGTTGTCCATCTCGCGGCCGATGCCGGTCGCGGCCTCACCGATCCGAACTTGGGCCTCCGCCGCCGAATACTGCGCCTTGATCACTTCCTTCTGCGACCGGAACTGCTCGATGCGCGCCGACAGCTGCTTCTCGCTCGCGACGAGCTTTTCTTGCTGGTCCTGCAGCTGCTTCACCTGTGTGTCGAGATCCTGGAGCTGCTGCTGGATCCCCGACTTCCGCTCGAGGGCCTGCCTGGCCAGGTCTTCACGGCCGGCGGCGAGGGCCTGGCGCGCCTGGGTGTCGAGCTTGACGACGTTCTGCTCGAGTTGCTGGGTCTGGAGCTCGAGGCGCTTCTTGGCCGTGACGACGTCGGCAACCCCGCGCTTGACGTTCTGCAGCGACTGGAGCTGCTTCTCGTAGGAATAGTCGAGCGTCTCACTCGGGTTCTCCGCACGGTTCAGCAACGCGTTGAACTTCGCCCTGATGATCTCGCCAGCTCGTCCCAGAAGCCCCATTTCAGTTCCTCCTAATCGCAGGTGTGCCGGTAGCGTACCGCTGTGCTCGTGGAACGAAGCCTGCACCCTGACTACCTCTCGAATGCCTACCTGGTGGCAGACGAAGAGGGTGGGAAGGCCGTCTATGTCGACTCGGGAGCGCCGCTCGAGCCGTTGCGCGCAGCCGCCGAGGCGTGGCGCGTCAGCCCTGAGCTCGTCCTGAGGACGCACGCTCATGCCGACCACGTCGAGCACGAAGGCGAACTGGGCCTGCCCGTCAGGACCGATGCGGTCGAGGTGGGGGCTCTGAGGGTGGAGGCGCTGCCGACCCCCGGACACTCGGACGACATGGTGGCCTTCGTCGTAAACGGCGAAGCGGTCTTCACCGGCGACACGCTCTTCAAGGACTCCGTGGGCGGTGGAGACTTCGAGCGCGTCCGGAAATCGGTGATGGAAGTCCTGATGAAGCTGCCGCCCGAGACGCGCGTGTTACCGGGTCATACCGACGAGACCACGATTGGGCGCGAGTGGGAGGAGAACCCGTTCATAAGGGTCTGGCGTGGGGCGGAGCCCGAGGGAACCGAACGCGTCCGGGTGGCGGGCGAGCCTGCCACGCTGGTGGTGTGGTCGCCGGACTACGACGGCGGCGGCAAGGCGTGGGTGCGCTTCGACGACGGTCGCGACGCGATCGTCGGTGGATCGCGCGTGCAACGCGGCTGAGACTTCGCACCTAGGCCTCAGGGCTAGCTTCGACCCTACCAACCGCCAGTTCCACCTCCGGGCCGAGCTGGCAGATTCGGTGTAGTGCGGCGTGTTTCGTCAAGCTTGCAGCTGCTCGCCGCTCGCGGGCCGCTCGCGGCCGCTCTGTATGTCGAGCTCCCGCTCATCGTCGCGGCCTTCTACGTCTGGGGCATTGCCCGCGGACGCAACTGGGTGATGCAGGACTTCATGGCGATTCGGAGCGGCGCGCGCGACGTCCTCCAGGGCATCTCCCCGTACCCGCCGGCAGACCCCGTCGCGATCGCGCACGCCACGCATCTCGTCTACCCGCCGCTGATCGCGTACCTGTTCGTGCCGTTCGCCCTCTTGCCGTATGCGATGAGCGCCGCGCTCTATCTGTGCTTCTGCTTCGCCGCGGTTGCTCTGTCGCTGAGGCTGCTCGGCGTGCGCGACTGGCGCTGTTACGGAGTGACGCTGTTGTGGTTTCCCGTCGTGGCCGCCTTGCCGGTAGGTGCGATCGGGCCGCTCCTGATGCTGCTCGTCGCCCTCATATGGCGTTACCGAGAGCGCCCGCTCGTCCTGGCTCTCCTGGTTGCGGGCACGATCACGCTGAAGCTGTTTCTCTGGCCGCTGGGCCTCTGGCTGGTCGCCACACGCCGGTGGCGAGCTGCGGCCCTAGCCGCTCCGCTGACGGCGGCGGCGTTGCTCGTCCCGTTCCTCCCCCTCGGCATTGGAGTCGCGCGGAGCTACATTTCGGTCCTGCACGTGCTCGACCAGGTCTTCGGGCCGATCTCCTTCTCGAGCCATGCGCTGCTGACCGCCATCGGGGCGTCCAGTTCGCTCGCCGGCGTCGTAGTTGGAGTCATGGCAGTCGGACTCACCGTCTGGATCTGGCGGCTCGGTGGCAGAGCCGACGGTGACCGGTCGGCGCTCATGGGCGCGGTGATTGCGGCGCTGCTCGTGTCACCGATCGTCTGGGTTCACTACTACGGCCTGCTTGTCGTCCCGATCGCGCTGGCGCGGCCTCGTCTCAGCGGGTTGTGGTTTGTGCCCCTCCTGTTCTGGAGTACGCACGCACTCGAGAGCAACGGCGACCTTTGGCGGCTCTTCCTCGCGACGGCGATCTTGACGACTGTTGCCGTGGTCAGCACAGGGGCGACTAGGGGAGACCGTTGGCGGCGCGTCTTCAGTCTGCTCGGGCGGAGTCCGGGAATGGTGCCGTCGCCGGTCGTCGCTCGAAGACGCTTGCTGCGGTAGCACGCCGCGGCTCTGCGCGGCGGACATGTCTCAGGGACTGCCCTGGGGCATGTCCGAAACGGAAAGTACGGTCCACCGGCCATGCGCCTGCTC
>Ga0307278_10000414_pt1 | contig 21824 bp, 25 predicted proteins | sample ER_DNA_117_FD_194482 | JGI IMG/M metagenome (GOLD analysis project Ga0307278, IMG submission 194482) | Bulk soil microbial communities from the East River watershed near Crested Butte, Colorado, United States - ER_DNA_117 | ecosystem: Environmental > Terrestrial > Soil > Floodplain | place...
ACGTCACCCGGCTCGGTCGAGCGCATCCGTGCCCGTGTGCGAAACGCGGGCTGGTACTACCTCGAGGTCAAGATGTCGACTCCCGGCTCCGGGGGCTACGTGCTCAGCTTCCGGAAGCGCCCGCGCCCGGGCCCGGGCGCAACAGCTCCTCGCTAGCGACCTCGCGAATCTGGCGCGCGGGGTTCCCGACCACGACCGCGCGTGGCGGGACGTCCCGGATGACTACGGCGCCGGCGCCGACGTAGGCCTCTTCGCCGATCTCGACTCCCGGGCAGAGCACGGCCGCGCCGCCGATGCGCGCGCCGCGGCGGATCGTGGGCCCGCGGCGAAGATCGTGCCGGCGCTCGGTCCGACCCATGAAGTTGTCGTTGGTCGTCGTCACGCCCGGTGCGACGAAGACCTTGTCCTCGAGCGTCGAGTACGCCGTGATGTAAACGTCGGCCTGGATCTTGGTCAGGGCTCCGATCGACGTGTCGTTCTCGACGAGCGATCCACGACCGATGACGACGTCGTCACCGATCTCACAGCGTTCCCGCACACAGGCCTGGTCACCGACGATGACGCGGGAGCCGATCCGAGCGCCGGCGAAGACGATCGCCCCCGCGGCGACGATCGTGCCGGGTCCGAGCTCGAGCGGCGGCAGCTCCTCCCGCCTCGCCGTCGAGCGGGGCGATAGCGTCGGCTGCTTCCCCACGACCGCGTGGTCGCCGATCACGCAGCCGTCGCCGATCACCGTACCGGCATAGACGACGGCGGTTTCTGCTGCGGCGTAGCTCACACGGCCGCGGTTTCCAGCGACGCCTGGAGGAGCTCCAGCGTCCGCACGACCGCACAACCGGCTCGCGCCGCCTCGAGCGGATCGCCTTCGCCGGCCACCAGCGCCAGGAAGTGCGCGCACTCTCGCCGGAGCGGCTCCTCGGCCGCGACCTTCGGGATGTGGATGTCGCCTTCGCGCACCTGCCACTCGGTCGCCGGGCGCTGCACCGGGCCCTTGTCGTAGACCGTGACCTTGCGTTCGGGCTCCATGTCGTCGAAGACGGCCATCTTGTCGCGCCCGACGACCGTCAGCTTGCGCATCTTGTGCGGGTCGAGCCACGACACGTGCATGTGCGCGACGACTCCCGACGGGAAGCGCAAATAGGCGAAGACGACGTCCTCGACACCGGTCCGCAGGAAGGACTCGCCGCGCGCCCAGGCCTCGACGGGCTCCTCGTCGATCAGGTGCAGCAGCACGGACAGATCATGCGACCCGAGCGACCAGAGCGCATTCTCGTCGCGGCGGATCTGCCCGAGGTTCTGGCGGTTCCCGTACAGGTATAGGAGGTCCCCGAGCTCCCCCGCGTCGACGAGCTCCTTCAGCCTCTCGATCGCGGGGTGGTAGAGGAGGAGATAGCCGGGCATGAGCACGAGGCCGCTCTCCTGCGCAAGGCCGAGCAGCTCTTCGGCCTCCGTGCTCGTCTGCGCCTGGGGCTTCTCGACGAAGACGTGCTTACCGGCCGCGAGGGCCTGCTTCGCCAGCTCGTAGTGGGTGACGACCGGGGTCGCGATCACGACAGCCTCGAGCTCCGGATCGGCGAGCAGCTCCTCGAAGTCGGTCGTCGTCCGAGCCTGAGGATGGCGGGTCGAAGCTCGGGCGAGGAGGTCGGGCGAGAGGTCGCACAGCCAGCGCAGGTCGGCCAGCTCGCCGAAGTTCCGCGCCAGGTTCGGCCCCCAGTAACCGAGCCCCGCCTGGCCCACGCGTATCACAGCTTCCAGACCTTGCCGTTCACGGTTCCGTCCGGCCCGGTCGCGTTGCGGAGATCGACGACCAGCGGAGCCTGCGCGCTGAGCTCGTCGTAGTCGATCCCTGAGTGGGCCGTGACAATCACGGCGCAGTCGGACTTCGTCACGTCGAGAGGGACTGAGCTGAGTCCCCGTTCAGGGAGCTCGGGCACAAATGCGTCGTGATACGAGACGTCGGCCCCCTCGGCTTGCAGGAGCTCGATCAGCTTCAGCGCGGGCGACTCGCGCGTGTCGTCGATGTCGGATTTGTATGCGACCCCGAGCAACAGCACCCTGGAGCCCTTCACGGCCCGCTCTTGGGAGTTCAGCGCGCGGGCGATCTTGCCCAGGCACCAGTACGGCATGTTCTCGTTCACCTTGCCCGCCAGCTCGATGAACTCCGTGTAGAAGTCGTACTCGCGCGCCTTCCACGTCAGGTAGAACGGGTCGATCGGCATGCAGTGACCGCCGAGGCCCGGCCCCGGCTGGAAGCTCATGAAGCCGAACGGTTTTGTCGCGGCTGCGCCGACCACTTCCCAGACGTCGATGCTCATACGGTCGCAGAGCTGCGCGAGCTCGTTGACGAGCGCGATGTTGACCGAGCGAAAGATGTTCTCGAGCAGCTTCGTCAGCTCGGCCGCTTCCGGTGACGAGACCGCATGAACCGTTTCGAGGGCGCGGCTGTAGAGCTCGACTGCCCGCTCGGTGCAGGCCGGCGTGATCCCACCGACGATCTTCGGCGTGTTCTTCGTCGTCCAGTCCTCTCGACCGGGATCGACGCGCTCCGGCGAGAACGCGAGATGAAAGTCCTCGCCGACGCGCAGGCCGTGGCGCTCGAGCAACGGGAGGAGACGCTCACGTGTCGTCCCGGGATAAGTCGTCGACTCGAGCACGACCAGTTGCCCCTTTTGCAGTCGGCCCGCAAGTTCTTCAACGGCGCCGAGCAGGATCGAGAGGTCCGGCTCGCGCTGCGGCGAGAGCGGCGTCTGTAGCGCGAGCAGAATCGCCTCCGTCTCCTTGAGAGCGTCGTAATCTGACGTAGCGTCGATCGCTCCCGCTTCGACGTGACGGCGAAGCTCGTCCGAGGGCACGTCCCTGATGTAGCTCTCCCCACGCTTGACCAGTTCGATCTTCTCGGGGTTCGACTCGACGAGGACGACTCGGTGGCCCGCGTCGGCGAAGACGCAAGCGAGCGGCAGGCCCACGTAGCCCGCGCCGACGATCCCAACCGGTCCCTTCACCGGCGCGATGTTACGTGTCTAACGAGTCGGAGCGGTGAACCAGCGCCGCGCCGTAGGGTCGGTCTTGAAGAAGGTCAGCAGCATGTTCACCACCTTCACGACACCGGATTTCGCCGGGTGCGTTCCATCGTCCAGGACGTCGTCGCACGACCAGGTGAGGCCGTCCTTGCGGCCGCGCAGGCCGTCGGTCCAGAGGTAGGGCCCCCAGCCGAGCCACGGGCCCTTCACCTTGCCGCCCATCCGCTCCTGGATCAAACCGCGGACGGAGTAACCGCTGTCGTAGGCGGCCGGCTCTGGGTTGAGCCCGGTGATCGCGTAGCCGCCGTAGGTGCGGCTGGAGAGGTAGACGAGGCGTAGGTTCGGATAGCGGAACCTCATCGTGCGGAGGATGACGCGAAGATCACTCTGAAGCGCGCGCGCGTCCGTGGGGAAGCGGCGCGCTTCGCCTGCGATCGCCTCCTTGAGCCAGACGGCCTGCACCTGATCGGATGCCACGCCGGCCGCGCTCAGCCGGTCGTCGATGTTGTCCCAATAGGTGGAGTCGGTTCGCACGCGTTCTGCATCCCAGCCGTCCTGGGCCCCGTCGACGATCGTCAGTGCATCGTTCTTCGCCGGATCGCGGTCGGCCGCGCGCTTGAAGGCGGAAAACTCCGCGGTCGTGTTCGACATTCCGACCGAGAGGAGCACGATCTTGCCGCCGATCGGGTGCACGCGCCGGGCCGAGGCGAGACCCTTGCGGAGATACGCCGGCGACGGCCTGTTGCGGCCGGCTGGGTAGAGGCCGCCCCGAAACCCGCGATAGCGTCGGCGGCCCATGTCTGTGAGCGGCACGAGGCCCGTGGAGGTCAGGGAGCACTCGGCCTTCGACTGCGCCTGACCTGCCGGCGCGACGGAGGCAGAAACCCAGAGGCTGACCGCGAGCGCCGCGATCGAAATAAGGGTCTTCATCTTCAGGTAGAAGCGTACGCGGCGGCCTTTAACGGCCTGTAAAGAACGGCTCCAGTTGGCGAAAAACACGCGGCTATACTCGGTCCAGGGCCGTTAGCTCAGTTGGTAGAGCAGGGGACTCTTAATCCCAAGGTCGAAGGTTCGAATCCTTCACGGCCCACCACTTAAATGCGCTGCAAAGCCCCTCATTTTGTGGGGCTTTTCTCTTCCAGAGACGATCCCCACTGAAGGAAAGGGCAACAGGCGGGGCAACAATCGACCTGGAGCGCGGGTCGAATCAGGCTTCCGAATCGTCTTAACTCTGGGACGTGAGTGGCTCGCCTACTGACCCCGGCGTCGCCTACCTCACCCCTGAAGCCAAAGCGCGCGTCGAAATTGACCGAATGCTCGCTGCCGCGGGCTGGGTGGTGCAGGACTACGCGCGCGTAAACCTGAGCGCAGCGCGCGGCGTGGCCGTGCGGGAGTTCGTGCTCAAGGCACCGCACGGACGAGCGGACTACTTGCTCTTCGTCGACGGCGAGGCGGTCGGGGTGGCCGAAGCCAAGAAGGAAGGCGAAACGCTAACGGGAGTCGCCTGGCAGACGGCAAAGTACGTCGAAGGACTTCCGGGCAAACTCCCGACCGGGGTCGAAGGCGCACTTCCCTTCGCCTATCAGTCGACCGGCGTCGAGACGAGGTTCACGAACACGCTCGACCCGGATGCAAAGAGCCGGCAGGTCTTCTGGTTCCACCGGCCGGAGACATTGGCGGGGTGGATCGGAGAGATTCGCTCGCATCCGCTCGCGCCCACGCTGCGACACCGAATGCGCGTCATGCCACCCGCTGACCTTGCCGATCTCTGGCCACCGAAAGACGTCGCAGTTCGCAACCTCGAGCGATCACTGGCCGAGAACCGGCCACGGGCGTTGATCCAGATGGCGACGGGCTCGGGCAAGACGCTTCTCGCCGCATTCGTCGCGTACCGTCTCGTGAAGTTCGCCGACGCGCGGCGGATCCTCTTCCTTGTGGACCGCGCGAACCTCGGCCGTCAGACGCTGAAGGAATTCCAGGGCTTCAGCATCCCCGATGACGGCCGCAAGTTCACCGAGCTCTACAACGTGCAACACCTGAGCTCGAACACGATTGATCCGGTCGCACGCGTCACGATCTCAACGATTCAGCGGCTGTATTCAACTCTCCGGGGCGAGCCTGAGCTCGACCCGGAGCTCGATGAGCATTCCGCCTATGACCTCCTTCCGGCCGAGCCGGTCCCGGTTGAGTACAACCCGCGCGTCCCGATCGAGACGTTCGATGCCGTCATCGTCGACGAGTGTCACCGCTCGATCTTCGGCTTATGGCGGCAGGTGCTGGACTACTTCGACGCTTTCACCATTGGCCTCACCGCCACCCCGAACAAGCAGGCCCTTGGCTTCTTCAACCAGAACCTCGTCATGGAGTACACGCACGAGCAGGCGGTCGCCGACTCGGTCAACGTCGACTTCGACGTCTACCGAATCCGCACTGAGATGACTGAACAAGGCGGCAAGATTGAGGCGGGCCTCGTCACCCAGTTCCGCGACCGTCAGACCCGTCGCACGCGCTGGCGGAAGATCGATGAGCCGGTCCCATACGGCGCGGCGGCGCTCGACCGCGCCGTCGTCGCAAAGGATCAGATCCGTACCGTCATCCGCACTTTCAAAGAGCGCCTCTTTACGGAGATCTTCCCGGGTCGCAGCGAAGTGCCGAAGACGCTGGTCTTCGCCAAGGACGACTCGCATGCCGACGACATCGTTCAGATCGTCCGCGACGAGTTCGGCAAGGGCGACGATTTCGCGGTGAAGATCACCTACAAGTCGACCGGCCGTAAGACCGACGACATGATCAGCGAGTTTCGGAACTCCTACAACCCGCGGATCGTGGTCACGGTCGACATGATCGCCACGGGTACAGACGTCCGGCCGCTCGAGTGTGTCTTCTTCATGCGCTCCGTCAAGAGCCGCACCTACTTCGAGCAGATGAAAGGCCGCGGAGTTCGCGTCATCGGCGACACCGACTTTCAGGCCGTTACCCCAGACGCTCTGGCCAAGGAGCGCTTTGTCGTGGTCGACGCCGTCGGCGTCACGGAGACCGATCTCGTCGAAACGCAACCGCTCGACCGCCAACCGACCGTTCCCCTCGACAAACTCTTCAAGCAGATCTCCTTCGGTGTCCGCGATCCCGACCTCGCCTCGACGATCGCCGGCCGACTCGCCCGACTTGAACGCAGGCTGACGAAGGAAGATCGCGAGGAGCTCGAGCAGCTCGCCGGCGGACTCGGCCTCCAAGACATCTCGCGCGGAATCGTAGAGGCGCTCGACCCCGATCGACAGCAGGAAGTAACTGGCAAGGAGGAGCCAACCGAGGACGAGGTCGCCGCCGCTGCAAAGCACCTGCTCGACGCCGCCATTGCGCCGCTTGCGACCAACCCTGAGCTACGGGAGCGAATCATCGAAGTCCGCCGCTCCTACGAGCAGGCAATCGACGAGACCTCCGTCGACGTGCTACTCGCAGCCGGCCAGTCTAAGGACGGCAGCGATCGGGCTCGGGCGACCGTCGAGTCGTTCGAGCGCTTCATCGAGGAGCACAAGGACGAGATCACCGCGCTCCAGATCCTCTACAGCCGCCCGTACACCCAGCGGCTCACGTTCAAGGAAGTCAAGGAGCTCGCAAACGCGATCGGTCGACCGCCAAACCAATGGACACCGGAGAAGCTCTGGGCCGCCTACGAAGCACTCGATCGCTCGAAGGTCCGCGGGTCCGGCCAGCGTGTGCTCACGGACATCGTCTCGCTTGTGCGCTTCGCACTTCATCAAGACGGCGAGCTCGTTCCCTACCCCGAGCGCGTCCGCGAGCGTTACGAAGCATGGCTGCTTCAGCAGGAGAACGTGGGTCGGATGTTCACGCCTGAGCAGCTCGCGTGGCTTGAGCGAATCCGCGACCATGTCGCGGCATCACTCGAAGTCTCGGCAGACACCTTCTCGTACACGCCCTTCATCGAAGCCGGCGGGCTTGGCAAGGCCGCGCAGGTGTTCGGCGGTGAATTCGCTTCGCTGCTTGACGAGCTAAACGAGGCGCTCGCTCTGTGAGCGAGCTACCACCGGGCTGGGCTTCCACGACCCTCGGGGAAGTGTCCACCACCCGCCTAGGAAAGATGCTCTCGGCCAAAGCGAAGCACGGACTTCAGCCGCGCCCCTACCTACGCAACAAGAACGTCCAGTGGGGCAGGTTCGACGTTGAAGACATTGCTCGCATGGATTTCACCGACGACGAGTTCGACCGATTCCAGGTGATGCCCGGCGACCTTCTCGTTTGCGAAGGTGGCGAGGTCGGACGGGCCGCCATTTGGCGGGGGCAGATCTCAGGAATCGCGTACCAAAAGGCACTCCACCGCGTCCGGCCCGAAGCGAAAATCGAGCCGGAGCTCCTTCTCTATCTCTTCATGTGGCTCGCGCAAACAAACGCGCTTGAACCCTTCGTGACCGGCAGCACCATCAAGCATCTGCCGCAGGAAGACCTTCGACAGTTGCCAGTTCCTCTTCCACCGTTGAGCGAGCAGCGGCGGATCGTGGCAGCGATCGAGGAGCAGTTCTCGCGGCTCGACGCCGCCGAAAAGCTCCTGGCCGCTGCAGATCGAAAGAGATCTGCCCTCGCAACCCGCGTGCAATCCGCGGCGTTTCAAGGCGCATGGCCAGAGGTTCGTCTCGGCGATCTTGTCGAGGCAATTCGCGGGGTCACCTATCGGAAGGAGCAAGCGCGGTCGGAGCCGGCCGATGGCTTCCTGCCAATCGTGCGAGCGACTAACATCGACGAAGAGCTCCGGCTGGAAGACTTCGTATACGTGCCGGAGGCCGTTGTTCGGCCTGAGCAGCACCTTCGTGTGGGTGACATCTTGGTCGCTACGTCGAGCGGGAGCTCAGCGGTTGTTGGTAAGTCGGCGATTCTTCGCGACGAATGGTCGGGTGCCTTTGGTGCGTTCTGCGGAGTCCTCCGCGTACGCGAACAGCGAGAGGTGCGTCCCGCGTACTTGGCGCGGTTGATCGCCTCGCCCAGTATCCGTGCACGCTGGTCGGGCCTCGCCGCCGGCACGAACATCAATAACCTCAAGCGAGACCACCTGAGCGAAACGCCAGTTGTGCTTCCCCCGATCGACGAGCAACAACGGATCTTGGCTGATCTCGAGCAGCAACTCTCCATCCTCGGCGCGATGAAGAGCAGAATCGAGGCAGCGCAGCGGCGCAGCGCAACTCTCCGCCGCTCAATCCTTGAGCGCGCTTTCCGCGGTCAGCTTGTCCCGCAGGATCCGACTGACGAGCCGGCAGCCGTGCTCCTTGAACGAATCTCGAAGGGGCGCGCCGCGGCCGAGTCGAAGCGACGGAAGAAGGTTCCAGCGTGAATAGCCAGAACGGCCTCGTCCAACGCCTCTGGAACTACTGCAACGTCCTCCGGGACGACGGGCTCTCGTATGGCGACTATCTTGAGCAGCTCACCTACCTGCTCTTCCTCAAGATGGCGGACGAGCAGACGAAGCCACCGTTCGACGCCGATCCATTCATCCCCGAGGGCCTCGACTGGCCGAGTCTGCTGTCCCGCGACGGCGACGAATTAGAGGTGCATTACCGGCATCTGTTGACCGAGCTCGGCCGACGGACCGGGATGCTCGGAGTGGTCTTCCGCAAGGCGCAAAACCGGATCCAGGATCCGGCCAAGCTCCGGCGGCTGATCGTCGACCTGATCGATCGCGAGACCTGGCTCACGCTCGACGCCGACGTTAAAGGCGACGCCTACGAGGGGCTGCTTGAGAAGAACGCCGAGGACGTCAAATCCGGTGCCGGCCAGTACTTCACGCCGCGAGCGCTGATCCGCGCGCTCGTCGAGGTCATGCGCCCCGAGCCCGGAATGACGATCTGTGACCCCGCCTGCGGCACCGGGGGCTTCCTGCTCGCCGCGCACGAATGGATTTCGCGGAACTACGTCTATCTCGATCCCGACGAGAAGCGTCGACTCCGCTTCGACGCGTTGCACGGCTGGGAAATCGTTGATAACACCGCCCGCCTTTGCGTGATGAACCTGCTCCTGCACGGGATTGGCTCCGAGGAGACCGACAGCCCGATCCGCGTCGACGACGCGCTCAAGGCCGACCCCGGCGACCGTTTCGAGATGGTGCTCACCAACCCGCCCTTCGGCAAGAAATCGTCGATGACGGTTGTGAACGCCGAGGGCGAGAGCGAACGCGAGCAGCTTGTGATCGTCCGCGACGACTTCTGGGCCTCGACCTCGAACAAGCAGCTCAACTTCGTTCAGCACGTCAAGACGCTGCTTGCGATCGAAGGCCGCGCTGCTGTGGTCGTTCCCGACAATGTTCTCTTCGAAGGCGGGGCCGGCGAGACCGTGCGGCGGAAGCTGCTCCAGGAGTGCGACGTCCACACGCTGCTGCGCCTGCCGACCGGTGTCTTCTACGCGCAGGGCGTAAAGGCGAATGTCCTCTTCTTCGACCGTAAGCCGGCGGCGGAGACACCATGGACGCGCGAGCTATGGGTCTACGACCTTCGGACGAACATGCACTTCACGCTCAAGCAGAACCCGCTGCGCTACGAGCACCTTCAGGACTTCATCGAGGCCTACAAGCCGGAGAACCGGCGCCACCGTGTCGAGTCCGAGCGCTTCAAGCGCTTCAGCTACCACGAGTTGATCCAGCGCGACAAGGTCAGCCTCGACCTCATCTGGCTCCGCGACGAGTCGCTCGAGGACATGGAGAACCTCCCGCCGCCCGACGTGATAGCCCAGGAGATCGTCGAAGACCTCGAGGCGGCACTGAGCGAGTTCGCGGCGATTGCCGAGAACCTTGAATCGAAGCCGCAGTGACTGCCATAGCGAAGCACCGCGCTACGCTTTAACACGAGAGATGAGGATTCCGCTCTTCGAGACGAGGGTGCCAGCCCTCGCGATCGCCTGCTTCGTCAATGAGCGCGGAGCGGCCTATTCCGGTGAGATCCTCGACGAGTTCTTGATCTCTCAGTCCACGCTGCGCCGGCGAAGGTCAGAGCTTCGGCGATTCGGCATCTGCTTCGTTGAGCGGGGCCGTGGTTCGTTCTATGTCGCCGCCAGGGTTGCCAGTCAATTGCCGACCAATTACCTACCAACACCGCCATCGCGCGAGTACGTGGCTGGCTAGGACGAAATTCAGCGCTTGAGGAGAGAGGTGACGCTGTGAAGCAGCCGACCACAGGGATGCTCGCGACCGTCAGCTGCACTGAGTGTGCCCGCAAGCCCCGTGCCGGCCAGCTCTGGCGCCTCTACTTCGCCGACAAATCGCGGTCGTCAATCCTGGAGGTAGGGCGTGAAGCTCCAACACCGACAGGCCGCTGAGTTCGTTCTAGCGACCGCGAGGCGAAGACCCGAGGTGGTGATCGTCACCTGGGATCGTCGCCGCGATGCAAAAGACGTTGCCGCCGACCTCCGCGAGCTCGCCCGCGAGAAGGGCGTCAACGCCAAGGTGAAGGCGCACGCGAACGGGGCGGTGGAGGTTGTGGTGCCAGGAGCGTGACGAAGATCGAGGCCCTCGCCGCCGTCACCTGCACCGAGTGCGGTAGGCACCCGCGCCCAGGCGAGCTCTGGCGGCTCCTCTTCGCCGACATCGGCGAGGTCGCGATCTATTGCCCGGAGTGCGCGGAGAGGGAGTTCGGCACAGCTCCTTAAGCAGTCTCGAGGAAGGTTTGCGGACTGCAAGGTCTATTGCCTCGCGATCGACCTCGAGCACTTCGGCGTCTCCTCGAACGGGAAGACGATCCACGGCGCGGCGCTGGCCGCTTGGCCGGCGGAAATAGTTCCGGTGAACCGCACAGCTAGTCCCCGAGGCCGAGTTCGTCCGCCCCGACTCATAAGCTGCGTCACTATCAGCGCGCGGAGCCTCGCCACGTTCGATCCTGGCCCTGGCCGGCTCACGGCTGCGCAGACTGCTAAGAAATACCGAGTCGATCTCAAGGGCCTCGTCAAGGCGATCGACGATGAGGTACTTCCGGGCGGTGAGAGAGTCGAGCTCGACCGTGTGCTCGGCAAGCAGAGCGCTATTCGCACGGTCGACGAGCGTCGATTCGTCGAGTACATGGCGAGCCGGCCAGAGTGCGCCAAGGACGGTTGCCACAAGCCTGCGGCGATAGGCAGCGAGGCGTGCTCCGGCCCGCACACGCGCGCCCTCGAGACGAAGGGGACGAAGCTGAGCGCTGAGACCCGCCGGCGGATGTCAGAGGCTCAGACAGAACGCCATAGGAAGGCCGACGAGGCACTCCACCGCCTGAACGCGGACGGCGACCGAAACCTGCGCCAGGTCGCTGCGGAGTGCCGCGTCGCCCCGAACACCGTCAGCCGATGGGTCGCGGAGGGTTTCCTCCGAGCCGAGCCCCAGACTCTCCTCCGTCCCCTCCTCGTCGTCAGCCAAGAGGAGCTAATGCGCTTCAACGCCGAGGAGTGGCCGCGGATCGTGCGGCAAGTCGGCAGCCGGCGCCTCCCGCATTGGAAGCCGCTCAGCCAGCAACGATGGTCGGGACGGGCGAACGGACCCAAGGGCGCCCCGCAGCGCAGCTACAGCCCGCTTCAAGCGAAGGCCGTCCGTCGGCTACACGAAGAGGGACTCGGCTACAAGCGCCTCTCGAAGAGGACAGGCCTGAGCGTCCAGGTGATTCGCGACATTCTCAGCGAGCCGGAGCGGATTGTGAAGCTGTGCGAGTGCGGCTGCGGTCAGCCAGCGCCGATCGCTACGGGGACCGACCGGCGTCACGGCGCCGTCAAGGGTCGGCCAGTCCGGTTCATCCGCGGGCACAACAGCCGAGGGGGCAGAACACCCCCCAGCAGGGTGTTCTAAGGGTGTTCTAGCCCTTCCGCAGCCGCCCGGGTGCGGGCATCGTCTCGGGCGTGGACACACCAGACGATCGCGTCGTCTACACCTTTCCGAAGAACCGCAACGAGGAGGTCTGGGCGACACTCAGCACGTTCAAGGGCAAGAGATACGCCCACGTGCGCGTCTACGTCGCGGATGAGGACGACGTCGACCATCCGACGCGCAAGGGCATCGCCGTCGCCGTTGAGGACCTGCCGAGGCTCCTAGCCGCGGTCGAGGCCCTCGTCGAGGCCGAGCGCGCGGCGTGAGCTCGTTCCATCGCCGAACCACGGTCAGCGCAAAGCCGCTCACCGACGCCGCTTCGGCTGCGAGCCCCGGATACGCATGTCGGCGGTCGCTGGCGTGAGCGCAGACGACCCCCGTTCCTTGGACGACCCCCGCTTCGCCCGCATCCCGATCCGGCTGCTCGACGAGCTCGAGAGCGGCCAGCTCAGCTTTGCCGGCCTCGCGCTCCGGGTCTATCTGATCGGGCGCACGAGTCATCACACGAGCCGACACCAGACGACGCTCGCGGCGATGCGCGACCTCGTCGCCTGGCCCTGGGGCGATCAGAAGCTCCGCAACGAGTTGCGTGATCTCGAGCCCGACTTCCGCGCCGAGAGCGGACAGGGCCGGAACCGGTGGGTTTTTCACGTGCAGGCCGACGATTTCGGCCTCAACCCGGCCGAGCTTCACACGGACTTCACACCGGAGACCCCCTCTGACTTTGAAGTGGCTTCAAACGGGGCGGTTCCCGCAGAGGCCGCAAACGCCGCAGTCATGCGTGCTCGCGGCGAGGTCCAACTTCACACAGGCGCGGCCCCGCAGCCCAGCACAGCCGAGACGAGCTCAGCGCCAGGCGCAGCTCTAGCGCAGCCTGGCGCTAGCAGAGCGAGAGACGAGCTCAGCGGTCAGACTCCCGCAGACGCGGCGGCCGTGAAGTCGGCCGACGCCCTGACGGGCGCCGACTTCACCGGCCGCGCCAACAATGAGGAGTACACCCTCACGCACGAGCAGCGAGCGGCGCACTCGCTCGCGACCGGTACCTGCATCCGCTGCGGCTCCGACCACCTGACCGCCCGCTACAAGGCCAGACTCCCGGACGGGAAGGAGATCGCTGCGTACCTCTGCGACGAGCACGCGCCCCCGGCACCAGAGAGGGCCGAGACGAGATGAGCGCCGCAGTCCTCGACCAGCTCGTCGAGCTTGTGGCCGAGCAGCTGGCGCCTCGCGTTGCCGAGCTCGTCGCGCAGAGGCTGGCGCCGCCGGCGAGCGAGGGTCCGCGCTGGCTCTACGGCGACAAGGCGGCGGCCGAATACCTCGGATGGCCGATTGGCCGCGTTCAGAAGCGGAGCGGGCCCGGCGCCCGCGACGGGCTCCCCGTGCACCGGATCGGGCAGCGCAAGACCTACCTCAGCAACGAGCTCGACGAGTACCTCGAGCGCCACCGCGAGGGAGCGCCGAGGCTGCAGGCGATCGGGGCCGCGTAGGCCGTGAAGCTCATCCCCACCCCACCCGCGGATTTCGACCGGTCGCAAGTCCTGGACGACACCACCGCTGAGGCCGCAGCGCGAATGGCGGTCGTCCCCACGGGATCAGCCCTGCCGGTAACGGCTGATCCCGAACGCGACGGTTCCGAGGAGGCCGCGTGAGCGACGCCGGCCTAAGCCTCTCGCTTCCGCCCGAGACGCTGGATGCTCTCGTCGAGCGCGTCGCGGAGCTCGTGCTCGAGCGCGCGAGCGGGCGGGATCAGACCAACCCGTACCTGACGGTCGCCGAGACGGCCGAGCTACTTCGCGCGAAGCAGCAGCGCGTGTACGACCTGCTTTCAGCTCGTCGCCTCACTCGCTACAAGGACGGCCGGCGGGTGCTTGTCCGCCGCGCGGAGCTCGAGCGCTACCTCGCCGAGCACGGTACGAGCCGGGTTGCCCCGGCGTTGCCCCTCTCTTCGCGAACCGGCTTGCCGAGAGGGCTTCCGTCGTGATCGGGCAACTAGAGATTCCCAGGTCAGACTTGCGAGTAGCGGGTCGAGGTCCTAAGATCGGACCGACACACCAAATGCCCCGGCAGCGCTGGAACGCCCCGGGGCCGGCATAGGAGGTATGAGCTCCAATGCAAGAGGGATTCTCCCAAAGTCGGCGCCTCGTTCGGACGGGGACGCCCGGCATCTATAAGCGTGGTTCGCGCTACGTCGTCGTCCATCGCGACCCGAACGGTCGCCAGCGAAAGCGCTCGGCGCGCACGCTCGCTGAGGCGCGCGACCTGAAAGCGGCGCTCACGGCTGACGTGAGGCGTGGCGAATATCGGACACTCTCCCGTGTGACCTTCGCGGATTACGCAGCTGAATGGATCGAGAGCTACCAAGGCCGAACATCGCGGGGCATCCGGCCCGAGACGCTCGACGACTATCGTGCCGACCTCGAGGATCGAGCTGTCCCGTTCTTCGGCCGAACGCAGCTCGCCGCGATTGAACCGCGCGACGTGAAGCGTTACGCGGCCCAACTCGCCGGCCGCGGCCTCTCTCCGGGAAGCGTCCGTAACTTGCTCGCGCCCGTGCGAGCGCTACTCGCCACGGCGTTCGAGGAGGGTCTCATCCGCTCGAACCCAGCGGCCGGGCTTCGCATCATCCAACGCGTAGAAGAGGCGGACGAACCCCAGACGAAGGCGCTCACCACGGACGAGTTGCGAACCCTGCTCGACGAGGTTCCGGACGATTGGCGCCCGTTTTTCACCTTCCTCGCACACAGCGGGCTTCGCATCAGCGAGGCAATCGCGCTCACCTGGGCGGACGTCGACTTCGGCAAACGCCGCGTGGACGTTCGGCGGCGTCTCTACCGAGGCCGTCTCGATTCCCCGAAGTCCCGGTACGGGCGACGAGCCGTGCCAATCTCCGCAGGACTCTCACAGACTCTCTGGCGCCTTCGTGGCGCGAGTGCGGACGAAGCGCCCGTGTTCGCTTCCCGCGCGGGAGGGTTTCTGGACTCCTCGAACGTCGCCGCTCGCGTCTTGAAGCCCGCGGCGAGGCGGGCCGGCGTCCCATGGGCTGGCTTCCACACCTTCCGCCATACCTGCGCGACGACGCTCTTTCGATCAGGACTGAACGCAAAGCAGGTCCAGATGTGGCTTGGCCACCACTCGCCCGCATTCACGCTTGCGAGGTACGTGCACCTGCTCCCAGACGACCTACCGGACCCCACGTTCCTCGATCGGGTTACTGAACGACCGCGGGCAGAAGGGACGAGGGTCACGAGAGACGTTCTCGAAACTCCTCATCGGCTCGCCGACGTTGCTCGTCAATCTTGAGAGCGAGCGTGTTCGCTGCGAGCAGAAATGCTCGTGTCGCGGCTGGGAAAGCAACCCGGTTCGGGCCTTTGGGACGATCGCGGCGGAGGAGGCCGACGAGTCTCATCTCGCGGAGTGCGCGGTTCGCGACAGTCTGATCGAGTTCCAGTTTGAGGCGGAGTTCTAATTCCGTCGACTCGCTCTGAAGGAGAACCGCCAGGATCACCAACCGCTCCGGGTACTGGAGAGCTTCGAAGAGTAAGTCTGTCTGGGCGTCCATCTAAAGTGGTTTATGCCATATACGCCTTTTCGGTAGGAAGCTGGCAATCCGATTAGTGAGGCGTCACAGTTAGGAGCGCGGCATCGAGCGTGGCATTTGAGCCCCAGCGGAGACCACAACACTCGAAGTAGGCTCCGAGAGAGGAAGGGACGAAATGCGTGACCGACAAGGGGATCTCGAAGAACTCACCGGGAGGGTCTCGCATGGCCTGCTCGCAGGAGACGTGGTTGTCGCAGTAGACCACCTACTCGAGACGGGGGACTGGCATGGCGAGGGCGACCGCGAGACCGCGGCGCGAGTCCAGAAGTTGCTCGAGGCTTTGAGTGAACGTCAAGCAGCACCGGCGCGGTTGCCACGTTCGCGGCAAATGCTCGCCTCGAAGACTTTTCTCGAGACAATGCACGCGGTCCAAGCTCAAGCACCCAACGAGCCGGTCCAGGAGTATCTGCAGCGGTTGGCAGTCGCGCTCAGGGACGGGCTCGACGGGCAGTTAACTCCGGAGACTCGCCGCGATCTCGGGAGGGTCCGTGATCTTTTCGCTTATCTCGGGCAGCGCAACCTCGCCCGGGTGAACGACGTCACTCGATCTCGACGGGATTTGTCTCGGTCGCGTTCGAAAGCGAACTTGGCTTTCTAGGAGGGACCGCCCGCCGCGGGATCGAAGACCTGCGCGCGCAGCTGCGAGACCTCGAAAGCGCCCAGCTGCGAGAACTCGAACCAGACGAGCAGCAAACGACCTTTCGCGGGCGTGAGCTCGCGGTGCACGTAGAGGAGACCCTCACCGCCATCTGGACGGAAATCGAGCGGCTTGAGGAGCGTTTCCTGAGCGCATCCACACACGCTGCTCGGCTTGCGATCGTCACCGAGATGCGTTTCCTGAATCACCAGGTTCAGTTTGTGCACGAGGCTACGCCGTGGCTTGAGAGTGCGCAGGAATCACGTCTCGCCCTCGGGGTCACCTACTTCATCGACGAAGCGGTGGAGTCTGTCGTTCAACGAAGTGCCGGCGTCGTCGCGCCCGCTGACCCCATCTACATGTACTCGACGTACAGCTGGCCGTTCCGGGCCTTGCTCAAGGAACTCAGGGTGCCGCGGTCGACAGAGCCAGTTCCCATCATCCTCTTCTATCCCGCGCAAGAGGCTGCATCGCTGCTATTCCACCCGATCTTTGTGCACGAACTAGGCCACACGGCAATCGATGAGCACGACCTCGCAGATCGAGTGCTTGACAACGATCCCGACCGGACGGACTTCGGAACGGCGTATGCGAATGCGGTCGCTGCCTTCGCAGCGGACGAGGCAATCCAGCCGACAGAAGCGGCCGCGCTCATCGATGAAGGTCTCGCATACTGGCTCGAAGAGGTCATCTGTGATGCGCTGGCGTTGCTTTTCCTCGGGCCTTCGTACTTGCTCAGCTTCGCTGCCTTCGGGCTTTCCATGAGCCGGAGCGAGCCGAGCAGCGATCACCCGCCTCTGACTCTTCGGCTCGCCCTTTTGCTCGCGGCACTTGAGTTCGACGGCTGGCTCGAAATCCTGCGGCCGACGATCCCGCGGACGCTAGCTTGGCTCGAAGACTTGGCGAGCACGCCTGCCGATCCAGGAAACCGCGCGATCGATTTCTTTCGTGACGCGATGGTTGCCCTCTGGCCGACGGTGTATCGCGAAATGAAGACATACCTCAACGCTGGCGTGTATGACCCAGCGGCTTTTGAGGCCGTGGCTGCGGCCATCGACGAGCGCTTGACGCTCTGGATTCTCCCTGCGCAGCTCGAGGATGGTAGTCCGGCCGACCGACGGGCTCTGCTGCTCGCCGGATGGCTGCATCTCATTGGTGGGGCTGGAGATGATCCATCCGCGATCGCGGCAATCTTGAAGCGTCGGCGCTTCCATGACTTCCTTGCGAAGGCGTTGGAGATGAGCGCCGTCGCGGAGAAATGGATCCCAGTTGACACTCCTTAGGCACGAAGCGCTAGAGGCGGCGATGGCAACGGATGTACCGCTTCACGAGCGCTTGTTGGTAACACCCTTATTGGAGGGGTCGCAAATCGGTGAAGCGTCGATCGATCTCCGTCTCGGCACAGAGTTCTTGATCCTCCGGCGAACCCGGTACGCAGGCGTAGATCCGGCCAGTCAGACGGTAGACATCCAAGCGCGCGAGATCGTCGACCGCCATGTGGTGCCGCTTGGCCGGCCGCTGTGGCTTCATCCAGATCAGTTCGTCTTGGGTGCAACGCTGGAATTCGTCAGGTTGCCTTCGAACATCGGCGCGTACGTGCTCGGCCGGTCGTCTTGGGGGCGCATTGGACTAATCGTCGCGACGGCGGTGATGATCCAGCCCGGTTTTACTGGTGCGATCACGCTCGAACTTGTCAATGAGGGCGAGAGTCCCATTGCGCTCTACCCCGGCTCGAGAATCGCTCAGCTCGCCGTTCATGAGCTCGATGCGCCGACGGAGCACGGGTACGACGTTGGCGATCCGAAGTACTTCGCCCCAATCGGCCCCCAGGTCTCGCAGTTGTCGAAGGAGGCCGGCGAGATCGGGTCGGTTCGGCGAACAGGTCTGTCTTTGGAGCGCCAGGACGATCCCGGGGTGACTCCGGTTTAGACCATCAGCTAACGCTTGCCCGGCAGCCGCAGACTTTCGACGTCCGACGGAAGAGGCTTGTCCATGTCGATCGTCAGGTCGCGCCTCTAGAGAGCGTTCTTGAACTCCCTGGCTGCCTTCGTGAATTTCGTCCGATGCGTCGAACGTCTGGATCGCCAAAATCGCTCGAACTCTTCGTAGCGATCGCGCCGCTTGAAAAATGGATTTGCCTCGAGCCTGTCGGCGCCGACCCCTCGATCCTTGCGGTAGTGCTCGATCGCACCCTTCATGGCGAGCTGAATCGCGCGCCGAAGTGAGGTCATCCGCACATCGGAGTCCGAGTCTTCGCAGGCTTCCAGAAATGAATCCGGACTCTTTTCAATCGACGCTCCGAGTTGAGACCACAGGAACTGAACAACTAGGAACTTCGCAGCTTGGCGCTCTCCTGACCCCCAGGCGACACTTCCGACCTCCTTCATTAGCCACGAGCGAGAGAGGAGTGGCTTCGGCTTCAGTCGAAACACTCGTGAGTACTGGGGCTCTTCGAAGAGCGACTGGACTCCCTCGTTGAGCAGTGTGGCTGCCGAATCGGAGGCCATCACGGCCCGTGCTACTTCCTCCTTCGTCAATTTCCAATTGTGTTGAGCGGCGAGTTCGCCTTCGTGTGAACGCCCCCGTTTGCGGCTATAGAAGTAGTTGAGTTGGCGCAGGTGGGCTTGGAGCCGAACCTGGACCCGGTCATTCGCCCTCAGATCCGATGACTTGATCGTGTTCTGTGAGTTGGTCGCCTCGACAATCGATCCGACCATCTTCTCGTAGTCGGCCCATCCCTTTGCCGCAGGCCCCTTCCCCACGGCTAGAACGCGGACGAACACCTTCGCCTTCTTAGATTTCGCTCCAGCGTCATGCAGGACATACGTGGTCTGCTGGCCATTGATGATCTGCGGGTTGAACACCTCCAAGAGGTGGACACCCCCAGCCTGACCGGCATTCGCTCCATCGCATATGAGGGTAATTCCGTTGTTGAGAAAGAGAAACGACTCTGGATGGTCCTGAAGTGCCTGACGCATCGCGTTGTTGATCTTGACGTCACCGAGAAAGCCTCGGATGTTGCGCGCGAAGAGCTTCTCTCCAACACTGTCAATCAATCCGCCCACTTTGGCACCGTTCATGGAGAAGATCCATGACTCGACGCCCGAGGCAGGATCGTGCTGATAAGCAACTTCCCCCGCGGACTCGAGCTCGAGCGAAGGCACTGGTGGTGCGACTCCGTCCAAGTAGTCCCCAAGGACACTTAGCACCGCATCGCCATCGAAGACCTTGAGTTCCGGGACGCGAGCGGTGTTCGAGCCAGCTGCACGCGCCGCCTTCTTTGCGCGCGTAACGAGCGGCTTCGAGCATCGACCGAGTGTTACGAACTGGAGGTTGAGCCGGTAGTCCTTCTCCAGAAGCCGCTTGCGTGCCGCCCGGACCTTCCTTTGCGTAAGGGGCTCTAGGTCACGTGCGAAGTCGAGAAACTCGCTCTCCGGCCCCGTGATGTCTTCGGCCAAGCGAGCGAAAGCCATGACGACCTCATTCTTCTCTGTAGCCACCATGATGCTGCCGCGTAGCTTCCCCTGAACAATGGTCACCAGGTCTGTCGCGTCATCGATGTGTAGTGCGTCGATTCCTTTCTCGCTGCTGAACCCCGTAAGTGCCTCAAGCGCCTCATGATCCTTGTTCGTTACGTAGGCACGCACGAACCAGAGGACGAAGAGTTCGTGGCGTTCAAGGGCGGGGTGGCGCGCGGCAAGATCGCTCAGCTCGCGATCGAGGTCGACCTTGGCCAAGGTGCGAGAGTCGCTGACGACTTCAGACACTTCGACCCAGGACTCTAACTCGGCGGTGCTCCAGTACGAGCGTCGACGAAGTTGCTCTTTCCAGGGGCAACAAACGGGCAACCAGATAGGCCGAGGTCCAGCGAGATGCCGACGCTGGCAATTGGCAAATCAGCGTGTGTGTTAGCCACGATGGCAGGGCAGCCGAAACAGGCCGAATTGCTAGACGCCTTCTCTTAATCCCAAGGTCGAAGGTTCGAATCCTTCACGGCCCATGGAAAAGCCCAGCAGAGCGAGGGCTTTTTGTTGTCAGAGGAGGCGGTTGCCGAGGGGGTGCGCGCGTACGGTGGTAGTACGAACGGCCCCTCAGCACAGCGGCTCGCGGTTTCCCGCGCTCACCGGTCCGGGCTTCCACTCGACGGACGCTGTGAGGGTGGAGCGTGAGAGCGGCCCGCGACGGGCCTCGGGGGATCAGGGGAGAGGGGTTCACGCCTTCCCTGCGGCCAGAAGGCGCGGTCTTCCCGATCGCAAGTTGGCCCAACGCGGGCCGTAAGCAATATTCTAGCCGAGTCCAATAGGCGAACGTCTGTTGAGTGGAGACGGCACATCTGTGCCGCGCTTTCGCTCTCTCGCAGTCGAACGGGCGCGCATATCGTCGAGTGCGCCCGAGGCTTCCTCGAACCGGGGGCGCTGGTCGCCTGCTTGCCTCCCTAGAGGTATGCGGCCGTCGGGAGCGACCGATGATTAGCGGATACAACCGTTCGACTAGAAGCCCATTGTCAACACTTGCCGCATGCACCCTCCTTCTCCCGGCGCTCGTAGGTGAGAAGGATTAGGTCGATGGCCCGATGGTCTGGTTGCGCGGTGGTTCTCGCGACGCTGCTTGCGCCGCTGGGCTGTGGTCAAGCACGCGACGAAAGAGCGGCTGAGGAACAGACCGTGGCTCGCGGAGCCGAAACCATCCAGGGTGATTCGAGGTGCGCAGACCACGACGGTTCGCCGGTGAGAGCGCGCCAGGTCATGGATGTTCTCCGTAATCACGGCTTTAGTGTTTATCGGTTGAGGACCCGGTATGTCGTTCGCAGCTCTAGTGCAGTTCTCGAACGCATTGTCCGAGCGACCCGATGCGAAGGTCGCTGACGTCGATGAGCTGCGCAAGCGCGAGGGCCACCTCATGGTGACGTCGAGACAGAGCTTTCTCCCGCTGCGAAGGAGAACCAGTGGCGTCTTCGAACCTTTGACGACGGCGAGCACGGCGTTCAGGTGAATATCGCCAATGTCACCTGCGTGCTGTTTGCGGATGAGAACAAGCAGGAGCTCGTCCATCGTTTGAAACGATCTCTTCCTAGCCTTCCGCGAAGTCCGGGCTAAGACCCGAAACTCTGAGACCGGGACCTACGCGCGCCTGCACGTGTTTTCCTGCTTGCGCGCACTCCGGCATGCGCTTCCACTCCGCGGAGGCAACAAAGCGCTCCAAACGGGGAACGTCAAGAAAGTGACGGATGGCAAGGTTGACGAGATGCATAAAGCTCGAGGTTAGGCGGAAGACTTCAACGAATCAGACGAACTAGGGGTCTTCGCAGGCGAGGGTGGGAGAGGGCCGGGCGATCGACGAGCCCAGCCGGCCCAGTGGGCGTGCCGCGGTTGTACGCGAAATCCAAAATCGGTAGTGCGCTTCGGGCGGGAGAACGCCGGCCCGGAGCGCTGATTGCGAGCCAGCCAACTCTGGCCCTTGGACTGTCCGCCTGACGGCGGCTCCCTCTCGAAGCCGTCGGATCGTTGACTTCTCTACGACCTCCGCACAAGATGCGATTGTCGTCAGCTGCAACATCAAGGGAGGGGCCAGGACTCGTGCGCTACCGCGTTTGCGTGGCGGAAAGGCTGCGGCGCGTTCAGAGCGCGCAGCGCATTGCTACCCTCGGCGCGCTTGTGCTGCTGGGGTTCGCGGCCGGGATTGCTTCATCCGCTGCATCGAATCGACTGGCTCCGGCGCGGATCAGGGTGCAGCTCAAGGGGCCGT
>Ga0307278_10000415_pt1 | contig 21815 bp, 16 predicted proteins | sample ER_DNA_117_FD_194482 | JGI IMG/M metagenome (GOLD analysis project Ga0307278, IMG submission 194482) | Bulk soil microbial communities from the East River watershed near Crested Butte, Colorado, United States - ER_DNA_117 | ecosystem: Environmental > Terrestrial > Soil > Floodplain | place...
GACCCGTTGGCGTTGGTGCGTTCGCCGATCGACAGATAGCTGATGTCCTGGCGGAACGGCACGTCGGCGTACAACGATGCCGCGGCAGGAACATGGTTCGGCGAGCGATCGCCCGCTTGGCGGCCTGCCAGACGCTCGACGACCTGCCGGAGGTGCTCGGGTCCAGTGCCGCAGCAACCGCCCACCAGGCCGAGTCCGAACTCGCCGACGAATTGTTCCAATGCGTCCGCCAGCTCCACCGGCTGCAGCGGGTAGACCGCCCCTTTGGCCGTCAGCTGCGGCAGTCCGGCGTTCGGCATGCAACTGACGCCGATCGTCGCGTAGCGGGAGAGGTGCCGCAGGTGCTCGCTCATCTCCGACGGGCCGGTCGCGCAGTTCAACCCGATCATGTCGATGCCGAGTGGCTCGAGGGATGTGAGGGCGGCACCGATCTCCGAGCCGAGCAGCATGGTGCCTGTGGTCTCGACAGTCACGTGCACGATCACCGGAAGATCACGGCCCGCGTACGCCAGTGCGCGCTTCGCACCCAGCGTCGCCGCCTTCGTTTGCAGCAGATCTTGCGAGGTCTCGATCAAGATGGCGTCGACGTCGCCGGCGAGCATGCCTTCGACCTGCTGCTGGTAGGCATCTCGCAGCCGGGCGTACGAGACGTGGCCCAGGGTTGGCAACTTCGTGCCGGGGCCGACGCTCCCAAGCACCCAGCGGCGCCGTTCGGGCGTGCTGTAGGAGTCGGCCGACTCGCGCGCAATCCGGGCGGCCGCCTCCGCCAGTTCGGTGATTCTGTCCGCGATGCCGTACTCCCCAAGCGCAGATAGGTTCGTCCCGAATGTGTTGGTTTCGATCGCATCCACCCCGGCCTCGAAATAGGCATCATGGATGGCGCGGACGATGTCAGGTCTGGTGACGTTCAGGATCTCGTTGCAGCCCTCGAGCTGCTGGAAGTCCTGCAGCGTCAGATCGTAGCTCTGCAGCATCGTTCCCATGGCGCCATCCGCAATCACCACGCGTCGCGACAGCGTTGTACGGAGGTCGGCTGCCGCCGACGGGGTTGTACGGAGGTCGGCTGCCGCCGACGGGGTTGTACGGAGGTCGGCTGCCGCCGACGGCGTTGCACCGAGATCGGCCGGGGCTGGCGCGCTGGAATCGGCTAGTGACTGAGCGGCACGCGAGCCATCGGGCATCTCGTGAGAATAATCGCCGCCGGCACCTTGCAACCGTGACTACCACGATGTGGAGCAAAACCTCCGCAGCGAACTGACGGCTACAGTGAGGCATATGCCAGACACACCCAGCTCGGCCGGACGTGACCTACGCGATCTGGTCGACCCGGTGGTGGTGATGGCCTTCGGGGGCTGGAACGACGCGGGAAACGCGGCGACCGGAGCCGTCGAACATCTTGCCGAGTCGTACCAGGCTGAACCGGTCTACGCTCTGGACCCAGACGATTTTTACGATTTCCAAGTCAACCGCCCACGCGTGGCACTCACCGAGGACGATGAGCGCGAGATCACGTGGCCGACCACAGAACTTAAGATCGCCCAGCTCCCTGACGGCCGCGACTTGATCTTGGTCCAAGGCTTGGAGCCCAACCTGCGATGGCGGCAGTTCAGTACCTTGGTGGCGTCGGCGCTGAGCTCAGCGAATGTCACCCGAGTGCACTTGTTGGGCGCGCTCCTTGCCGACACCCCCCACACCCGTCCGATTCCGGTATCAGTGTCCACACCGAGCCGCGAGTTGATGACGAAGCTCGGTCTGGCACCGTCGACCTACGAGGGGCCAACCGGCATCATCGGCGTACTCGGTGACACCTTGGCACGTGCGGGTGTGGAGGTGCTCTCGATATGGTCGGCAATCCCGCACTATGTCTCGCATCCGCCATGCCCCAAAGCCACCCTGGCGCTGCTCTCGCAGTTGGAACGCGTACTGGACGCCTCTCTTGATCTTGGTGAGCTGACCGAGCTGGCACGCGCCTGGGAGCGTGGCGTGGACGAGCTGGCAGCGGAGGATACCGAGGTCGCCGAGTATGTCGCCTCGCTGGAGCAGATGCAGGATGCAACCGAGCTGCCCGAGGCTAGCGGGGACGCGATCGCGGCCGAGTTCGAGCGCTACCTGCGCCGTCGACAGGGTTAGGTTTTCAGGCTGTTGCGGCGGCCGCGGCAAGCTCGCGCAGCCTGGTCACCATAGCGTCGGGATCCTCGGCGGCGAACACCGTTGAGCCGGCGACGAAAGAGTCGACCCCAGCGGCAGCGCATCGTTCGATGGTCTTGGCCGAGACGCCGCCGTCGATCTGCAGCCAGATGTCGCCACCCAGCTTGTCGAGCATGGCCCGAGTACGCGTGATCTTGGGAAGACACATGTCGAGGAAGCTCTGACCACCGAAGCCGGGCTCAACGGTCATGATCAAGACCATGTCTAGTTCGGGCAGCAGGTCCTCGTACGGCTCGATCGGCGTGGCCGGTTTGAGCGCCATAGCGGCCCGGGCTCCCAGTTTGCGTAGCTCGCGAGCCAGCCTCACAGGTGCGCCTGCTGCCTCCACGTGAAAGGTGACCGACTCGGCCCCCGCCTCGGCGTACGCGGGCGCCCAGCGGTCGGGCTGCTCGATCATCAAATGGATGTCCAGGATCTTGTCGGTGATCTTGCGGATGGATTCGACTACGGGCAGTCCGAGTGTGAGATTCGGCACGAAGTGGTTGTCCATCACGTCGACATGTATCGCGTCCGAGCTGGGCACCGATTCGATCGCGGTCTGCAGGTTCGCGAAGTCCGCTGACAGGATGCTCGGCATGATTCTGAGAGCCACGATGCCGACTTTAGTGTGAGTGAGTTTTTCGCAGGTAGCCCGCGAACATTGCATCGGTCTCGTGTCGATGCGGCCAGAGCTGCAGGTAGGTCCCCAAAGCCGCGTCGGGGACCTCGGGCAGCAGCTGCGCCGCCGGAATCACCTCAACATCGGAGCGTCCAGCGAGCGTTTCGCTCAGCACGTCAGTCGTTTCGCGGCGATGTGGAGAGCAGGTCACGTAACCGACGATGCCGCCTGGGGCCGCGCTGTCGATGGCCGAGGCCAGCAGTGCGAGCTGCAGCGGATGCAATTGCTCCACGTCTGCGACTCCGCGCCGCCATCGTGATTCCGGTCGGCGGCGAAGTGCGCCGAGGCCGGAACACGGCACATCGACCAGTACCCGAGTGAATGCATCGGCCCGCCATGCGGGTCGCGTGCCATCGGCTACAACGACGGCGGGTGTGAGGTCGCCGGCGCGATATGCGCGTACGGCGGAGGCCACCAGGCTCGCGCGATGTGGAGCCAGATCCGATGCGAGCAGGCGGCTGCCGTCGAGACGTGCCAGGCCTTCCAGCAGCGCGGACTTGCCGCCGGGTCCGGCACAGACGTCCAGCCACCACCCCGAATGAGCGGAAGGTTTGGTCAGCGCCCAGGTCACCAGCTGGGAGCCTTCGTCTTGTACGCCGGCTCTGCCATCGCGGATCAGTTGAAGATCGGCGGGATCGCCTCGCCAACGAGCACCGAACGGCGAAAACTGACTTGGGTGTGCCCCGGCGTGTAGCAAATCTGACACCGCGGCGAGGCCGGGCCGGATGGCCAAGCTGATATCAGGGGCGCGATTGTTTGCGGCCAAGGCCTGCTCAAGTTCTGGCGGCTCGAGCAGGTCGGCGTACGCGTCGACGATCCAGCGCGGATGTGCCGTGCGCAATGCGAGCCGATCATGATCGTCGAGGCCCTTCGACAGCTCGTCGAACCACGCGTCACGACTCCTGTCGGAGACTCGGCGCAGCACCGCGTTGATCACACCCGTGACCCGCTCCCCCACGGTGGCCGCAGCTAGATCCACCGATGCCGCGACGGCTGCCGGGATCGGAACCCGCATAGACAGGATCTGGTGTGCACCGAGCCGGAGCAGATCCAACACGGCTGGCTGGAACTCGCCCAACGACCGGCCCGCAGCCGCGGAGATGATCACGTCATAGGTCCCTTGCCAACGGCAGGTGCCGGCCAAGAGTTCGGTCGCGAATGCCGCGTCACGGCCCGTGAGCCCTCGCTCGCGGAGTAGCGCCGGCAGCACGAGGTTGGCGTACGCTCCTTCGGCGTTGACGGCACGAAGGGCGTCGAAGCCGGCACGGCGGGCCCGATCAGGACGACGCCGGTGCTGCCTGCGTGCACCGGAGCCGCTCACTTGCGCACCGCTCACTCAGGCCTCCGACACTCGAGCACCGAGTCTCGGCTCCGAGCCGAAGGCGATGCCTCGCGCCCAATCGGCTGCGGCCATCGGCTTCTTGCCCTGGGCCTGCACCTCGCCGAGTTCCAGTGCCCGAGTCCCGGTGCCTACCCAAACCGACCGCTTCGTGATCTCCAGCGCTCCCGGCGGCCGGACGACGTCGGAGATCTGGGCAGAGTTGATCTTGAACCGATCGCCGTCAAAAGTGGTCCACGCGCCCGGAGCCGGAGAGCAGGCACGAATCAGCCGATCCGTGCCCTCGGCCGGTCGGGTCCAGTCGATCTGGGCGTCCTCGACGGTGATCTTGGAGGCGTAGCTCGCCTGAGCATCGGTGTCCGGCTGGGGCATCGGTGTCAGCGTGCCCTGCTCGATCCCGTTCAGGGTGTCGACAAGGAGCCGGGCGCCGCTCAGCGAGAGGCGACGCAACAAGTCACCCGCGGTATCGTCCGGTCCGATCGGCTCGCTGACCGTAGCAAAGATCGGCCCGGCATCCAGCTCTAGGACAATCCTGAAAGTCGTCGCACCCGTTGTCTGGTCACCGGCGAGGATCGCGTGCTGGACCGGTGCCGCCCCTCGCCATGCCGGCAGCAGCGAGAAGTGCAGATTGACCCAGCCATTCCGTGGGATATCCAGTACGCGCTGCGGAAGCAGCGCGCCATAGGCGACGACCGGGCAGCAGTCTGGTGCCAGCTCGGTCAGCCGAGCAATGAACTCCTCGTCTCGCGGGCGTTGGGGCTTTAACACCTCGATACCCAGCTCCGCAGCGCGGCGAGCGACCGGGCTGGCGGTCACCTTCTTGCCCCGGCCGCTTGGCGCGTCTGGCCGTGTCACCACGGCAGCCAGCTCATGGCGTGAATCCACAAACGCATCCAGCGACGGAACCGCGACATCAGGAGTGCCGCCAAAGACGATTCGCACCGCAGGAGTCTAGGACGGCTCTGCAGATCCGGTGTCAGCGCGACACGACGGCCTCAGCAGTCACGTGTTGTACATAACGACCGCTGAGATCCTCCAGCCGCTCCCGGAGATCAGCGAAAAGCGGGATGCTCTGGTTCCCGGGCCAGTCAGCCGGCAGCCAGGCGGTCGGAAGTCCGGGGTCGACATATGGAATGACCCGCCACACATCGAGGCAGCCAATCCAGGTGCCGAACGCCTTACGTGGGCTCAAGTCGTCTCCGACAGATCCGTACCCGGAGAGGAACGCCTGATGTCGGGCAGCGATGGCCGGCAGATCCCACCAACGCGCGACCGCCCGCTCCAGCCCACCGTTCAGCCGCGTCTCGCCGGCCAGAAAGATCACTGCCGACTCGCTAACACCAAGATCAGCGAGAATGTCTTCCACCTCGCCGGTGAGGTACTCCGGGCAGATCCAGAGCGCAGCCGAAACAGTGCCGCAACCGATCCACGACAGTCGACGCCGCAGCTGGTGGCGGAGCTGTCGCTGGCTTTCGGGAATCGAGTACGAAATCAGGCACCAGCGGTCCGAGACGGACATCGCACGAGGCGAGTAAATCCGCCGATCACCGCGCGCAAGCGCTGGAAGTGCAGCTGGCTCGAGGGCGTAGCCGGGGCGGCCATTCCGAACCTCCGCGGTGAGCAACCCTTTGTCACGCACTCTGAGAATGGCAGTTCTGGTACGTGCATGATCGACTCCCACGGTTGTCATCAGCTCCATCAAAGCCGCGCTCGCGATCCACCCGCCAAGGCGTCGCAGATAACAGCCGATGATGGTTCGGAGCAGTGACGTCGCGCTGCCGGGCCGTAAGTCCGCATCGTCACCCGCAGTCCGCACCGGGCGCGACGGAGTCAACCGGCTTGTTCCCATACCACGTCCCGTACAGCCGCGAGTCCTTGAAATACCTCGCGAAAGCTGGTGCTCAATGGCGAAAGACCAATCCGGAGCCCGTCCGGCGGCCGGAAGTCCGGAATGACCCCCCGCTCCCACAGCCGCTGTGTCGCGATGCGGAATCCAGGATGCTCCAGCGTGATGTGGCTCCCGCGACGCGCCGCGTCCCGAGGCGAGCCGACCTGCACGTCCAGCGGACTGAGCACCTGGTCGGAGATCTGCATCGCAAACTCCGTCAGCGCGACCGATTTGGCACGGATTGCCTCGAGACCCGCCTGTTCAATGAGCGCCAGCATGTCCTGCATGGCCAACATCCCGAGGATCGACGGCGTGCCGCTGATGAAGCGCCGGATGCTGTGGGACGGCAGGTAGTGCTTGGCCATTTCGAACGGTTCGGCCGACCCCATCCAGCCCTGGATCGGCTGCCGAAGCCGTTGCTGAAGATCGGCACGCACGTAGCCGAATGCGGGTGAGCCGGGTCCGCCGTTGAGGTACTTGTAGGTGCAGCCGACAGCTAGGTCGACGCCCCAGTCATCGAGTCGCCGCGGCATCGCCCCCACCGAGTGACACACATCCCACAACACCAACGCTTCATGATCATGAGCCATGGCGGTGATCGCGGGGACGTCGGCGAGATATCCGGATCGATAGGCCACGTCGCTGAGCAGGATCAGAGCGGTGCGTGGCCCCGTTACCTCGGTCACTTGATCAACGGTGATCCCGCTCCTCCGGTCAGCATCGAGCCATCTCAGCCGCATCCCGAGCTCGTCCGCGATCCCCTCGACCACAAAGCGGTCGGTCGGAAAGTTGCCGACGTCAACGATGATCTCGTCTCGCCCGCGTTGGCTGGCCGATGCGGCCCGAATCCACTTGTAGAGCATCACGCTGGTCGAGTCCCCGACCACTGTCTGACCGGCGGCCGCGCCCAACACCACACGGCCGATGTCGTCACCGACACGTACCGGATCATCCATCCAGCCCTCATCCCAGCCACGGATCAGCCGTCTCCCCCAGATTTCTTCGACAAAGCCGTTGATCCGATCGCGCGTGGCTCGCAGCGGACGACCCAGGGAGTTCCCGTCGAGATACGCGATGATTGTCGGATCGTCCGAACCGATGAATTGATCTCGGAAATCGGCCAGTGGGTCGGCGGCGTCGAGCAGTTCGGCTCGTGTGGCGAGATCGTCGACACCACTGCCATCCGGATCCAGGTGTGTAGACCCAGTGAGTCTTTCCGTCATGCAATGGCACCTTCCTGCAGCGCGTCGGCCAGTCGTCGCGCATGGCTCATCCAGACCACGACGTCCTCGGCGTCCTGCGGTAGCGGTAGCGGGGCGTGCACAGCCGCGCCAGTCCCCAGGCGGTCGCCTGATGAACCGGTCAGCGACTCAAGCAGTGAGTCGCTGGCCAGGCCCGCGTGTCCTAACGCGATGATCTCCTGCGGGCGCAGGCCAACCGGCATCGGGCCGTTGCCCATGTCCGTGCCGTAGTCAAGCCGGCCTCCGAGCTGGATGAAGCGGCGGGCATTGTCGAGAGCTCGTTCGCGCTCTGCCTCGGGGTGGATGGCAAACGTGGAGATCCACCCCATGGATCGGGCCATCGCAACAAGCAGATCGTCGGTCAGCGATTCCGTCCACGGCACGTGTACGAGCATGTCGGCACCGGCCTCGAAGGCGCGGCGAGCCTGGCCTCGGCCCTCGGCGTGTACGCCGACCGGCAGCCGGTGACGATGTGCGGCGCGGACGACTGCCGCCAGGGTCGCATCGTCCAGCACCGGGCCGCCGCTGTGCAGTGCCACCTTGATCAGGTCATGCCCATGCGCGGCGGCCTCGTCGACCGCGCGTACACCCTCCGCGGCTCCTGCCAACTCGCACACCGATCCCGGCGGCGCCCAGGATCTCCCGGCCGGGTATCCACCAATCGCGGTCAGGAATGCTCCAGCGATCTTGACCAGGCCACCGGTAGGTGAATTGATCTTCCAGCCCCGGGCGATGCTCGGCACCCAGCCGAGGTCGTGCACCTCAACCACTGGGGTATCCGCGAGTGCAGTGGCATTCACCAGACCAAGGTGGACATGCCGGTCGGCGATGCCAGGCATGATAGTTCCGGCCAGCCTTGGCACACCAGATTGCCGCACGGCCAGCTGTCCGAACGCGACCGGCCACAGCTCGCCGTCGCGTTGCTCGAGGACTGCCGGTCCGAGTCGATGGCCGATCCAGAGATCGTCAACGGCAAACTGCACGGTTACTTGCCGATCTCAGTCCGGACGGCGTACAGCTCGGGAAAGAACGTCAGATCCAGCGCCTTCTGCAAGAAGCGGACCCCAGATGATCCGCCCGTGCCGGTCTTGAAGCCGATGGTGCGCTGCACGGTCCGCAGGTGACGGAATCGCCAGAACTGGAAGTTGTCCTCGACATCGACGAGCGACTCGCAGGCCTCGTAGAGGTCGTAAGCCCGGTCGACGGCGTCGTAGATCGACTGGAACACCGGGATCAACGCCGGCTGGAAGACCCAGGGGCGTCGCACATCACGTTGCAGCACCTCGTTGGGAATCTCGAGGCCTCGACGAGACAGAAAACCCAGGAAGGCGTCGTAAACCGACGGCTGATCCAGCAGCTCCGACAGCATCGCGTACGCGGCCTCATCGGAGTGAAAAACCTTGAGCATGTGCTCGTTCTTGTTACCAAGAATGAACTCCACCGCGCGGTATTGGGCTGACTGGAAGCCGGAGGCCGTGCCAAGCGTCCCGCGAAATTCTGCATATTCACTTGGGGTCAGTGTGGCGAGCACCGACCACTGGTCCGCCAGCGTGCGCTGGATGTGCTTGACGCGAGCCAGGCACTTCAGGGCGTGGTGTACGTGGTCGGCGTCGAGGTAAGTGCGGGCGCCGCGCAGCTCATGCAGGATCAGTTTGAGCCACAGCTCCGTCGTCTGGTGCTGCACGATGAACAGCAGCTCGTCGTGGTGCGGTGGGTCGCTGCGCGGGTGCTGCGCGGCCAGCAACGTACCCAGCTCGAGGTAGTCGGCATAGCTCATCGCTTCGCGGAAGTCGGTGTGCACCCCCGTCTCGATCGGCCGAAAACCTTCGCGCACGCTCATCTAGGCTCCTTCGCTTGCTATCTCGACCGTATCACTTTCCTGACGGCCGTCACGATAGTGAAACAGGTAAGCGGAACACGGACGCGGCGTAAGGCTCACTAGCTGCAACGTTTCGCGCTGGGCGCTTGTGGAGGGCCGCCCCGGCGCGTCCATGGGTTGCGGTTTGGGCATGATCGGCATGGTCACGAGGAGCAGCAGGCCAAGCGTGAGGGTGACCAGACCCTCGCCCAGTCGAAGTGCCAGCCGTCGATGCTGCGGTTGCCCAAGAACCCGATCAGGATCAGCACGAGGAAGATGCCTGCCGAGATCAAGTTGATGATCTTCGGCGGCCACAGCGGCCGCGTGATGGCCAGGTTGATCAGCGCAATGGCTAAGGCGACAAGGACTCCCTACGCGATTGCGTTGTCGGCGACTCGGCCGGCCATGACGTTGAAGGCGATAAGCGCGAGAAAGCCAAGGGTCAGGCTGAGCGGGTTCATCGGCTACTCCTGCGCAGGAGCCGCGTGCCGTGCCGGTCGCTCAGCACAATGGCCTCCTGTCGTCGAGGTTGGAATCAGAACGGCACCGACGCCCGACGCAGCGCATTGCTCCGAGTGATGCTAATAACTGAGGGGCCTCCGAGAGCTATGACGTCAATTCAGGGTGACCGGATTCACCCTGATCCGGAGGGGACCGCTGCTTTTTCGGGCGCTGCGGATCGCGGCCGCCTCCTTCGCGGCGCGGACCAGTTGTGAGCCTGCATCCAGTGGAGCGCGCAACATGAGGCGCTGAATGGCGGGTGCCGAGCTTTCGGCTGGCGGGCGTAACGGGTCCATATCCACGGGACCAAGCTGCTCGACGTGGCAAGCCTGCTGGACCAGCGAGGCAAACTCCTCCAGCGCCTCGTGAGGGCCCTCGACAGTGATCAGCGTGGCCGCGGGTGGAAACCGTGCGGCTGCTCGTTCGCTGAGCTCGCGCGTGGCGAAACCGCCCGGATCGACTCGCACCAGAGCCTGCAGGGCGCGGCCTGAGCTTTCCCCCACCGCAACGACGGACCCACCGTCCGATCCATTGCGGACCAGAGCCACCACATTGAGCCAGCGCCGTAATGCCTCCTCCGCCGCTCGCAGGTCCTGGCGAAGCAGCAGCAGAGTTGTGTCAAGCAATACCGCGCCGGCGTAGCCTCCCTCCGCCGGCGGCTCGGCACCAGGCGTGGCGACGACGATTGCCGAGCTGTCGTTCACTTCGGCCAGCCGCTTGCCGCCGATCGACCTCCGGACCGGTGTATGCGGAAAGGCCTTGCCCAGTTCTTCGGCCGTCCGATCCGCGCCAACGATCGGCGCCCGAACACGGCGAGAGCCGCAGATTGGGCACTCCCAGTCGATCTGGGGCCGGCCGCACCACTCGCAGCTGGCCCGAACAGTCGCTACCTCGGGTGAATCCCCAGCCTGGGCTCTGGTAGGACCGCCGCAGAAGCCGCAGCGCATCGGCTCGCGGCATTCTTGGCAGACCAGGGCCACCAGGTAGCCGGCGCGCGGGACCTGAACCAAGACTGGCCCCTGCGGCAGGGTGGCTCGCATCATGTCGAACACCTCGTGCGGCAGCCGGGCCGCGCGGGCGGATGGGTCCCGCTCCAATGCAAGATCGGAGTCGGCGGTCACGCGCACTCTGGGTGCGGCATGCCGTACGGAAACGCGATCGGCGGAGATCTCACGGAGCCAGCCGCGCTCGATCCAGCTCTGCAGCTCGGCGGTTCTGGCGTAGCTCGCGAACAGGACGCCGGCTCTCGCTTCGGCAGCGCGCAGCGCCAGGACCTCGCGGGTGTGCGGATAGGGGGCACGCTGCTCGGAGAGAAGGTCGTCGCCGTCGTCCCAGAGCGCGACTAGACCAAGATCATGAACCGGTGCGTACGCGGCGGCTCGATTCCCGATCACGACGCGAACCTCCCCACGCAGCGCCGACAAGAAGGCTCGATATCGAGCCGCTGGACCGGCCTCGGCCACCAGGACGGCAAAACCGGGGGCACCGAGAAGCTGGGTGCAGGCTGCGCTGAGTCGATCGAGATCAGCTTGGTCGGGCACCACGATCACCGCACCGCGCCCGCTGTCGGCACAGGCCCGTGCGGCACTGGCCAGGCCGAGAGCCCAGTCGCCGCCGGGCGTCGCGCTTGGGGTTACTTGCCAGAGGGCACGCGGATGTCGCCCGTCCCGCAGCGCCGCCAGAAACCCTGCACCAGCGGGATAGTCGACCAGCGGCCCGGCCGGATGATCATTGGGCAGCTCATGCTGTGTCCTGCCCTTCGCGGCCAGCTCAGTGGCAGCGTGTCGCGGAGGGACTGCCAGTCGCATCACATCTGCGAAGGTGCCCGCATAGTGATCAGCAACCTTCCTGATCAAGGTCGCGATCTCGGCAGTGAGCACCGGCTCTGATGAGACGATCTTGAACAGCGGCGACAGGCTTCCTTCATGATCGCCCACGGCCACTCGATCCAGGATGAAGCCGTCCCTGAGACGCCCGGCGAATCGTACCCGCACACGAGCGCCCGGAACCGCGGCCCCATTCTGTTCCGCCGTCACCGCATAGTCGAAGGGACGGTCCAGGTGGCTGAGCGGGATGTCGACAGCCACCCTGGCAATCGGAAGCTCAGGTTGGCTCGCTTCGGGCACACCAGATGATAGGCAGCGATCCCCGACACTTTCTGCAGCGTGCGTGGAGGCTCTAGCGCGCGCTCGCTAGCGATGACAGCGCGTCGGCGTGTGGACCAACGACTTTTAGGCAGCGATTGTGACCATCGCAAGCGTCACCATCTTCACCAAGTTCATGGTTCACCGGCAGGCGAAAGAACCAGCGAGAGGTCCCTCTCCGGACACAGCCGCTGTGACATTGAGGAGCGCGTTGCTAATCCTGATCATCGACGGGGTCTGCGACGACTTCAGGCGCCGGAGCAACCAGTCAGCTGTTGATTATCCGCGAACCGCTGCCGCAAGGGCGCTGGCGCGGTCGACGCGTTCCCAGCTGACACCCGGCAGCTCGCGGCCAAAGTGCCCGTAGGCCGCCACCTGGGCATACACAGGCCGTTTGAGATCGAGGTCGCGGATGATCGCCGCTGGGCGAAGATCAAAAACCTCCAGCACCGCCCGCTGAATCTGCTCGGCCGGCACGAGTTCGGTGCCAAAGGTCTCCACATAGAAACCAACCGGATGAGACTTGCCGATGGCGTACGCGACCTGAACCTCGCACCGGCCCGCAAGCCCAGCGGCCACCACGTTCTTGGCCACCCAGCGCATTGCGTACGCCCCCGACCGGTCCACCTTCGACGGGTCTTTGCCGGAAAACGCCCCACCACCGTGACGCGCCATTCCGCCGTAGCTGTCCACGATGATCTTGCGACCGGTGAGGCCAGCGTCACCCATCGGGCCACCGATCTCGAAACGCCCGGTCGGATTGACCAGCAACCGATAGTCGCTTACGTCGATGTTGTAGCGCTCCAGAACAGGATCGACGACATGCTTGCGGACATCGGGCGCGAGCAAGGCGTCGAGATCGATATCAGCGGCATGCTGGCTCGACAAAACAACCGTATCGATCCGCGCCGGGCGATCACCGTCGTACTCGACGGTCACCTGGGTCTTACCGTCTGGGCGGAGGTACGGCATGGTGCCGTCCTTGCGGACAGCGGCAAGTTGCTCAGCGAGCCGATGCGCTGCGTCGATCGGCAGCGGCATCAACGACGGCGTCTCGCTGCAGGCGTAGCCGAACATGAGGCCTTGGTCGCCAGCGCCCTGCAAATCCAGCAGATCGTGGGACTCGCCGGTTCGGGACTCGAAAGCCACGTCGACACCCCGAGCGATGTCAGGTGACTGCTGGCCGATCGCGATAGAGACACCACACGAGCCACCATCGAAGCCCTTGGTCGATGAGTCATAGCCAATGTCGATGATGCGTTCCCGCACGACCCGCGGAATCTCAACGTATGACTCGGTGGTGACTTCGCCAGCGACGACAACGAGGCCGGTCGTTACCAGGCATTCCACCGCCACGCGGCTCTTTGGATCCTGTCGCAACATCTCATCGAGCACGGAGTCGCTGATCTGGTCAGCAATTTTGTCTGGGTGTCCCTCAGTCACCGACTCCGAAGTGAACAGTCTGCGTGCCATGTCGTGTCATCCGTTCCTTGATGTTGCGCCCCCGATGGCCTCCGGGCGTCCCCGCCGAGAGGCCCTGCCCGACCCCCGAACCTACCGGCGTGCCCGTAACGCGAGTGCCTCATCCCAAATTTGATGCGCAAGCGTGTCCTTGCTTCCGCCAAGCGGTCCGAGGGCGCCTTCGTGACTCAGAATTGTTATTTCGCTGTCTGGCTGCCCGAAGACCAGATTCGGACCGACCTCGTTCAGGACCAGCAGGTCGCAACCCTTGCGTTCGAGCTTGGCACGGCCTAGATCGATCAGCGTTTGTCCGCCGTTGGGCGTTTCGGCGGCAAAGCCGACGAGCACTTGGCGCGCGTCGGTCCTGGCCTTGACCAGGCTCGCAAGTACGTCGATGGTCTGCACCAGGTTCAGCGCGAGCCCACCGTCAGCCGTTTTCTTGATCTTGGTCTCACTCGTCGTGGCTGGTGTGAAGTCGGCAGGCGCGGCTGCCATGACGGCAATGTCGGCGTCCTTGGCAGCCACCGCCATCGCCTGAGCCAGGTCGGCGGTCGAGCCCACCGCTTCGAGCTCGGTTCCTGGAGGAGCAGGCAGCCCGACGTTGGCTGCAACCAGACGGACCTCAGCACCACGCAGCACAGCGGCCCGGGCAAGCGCCCAACCCATCAGACCCGACGAGGAGTTGCCGAGAAAGCGCACTGGATCCAGCCGCTCGCGGGTGCCGCCGGCGCTGACGGCAACCTTCAGATCTGCCATGTCCTGACTTGCCGCCCGTACCGCGGTGCTCGGGTCCTCGAGCACGGAGACTGCAACGGCGAAAAGTTCTGCGGGATCAGGCAGCCGTCCCACTCCGGCGTCGGGTCCGGTGAGTCGTCCGACATCGGGTCGTATCACGACCGCGCCGCGACTCCGAAGCGTGCTCACATTGGCCTGGGTGGCGGCATGCAGCCACATCTCGGTATGCATGGCGGGCGCAAAGACGATTGGGCAGTGCGCGGTGAGCAGCACATTGGTCAACAGATCATCGGCTTGCCCGGTGGCGGCCCGCGCGAGTAGATCAGCGGTGGCAGGCGCAGCGAAGACCAGATCGATCTCTTGTCCGATCTTGACATGCGGCACGAGATGCACGTCGTCGAACACCGAGGTGTGCACCGGCCGACCGGACAATGCGGCCCAGGTGCTTACGCCCACAAATTCCAAGGCCGCCGCAGTGGGCACCACCGTCACCTCGTGGCCAGCTCCTTGCAGGCGACGTAAGAGCTCACAGGCCTTGTACGCGGCAATGCCGCCGGATACCCCGAGGACGATGCGACTCAACGCGCCCTCCTGTCGGTCACAGGCAGCAGGTGCTCAGGCAGGCTCGAAGCGCGCCTCGGAATCCTCGTCGACCGGTGCATCAGGATCGACGTCAATCATCCGCAGCTTGCCTTCATTCACCTCACGCAACGCAATGGACAGGGGCTTTTCCTGCACAGTGGTCTCTACCAGCGGACCGACGTGATCGAGCAGGCCCTCACCGAGCTGTGAATAGTAGGCGTTGATCTGCCGCGCCCGCTTGGCGGCGAACAGGACCAGCTTGTACTTGGAATCTGATTGCTTCAGCAGCTCATCGATTGGTGGATTGGTAATGCCCTCCGCAATCGGATGGTTTCCAGACACGTATCAACCTTCAGTTGGTGAACAGGCGAGCCGCACTTGGCACAGGCTGAGCGTGATCAACTGGGAGTTGGATCAGCACACCTCAAAGAGCCCGTACGGCTACAGACGCACCAAGGCTACCAAGTCTTCAACCGCCTGGGCGATTTCACAGTTCACCACGACATAGTCGAACTCGGCTTGAGCCGCCATTTCGGCTCGGGCAGTCTCCAGCCGTCGTTGTTGCTGGGATGCAGACTCGGTGCCGCGGCCGACCAGCCGGCGTACCAGTTCCTCCCACGAGGGTGGTGCGAGAAAGACGAATTGTGCGTCGGGCCAATTGGACTTGATCTGCCGTGCGCCTTGCAGATCGATCTCCAGTATGGCCGGCCGGCCGGCCGCGATCGCTTGCATGACGGGGGCACGTGGCGTGCCGTAACGGTCTCTGCCGTGGACCGTTGCCCATTCGAGAAGCGCGCCTTCTGCGATCAGCGCATCGAACTCAGCGTCTGAGACAAAGTGGTAATGCACACCGTCGATCTCGCCGGGACGTGGTGGGCGCGTGGTGACCGAAACCGAGACGAAGAACTCTGGATGCTCCCTACTCAGGCGAGTGACGACAGTTCCCTTGCCCGCTGCGGTCGGTCCGGAAAGTACGGTGAGGTGGGCCTGCGTCACGACCGTGGCGACGGCGGTGTGGACCGATCCGAGAACTCGGCGATCAACGCGGCAGTCTGATGCTTGCCCAGGCCTCGCAGCCTGCGGTTCGCTGCGATGTCGAGCCTCTCCATGACCCTGGTAGCGCGCACCTCGCCCACTCGAGGCAATGCCTTCAGCACATCGACGACCTTGGCATGGGCAATGACGTCGTCGGTCTCGGCGAGATCGAGTACCTGAGCAAGGTTTTGTTCGCCGGAACGCAGAGCCTTCTTCATCTCGGCGCGGCGGCGTCGAGCCTCGGTCGCGGCAAGCCGCGCCTGCTGACGTTGCTCATCGCTCAGCGGGGGTATCGTCACAGCGCGCGTCCTCATCTCGCTGCAAGGGCACTTGAGATCCGCCAGACCTGCGGCGAATCAGTGGAGGCTTGAGAACTTACCTCAACCCGAGGGCAGCTTTCATCTCACCCAGCGTCCGTGTCGCAGCAGCCTGCAGTGCCGCCGGTTTTGGTCCGGCGGACATGACCTCGCGACTGCTGGATGGCAGGACGAATCGGGTCGCTTCTTTGAAGACTGCTGCGATATCCGCGGCGGTACCGCCTTGGGCTCCGATGCCCGGGGAGAGGATGGATCCACCCAGCGCGGCGAAGTCGGTGCCGGTCTGTCCGATGGTCGCTCCGACGACGACTCCAACCGGGCCGAGGGGGGCGCCATCCTTACGTCGGGTGGCATTGCGGGCAGCCGCCTCGTCGATGATGACCTGGCCGACCGCACGACCGTCGGTGGTTTGAGCATGCTGGATCTGCGGACCTTCGGGATTGCTGGTCAGGGCCAGAATGTAGACCCCGCGGCGGCTCCGATCTGCCCGTTCGATGGCACCATCCAGGGTGCCGAAGCCGAGATACGGGCTGAGCGTGATGGCGTCCGCCGCGAGCGGTGAGCCGTCGCTAAGGTATGCGGCCGTGTACGCGTCCATGGTTGACCCGATGTCGCCGCGCTTGACGTCGAGCAGTGAGATGGCGCCCGCCGCTTTGATGTCCGCCAGGGTGCGTTCCAGCACAGCAATTCCCGCCGCACCGTACGCCTCGAAGAATGCCGATTGCGGCTTGAAGACAGGCACGATGGTCGCGAGCGCCTCGACCATGCCACGGGCACAACGTTCCAGGCCTATGACATCCGCCGCAAGGCCCCACGTTGCAAGCACATTGGGGTGCGGATCGATACCCACACAGAGCGGACCGCGTTCGGCTACCAGGGCCGCGAGACGTTCACCGTAAGACTTGATCAGGTGCTCCATGTTTGATTGCTCCGCTCGCTGCTCTGGCTCCGCGTGGATCGCGCTTGGTTGCCGCCTACTTCGTCGTCGCTCGGGGACGAAAAGCGTGTCCCCTCGCTTCTCCTCAGCACGGCGGCGCGCGATCCGGTTCTAACCGGTTTAAATCGTTGACCAGCGCTGGCCCCGCGTAAACGTATCCGGTGTAGATCTGCAGCAGGCTGGCGCCGGCGTCCAACATCGCCTGGCCGTCGTCGCGGCTCATAATGCCGCCTACGCCGATGATCGGCAGCTTGGTGCGCTTGGCGAGGAAGTGGACGATCTCCCGAGCCCGTCTGGTGAGTGGGGCGCCGGATAGACCTCCGGACTCCCTTGCGAGTGGCTCGCCCGCGGCGAGGCCGTCCCGGACCAGGGTGGTATTAGTCGCGATCAGGCCTTCCGCTCCGGCCTCGCTGCACGCCTGGACCACGTCCTCAAGTGCCGGCTCCGTCAGGTCGGGCGCGACCTTGACGAAGATCGGTATGGGCGGAGCGCCGGCCGCGAGACGCCATGCCTCGGTCACCAGTGTCGCGATGAGGTTGGCCAACGGCTGGGAATCTTGCAGCGAGCGCAGACCGGGCGTATTAGGGCTTGAGACATTGATCGCGAGATAGTCCGCGTACGGGGCAAGCGTGCGCAGTGAAGTGAGGTAATCGTCGGTCGCGTCGGCTAGCGGAACGCTCTTGGTCTTACCGATGGAGATGCCGAGCGGGATGCCCACCGCCATATTGCCCCGGGCGACTCCCGCGCCAGCAAGTCGGTGGGCGAGGGCCTGGGCGCCGCGGTTGTTGAAGCCCATCCGGTTGATGATCGCCCGGCTTTCGGGCAGCCGGAAGAGCCGGGGCTTGTCATTGCCTGGCTGGGGCTGCGCGGTGACTGTGCCGAGCTCACCAAAGCCGAAGCCCAGGGCGGCCCAGGTCGCTAGGCCGAGTCCGTCCTTGTCCATGCCTGCGGCCAGCCCGACCAGGCCCGGAAACTGGATTCCGGCGACCGTGACCGGTCTACGGTGCCGGGCGCAGAGGGCGGCAAGTGCGGCGCGGCCTGGTCTGCTACCGCCGAGCCGGCCAAGCGTTGCCAAGGTTTGGTCGTGAACACGCTCGGCATCGCCACCGTATGCGCGAAACAGCAATGGCCGCAGCACGCCGCGGTAGCCGAGTTCTGCGATCACGAATCGTTCCGGCTCCAGGACTGCAGCGAGCGCACGCTCACATTGCCGGCGATGATCGCCTCGATGCCCTGAACCGCTGCTGCGAGGCCCGGTACCGTCGTGACGCAGGGAATGCTGCGAAGCACCGCAGCGGTGCGAATCTCGTAGCCGTCGAACCGCGGGCGTCCGTCACTGCTCAGTCCGTGTGGAGTGTTGAAGATCATGTCGACCTGGCCGTCCAAGATCGCCTCCACGATCGTCTTCTCCCCGTCCGGTCCCACACCTTGGCTGAACTTGCGCACCGTGGTCACCACCACTCCGTGGCGCCGAAGCATCGAAGCTGTGCCCGCGGTTGCCAAGATCTCGAAACCAAGATCAGCGAGGCGCTTCACGGGAAAGATCACAAACCTTTTGTCACGGTTGGCAACCGAGACGAACACCGTGCCCTTGGTCGGCAGCGGCCCGAAACCGGCAACCTGACTCTTGGCGAAGGCGGTGCCGAAAGCAACGTCGAGGCCCATCACTTCGCCGGTCGACCTCATCTCAGGACCAAGGATGGTGTCGACCGAAATCCCGTCAACGGTACGGAACCGGTTGAACGGCATCACCGCTTCTTTGACCGCGATCGGTGCCGATGAGTCTTCGGTCGAACCGTCCCCGGTGGCCCGCAACAGACCCTCGGCACGTAGCTGCTGGACTGTGGCACCGAGCATGATGCGGGCCGCCGCCTTGGCCAGTGGCGTTGCAGTCGCCTTGGAAACGAAGGGCACCGTTCGCGAGGCGCGGGGGTTCGCCTCCAGCACGAACAAGGTGTCGCCGGCCTGAGCGAACTGGATATTGATCAACCCACGAACCCCGACGCCGCGTGCGATGGCCTCGGTCGAGCATCGAATCCGGTCCACGACCTCCGCGCCCAGAGTGATCGGCGGCAGCGCGCATGCCGAGTCGCCAGAGTGGATGCCCGCCTCCTCGATGTGCTCCATTACGCCGCCGAGGTAGAGATCGGTGCCGTCGTAGAGAGCGTCGACGTCGATCTCCACCGCGTCGTCGAGGAAGTGATCGACAAGCACCGGGTGGGCCGGCGAGACCTCGGTGGCGCGTTCGATGTAGGCCGACAGGGTCGATTCGTCGTAGACGATTTCCATGCCGCGGCCACCGAGCACATAGGACGGCCGCACCAGCACGGGGTAGCCGATGTCATCGGCGATGCTCTTCGCCTCGTCAAAGGAACGAGCCAGCCCATGCTTGGGAGCCGGCAAGCCGGCTTCGGCCAGAACGCGGCCAAAGGCGCCCCGCTCCTCTGCCAGGTGGATCGCCTCAGGACTCGTGCCGACGATCGGCACACCCGCGTCCTTGAGCCCCTGTGCGAGCCCCAGCGGCGTCTGCCCACCGAGTTGCACGATCACACCTGCCACAGGTCCTACCGCCTGCTCGGCGTGCACGACCTCTAGTACGTCTTCGAGTGTCAGCGGCTCGAAATACAACCGGTCGGCGGTGTCGTAGTCGGTGGAGACGGTCTCGGGGTTGCAGTTCACCATGATCGTCTCGTAGCCGGCAGACGATAGCGACATCGCCGCGTGTACGCAGGAGTAGTCGAACTCGATGCCCTGACCGATCCGGTTCGGACCGCTGCCCAAGATCAACACAGCTGGCCTGTCGCGGAGAGCGACCTCGGTTTCCAGGTCATAGGAGCTGTAGTGATACGGAGTGCGGGCGGCGAACTCCGCTGCGCAGGTGTCAACGGTCTTGTAGACCGGCCGAATCCCTAGCGCCCAGCGCACCCCACGCACCACATCTTCGCTGAGGTGCCGCAGGCTCGCGATCTGCGCGTCTGAGAAACCGTGACGCTTCGCTGTGCGCAGCAGGTCTGCGGTCAGCTCTGGCGCGGACGTGATCGAGGTCGCGATCTCCAGCAGCAGCACCAACTGATCGACAAACCACGGATCGATCTTGGTCGCCTCGTGCACTTGTTCCGGGGTAGCACCTGCGCGTAGCGCCTGCATGACCAAATTGAGCCGCCCGTCGTGAGGGCGAGCGGCCCGCTCCAGCAGATCGTCAACTGACTCGGTGATCTTGGTGTCGAACTGCAACGGCGCCTTCGGATCCTCCAGACTCCGTAGCGCTTTGCCCAATGCCTCGGTGAAGTTGCGGCCGATGGCCATCGCCTCGCCAACGCTCTTCATATGGGTGGTCAGCGTGGAATCGGCCGCAGGGAATTTCTCGAACGCGAACCGGGGGACCTTGACCACGACGTAGTCCAAGGTCGGCTCGAAGCTCGCCGGCGTCTGCTGGGTAATGTCGTTGGGGATTTCGTCGAGGGTGTAGCCGATGGCGACCTTGGCGGCGATCTTCGCGATAGGAAAACCGGTCGCCTTGGAGGCCAGTGCCGAGGAGCGCGACACCCGCGGATTCATCTCGATCACGATCATCCGGCCATTCGACGGATCGATCGCGAACTGGATGTTGCACCCACCGGTATCCACCCCGACGGCACGGATGATGCCGATGGCAACATCACGCATACGCTGAAACTCGCGGTCAGTAAGGGTCATCGCGGGAGCCACGGTGATCGAGTCGCCGGTGTGCACGCCCATCGGGTCGAGGTTCTCGATCGAGCAGACGATCACCACGTTGTCGGCCTTGTCCCGCATGACCTCGAGCTCGTACTCCTTCCAGCCCAAGATCGACTCCTCGATCAACACCTCGGTAGTCGGGCTGGCGGACAGGCCGGCGCCAGCCATCCGTCGAAGATCAGCTTCGTCATGGGCCAAGCCGGATCCGAGTCCACCCATCGTGAAGCTGGGCCGCACGACGAGCGGGTAACCAAGATCATCCGCGGCCTGCAGCACATCCTCCATCGAGTGGCAGATGCGGCTCCGCGCCACTTCCGCCGGGCCGCCCGGAATGCCCTGCAGCGCCTCAACGATTGCCTTGAACTGCTCTCGGTTCTCACCGCTCTGAATAGCCTCTATGGAGGCGCCGATAAGCTCCACGTCGTAGCGCTCCAGGGCGCCGTTCTCGTGCAGTGCGACCGCGGTGTTGAGCGCGGTCTGGCCGCCGAGCGTGGCTAGCAGCGCATCCGGCCGCTCCTTGGCGATGACCATCTCGACGAATTCAGGGGTTATCGGCTCGATGTAAGTTGCGTCGGCGAACTCGGGATCGGTCATGATCGTTGCCGGGTTGGAGTTGACCAAGATCACCCGGAAGCCCTCGTCCCGCAGCACGCGACAGGCTTGGGTGCCGGAATAGTCGAACTCGCAGGCCTGCCCGATCACGATCGGACCGGAGCCAATGACGAGAATCGACTCGATGTCTGTACGGCGTGGCACTATGACTCCCGCCCTTCGACAGACCCGCCCTGAGCTTGTCGAAGGGCAATCAAATCGGCAAATCGGTCGAAGAGATAGCTGGCGTCGTGTGGGCCAGCAGCGGCTTCCGGGTGGTATTGCACAGAGAAGGCCTTGAGTCGACCCGCCGGATCTCTGAGCTCCAGACCCTCGACCACGTTGTCGTTGAGGCAGATGTGGCTGACCTCAGCGATGCCGTACGCGGTATGGTGCCGCTCCCCCGGCGCAGCAGCCACGGCAAATCCGTGGTTATGCGCGGTCACCTCGACCTTCCGAGTGGTGAGGTCCATCACCGGCTGGTTGATGCCGCGATGTCCGTACCCCAGCTTGAAGGTGCCGAAGCCGAGCGCCCGGCCAAAGAGCTGGTTGCCGAAGCAGATGCCGAAATAGGGGATGCCAGCCGACAGAACGGACTTCAAC
>Ga0307278_10000416_pt1 | contig 21792 bp, 21 predicted proteins | sample ER_DNA_117_FD_194482 | JGI IMG/M metagenome (GOLD analysis project Ga0307278, IMG submission 194482) | Bulk soil microbial communities from the East River watershed near Crested Butte, Colorado, United States - ER_DNA_117 | ecosystem: Environmental > Terrestrial > Soil > Floodplain | place...
CGTTCGGCGAGTAGCGCGACTCTGGTAGCGAATCCGTAGGCATCCCGGAAGTCGCCGAAGGCGAACTCCCGGCTGAGGCGACTGGTTCCATCTCGCTGCCAGCCCCGATCCACCTGAGCGTCCAGCGCTCGGGCTTCGTCCTCGTCCAGGGACGGGGCGCCTTCCGGGTACTCGACGGGATGCTCCTGATGCAGCGGCCGTAGGTCGGTCATCGGTGACTCCTCAGCGATGGCGCAGTTGCTCGAACCATGATCGCGTTCAACGAAGTCGGGACAAATTCGGGGTAGGCCATCACAAGGAGACTGTCACAAGTGGCCATTGAACCCTCCCGTGAAGAAGGACACGATTCGCTGGCGAGGTCGAGATCCGGCACCGGGCCAGATGCAAGGCGCCCGACCGGCGGGATGCATCGAAGGAGGCAGGGCAAGTCGCAGGCAAGAGAGCGTATCCCCATTTGAGGGGCGGACCCGCTCAGCGGGTTCGACACCGTTTCCAAGCAGAGAGCGACTGGACGGGCGCTTCTCCTGCCTCCATCGCGGTTCGGCAGTGAAGGAACGTGGCCGTGCTGAGGTGACACACCCCTCGACCTCGCGCCGCGGCCCCACCGGTGGGCTGGTTGCTGCTCGCCCAGGCCCGCCGCAGCTGCCGAGCGCGACGGGCGGCCCAAGTAGATGGAATGTTCGGGTGCATCAGGCGCCGGTGAGGCGGTCGACGACGGACGCGAAGGCTTCCATGTCCTCGTCGGAGACGACGTAGTAAGACAGGTGGAAGCGGTCGCGCCGGGCCTGCAGGTCCTCGGACGATGTCGGCCTCCCGCCCCGCGATGCTCAGCATGCGCGTGCTCCCAGCGCCGATCAGGATGGGCGGATGGGGCCGCTGGGCGGGCATCGGGAAGCTCTGGAGCTCGGTAACCGAATAGTGATGGCCGGGAAAGGTGAGCGCGGACCCGGCGAACAGCCCTTTGAGGACCCGCACGGCCTCCTCCAGCCGGTCGACCCGGATCCCTGGTGGGTCGAACGCCATGCCGGCCCGCTCATACTCGTCGCGCGCCCAACCGGCGCCGATGCCAAGCTCGAAGCGGCCTCCCGACAGCAGGTCGAGGGTGGCTGCCTCCTTGGCCAGCAGCACCGGGTGCCGGTAGTCGTTGTCGAGGACCAAGGTGCCGACCCGCAGCGTCCGGGTCGCGGCCGCGGCCGCCATCAGGGCCACCATTGGAGCCAGCTGGTCGCCGAACGGCGCGGCCACGAAGTGGTCGCGGAGCAAGAGGGTGTCGTAGCCAAGCTCCTCGGCTCGACGGGCCGTGGCCACCAGCTCGGGACCAGAGCGGATCCCTTCGCCGACCACCCCGAACCGAAACGTCCGCTTCCTGTCGTCCACCTTGGCTCCCCTCATCCTCCGCCCGTGCCCGGCTGGGCCGGGCCCGATGCCCCGGTCGCAGCTACAACACCCATTCCGCCAGGCCGGTTGCGGAGCTCAGCTCGCTCATTCGTTTGGGAAGTGGTCTGTGGAGTTAGGTGTCTGGCGGGCTGACAGGGACGTTTCGTCGTTCGCCAGTCCGGGAGCCCGTGGCCGCTATCGTCCTGTTCCCGGCGTTGTGGTTGCGCTCACCTGGCCAACGAGGTGGACCGTCAGCGGGCCTTGGCCGCTCTGGGCGAAGCGGAGCAGTCGGCAGTCCGAAGCGGCCAGGGGTAGCGGCGGGCAGGGAACCCGGTGCTCTGGGGGACATTGGCCTGGGTGGTGCTGGCGGCCACTGGTTGCAGAAGCTGCCAGCAGCCGAACTCAACGACGGTGCAGAGCCGTCCTGGGCGGTAGCACCGCTGGCGACGCCATCCTGGAGGCCTCGGCTGCGTCGTAGACTGCGCCGCGGCAGCCGCCAAGCCAGCAGCAGGGAGGGTTGCATTGACCGAAGCCTCGTCCGCGCAGATCCCAGTCACAGCCAACTTCATCAACCCCGAAGCCATACACCGTCCAACCGGCTACACCCATGTCGTGGAGGTGACGGCGGGTCGGCCGGTCTATATCGCCGGACAGGTCGCCCTCGACCGTTCGGGTGCGATCGTGGGGCCAGGCGACATCCGTACCCAGGCCACGCAGGTGTTCGACAACCTCCAAGCCGGCCTCCAGGCCGTCGGGGCCGGCTTCGAGCAGGTGGTCAAGCTCACCTATTACCTGGTGGACGTCACCCAGCTCCCGGTCGTTCGCGAGGTCCGCGACCGGTACATCGACACCCAGCAGCCACCGGCCAGCACCGCCGTCGAGGTCCGGCGGCTGGTCCGCGACGACCTGCTCATCGAGGTCGAGGCGGTCGCCGTGATCGCATCCTTCCAGCCCATGACTGGAACAGCGTAGAGGTCACTGGCATGGCCAGCGGGCAAGAACCCATCCGCATCGGGATGAAGCATCCCTTCGCCGTCCCGCCCGAGCGTCGCGACCCGGCCCGCCGGTTGCGCGGTCGACTGGTGGCACCGGTGACCGTCTGGACCGCTGGGCGCCCACCGGGCGGGGCTGGCCTGACGGTCTCCTCGGTCCTGGTCGCCGAGGGTGAGCCGGCACGCCTGCTCGGGCTGATCGACCCGACCTCCGCCTTCTGGCAGGCCATGCAGGAGACCGGCGCATTCGTCGTCCACGTCCTCGCTGTGGATGACCAGGCCCTGGCCGAGCGGTTCAGCGAGATCCGCCCCCCGATCCGGAGGCCGTTCGATGGGCTCAAGGTGGCCGAGTCGCCGTGGGGCCCGGTACTCGGGGGGAGCCGCCCGCGAGCGTCCTGCCGCCTGGCCGGATCGGCGCCGGTTGGCTACGCCGAACTGGTCGAGGGCGTGATCGAGCAGCTGGAGTTGCCTGGCTTCAAGGACCCGCTGGCCCACCTGCATGGCAGCTACCGGTCGGTTGGTGATCTCCCCGATCAGCTGTGAGGGCAATGGCCCGTTCCTCCGCCCGCGACCTTGTGACCTGCGTGGTGGCACGCGCTGGCCACACCCCGCTATCGTGGCCCGGCACAGGTTCATGTTTTGCTCCGCAACCCGCAGTCGAGCTTGTCCCTTGCCGCCGGCGCCACCACGGTGCCGACGTGGTCGATACCTCCGAGATGATGGAGGGAGGGACAAGTACATGACTGTTGGAACCGTGAAATGGTTCAACGCCGACAAGGGCTTTGGCTTCATCGCCCCCGAGTCCGGCGAAGACGTCTTCGTGCATTTCAGCGCGATCCAGTCGGCCGGCTACCGCTCACTTGACGAGGGGCAAACCGTCGAGTTCGACGTCACGCAAGGCCCGAAGGGCGCCCAGGCCGCCAACGTGCGGCCGCTGGAGCGCCAGTAGCGAGCTCCAGGAGCCTGCCCGACCGTCCGGCGGGCAGGCTCCTGGGCGTCTGGACCTGGACCGGTGATCCGCAGTCATGACCAAGGACATCCTTGTTGCGGACGGCCTGAGCGAGTCCATCGAGCCGCTGTCGACAACCCATCGGCGCCAGGTTGAGGGTGGCCGGCCTGGCGTGCCCGACCGGGTTGCGCTGGCCGGCGTCCTCGCGTGGGGGGCCGCAGAGGCCTTGTGGTGGCCGCTCATGCCCGACCTCGGGGTCGCGCTGCTGACCCTGGACGCCCCGCGGCGGTGGTGGCGGCTCGCCGCCGCCGCGACCGCCGGGTCGGTGGCCGGCGGGGCGGTCGCCTACCGGCTGGGGGCGGGCGGGCGTATGCCGCCGCTGCCGCTGGTCACCCCGCGGATGGTCGACGCCACCCGCCGCTGGCTCGCCGAGGAGGACGCCGCCGGGGTCCGACGCCAGCCGGCCTCTGGCGTGCCGTTCAAGGTCTTCGCCTACCAGGCCGCCGCGGCCGGGGTCGACCCGCTGCCGTTCCTGGGTGTGGCCGGCCTGGTCCGGGGCGCGCGCATGCTGGCTGTCGCCGGCGCGTTCGCCGGCTGCGGCCTGCTCATCCGGCGGCGTTGCCCCGAGCGGCTGCAGCCAGCCGCCATGGGCGGGGCGGCGCTGCTCACCGTCGTAGGCTTCGGCGTCGGGCTGTCCCGCGTGGTGGCCGCCTGGTCGGAGGGCGGCGGCGTCCAGGAGGGGGATTGAATGGGGATCTATGCGGTCAAGCCGCGCTTTCGCCGGCTATTGCGTGGCACGGCCAGGTCGCTCGCCGCCCGCGGGGTCACGCCCGACCAGGTGACCACCGCCGGGATCGTGGCGAGCGGGCTCGGCGTGCTGGCGTTCCGCCTGGGTGGCCGCTGGCGCGGCGCCTTCGTCGCGGTACCCGTGCTGGCGCTGGCGCGCACGGCCGCCAACGCCCTGGACGGGCTCGTCGCCGAGGAATCCGGCCTCGGCCGGCCAGCGGGTGAGCTGTACAACGAGACCGCCGACCGGCTCGGCGACATCGCCTTCCTGGCCGGGACCACGGCGGTGCGCGGGGTGCGGCCGGCGCTGGCGTTCGGGGCGCTGGCCGCGGCCGAGCTGTCGTCGTTCGTGGGCGTCAGCGCCAAGGCCGCCGGCGGTCGGCGCCGCTACGAGGGCCCGATGGGCAAGCCCGACCGGATGCTGGTGGTCGGGGTCGCCGGGCTGGCCGCGGCCGGGACCCGCCAGCCGGCCAGGGTGCTCAACGCCAGCCTTGCCGTGATCGGCGTCGGCGCGATGGCTACGGCCGCCAATCGCTACCGGCGCGCGCACGCCGAGCTGGACGCTTCCGGAGGCTGAGCGGTGCCGCGCAACCCGCTGGCCCATCCGCTGTTCTGGCCGGTCGCCTGGCGGGTGGCGCTGGCGCTGCTCGTCGGGCTCGGCGGGGTGGTGCTGGCCGAGCGCAAGCGGCTCGGGCAGCTCGGCAGCTCGACGCTGTTCCTGCGGGTCCGAACCTGGGCGTGGATCGCGCCGGTGTTCGTGCTGGCGGTCTTCACCGGCGGCGTGGTGGTGTTCCTGCTCGCCGCCCTGATCGCGCTGCAGGGCGTCGCCGAGTACGCGCGCCTTGTCGAGCTGGAGCGGCGTTACCTCGCGGTGCTGGGGGCCTGGTCGATCGTGGGTCTGCTGGTGGCGGCGCTCGCCCGCCGCTACTTCCTGTTCCTGCCGCTCGGCTTCTTCCTCCTGGTCTGCCTGGTCCCGATCGTGAGCGGCCAGACCAAGGGCGCCCACCGCCAGGTCAGCGGCGCGATCTTCGGCTACCTCTACATCGGGCTGCCCATGGCCTACCTGGTCTTCATCAAAGCGGCCGAGCGGTGGGGGCTGCAGTTCCTCTTGGTCGTCGGCCTGGCGGTGGCGCTCTCGGACGTGGGCGCCTTCGCGGTCGGCTCCCTCCTCAAGGGCCCGAAGCTGGCGCCGGCGGTCAGCCCGGGGAAGACCTGGAGCGGCGCGGCCGGCAACCTCCTCGGCGCCGCCCTGGGGGTGGCCATCCTGCGGGTGGTGGTTCCCGACCAGTGGACCGCCGCCGGCATCGCCGCCCTGATCGTGACGGTCGCTATCGGCGCGGTCCTCGGCGACCTGATCGAGAGCTTCGTCAAGCGCGACTTCGCGGTCAAGGACGCGGGCACCGCCCTCGCCGGCTTCGGCGGCGTCCTCGACCGCGTGGACTCCTTGCTGGTCGCCCTGCCGCTGGGCTACTACGCCCTGATCGTTGCCAACAACCTGGCCGGCCGTTGAGCGTGACCGCTGGCGCTCGGCGTCGCCACCGCACCGTGCCGCACAACCTCCTTCGACACCGGCATGCCGATCGCCTACGCCCTGGCCGCGGACCACCCGGACCGGGTGGGGCGCCTGGTCGTCGGCGAGGCCTTCCTGCCGGGGCTGTCTCCCACACCGCCGCTGGTCCTGCCCCCGCAGCTCAACGACCCACTCTGGCACATCGCGTTCAACCAGCTCGAGACGGTGAACGGGCAGCTCATCACGGGATGGGAGATCTCTTTCTTCGGCGCCGAGTACGCCGCCTCGGGCGGGACCAACAAGCTGCCCGACGACACCATCAGCTACCAGGTTGGAGTTCTCTCATGAGCGACGCCCAGTCCGGCCAGCCAAGCGAGTGGGCCAGTTCCTCACAAGAGCCAACCGGCTCGTCCGCCTGTGGGCGCACCAGGCCGATGGCCGAGGCCCGGGTGTTCGACCACGCCCTCGGGGTTGTCGCCCGCTGCCCGGCCTGCAGCCACGTCCTCCTGCGGCTCGTACGTGGCCCTGGTCGCGCCTGGCTGGACCTGCGCGGCCTGGCCTACCTGCAAGTTCCCCTACCGGAGCAGACCCGAGCCGCCCGACCGGAGCAGCCGAGATGGGCCAGGCCCGGGCACGAGATCGCCAGCGCCGGGGCCGACACGCGCGTGCTCTGGGGTTGCTTCCTCGACCTGGTCAACGCGATGGCCTGCATCGGGACCGCGGTGGCGCTGTTCCCTGTGGTCAAGCGGCAGAACGAAGCCGCCGCCCTCGGCTTTGTCACCTCCCGGATGCTGGAGGCCGCCATCATCCTCATCGGCGTGGTCAGCCTCCTGGCGGTCGTGACCCTGCGCCGGGACCCGGCCGGCGCACCCGGAACCGATCTGGCCTCGCTGATCGCCACGGGCCAGGCCCTGGTCGCGGTCCGCGACTGGACCTTCCTGCTCGGACCCTCGCTCATGCCCGGCATCAACGCCCTGCTGCTGGGCTGGCTGCTGTACCGGTCCGGGCTGGTGCCACGGCTCATTCCCGCGCTCGGCCTCATCGGCGCTCCGCTGCTCATCGCCTCGGCAACCGCGGCGCTGTTCCGCGGCAACCACCCGATCACGGCACTGGCGGCGATCGCGTCCGTCCCGATCTTCCTGTGGGAGCTGTCGCTCGGCCTCTGGCTGGTCGTCAAGGGCTTCAAGCCCTCCCCCATCACCACCGGCATGGCCGAGCCAAACATTGCGCCGTAGAGGCGCTGGGCCGCCGCGCCGGCGGCCTCGCTTACGTGACCGGGAACGGCGGCTGCCACCACCACGGGGTCGACCGCAGCTCGATGCGGTCGACCCACTTGACCCACCAGAAGCCGCGGCGGCCGGGAGCGACCAGGCGGGCCGGGAAGCCGTGCCCGACCGAGAGCGGGGCGCCGCCGGCGCGGATGGCGAGCAGCAGCCGCTCCAGGTCGCCGACCGGGAACTGGATCCGGTAGCCGGTGCTCGAGTGGACGTGCACGCTCCGGGCGGCGCCGATGTTGCGAACCAGCGCCGCGACCGGCACGCCCTCCCAGTCCTGGTGGGCGTACCAGCCGCTGGTGCAGTCCAGGGTCGCCCGCAGGCGCGCGTCGTGGCCGGAGAGCTCCTCGAGCGAGAGCTCGCGCTCGCCGTCGGCGTCGGCGACGACCAGCCGCCAGGTGGCCGGGTCGACCTCGGGCGCCACGTCGTCGATCCAGCTCGTGGTCGGCATGGCGGCCGGGTCGAACGAGCCGACATCGTAGGAGCCGGTGAAGCGCCGGCTCGCGCCCGGCAGCCCGGCGGCGCGGACCACTGCGGTGGTGGCAAGGTAGACGCCGGCCGCGGCCACCCCGAGCGTGCCCGCCCGCAGCAGGGTGCGCCTGGACAGGTCGGTCCTGTGGGGGCGAGCCGGACGCGCGAGCACGTGCCAGACCACCAGCGGCACCAGCACCAGGGCGGCCGCGACGTGGAGCCAGATGCCGTGGAAGCCGCCCACCGACCACAGCAGGCCGCTGGCCGAGCCGAGACCGGTGACCAGCGCGGTGACCGCGAGCGCGGCCAGCAGCAGCGACGCCCAGCGGCTGCGGCGAGCGCGGCGCAGGCCACGACGGACGATCATCGACTTCCACGGGACCAGCAGCACCACCGCCACGCCGACGATCCCGTGGGCGACCGCCACCCAGCGCCCCGACGTCGTCCCGGCGGCGACCGCCCCGACACCGCTGGCGAAGGCGACCAGCAGCACCGCCAGCAGGGCGAGGTTGGTGATCCGGGGCGGCGGGGCGCGCATGACCGGCCTGGCTCCAGTGCGAGGCATCCAACCGTAGCCTACCTGCCATGTCACGTCCTGGCGGTGATCACCCGCCCGTGCTCGGCGCTCACCGCGCGGCCCCCGCGGCCGTGGGCCCCGCGGCGGTGGGCACCCGCTCCCCACTCCGCCGTAATGGTTGGCGATGGCCAGGATGACCGTCACGAGCTCCCTCCCCAAGGGCAGCGTCGCCCCAGGCGTCGGCGCGCAGGGAGCGGCTGACGGCGAAGAACCAGACCGCCGAGAGGATCGCCACCAGCAGCAACGCCAGCAGCCACGGCGCCGGTCGCAGCCAGCCGACGATCAGGGCCGTCGCCGCCCCCCCGGACAGCGCCAGGCGAAGGGGGTGGAACACCACGGACAGCCGCTCGGCGTCGTCCAGCGCCTGTTCGGTGAGGACCAGGGCGAGCAGGCCCGTGGCCACGGCACCGGCCAGCAGCCAGCTCGTGCCCGCCGGCGTGTTCGCATCATGGGCGTGGCTGATGAGGCTGACCATCCCAGCGCCGGCCGCCGTGATCGCCAGCGCGATCGGGAGGTGGCTCATCACCCAGTTCGCCAGCGCGACACGGTTGGCTCTGGGCAGCCGACTTCCCACCAGATCGAAGTAGATCCACCAGAAGCCGAAGCCCATCGACAGCGCCAGCATCCCGGTGATGATTGTCTTGGCGTCACGCTCGGCCGCGGACAGGCCGTCCACGACCCCGAGCACGACCTCGCCGAGGACGATGATGATGAACAGACCGAAGCGCTCGACCAGCGAGTCGGTGGGGGTCAGGCCCAGGCCGGCGCGGGACCTCCGGGCGGCCAGCGCGATGCCGACGACCCAGGCGACGGCAAGGCCGGCCCACACCAGAAGTCTTGGGGTGGCCGGGAGGAGGGCGCTGGCCAGAATGACCGTCGCCGACACGCCCATGCTGACCACATAGCCCGCCGTGGTCGCCAGGAACTCCGCGTGGTCCCGACGGTCCTGCCGCCAGACGCTGTACCAGAGCCCTGTCTGGAAGACCTGGTAGATCGCGTACACGACGGCGAAGCCCCGACCGCCGCCCACGGCATCGGCGGTGAACACCGCCAGCAGAACGAGGATGCCCATCTGGACGAAGACGATGCTGCGGGTTCGTCCGTCCTCGCGGCCGTGGAGCTCCAGGTACAGGGAGCCGTTGATCCAGGCGAACCAGATCAGGGCGAAGACGACGGCGAACTCGGCCACTCCGCGGACCGAGACATGCTCGGCCAGGTGGTGGGCCGCCTGGCCGAGCACGGCCACATAGACCAGGTCGTAGAACAGCTCCAGGACACTGACCTGCCGGTCGGCGATGATCTCGGCCGTGGGGTCGCGGCGGCCGCCAGAACCACCGCTTGAAGCGGCCGTGGGTCTCGCTCGTCATGGCATCAGTAGACCACTCGCCTTGCGGGGATCTGCCCCAGGCACGTGGGCGCGGGCTGTCGGTGGCAGATGCTGTACTACCGCCGCAACGACGACCAGGAGCGCTGCCATGCCGATCACCGAGAAACTGGTGCTGCCTCAGGGATACGGCCAGACAACCAAGACCCTGGCCTGGGAGCAGGTTCGTGCCCAGCTTGAACAGGCCAAGCAGTACTGGCTGGCCACCAACCGCAGGGACGGGAGCCCGCACCTGGTGCCGGTCGACGGCCTATGGGTCGACGACCTCTGGTACTACGGAGGCAGCCCCGAAACCGTCCACGTGCAGCTGGTCCGGGCGAACCCGCAGGTGACCATGCACCTGCCGGACCCCTGGAAGGTCGTGGTGGTGCAGGGAGCGGTTCGGGTGTCGAAGCCTTCGCCGGAACTGGCCCAGCGGCTGGCCGATCTTGCCAACAGCAAGTACGCCGACTACGGCATCACCTTCGAGGCAAGCTCCTACTCCGAGCCAGGGGTGCTGCATCCGCGGCGGGTGATCGCGTGGTCGTCGTTCCCCAAGGATGCGACCAGATTCACCTTCGCCGAATGAGATGGCCGTCGCAGTCACCCTAACCTGCTGGACCGGAAGTCCGGCTGGCGGCTGGGGTCATCAGCAGCACGACGACCCCGACGCTCACGGCCAGGAACAGCACCGCCGTGACCAGGTCGATCGGCGCCGGCCCCCACCCCCACCCGTCCGCCCGCGAGCGCTCCAGCCGATCGGGCGGGTCAGTCGCATCGGGAAGGAAGGTTGCTGCAGCGTCACTGGCTGCCTGCTGCGGTGGAGGTGTCAAGGTTGGCGCGCCCGTGGGTGGTCTCCCGGACAAGGCTGCGCATCTCGTCTCGGCTGACGAAGCTGAGCGACAGGGTGACCTCGCCGATCGGCCTGGCCCGTTCCTCACCGTGGAACCGGAACTGGTAGCTGACACAGCCACCCGGGAACAGGTAGAAGCGGGTGCCGGTGAAGCCGACTCCGGGCCGCACCTCGCCGATCCGCTCGTAGCGCCGCGTCCCGGACTCATCAGAGGGCACCCTGGTGACCTTGCCCCCGAGCTGGCAGGTGCGTTCCAGCACGACCTCGACGGCGTGCATGCCGACCCGGTCGGAGTTGAGCGCGAACCGCACCCGGCCGTTGCGGACGAACACGTCGCTGACGGTCCAGCCGGCTGGCAGCAGCTCGATACAGGGCAGCTGGCTCGCCGACGGCACGGCTTGGGCCATCAGGACCACGAACTGGGTGCCCGGCTCGCCGCGGTATTCGCAGTAGGGCTGGCGGGACCGGGCCAACTCGTTCGAGACCGGCTGGGCGCAGCCGGCCAGCAGCAGACAGGCAAGGGCCAGCAGCGGAAGGCGCTTCACAGCAGCCCAGCCGAGCTGAGGTTCGAGTAGACGGTCAGCAGCGCGATCAGGCCACCCAGCAGGACCCCGAGCAGCAGGCCGACCCGGCGGATGCTCCAGCGCTGGGTCGAGATCGGGTGGGGCCGTTCGGGGAGCAGCTTGAGGAACTCCTTGTGCAGGTCGCGGCCCTGCTCGCGCATCCACTGTCGCAGCTGGGACGGCATGGTGATGCCGTGGGTGGCGGCGAACGCCTCGGCGATCTCGTCGTCGTTGAACTGCAGCCTCGCCCGCTGATACACCTGCTGCGGACTGGAGCGGGTGGCCAGGACCAGCATCATGTTGGCCAGGTCGACCGCCTGCCGCCAGGGGCTGGGGCGGACCTCGGCGAAGAACACGTCGATCAGGTGCACCCGGCCGTCGCGGACCAGCAGGTTGGCCGGCTTGATGTCGCGGTGGGCCAGGCCGGCGTCCCACAGGCGGCGGATGATGCGCAGGCCGTCGTCGATGATCGCCTCGTCGACCTCGACCTCGGCCTCGCCGAGCTCTTTGGCGTTGTCGAAGAACTCGAAGGTGATCAGGTACTCGCGTTCGGGGGTGATCTCGACGATCCCGAACGGCTCGGGGCTGCGCACCCCGGCCCCGTAGAGCAGCCGCAGGGCGTAGTCCTCCTGCTGCACCAGCCGCCGGACGGTGTTGAACGGCTTCTCGTCCTCCAGGCGGCCGTACAGCAGGGTCCGGCCCAGCTTGTACCAGCGGTCCGAGCGCAGGTGGCTGCGGGCGTACAGCTTGGCGAACAGGTAGGTGTTGGGGTCACCCTTGGCGCAGACCCGCAGCGGCGTCGAGCCGGCCGACCCGGACAGGCCGAACGGCTTGACCTCCAGCACCTCCACCCCCAGCTGGTCCTCCAGCGCCCGGTGGATGGCCTGGCCGCGGCGGCCGCCGACGTCCAGGTGGGCGGAGCTGCCGCGGTGGTAGGTGACCGGGAACACCTCGTTGGGGGCGAGCAGTCGGAACGCCACCAGCGGGATGGTGACCCCGATGACGGCGGCGATGACCACGTCGCTGGGCGAGTTGACGGCCAGGTAGATGAGCGCCACCGACAGGGCGGTGACCAGCGCGGCGATGACCAGCTTGCCGAGCTGGCGCAGTCGGCCCTGGGGCACCAGGCTGTAGAGCATGCCAACCAGGGTGGCGGTGAACACCGCGACCGGGCGGGACGGATGTGCGGCGCCGGTCCAGTCGCCGAGGATCTCCACACCGAGCGGGCGGGGCCGCATGAACAGGTAGGCGAGCAGCGAGCTGAGTGCGATCACCCCGACGACCGCGCCGAGGAACACGAACAGGTGCCGGAAACGGCGGGTGAGCAGCAGCCCGACCATCGTCGACCAGAACAGGACCCGGATCATCCACAGCGAGCCGAGTGCGTGGACCCCGCGCATGACATCGGTCAAGACCAGGGTCCGCAGCTGCGAGACCCAGTCCAGCAGCGCCAGGTCGAACGTGAGGATGTAATTGTTGGTGCTGCTGTTGGCCAGCGCAGCCAGCCACAACAGCAGGACCACGCCGGTGGCGACCAGCCAGTAGGTGCCGGTGGTCAACGGCCGCGGCAGCGGTGGCGCCTCACCTGAGGGTCGCCGATGCCGACCCGACCGCGAGATCCGCGTCCGAACCGGCTTATCCTCGGGGAGGGGCGGGCGCCGCAGCGTGGGTTCCACCAACAGGGCTCCTGGGGGTCCAAAGGCGGGCGATCGCCACCCGACGCGGCTCGGCGGTCAGTGTAACCTGTGCAAACGGGCTGGGACAGGAGGATGCGCATGCGTCGAGCCGGGCCAGCGGCCGCGCTTCTCCTGGTGGCGACCATCGTGGTGGCGGGCGGGTGCACCCCGACGGCAAAACGCCCACCGCTCGAGGACCCGCGGCGGCCCACCATCACCGTCACCTCCTTCGACTTTCCCGAGAGCGGGACCCTGGCCGAGCTGTACGGCCAGGCCCTGCGCCAGCAGGGCTACCCGGTTGAGGTCGTGGCGCGGCTCGGCCCCCGCGAGATCGTCCAGCCGGCCCTGGAGCAGGGCAGGGTCGACCTTGTCCCCGGATACCTGGGAAGCGCGCTGAACTTCCTGTACGAGCAGCGGATCGCCACCGCCGACCCCCGGGCGACCTACGCCCGGCTCACCCAAGCGCTCACCTCCCGGGGCATCAGCGTGCTTGCCTATGCCGAGGCTGAGGACCGCAACGGCTTTGTCGTCACCGGCGACCTGGCCCGACGGCACCAGCTCGAGCGGATCAGCGACCTCGCCCCGATCGCCCGCCGACTCACCTTCGGCGGGCCACCCGAATGTCCCGACCGGCCGCTCTGCCTCAAGGGGCTCGAGGACGTCTATGGCCTCCACTTCGCTCGGTTCGAGGCGATGCCGTCCCGCGCGACCACCGCCGATGCCCTGGAGACAGGAGAGATCGACCTCGGCATGCTCGAGACCACCGACGGCAACCTGGCCGACCGTGACCTGGTCCAACTCGACGACGATCGCCGGCTGCAACCAGCTGAGAACATCGCCCCGATGATGCGGACCGAGACCGTCGCCGCCTACGGGCCCACACTGGTCCGCGCGATCAACGACCTCACCGCTCAGCTCCACACCCGGGATCTCATCCAGATGAACCAACGGGTCGAACTGGAAGGGGCCAAGCCCGCGGCAGTGGCCGCCGACTGGCTACGCGACCACCCGGTAAACCGCTGAGCCCAGTGTTCCTCACGTGAACGAATCAGTAGCCGAGAGCCTTGCAGGCCGCGGTCAGCTTCGGCCCGATGGGTGATCCCGCGCAGTCGATGCCGGTGCCGAGATCGATAGCTTCCCAGGCCCCCGCGGCGGGTCGCCAGATCAAGAAGACATTGGGGGACTCGGCACCCCCTGCCGGGTGCGCGCTGAGCAGGGCGTACCCATTGCGACAGCGCGTCAGGGTGATGCTGGTCACGGTCACGGTGCTGCCCGACTCCCTGAGGGCCTGCTGAGCCGCCTGGAGGAGCACGGCATTGCTGCAGTCAGCGGCAGTCCCAGACGCTGTGGTGCTCGTGGAGGCCGCGGACGCCGTGGTGGTGGTCACGGGTGCGGCCGTGGAGGATGGGGCGGCGGTGTTGTTCGGATCGGAGGAATTGCACCCTGCTGCGATCAGCGCCACCAGCACAGCCAGGACCAGCAGGCCCACGGTGGTGCGCCCCATTGCCTCACGCCTCCTTTGTCCCGGTGAGCAAGCATATCTGGGTGGGCTCGAGCCCTGGAAATCGCGAGCACAGCGTAGGGCGGCCAAGTCTCAGCTGCGGAGCAGGGTAAGCACGGCGAGGACGCGGCGGGTTCACGTCTGGGGACGGCTCCAGGCCGAGGTGGTCCTGTGACCCAGCGCAGACATGGAGTGACCACGACCGCCCAATCACTGTGGGGCGAGTTCGCCGAAGAAGTAGGAGGCGGTGACGCCACCGTCCATGAGAACGTCGCTGCCGGTGATGAACGCGCCGTCGGGGCCCATGAGGAGCGCGCCGACGGTCGCGACCCCGTCCGGGGTGCCGCCGCGCCTCCACCGGGCACAACTCGATCATGCGCCGGTATCCCGCACCGCGAGGGCCGGCCAGCTCGTCCTTGGCGAGCGGGGTGAAGATGATGCCGGGGCTGATCGTGTTGACCCGCGTGGAGGCCGTCGCTCACCTGGTCGGGCTGCAGCATGGGGAGCGTCAGCAACTCGTCGGCTGGCGCCGCCGCGCGCGATGACGTTCCCGAACTCCTCGAGCAGCACCGCGGTTCCGTACAGGTCCACGGCCAGGATCACCCCCGGCGGCGCCTGGCTGGGTGAGACCCCCGCGGCGTGGATGACACCGGTGACGTCGCCGAACGCCGTGGCCGTCTCGACGAGCGCGTGCACCGACTCGCGCGAGGACACGTCGACGATCGCGGTGCTCACGTCGACGCGTCCGGTTCAACTTGTGACAGTTGGGGACGTTCCCTTGGATGGCTGCAAAACTGGTGGCAAAGCATCCGAGCGAGGTGGAGCCGTGGCAGTGGGGCTGACGAACTGGTCGGGCAATCTCGCCTACCGGGCCGATTCGCTCCACTACCCCACCTCGGTGGTTGAGGTGCAGGAACTGGTCGCCCGACTGCCTCGGGTCAAAGCCCTCGGTACCCGCCACTCGTTCAACACCATTGCCGATTCCCCGGGCGGTGCGCTCATCTCGTTGTCGGAGTTGGCGCCGGAGGTCACCATCGATGCCGAGGCGATGACGGTGTCGGTGACCGGTGGAACTCGTTATGGGGTCCTGGCTGCCGAGCTGCAGTCGCGGGGCTACGCGCTGCACAACACGGGCTCCTTGCCGCACATCTCGGTGGCCGGCGCGACCGCGACCGGGACCCATGGCTCCGGGGACCGCAACGGCATCCTGTCGACGGCCGTGTCGGCCGTCGAGCTGGTGAAGGCCGACGGCTCGTTGGTGTCGGTGGACCGCTCGAACCCCGATCTGAAGGCGCTCGCGGTCGGACTCGGAGCCTTCGGCGTGATCACCCGGTTGGTGCTCGACATTCAGCCCACCTATCTGGTTCGCCAGGACGTGTACCGCAATGCGCCGTGGGACACCGTGCTGGAGGCGTTCGATGCGGTGATGGCCAGCGCCTACAGCGTGAGCCTCATCGGAGACTTCGGCAGCCCGGAGATCCACGAGCTCTGGCAGAAAGCCCGGGTCGAGTCGGTCCGAGACGCCGACGAGCAGCCGGAGCCCGTGCCGGAGTCGCTGTACGGCGGCACCTGGTACGACGACGCCGAAGCGCCGCCCGACCATACCCTCAACGTGCGGGCAGGCATTGCCGGCCCATGGTCTGAACGGTTGCCGCACTTCCGTCTCGATGCTCCGCCGTCGGCCGGCGGTGACGAGCTCCAGACCGAATACTTCGTCGAGCGGCGGCATGCCGTCAACGCCTTGGGGACGCTTCGCTCCCTGGGTGACCGCATCTCCCCACATCTCCATGCAACCGAGATCCGCACCGCCGCCGCCGACGACCTGTGGCTCAGCCCGGCCTACGAACGCGACAGCCTGTGCATTGGCTTCACCTGGCGCAAACACCCAACCGAGGTCATGGCCCTGCTGCCCGACATCGAGGCCGCGCTCGCGGCCTACGACCCACGACCACACTGGGGAAAGCTGTTCACCATCGGTGATGAAGACCTGGGGCGGCGCTTCCCCCGCCTGCCGGAATTCCTCGAGCTGACAACGACCTACGACCCAACCGGCAAGTTCTCGAAGGCCGGCGACCCACCGACGGCCGGCTGACCAGCAGCAGAAAGGACGCGAGGGCCATGGGGCTGGCCATCGGGGTGGACATCGGCGGGACCAAGGTAGCCGCCGGGGTGGTCGACGCCGACGGCCGCATCCTCGCGCGGGTGCGCCGCGACACCCCGGCCCACGACCCCGAAGGGGTCGAGGACGTCATCGCGGAGTGTATCGGCGAGCTGACCACCGACCACGAGGTCGAGGCGGCCGGCCTGGGGGCGGCCGGATTCGTGGATGCCGCCCGCTCCACCGTGCTCTTCGCCCCCAACCTGGCCTGGCGCAACGAGCCGCTGCGGGCCGCGGTCGAGCAACGCACCGGCCTGCCGGTAGTGGTCGAGAACGACGCCAACGCCGCCGCCTGGGGCGAGACCCGCTTCGGGGCTGGCCACGGCCAGCCCAACACCGTCACCGTCACCGTCGGCACCGGCCTGGGCGGCGGCCTGGTCCTTGGCGGCCAGCTCATCCGGGGCGCCTTTGGGGCGGCGGCCGAGGTCGGCCACATGAACCTCGTGCCCGAGGGGCGGCCGTGCGGGTGCGGCAACCTTGGCTGCTGGGAGCAGTACGCCAGCGGCCGGGCCCTGGTCACCGAGGCCCGCCAGCGGGCCACGGCGTCCCCAAAGGAGGCCCGGCTGCTGCTGGAGCTGGCCGAGGGCCAAGCGGGGTCGATCACCGGGCCGATGGTGACCATGGGCGCGGTCGCTGGCGACCCCGTGGCCCTCCAGTCCTTTGCGGCCGTGGGGGCCTGGCTGGGCCGTGGCCTGGCCGATCTGGCCGCGATCCTGGACCCGCGGACCCTCATCATCGGCGGCGGGGTGTCCGAGGCCGGCGAGCTGCTGGTCGGCCCGGCCCGGGAGACGTTCGAAGCGCAACTGACGGCCCGCGGCCACCGCCCCACCGCCACCGTCAGGGTGGCACAGCTGGGCCAGGACGCCGGCCTGATCGGCGCCGCCGACCTGGCCCGGACATGATCGCCGTCAACGTGGGATTGACCGGACAGGTCCTGGCCCCTTCACTTGCTTCATGACCGAGACGGCGACTGCGCCCTCCGCGACAGGGCTCTCCAGCATTGCGGTGCTCACCAGCGGCGGCGACGCCGGGGGCATGAACCCAGCCGTCCGCGCGGTGGTGCGGACAGCGGTGCATCACGGCGTCGACGTCTATGCGGTGGCCGAGGGCTACCTGGGGCTGATCCAGGGCGGGGATGCCATCCGCCGGGTGGAGTCGGCGGATGTGGGCGGGATCCTGCAACGCGGCGGCACGATCCTCGGGACGGCACGGTCGATGGAGTTCCGGGAGCGGGACGGTCGCCGGCGGGCAGCGCGCAACCTGCTGGAGCTCGGCATCGACGCCTTGGTCGTGATCGGCGGTGACGGCAGCCTGACCGGCGCGAACCTGCTCCGCGAGGAGTGGCCGGAGTTGCTGGCGGAGCTGGTGGACAGCGGCGAGGTGCCTTCCAAGGTGGCCGCCGCCCACCCGTTCCTCCGGCTCGTGGGACTGGTCGGCTCGATCGACAACGACATGTTCGGTACGGACATGACGATCGGCGCCGACACGGCGCTGCACCGGATCACCGAAGCGCTGGATGCCATCCACAGCACCGCGTCCAGTCATCAGCGGACCTTCGTAGTCGAGGTCATGGGCCGACACTGCGGCTATCTCGCGTTGATGGGGTCGCTGGCCACCGGCGCGAACTGGGTCCTCATCCCGGAGCGTCCGCCGGAGCGGGACGACTGGGCCACCCTCATGTGCTCTGTCCTGCAGGCGGGACGCGACCAGGGCCGCCGGCAGAACGTGGTGCTGGTCGCCGAAGGGGCACAGGACCGCGACGGCAAGCCGATCACGGTCGACGACGTCAAGCGGTTGCTCGAGAAGGGGCTCGGCGAGGACGCCCGGGTCACAATCCTGGGCCACGTCCAGCGCGGAGGTGCTCCCAGCGCCTTCGACCGGTATCTGGGGACGCTGCTCGGACACGCGGCGGTCGAGCAGCTGCTCACCGATGCTCCCGGCACGCCCGCGCAGCTTGTCGGCATCCGCGGGCACCAGGTGGTCAGCTCGCCACTGATGGACTGCATCGGGCAGACCCGCGCCGTCGGGGAACGGATCAAGGCGCAAGACCTCGACGGGGCGATGCGGCTGCGCGGCGGCAGCTTCCGCGACTCGTTCGGCATCGTGGTGACCATGCAGCAGGCCGCCCCGCGACCCACGGCCGCCGGGCGTCGGCGGTTCCGGCTGGCGGTGGTGCACGGCGGCGGCCCCGCGCCGGGCATGAACACCGCGGTGCGGGCGGCGGTGCGGCTCGGCCTGGATCGGGGCTACACGGTGCTGGCGGTCAAGAACGGCTTCCGCGGGCTGCGCGACGGCGACATCGAAGAGATGCAGTGGATGAGCGTCAGCGGCTGGGTGTCATCCGGCGGCGCCGAAATCGGCACCAACCGGTACGTGCCGGACGGGGACGCGATCGCGCAGACCGCCAAGCAGGTCGGCGCGCATCGGATCGACGGCCTGCTGATGATCGGTGGTTGGGCGGGGTATCAGGCCGCGCACGTGCTGCACAGCCATCGGCGCCAATATCCGGAGTTCGACATCCCGATCGTCTGCCTGCCGGCGACCATCAACAACGACCTACCCGCCACGGAGCTCAGCATCGGCAGTGACACGGCGTTGAACAGCATCGTGGCCGACGTCGACAAGATCAAGCAGTCGGCCGTCGCGTCGCTTCGATGCTTCGTCGTCGAGGTGAGGGGACGGGACTGCGGCTACCTGGCGCTGATGAGCGGGCTGGCCACCGGCGCCGAACGCATGTACCTGCCCGAGGAGGGCATCACCCTCGATGGCCTGACCGCGGACGTCCAAGCGCTGACCGAAGGATTCCGCTCCGGCAAACGGCTCGGGCTCGTGATCCGCAGCGAGAACGCCGACCCGCTCTACACCACGGGCTTCATCACCTCGCTGTTCGAGAAGGAGGGCGGTGACCTGTTCGACGCCCGCGCGGCCATCCTCGGGCACACCCAGGAGGGCGGGGATCCCAGCCCGTTCGACCGGATCCAAGCCACCCGACTGACGGCCCGCTGCATCGACTTCCTCTCCGACCAGCTCGAATCCGGCACTCGCGCGAGCGCCATGATCGGCTTCCAGTCGGGCCGGCTGCAGTTCACCGACCTGACCTCCTACCCCACCCTCGTCGAGCGGGGCGTACAACGACCGGTGGAACAGCGGTGGATGGCGCAACGGCCACTGGCACAGATCATGGCCTGAGGTATGCCCTATGCATCTATTGGCACTGCCAACGGTCTCTCGGCCCCAGAGGGTCGAGGCCGCCCGCGCCACGGCCCAGCGCGATCCTCCCGCTGGGCGGTGTTATTCCCGTGTGGGGCGCGTCTCGGTCTCGGCGCGCAGCACGGGCGCGAACGACGCCGAGTGATCGTGCCCGCAGGCGCAGGTCTGTTGCGTCTCGGCGAGGAACACCCGCGGCGACACGCCGGTGAGCCGGACGCACTCGCGCGTGAGGTGGGACTGGTCCGCGTAGCCGGCGCGGAAGGCGAGCAGCGCGAGCCCGTCGTCCGTCGGCGCGCGGCCCTGGGCGATCGCCTGCTGGACGAGCGCGAGGAAGCCCTGGAAGCGCAGCATCCGGTGCAGCGCCTTCGGCGCGAGCCCGACGGCCGTCCGGCAGCGGCGCCGCAGCTGCGTCTCGGAGATGTAAAGAGACGCGCTCAGCGACGTCAGGTCGGCCGTGCGCCACGGCATGAGACCGCGCACCGCCTCGGACACGAGCGGGTCCGGGGGCTCGCCGGCGCCGGCGCGCTCGCGCACGTGGAGCTGCACGGCGGCGAGCGCCTCCTGGGGCGAGGCCGCCGTGCCGACCGCCTCGCCGAGCGCGGCGGCCGAGCGGCCCCACAGCTCCTCGGCGTCGAGCGCGAGTCCGACCACCTCCGACGCGGGCTGCCCCGCGACCGCCGGGAAGGCGCCCGGCACGAAGCGCATGCCGACCAGGGTGGTGCCCGGCTCGAGCACCTCGACCAGCGGCTCGGTGAGCGGCCCGATCACCTGCGGCGCCGAGCCGACCCTGCAGACGAGCTCGACGGCACCGTTGGGGATGCGCCGGTGGACGTACGGCGCGGCGTCGCGGCCGACCTGCTGGACCCAGACCGAGGAGGCGAGCTCGCGCAGCGCCGGGACGGGCGAGCGCTCGACATAGCTCTGCCCCCTGACGGCGGGCGCGGAGAACGCTTCGCCGTTCACGTGACCCAGTATGCCGGGCCCGGTGGTCTGCCGCGAAAAGGACGCCCGGTTTGTTCAAGAGCGCGCGGCGGGTCCGGCCGTACGGTTTGGCCATGTTCGGCATCACGACCTCCTCCTCGACGGCGCTGCCGGCGCTCGACGCGCGGGAGGACTCCGGTCGCGCCCGCCGATCACCCTCGTCCGCGGCCCGGACGGCCACCACGTGATCGACGGCTGCCACCGTGTGTCCATGGCGCGCGCTCGGGCACCGCGACATCGACGCCTGGGTCCGGCACGCGGGAGCTCCCGGTGAGCGCGACCGTCCAGGGCGAGCTCTGGAGCAGCGATCCGCGGGGCTGGGCGGAGGCCGCGGAGGGCCGCATCCGGCCGCTGTACGAGCGTGTGCTCGAGCGCCTTCACCTTCTCCCCGGGACGCGGCTCCTCGACGCCGGCTGCGGATCGGGCCTGTTCGCCGAGCTGGCCGCCCAGGGCGGCGCGGACGTCATCGGGCTGGACGTGGCCCCGGGACTCGTCGAGTACGCGCGCCGCCGGCGCCCGGCGGCCGGCTACGTCGTCGAGGACCTCGAGCGCATGCCGTTCGGCGACGGCGCCTTCGACGTCGTCACCGCGTTCAACTCCGTGCTCTACGCCGCCGACCCGCGCCGCGCGCTCGCCGAGATCGCGCGCGTGACCACCCCCTCGGGCCGGGCGGTCGTGACGGTGGGCGCCGGTCCCGAGCAGGCCGAGAGCGCGGCGCTGATCGATCCGCTCGCACCTGACGACGAGGTGCCCGACCGCAGCACGCTCGACCTCGCCGACGCGGACGCGGCTCGCGGCGCGCTGCTCGATGCCGGGTTCGCATCCGTGGCGATGGCCGACATCGCGTTCGACGTCGACTTCGAGAGCGAGGACGACGCGGTCGCCGCCCAGCTGCCGGCCGGCCCGGTCGCCGCGGCGGTCCGGCACTCCGGCCGCGCGGCCGTCGAAGTGGCGCTGCGGTCCTTCTTCGCGCCGCGATCACGGGCCGATGGGACCGTGCGCATGGGCCTCGTCTTCCGCTGCTATCTCGCGGAGCGGGCGCGATGACCGAAGAGTTCGGTGCGGGCGGTCCGGTGTTACCGAATGACGACCAACCAACGAGAAGGGAACCGCGATCATGAAGCTCACTACCACCACGATGGTCACCGTCGACGGCGTGATGCAGGGACTCGGCGGGCCGGACGAGGACCGCAGCGGCGGATTCGAGCGCGGCGGATGGGTCACGCCGCTGTTCGACAACGAGGCCGGGACGTTTCTGAACCAGGTCTACGAGCGCGCCGACGCGTTCCTGTTCGGCCGGCGGACCTACGAGATCTTCGCCGGCTCCTGGGGAGCAATGGCAGATCCGGGCGGCAACCCCATCTGGACGGCGTTGAACACGCGGCCTAAGTACGTGGCATCGACCACACTCACCGATCCGAAGTGGTCGGACACCACCGTCCTCTCCGACGACCTCGCGGCCGCCATCGCAGACCTGAAGGCCAAGCCGGGAGGCGAGCTGCAGGTGCACGGCAGCGGCGCCCTGATCCGCTGGCTACTCGACAACCAGCT
>Ga0307278_10000417_pt1 | contig 21704 bp, 19 predicted proteins | sample ER_DNA_117_FD_194482 | JGI IMG/M metagenome (GOLD analysis project Ga0307278, IMG submission 194482) | Bulk soil microbial communities from the East River watershed near Crested Butte, Colorado, United States - ER_DNA_117 | ecosystem: Environmental > Terrestrial > Soil > Floodplain | place...
CTGGTGTCGTCGAACTGGAGGTAGGTGCAGCCGAGCTCGCCGATCCGCCGGACCTGCTCGGCGTAGGCCTCCCCGAGATCGCTCCAGAACTGCTCCAGGTCGGGATAGACGCCGCGGTCGATGGCGGCCTGGCCGCCGCGGTAGTGGACCATGTTCGGCGAGGGGATGGTGAGCTTGGGGGTGGCCGCGGTCACCATCGCCTGCAGCGTGTGGAAGTCCTCGCCGAAGATGGTCTGCTCCAGGCGGACCTTGCCGTCGATCTTGAGCGCCGCGGCGGTGAACTCGATGGTGCCGGTCGGGTTGCGGAACTGGACCTTCAGGTGCTCCGGCGCCCGGGAGACGCCGCCGAGCCGGTAGATGAAGTCCATGTGCCAGGAGGCGCGGCGGAACTCGCCGTCGGTGGCGGACTGCAGGCCGACGTCGCGCTGCATCGCGACCACCTCGCGGATCGCGTCGTCCTCGACCGCGCGCAGCTCCTCGTCGGGGATGCGGCCGGCGGCGTGGTCGTCGCGTGCCTGGAGCAGCCGCCGCGGGCGTAGCAGGCTTCCGACATGGTCCGCCCGGAACGGCGGCGTGGTCCTCCAGCCCATGGAACCTCCTCGGCGACGGCCAAAGCCTACCAGCGGGTGAAGAACAGGATCTGGACGAGCACGGTCTGGGCGACGAGCAGGGCCGCCACCACGGGGAGGGGCGCGCCCCAGGCCCGCAGCCGGCGGACCGCGACGACCACCGCGAGCGGCACCAGGAACTGCCACATGCGCTCGACCTCGCCCTTGGTGTGGCCCCACAGCGCGCCCGCCAGCAGGCTGGCGAGGGCGGCGACCTCGAACGAGCCCCAGGCCCGCCGGCGGACCGCCTCCCACACGCCGGCCACCAGCCCGGCGGCCAGCGGGGCGCCCAGCATGGCGGTGAAGGCGACGAGGTTGCCGTAGGTCCAGGGGAGGTAGGCGCGGCTGGTGCCGGGCGCCACCGACCAGAAACGGTTGATCGCGGCGACCGTCGCGAGCACGTCGTAGCCGGTGGCGGCGGCCAGCAGCCCGGCGAGCGCGAGCACCACCAGGGTGGTGGCGCCCGCCCAGCGCAGGACCCACCCTCGGTCGGCCCGCCACCTCGCCAGTGCCCGCACGGCCAGGAACGGCAGCACCAGCACGGCGGCGAACGTCAGCATGGAGGCGACCCACAGCAGCACGCCGCCGGCGGCCGTCCAGCCCCACGACCGCCGCTGGAGCCCACGATGGGCGGCGAGCAGCCCGCCGGCCACCACCGGCGCCCACATGCCGTCGGCGGAGGTGGCGACGTACAGGACGGTCGCCGGCGCCAGCGCCCAGCAGGCCACGGCCCAGCGGTCCAGCTCGGCGTCCTCGTCGGCGGCCAGCCCGGCGACGACGAGGACGCCGAGGCCGCCGGCGAGGACGGTCAGGACCGCCGCCCCCTCCAGGCCCGGCCAGAGCCGGTCGGCCAGCACGTAGAACAGCGTCGCGAACGGCGGGTGCTGGGCGGCGAAGTCGGGCAGGGTGGGAACGCGCAGGTCGAAGGTGTCGAGGAAGGCCACGACCGAGCCGAGCCCGCCGACCGCGGCCGGGTACTCGCCGCCGCTGGCGAGCGGCGCCCGCCAGGCGGCTCGCCCGCCGCCCAGCCCCGCGACCGCCAGCGCGACGACCACCACGCCGCCGTAGCCGGCGGCCAGCCGGACCCACCGCGCAAGGGGCGCGCGGGCGACGGCGACCATCCCGCCGGCGACGAGCACCACGACCGGGAGCGCGACGGCCGTCCACGCGAGGTCCAGCCGCGGCCGCCAGAAGATGTAGTACGGCCAACTGTGGTACCAGGGCATGCTGGGGGTGGTGAACGGCACGCCCCCCCAGTGGCGCATGTGCAGCGTGCCGTAGACGCCGACGGCGACGGTCAGCACGACCGCGGCCACGGTGGCGCGGCCGAAGCCAGCAGCGGGACGGGCAGGAGGCGCAGCCGAGGGTCGCGACGCACCCAGTCCCTGCGCCACCGAACCTCCCTCCTGCGGCCGACGTAGGCCGAATGCTGGCCGACGCCGATCCTACCGTTGGGTACGATCTTGCAATCATGGGCGCCCTCGTCGTCTTCCTGATGCTCGCGCTGGCTCTCACCGGCTGCTCGTACCGACAGGACGGCGAGCCGGCCAGCCAGCGCCCGGTCGGGCCGCCCCCTTCGACGATGGCGACCGCCGGCGTCACCAGCACCAGCGGCATCACACCTCGCCAGCCGGACCGGCGGCCGGCCGGGCTGCCTGGCATGCCGCCGGTGCTGGACCCCGACGACGTCTATGCGGCGACCCGCCCCGGGCAGCTCAGCCCCGTGGTGCGCCGCTTCCCCACCCGCGTGTACGTGCCCAACAGCGCGAGCAACACCGTGGACGTGATCGACGCGCGGACCTTCAAGCTGGTCCGGCGGTTCCCCGTCGGCCGGCAGCCGCAGCATGTCACCCCGTCCTGGGACCTCCGCACCCTGTGGGTCGGCAACAACCGGGGCAACAGCCTGACCGCGATCGATCCCGCCACCGGCCGCCGCGGCCGCACGGTCAAGGTGGCCGACCCCTACAACCTGTACTTCACCCCCGACGGCCGGCGCGCGATCGTCGTCGCCGAGGCGTTGCGCCGCCTGGACTTCCGCGACCCCACCACGATGCGACTGCGCCACAGCCTGCGCGTGCCCTGCCGCGGCGTCGACCACATGGACTTCAGCGCCGACGGGCGCCGCCTGCTGGCGAGCTGCGAGTTCAGCGGCCACCTGGTCTGGGTCGACGTGGCGCGGGAGCGGGTCGTGGGTGTCCTGCGCCTGAACCCCGGCGCCATGCCGCAGGACGTCAAGCTCGCCCCCGACGGCCGCGTCTACTACGTCGCCGACCTCGCGCTGCACGGCGTCTGGGTCATCGACGCCACCCGACCCCGGGTCCTCGGGTTCGTCCACACCGGCTTCGGCGCGCACGCGCTGTACGCCAGCCGCGACTCCCGCCACCTGTACGTCTCCAACCGGGGCGAAGGATCGATCTCGCTGATCTCGTTCGCGACCCGCAAGGTGGAAAGGACCTGGCGGCTGCCTGGCGGCGGCAGCCCCGACATGGGCGGGGTGTCGGCCGACGGCAAGGTGCTGTGGCTGGCCGGCCGCTACCACGCCGAGGTGTATGCCATCGACACCCGCAGCGGCCGGCTGCTGGCCCGCATCCCGGTCGGCGCCGGCCCCCACGGCCTGTGCGTCTACCCCCAGCCGGGCCGCTACTCCCTCGGCCACACCGGGGTCTTCCGCTGACCGCCCGTCGTATGCTGCCTGGAGGGAGGGTGCGGTGAATCCGGTCCAGGGGCCCCCGGTGATCGAGGCGAGCGGCCTGTATCACATCTACCGGGAGGCCGAGGTGGAGACGGTGGCGCTCCGCGGCGCGCGGCTCGCGCTCGCGGCCGGGTCGTGGACCAGCCTGATCGGGCCGTCGGGGAGCGGCAAGAGCACGCTGCTGCACGTGCTCGCCGGCCTCCTGGAGCCGAGCGGCGGGTCGGTGCGGCTGGACGGCGAGGACCTCACGCGGCTGTCCCCGCCCGAGCGAGCCCGCCGGCGGCGCCGGGACATCGGCGTGGTCCTGCAGCGCGACAACCTCTACCCGCTGCTGGACGTCGAGGGCAACGTCGCGCTGCCGCTGCGGCTGGACGGCCGGCCGTCCCGGGAGGTGCGGGCGCGGGTGGAGGGCCTGCTCGAGGAGGTCGGGTTGCTGGACCGCCGACACCACCGCCCCGCGCAGCTCTCCGGCGGCGAGGCGCAGCGGGTGGCGGTCGCCGTCGCGCTCGCGCCGCTGCCCCGGGTGCTCCTCGCCGACGAGCCGACCGGCGAGCTGGACGATGCCAGCGCCGCCGGCGTGCTCGGGCTCCTCGAGACGCATCGCGGCCGGGAGGGCTCCGCGATCCTCACGGTGACCCACAACCCGCGGGTGGCCGAGCGGGCCGACCGGCGCCTGGTGATGCGCGACGGGCTGGTGGTCGATGACGACTGAGCAGCCCGCCGTCGAGGCGCGCGAGCTGACCCGGACCTACCCGGCGGCCGGCCGGCCGGTCCGGGGTCTCCAGGACGTGTCGCTGCGCGTCGCCGGCGGCGAGGTCGTCGCCGTGACGGGCCCGAGCGGCTCCGGCAAGAGCACGCTGCTGTTCCTGCTCGCCGGGCTGGACCGGCCCGACGGCGGCGAGGTCCGGGTGGCGGGCACCGACTGGCGGACGCTGGACGGCCCGGCGCGGGCGCGCTTCCGGCGACGCACGTGCGGGTTCATCGCCCAGGGGATGGCGCTGCTGCCGCAGGCGACCGCCGCCGAGAACGTCGCCGTCCCGCTGCTGCTCGACGGCGTCGACGCGGACGCCCGCCAGGCACGCGTGGCGGGGGCGCTGGAGGCGGTCGGGCTCGCCGACGACGGCGACAAGCTGCCCGACCAGCTCTCCGGCGGCCAGCAGCAGCGGGTCGCGATCGCCCGCGCGCTCGTCACCCAGCCCGCGGTCGTCCTCGCCGACGAGCCCACCGCCAACCTCGACTCGGGCACGGCGCAGACGATCACGCGGCTGCTGCTGACGGCCGCGCGGGAGCGTGGGGCCGCGGTCGTCCTGGTCACCCACGACCCCGACGTCGCGCGGCACGCGGACCGGCTGGTGCGCCTGCGCTCCGGTCGCGTGGACCCGCCGGATGCCGGGGAGCGACCGTGATCCGGTGGCTCCTCGGCGCCAGCGTGCGCCGGGCGCCCCGGCGGCTGGCGCTCGCCACCCTCGGCGTCGCCTTCCCGGTCGCGATGCTCGCCGCGACGCTGCTGTTCGTGGACGCCGCCGCGCGCTCCATGACCACGGTGGCGCTCGCCCCGGTGCAGGTCGAGATGCGCGCGCTCGCCACCTCGCTGGACGTCGACATCGACGCGGTCGGGCGCCGGCTCGCCGCCGTCCCGGGCGTGGTCCGGGTCGAGCGCTTCGCCGCCGCCGACGTCGTGGTCGGCGCGCCCGGCGCGTCCGAGCGGACGACCGCCAGGCTGTTCGCCGTCGATCCCGGCTACCTCCAGCACCACCCGTGGGTCCGGGTCGTGGCCGGTGGGCTCGGCAGGGGGGCGCTCGTCAACGAGACCCTCCGGGCCAAGCCCGGCTTCGCCGCCGCGGGGACCGTCTCCATCGAGCTGCCGGGCTCGCGGCGGCTGGGGACGGTGCCGGTGACCGGCACCGTCGACCTGCGCCAGGCGACCACCTGGTTCGCGGTCCCGACCGGCGAGGTGCAGGGCGACGTCGTGGTGGTGCCTCGCGCGGTCGTGGTCGACTACGCGACCTTCGAGCGCTCCCTGCTGCCTGCCCTGCGCCGCGCGCTGGGCGCCACCACCTCGGTGCTCGACCCCGGGCTCACCGACCTCCCCCCGGTCGACCTGGAGGCGCACCTGACCGTCGACCACGCCGCCTACCCCTCCGACCCGGGCCGCGCCGCGGCCTGGTCCGCCGAGCTCCAACGCACGCTGGAACGCCAGGCGACGGGCGGGATCGTCGTCGCCGACGACGCCGCCGAGTTCCTCTCGCTGGCTCGCGACGACGCCACCAACGCCAAGGTCCTGTTCCTGCTGCTCGGCATCCCCGGCGTCCTGGTCGCCGCCGCGCTCGGGCTGGCGGCCGAGTCCGCCCTCGCCGAGGCGCACCGCCGCGAGGAGGCCCTGCTACGCCTGCGCGGCGCCAGCGAGGGGCAGCTCCTGCGGCTCACCGCGGCGCACGCCGTCCTGGCCGGCGCCGTCGGCGCGGCAGTGGGCGTGGCCGCCGCCGTCGCCACCGTGAGCGTCGTGAACGGACGCCCCGTCTGGCGGGAGGTGCCGGCGGGTCGGCTGGCCGTCTCGATCTCGCTGGCGCTGTGCGCCGGCGCGGCCATCGTGGCGCTGCGGCTGATCCGCCTGGCGCGCGCCGGCAGGCGATCCGAGGTCGCCTCCCAGCGCCGGCTGCTCGAGCTCGGCTGGGCGCCCTGGTGGCGGCGCCGGCGCGTCGACCTGGTCGCGATCGCGGTCGGCGTGACGATCCTCGCCGTGTACGCCGTCACCGGCGGGCGGCTGACCGCCGTCGAGGGGCTCGCCCTCTCGCTGCTGTTCGCGGTCCTGCTCGCGCCGATCGCGCTCTGGCTCGGTGTCACCCTGCTCGCGGTCCGGGGGGTGCTGGCCGTCTTCGCCCGCTGGACGCGTCCCGGGCGGGCCCGTCCGGCCCGCACCTGGCGAGGCGCGGCGTTGCGGTGGATCGGCAGGCGCCCGGCGCGGACGGCCGTCGCGCTGCTGTTCGGGATCCTGGCGGTCGCGTTCGGCACCCAGGTGCTCGCGTTCGTGGCCACCTACCAGACGGGGAAGCAGGCCGACGCCGAGGCGGCGTTCGGCGCCGACCTGCGGCTGACGCCCGCGACCGGGACGGCGACGCCGCTGCCGCGGCTCGGCCCCACCGTCGCCGCCACCAGCCCCATCCGGTACGTGCCGGCACGGGCGGGCGCCGACCGCAAGACGATCGCCGCGATCGATCCTGTGTCCTACCCGCAGGCGGCGACGGTGGCGCCGCGGCTGCTGGCGGGCAGCGGGGTCGAGGCGCTGGCGCGCGACCCGACCGGCGTGCTCGTGGCGCAGGAGATCACCCAGAAGCTCGGCGTCTCGCTGGGCGAGCTGCTGGCGGCAACGGTCTACCCCGACGACGAGGAGCGCGCCCGCAACGTCAGCCTGCGGGTGGTGGGCGTGTTCCGCACCTTCCCGCCGACCGACCTGCTGCCGGAGCTGGTGGTCTCGACCGCCGGGCTGCCGTCGTCGCTGCTGCCGCCGCCGGACTTCTACCTGGCGCGGGTCACGGCCGGCCGCCCGCCAGCCTCGGTCGCCGCCGAGCTGGAGCGTGCGGGGACCACCCGCGCCTTCACGGTGACGACGGTGGAGGACCTGGTGCGGCGGGAGCACCGTGGCATCGCGACCCTGAGCCTTGCCGGGCTCGGCCGGATCGAGTCGGTCGGGGCGGGGCTGGCCGCCGCCCTCGGCGTGGCGGTGCTCGGCGCGTTCCTCGCCCTGGAACGCCGCCGGGAGCTGGCGATTCTCAGAACGGTCGGCGCCGACACGCCGCAGACGGTCACCGGGCCGGCGCTGGAGGGCGCGATCGCGGTGCTCGGCAGCCTCGCCGTCGGCGTGCCCCTCGGACTCGGGCTCGCGGTGCTGGCGGGGCAGGTGCTCGGGCTGTTCTTCGTCCTCCCGCCGCCGCTGCTGGCGGTTCCCGCCGTGCCGCTGCTGGCGCTGGGGCTGCTGGTGGTCGGCGCCTCGGCGCTGGCGCTCGGCGCCGCCCTGGTCGCCGTCGACCGCCGCGCCGTCCCAACGGTGCTGCGCGAGCCCTGAGCGGGTCGGTCACATCGACAGGGCGCGATCCGTCATTACCGTGAGGACCGAACCCGAGGCGACGTGAGGGCGAGGAGGGAACGATGCCGCCAATCGAGTCCAGCTTCGAGATCGCCCGTCCGCCTGACGAGGTCTACGCCTATGTCACCGACCCGTCGCGGTTCCCCGAGTGGCAGGACGACGTGGTGCGCGTGCGCATGGAGGGCGGTCGCCCGCCCGGCGTGGGCGCGAGGTTCACCACCACCCGCCGGATCGGCCGCGTCGAGCAGACCACGACGCAGGAGATCGCGGAGATCAATCCCCCGAGGAGTTGGGCCTGCCGCGGTGTGGACGGACCGTTCAGGCCGGGCGCGAGCATCACCGTCGAGCCGCTCGACGACGGCACCCGGTCGCGGATCACGATCGCGCTGGACTTCGAGGGGCACGGGATCGGCAAGCTGCTCCCGCTGGACGTCATCCGCCGGATGGCGGCGAAAGGGGCGCCGAAGAGCTACCGGAACCTGAAGGAGCGGCTCGAACGCGACGATTAGTGCAAGGACGCCGGAGCGAACGCTTCGAGGGTCTCCTCGGCCCGGCGGAGGGCGGCGTCCGGGTCGGCACTGGGCGAGCCGATCTCGGGGTCCCAGTTGAGGTCCAGGAACACCTCGGTGACGCCCTGGGCGCGCAGGTCGTCGAGGTTGCCGCGGACCTGCTCCACCGAGCCGGTGAGGGGCCTGCGGTCGGCGTCACCGGACGGTCCCAGCGGCACCGGACCACGGCAGACGAACCGGAGGGCATCCGGATCGCGGCCAGCCTGGAGGGCGGCCTGCCGGACGGTGGCGATCGGCTGGTCGATGTGGCGTAAGTCGGCGTTGCTGGCGCTGATCCAGCCGTCGGCGACCCGCCCCGCCCGGCGCAGTGCGGGCTCGGCGCCGCCGCCGAGCAGTACCGGAGGGTGGGGGCGCTGCAGCGGCTTGGGCTCCGCTCGGGCCGGGGGGATCTGGTAGAACTCGCCGTCGAACTCGACCACGTCGTCGGTCCAAAGGGCCCGCAGCGCCCGCAGGAACTCCTCGGCCCTGGCGCCGCGGCGCTCGTAGGGCACGCCCGACGCCACGAACTCCACCCTCGACCAGCCCACGCCGAGGCCCACGTCCAGGCGGCCGCCCGACAGGATGTCCAGGGTGGTGAGCTGCTTGGCCATCAGCGCCGGCGAGAAGAACGGCATGTTCAGCACCGCCAACCCCAGCCGGATCCGGTCGGTGCGGCCGGCGAGGTGCGCCAGGGAAACGACCGGGTCCAGGACGCTGCGGTACACCTCCATGCCGGAGCGGGCGTCCGGCTCGGGCTCGGCCGGCACCAGCAGCCGCTGGAACGTCCACGCCGACCGGTAGCCGAGCGCCTCGGCTCGCTGCACGAGCCGGACCTGGTTGCCGGGCGTGGCCCACACGCCGGAGACAGGCACGCCGAACCCGAGGAACATGACCGGAGCATCCTAGCCGAGGAGACCGCTTGGACCCGCAGCAGCAGGTGATCGCCTACTACCGGCGCCTGGAGTCGCGGCTGGGCTACACGCTGCTGCTCGGCGGCACCAAGCACTTCGGCTGGTACCCGCCCGGGTCCGAGCGCCTCCCGATGCGGACCGCGCTCACCCTGATGGAGGACCGCCTCGGCCGCGCCCTGGACCTCCCCAGGGGCGCGCTGGTCCTGGACGCCGGCTGCGGGCGCGGCGCCGTCGCGCTGCGCATGGCCACCGCCTTCGGGCTGCGCGTGGAGGGCGTCGACATCCTGGCGGGCGACATCCGCCGCGCGCGGCGCAAGGCCGCCCGGCGCGGCACCGCCGACCGCACCCGCTTCCAGATCATGGACTACCAGCGACTGGCCTTCGTCGACGGCCACTTCGATGGGGCCTACACCATGGAGACGCTGGTGCACGCTCCCGACAGCGCGGCCGTCCTCGGCGAGCTGCGCCGCGTCCTCAAGCCGGGCGGACGGCTGGTGCTGTTCGAGTACTCGCTGGCTCCCCGCGGGGACCTCACCGCCAGGCAACGGCGGGTGTTCGACGCGATCATCGCCGAGTCGGCGATGCACGGCCTCCCCGGCTTCGTCCACGGCAGCTTCCCGGCGCTGCTGCACGCGGCGGGGTTCCGGGACGTCGCCGTCGCGGACGTCTCCGAGCGGATGCTGCCGATGCTGCGGCGCCTCTCGCAGATCTTCTGGGCGCCGTATCAGCTCAGCCGGCTGCTGGGGGCGCAGCGGCGGCTGGTCAACGCCATGGCGGCGGTGGAGGCCTACCGCCACCGGACGGTCTGGCGGTACAACATCGTCACCGCCAGCAAGCCCCACCCGAGCGACGCGGTGTAGCAGACCGTCGTCCCATCCGGGGCGCCGTTCGGCCAGGTGGTCAGCTTGCTAGCATCCCCGCATGCGCTCGCCCCCGCCACCCGCCGGCGATCAACGGGCCCGGCTGATCGCGATCTGCCGTGCGCTCCCGGAGGTCACCATCCGCGGCGACCAGCACGTCGCCTTCCAGGTGCGCGGCAAGACGTTCGCCTACCACCTGGAGGACCACCACGGCGACGGGCGGGTGGCGCTGTGCTGCAAGGCGGCGCCGGGCGAGCAGCAGGCGCTGGTCGAGGCCGACCCCGCGCGGTACTACAAGCCCGCCTACCTCGGCGCGAGGGGCTGGGTCGCGGTCCGCTTGGACCTCGACGACGTCGACTGGGACGAGGTCGCCGAGCTCGCCCTCGACGCCTACCGGCGCACCGCCCCCAAGCGGCTGCTGGCGCTGGTCGATGGGAGCGGTCAGGGCTCCTTGTACGCGCCCGGCTCGTCGATGATGATCGCCGCGCCCTCGCCGCCCTCGCGGGGCCGGCCCGTGCCCTCCAGGCGCTGGTCCTCCCGCAGATGCGGCGGCGCCAGCAGGCGGACCAGGTGGAAGGCGGCGATCGTCACGATGGTGCCGAGCGCGATCCCGGAGAGCTGGAAGTTGTCGTTGAACACCAGGGTGGTGTTCCCGATCGCGATGATGACCCCCGCGGCCACCGGGACCAGGTTGATCGGGTTGCCGAAGTCGACCCCGTTCTCCTTCCAGATCTTGGCGCCCAGCAGCCCGATCATGCCGTAGGGGCTCCCGCACGGAAGCTACTACAGCGTGCTTAACGGTCGGGCCTGTAGGCAGCGGGATCGGCGACCGCATTGCTGTAGTAGCTTCCGTGCGGGAGCCCCTAGAGCACGACCGTGATGCCGCCGAGCACGCCGCCGGGGGTGGCGGAGATGACCGCGCCGAACTTGGGCGAGAGGCCGAACAGGATCGCCACCAGCGCGGCGACGTAGTAGGCGGCGGTGGAGTAGATCCGGGTCGCCGCCATCACCCCGATGTTCTCGGCGTAGGTGGTCGTCGGCGACCCGCCGACCAGCGAGGTGATGGTGGTGCCCACGCCGTCGGCGGCGATCGCGCGTCCCATCACCGGGTCCAGGTCGGTCTGGGTCATCTCGGCGACGGCCTTGACGTGGCCGGTGTTCTCGGCGATGAGGGCGATGACCGCCGGCAGCGCCATGACCTAGATCCCTTCTGCGAGGGTGTTCCAGAACAGCAGCTCGTACGCTTGCACCAGCCGCGCGTGCCGACGCGCCGACGCGGGCGGCTCGCCTCCCTGCAGGCTCGCCGCCGCCACGGCGGCGGCCTGCTCCTCGACCGCCGGCACCGGCGTGGCGAAGAAGTCGAAGAACCCGATCGCCTCGTCGTCCAGGTGGTAGTGGCGCCGCAGGCCCTCGGCGACGGCGCCGCAGTAGGAGCCCCACGCGGCGAAGTTGGCGACCAGCGCCAGGGCAACGTCCGCCTCCGAGCCGTTGAGCGCCAGCCACGCCACGTACGCCGGGTAGGCCTGGCAGCCAGGCCGCGGCTCGTACGCCTCCAGGGCCGCCTCGTCCATGCCGAGCGCCGCGGCGAAGGCGAGCAGCTTGGACAGCGCCAGGGTCTCGCCCTGCGCGAGCCCGATGAAGAAGTCGACCGCCGGCGGGTCCGGGAACCTGGCGGCCAGCACCAGGAAGCTGCGCCGGTCGCTGCGGATGATGCGGTACTCCTCGCCGGCGAGCGCGGCCAGGCGCTCCAGCGGCAGCCGGCCCTCGGCGACCAGGGGGACCAGCCGGTTGGCGCCCTCCGCCGGGGCGAGCTCGCCGCGGACGGTGTCCAGCAGGCTCATGATCCGGCCCCACGGCGAAGGGGCCGCGCGAAGCCGAGCAGGACCTCGGCGCCGGCGGTCCGCGCGGCCACGGCGGCCAGGGCGAGGTACAGCGCGCCGGCCAGGACCCACGCCTCGACCGGGACCAGCCCGAGCGACGGCGCCGCGGTCTGGCCGGGGAACAGTCCCTGCCCCCAGGCGCCGAACAGCAGCGCCACCAGCACCGCGACGATCGCGGGCCAGTTGCCGGCACCGGCGTCGCGCCACTCGGGGATCGGCTCGACGGGGCGCTCGACCGCCAGCAGGCGCGGCAGCAGGAACCGGTCCACGCACATGACCACGGTGGTGCACGGCAGCGCGATCGCCGACCAGCCGGCCACCTTGAAGAAGTTCAGCTCCACGTTGGGGTTGCGCACGAACCACCAGGTGAACACGGCGGCGATCGCGGCCATGATCAGGCAGGTGTACCAGCGCTTCCAGCCGCGCACGCCGCCGAGGACGTTCTGGCCGGCGTTGGTCATCTCGTAGTAGTTGCCGTCGTTGATGGCGACCTGCAGGACGGTGGCGATCACGGCGCCGAGCCACAGCGCGCCGAACAGCGAGAACTCGACGGTGTCGCGGTAGGCGGGCCCGAAGTCGAACAGGACGGCGTCGGAGATCTCCGCCATCATCCAGCCGCCGATGACGAACAGCACCAGGCCGATGGCGAGCGCGATCGCGTAGGGGACCAGCGGCCAGAGGAAGCGCGGCCGGCCGTAGCGCCAGGTGTCCGGCTCGTTGCCCCACATGACCGCGCCGATGGCGAGGGCGACGCCGCCGGCGAACGGCAGGGGGAACGCTCCCTCGCCGACCGGCGGGGTCCTGCCCAGCCCGTCGATCCGCGCGAACCCCTTGATGACCAGGTAGAGCATCCACAGGATCATCAGCGGCGCGACCAGGTAGCGCGCGAACGCGGTGATCCCGGTGAAGCCGAACAGGTTGTTGAAGGTGCCGACGATCGCCAGGGTCACGCCGATCGCCATGATGTGGCCCCAGCCGAACAGGCCGTCGTACATGATGGCGAGCAGGGCGAAGGCGAACGCCGTCCAGCCGGCCGCGACGCCGATCAGCAGCAGCGACACCAGCACCGACCCGACCACCCCGAAGATCGACCTGGTCAGCAGCGCGTGCGTCTGGCCGGTCCTGGAACCGAGGTAGGACGCCGGCAGCGCGTAGCACAGATAGAAGAAGGCGCCGAGGGCGGCGGCCGCCACCGCCTTCGCGAGCGGGTAGCCGACGCGGTGGTACTCGAACCCGAGGAACAGGTAGGTGAACCCGGCCGCCAGCGTGATCCACAGCGCCACGAAGTGCCACCGCGAACGGCGTTCGCCCGCTGGGACGACCCCCGTGCCGCTGGTCGAGTAGTCGTGCAGCAGCTCCTTCTCGAGCTCCTCGCGGGCGAACTCGCGCTGGGTGCGAGCCGGGGGCGCGCTCATCCTCGGGACCTTTCGGGCATTTGGACTCGCATCCCGATGAGACTCGTTGGCGGCCGCCCGCCTTGTCAAGCATCCCCTGGAGCGCTCAAAGGTTGCCAATCACGCGGATTCGGGCCGAGAATGACCCCCTCGCCGAGCCCGTCGCCCACACAGAGGTCCGTCCTCCATGTCGGACGTTGCCGCCACACGTTCGTGGCTCCGCTACGTCACGGGCGGGGCGGTCGTAGCGTGCGCCTACCTGCTGCTGCCGCCGCTCGCCGTGCTGCCGGACTGGATGCCCAAGCTGCTGCTGTACGGCGCCGTCAGCGCGTCGGCGGTTGCCTGCCTGGTGCTCGGCGTGCGCCGCTACCGGCCCGAGCCGCTCCTGCCCTGGTACCTGCTGCTGGCGGGACAGGTCCTCTATCTGCTCGCCGACCTGACGTTCTACTCGCTGCACCTGGTCGTCGGCTCGCAGGCCTACCCGTCGGTGGCGGACGTGCTGTACCTGGCGCACTACCCGCTCGTGGTCGCCGGGGTGCTGGCGCTGGTCCGCAGCCGGACCCCCGGCAGCGACCGGGTGAGCCTGAACGACGCGGCGATCATCGCGACCAGCCTCGGCGTGCTGTCGTGGGTGTTCCTGGTCGGGCCGGCGGTGCTCGCCCACGGGGTCCCCGTGCAGATGCGGATCGTCACGGTCGCCTACCCGATCATGGACCTGCTGGTGCTCGCGGTGGCCGCCCGCCTGGTCGTCGGCGTCGGCTTCCGTCCCCCCGCGTACTGGCTGTTCGTGCTCAGCCTGCTGGCGCTGCTGGCCACCGACACCGCCTACACCGCGCTGCGGCTCGACGGCCTCTACCAGCTCGACAGCCTGGCCGGGAGGCTGCTGGACGCCGGCTGGCTGGCGTCCTACCTGCTGCTCGGCGCCGCGGCCCTGCATCCCTCGATGCGGTCGCTGACCGAGCGCGACCACCGCGCCACGCCGCGGTCGGGCTGGGGCCGCCTCACCTTCCTTGCCGGGGTCTCGATGCTGCCGCTGGCGCTGATCGTGCTGCAGGAGCTGCGCGGGCAGGGCCGCGACACCTGGGTCGTGGGCATCGCCTGCATGGGCCTGTTCCTGCTGGTGGTGCTCCGCATGTTCGGCCTGGTCCGGATGGTCGAGAGCAACGCCGCCCAGCTCCGCGAGCAGGGCGCCGAGCTGCAGGCGGCGCTGGACGAGCTGGAGCGGACCGAGACCCAGCGCAAGCAGCTCCTCGACAGGACCGTCCAGGGCGCCGAGGAGGAGCGCACCCGCCTGGCCGCCGAGCTGCACGACGGCCCGATCCAGCGGCTGACCGCGGTCGGCTACCAGCTCGAGGAGGCGCAGCTCCTGCTGGAGGCCGACGACGGACGGGAGGCCAGGGAGCTGGTCGCCGGGGTCCGCAAGGAGCTCTACGGCGAGATCACCGGGCTGCGTCGGCTGATGGCGGCGCTGCGACCGCCGGTGCTGGACGAGCGCGGGCTCACGCTGGCGCTGCGTGACCTGCTGGAGGCGTTCGAGCGGCGCACCGGCATCGACTGCGCCCTCCAGGGCGAGAGCCGCATCCGCGTCGAGCCGGAGATCGAGACGGTGCTGTACCGCGTGGTCCAGGAGGCCCTCACCAACGTCGCCAAGCACGCCCACGCCGGCCACGTCTGGGTCTACCTGCGCGTCGACGACGACCGCGTCGACATGCAGGTCCACGACGACGGGATCGGCTTCGACGCGACCAGGGTCAACGAGCTGGTCACCGACGGCCACTTCGGCCTGGCCGGCATGCGCGAGCGCGTCGAGATCGCCGGCGGGATCCATCGCCTGCTGTCCGCGCCAGGCGACGGGACCACCATCCGGGTCCGCCTCCCGCGCCGGCGAGTGCCCGCGTGACCCGCCCTCCCGCGGAGGGGTACGGGGAACCCCGAGGGGGTGGCCCGATGAACCGGGCGCCGGCCGAACCGGTCCGGGTGCTCGTCGTCGACGACATCCCGCAGGTCCGGGAGGGCCTCGCCCGCGTCCTTGACCAGCTCGGCGGGATCGAGGTGGTCGGGATCGCCGGCGACGGCCTGGAGGCGGTCGAGCTGGCCGGCGTCACCGACCCGCAGGTCGTGGTGATGGACCTGCGCATGCCGAACATGGGCGGGGTCGAGGCGACCCGGGAGATCGTCGCCAGGCAGGCCGACGTGTCGGTGCTGATGCTGTCCGCCTACGGCGACGAGTCGCTGGTGATCGAGGCGCTGATGGCCGGCGCCCGCGGCTACCTGCTGAAGGGCGCGCCGGCCTCCGAGCTCGCCGACGCGATCGCCGGGGCGGTGGCCGGGGAGGCGCGCATCGCCGGGCAGGTGACCCGCCCGCTGCTGGAGAAGCTGGTGGAGACGCTCGGCCGCGAGCGCGAGACCCGTGAGGTCTCCGAGGAGGCCCGCCGCGCCAGCGAGCACCAGCGGCGGCGCGAGCAGCAGTTCGCCACCGTGACCGCGCACGAGCTGCGCACCCCGGTCGCCGGGCTGCTCGGGTCGCTGGTCACCCTGGAGCGGCTGTGCGCACCCGACCAGCTCCCACCGCAGGCGCAGGAGCTGCTGGCCGCGAGCACGCGCCAGGCGCGCCGCCTCGCCCGCCTGGTCGAGGACTTCGCCGTGGTCGCCAAGGACAGCGACGGCGGGATCCTGGTCAACCCGACCCGGGTCGAGGTCGACCTGGTCGTGGAGGCCGTCGTCGCCGAGCTGGACGGGCAGAGCGCCGCGCGGGTGCGCGTGGACGCCACCCCGGGGCTGCGCGCCTGGGCCGACCAGGACCGGCTCGCGCAGGTGCTCGCCAACCTGGTCCGCAACGCCCTGCAGTACTCGCCGCCGGAGTCGCCGGTGGACGTGGTGGCCGGCCCCGGCCCGGACCCGGGCACCGTCCAGATCGCCGTGGACGACCGCGGGCCCGGCATCCCCTCCGACCAGCTCCCGCAGCTCTTCGACCGCTTCGGCGAGCGCCCTCCCAGCCAGACCGGGGGCCTTGGTGTCGGCCTCTGGATCGTGCGCGAGCTGCTCACCGCCATGGATGGCGACGTCCGGGTCGAGCGCAACGCCGACGGCGGCGCCAGCCTCCGGGTCACCGTCCCGGCCGCGGCCGGCGACTGACGGTCAGCCGGGGACCCGCGCGGCCGTGGCGGCGGGGGCGGTACGGCCACGGATCAGGTCGGCGGCCTTCTCGGCGATCATGATCGTCGGCGCGTTGGTGTTGCCGCGGGTCAGGGTCGGCATCACCGAGGCGTCGACCACCCGCAGGCCGTCCACGCCGAGCACGCGCAGCTCGTTGTCGACCACCGCGCCGATCGCGCAGGTGCCAACCGGATGGTAGAGCGTGTGGCTGTGGCGCTGGACGTGGTCCAGGAGGTCGGCATCGCTGTCGGAGGCCGGCGCGTTGAACGCCTCGCGCCGATGCGCCACCAGCGCGGGCTGCTCGGCGATCTCCAGCAGCACGCGCAAGGCCCGGAGCACGGCCTCGCGGTCCTCCCCCGTCGTCAGGTAGCCATGCAGGATGTGCGGCTTGGCCGACGGCAGCAGCGAACGCAGGAACACCTTGCCGCGGCTGGTCGGGCGGAGCTGGCAGGCGCCGAACACGTAGGCGTGGTCGACGGGCAGGGCGAGCCCCTCGTCGACGAACATCACCGGGGCGGCGTGGATCTGGAAGTCCGGGCCTTCCAGGCCGTCTCGGGTCCGGAAGAAGCCGCCGGCCTCGCCGATGTTGGACGTGAGCGGGCCGCGCCCCTCGTTGATGAGCAGGCCGAGGTTGTGCTCGGTCTGCGCCGCGATGAGCGTCTCGGTGCCGGTCAGGAACGCCAGGCCGACGTTCAGGTGGTCCTGCAGGTTCTCGCCGACCGGCAGGTCCACGATCGGCGCGATGCCGTAGGCCTGGAGCTCGGCGCCGATCCCGATCCCCGACAGCATCAGGACCTGCGGGGAGTTGTAGGCGCCGGCGGAGAGGATGACCTCGCGCTCGGCGCGCAGCTCGGAGAGCTGGTTGCCGCGTTCGACCTCGACCCCGACGGCGCGCCCGCCGTCGAGCAGGATCCTGGTGCACAGCGCCTCGGTGAGCACGGTGAGGTTCCCGCGGGGCTCCTGCAGCGCGGGATGCAGGTAGGCCACGGCGGCGCTGCAGCGCATGCCGTTGCGCTGGGTGAGCTGGTAGTAGCCGACGCCGTCCTGCTCGGGCCCGTTGAAGTCGTCGTTGCGCCGGTGCCCGGCCTGCTCGGCGGCGTCGAGGAAGGCGTCCATCAGCGCGTGCCTGGAGCGCCCGTCGCTGACCGTGAGCGGGCCCCCGGTGCCGTGCAGCTCGCCGGCGCCACGCTCGTTGTCCTCGGCGCGCAGGAAGTACGGCAGCACCGCGTCCCATCCCCACCCCTCGGCGCCGAGCGCCTCCCAGTCGTGGTAGTCGGCGCGGTTGCCGCGCATGTAGATCATCGCGTTCATCGACGAGGAGCCGCCGAGCATCTTGCCGCGCGGCAGGTACCGGCGGCGGCCGTCCAGGCCGGGCTCGGGGTCGGTCAGGTAGTCCCAGTCCCACTTGGACTGGAAGAGCTGGCCGAACGCGACCGGGACGTGGATCTCCTGGGCGGTGTCGGGCGGCCCCGCCTCGACCAGCAGGACGCTCGCGTCCGGGTCCTCGCTGAGCCGCGCGGCGAGCACGCAGCCCGCCGAGCCGGCGCCGACGATCACGTAGTCGTAGCTGTCCACGGCGGCCTCCCGGCTCGGGTCGGCGAGTCCATGTGCGTATGCGAAGATACCTCGCACCCTCGCATGGGAGGAGCCCCAAATGTGCCTCTCCGAGACGCTCGAGGCCGGCCGCCGGAACGCGGCGCACGCCGGGACGGTCTCGCGGCGCGGCCTGCTGCTCGGCGCCGGCGCTGCGGCGATCACCGTAGCGACGCCCGGCGTGGCCCTCGCCGGCCGCCGCGACCGGGACCGGGTCCGGGACCTCAGCCACCTGTTCCGCGACGGCTTCCCGATGTACGTGGGCGACCCGCCGGCGCGGCGCACGATCTTCGACTTCGACCCCAACGGCTTCTACGCGCAGGCGTGGACGTTCGGCGAGCATTCCGGCACCCACATGGACGCCCCCGGCCACTTCACCCCGGGCGGCCGGCTCACGCCCGACCTGGACCCCGAGGAGCTGTTCGCGCCGCTGGCGGTGATCGACATCGCCGACCGCGCCGCCAGCGACCCCGACGCGCAGGTCGAGGTGCGCGACCTGCGCGCCTACGAGCGCCACCACGGCCGCATCCCGCGGCACGCCGCGGTGTGCATGTTCTCCGGCTGGGAGCGCCGCGTCGGCGACCCGGACGCCTACCGCAACCCCGGGCCCGACGGCACCTTCCACTTCCCCGGCTTCCGCCTGGACGCCGTCGAGTGGCTGCTGGAGCGGCGCCACATCCGCGCGATCGGGGTCGACACCCTCAGCCTGGACTTCGGCGCGTCCACCACCTTCGAGGTGCACTCGCGCCTGCTCGGCGCCGACCGCTACGGCATCGAGAACCTCGCCAACCTGGGCCGCGTGCCCCCACGCGGCGCCGAGGCCGTCGTCGGCGTCATCCCGTGGGAGGAGGGCTCCGGCGGCCCCTGCCGGGTCCTGGCCCGCTGGTGACCCGCCCGCGGGCCGTCACGGCGTGAGCCGCAGGATGCGGTCGTCGTCGGCGGTGGGCGACCCGCGGCGGTCGCGGTTGGAGGTCAGCACCCATAGCGACCCGTCGGGGGCGGCCGCGACGTGCCGCAGCCGGCCGTAGTCGCCGACCAGCAGCGCCTCGGGGTCGCGGCCGTCCAGCCCCACCCGGTACAGCCGCTCACCCCGCAGGCAGGCCACGTAGACCCGGTCGCCGACGACGGCGATGCCGCTGGGTGAGGCCTCGGCGGTGGTCCAGGTGGCGATCGGGTCGACGAACCGCCGGTCGTTGCCGACCCCCTCCACCACCGGCCAGCCGTAGTTGCCGCCCGGCCGGATGCGGTTGAGCTCGTCGAAACGGCCTTCGCCGAGCTCGGCGGCGTACATGCGGCCGCGGGCGTCCCACGCCAGGCCCTGGGGGTTGCGGTGGCCGAGGCTCCAGACCGGGGAGCCGGGGAAGGGGTTGCCCGGCGCCGGGCGGCCCTCCGGCGTGATGCTCAGGATCTTCCCGCCCAGCGAGCCGCGGTCCTGGGCGATCTCGCGGGCGACCCAGGTCTCGCCGACGGCGGCATACAGCCCGCGGAGGCCGGCAGGTCGACCTCGGGGGCGTCACCGGCCGACGGTGGCGCGACCTCCTGGTGCGGGCCGTCTTCGCAGCCCGCCGCCGAGCCGCCGAACCACCCCAGCGACCTGCCGACCCCCGCGACCGCGACGGCCAGCACCACCACGACCACCCCCGCCATCAGGACCCGTCTGCCCCGCATGCTCCTCCTTCCCACGTCCCCCGCATCGAAACTCTATATACACAGAGTTGGAGCTGTCCAACCCGCGCTCGCGCCGGGAGGGATGGGAGAATCCTGGGATGGGCCGCCAGCCAGGCGCATTGACGCTGAGCGAGGACGACCGGCGGGTGCTGGCCGTGTGGGCCGCCGACTGCGCCGAGCGGACGCTGCCGCTGTTCGAGGCGCAGGCGCCGAATGACACGCGTCCTCGTGATGCCATCGACGGCCTCCGGGCCTTCGCCCGTGGCGAACTGCGGATCGGAAAGGTCCGCGCCCTGGCGGCGCGGGCGCACGCGGCGGCTCGGGAGATCGGCGACCCGGCCGCGGTCGCCGCGGCCCGGGCCGCAGGTCAGGCGGCCAGCGTGGCCCACATGGCGGCCCATGCGCGCGGCGTGGCCTACGCCGCGAAGGCCGCCGGGCTGGCCGCACCCGATGATCCGACCGCCGTCGCCCGCGAGGCCGGGTGGCAGTTGCGCCACGCCTCGCCGACCGTTCGGGAGATCCTGGGGCGACTGCCGCCCCCGCCCCGCCCCGCGGGCGTGATCGGGGCGCTGATCGCCGACATGCACACCAAGCTCGCTACGGGATGGTCACCGCCTGGAGGGTGACCGGCTGGTGGATGGTGTAGTCGAGCAGGTCGGACTGGTCGACGCCGGCCGGGGTGAGCACGTCGACGGCCTTGGGCACGGCCCCCGGGTCGAAGGTGCAGTGCGGGTCGGGTAGGGCGCTGGCGCAGACGCCGAACAGGAACTCCTGCGGGGTCGGCGCGAAGCCCCTCGCCTGGTCTTGGCTGAAGCCGTCCTGGCCGGTGAGCACCACGGTGAAGCCCCAGCCCGGCCCGGGCTGGCCGAGGGTCGACTTGGGCACGCTGAAGGTGATGAAGCGCGAGATCTCGTTCGCCCTGATCGCGACCGTGCCGAGGGTCGCGCCGGTGGCGTCGATGTAGCGCTGCCCGAAGCCCTGCACCTCGATCAGCCGGCTCCACGCCGACCCCGCGGCGATCTGGTAGTTGCGCTGCGGGAAGGACGCCGCGGTGGAGGTGCTGCCGGCGCCCGGGTCGCGGACGTGGACGTCCACGAGCTGCGCGCCCAGCGGGCTGCCGAAGGTCGGGCTCAGGTTGCGGGTCTGGAGCCGGAAGACGACCTCGGTGCCGTTGTCGAGCACCTGGAAGCGCTCGATGTCGAAGGCGCCCGCCTGGAAGTTCGTCGAGGTCGGGTAGGCGTAGTTGCCCGGCCCGTTGTCGTCGGCGGCCGGGTCGGCGGTGTCCAGCAGCACCGTGCCCGGCGTGAAGTCGAACACCACCGTGCGCCGCTGATGGGCGGTGGCGCCCGTGGGACTGGTGGCGACCACGTCGAGCACGATCGTCCCGCCCTCGATCGGCACGTCCACGCTCCAGCTCCCGTCCGCCGCGGCGGTCGTGGTCACGATCGTGTTGGCGGAGTCGGCGTCGATGTTGGTCGCCGACACGTCGACGGTGTTGCCCGCCGCCGAGGTGCCGGACACGGTGACCGGCGAGCCGGGCACGGCGGTCCGGTCCTGCGGCTGGGTCACCTGCAGGGTGGTCTGCTGCTGCTGGTTGGTGACGTAGCGGCGCACGGTGTTGGCGGGCTGCTCCAGCAGCCGGCCGGCGCCGACGTCGCGGACCAGGCGGACGAGCTGGGCGGCCGACCAGGTGAGCGGCGACGCGGAGCCGACCGGCTTGCCGTTGACGAAGCCGATCGACGCGACGTCCGGCGCCGTGCCGAACGGCGACGGCGGCAGGTTGGGGTTCTCCCAGCCCTGCTCGGGGATGAGGCCGAACCCGGAGGCGAAGCGCCGCATCGAGTCCGCCAGCCGCGAGGCGGTGGCGCGGTCGCCGAGGGAGATGTGGTGCTCGGCCCGCTCCCCCGCCAGCACCGGCCAGAGGTGGCCGTTGCCGCGGCCGGTCGGCGCCCAGGGTTGCCCGTCGTCGTCGCCGTCGCCGTAGCCGTCGCCGTTGTAGCGGTGCCAGCCGGGGCCGCTGTCGGTCTCGACCCGGATGGCGTCGTCGACGACCGGAAGCGAGCGGAGCACGTCGGGGTCGTCGGCGGGGAGGATCCCCAGGCGTGGCAGCTCCAGGAAGCCGGCGTCGATCACCTCGCGCTGGTCCAGCGTGGGCCCGCCGTTGCCGACGTTGTAGACGATGGCGGCGTTGGGGTCGCCGGTCTTGGACAGCCGGATGAAGTACGGGTCGGGGCTGTTGGGGCCGTTGGTGGTGACCGTCCAGCCCTTCACCGAGCGCTGGAAGTCGTCGGCCACCCCGCGGTACACCCG
>Ga0307278_10000418_pt1 | contig 21653 bp, 21 predicted proteins | sample ER_DNA_117_FD_194482 | JGI IMG/M metagenome (GOLD analysis project Ga0307278, IMG submission 194482) | Bulk soil microbial communities from the East River watershed near Crested Butte, Colorado, United States - ER_DNA_117 | ecosystem: Environmental > Terrestrial > Soil > Floodplain | place...
TTCATCCTCCTGGAATGGAGCCAGGCGTGATTCGACCTCCTGGTACGTGACCAGGGAGTAGGTCCCTCGCGTGCAGCCAGACCCTGCGTTCGCCTCTAACCATCCCCGATCACCACCTGGTTCAGCAGACTCGCGTTCAGCGAGGCCCTTCAACTCCTCTGGATTGAGATCAATGGGGGTTGTGTTCAACGCTCCGTGTCCTCGCCCTCGCCTCTGTCAATCTGGAAGGTCAAGACCCCCGGAGCCAGCGGCTGAGCGCCGGCTCGGGTACCTTGATCCGCCGCTGCAGGAGCAGCGCGTTGACGCGCGTGGCGCCGGGCACGACGTGCCCGGCGCCACGGTCACCGTCTACCGATGCGTGGTCCCGTGTGGGCCCTTCGCGCCCAGCTTCACGTTCGCCTGGTTGGGGGCGGCGTTCTCGCCGGCCCACATGACCGACTTGTTGAACGCCATCCGTACCGTGCTGTCGGCGAACGCCTTCGACACGAACGTCAAGACGTTCTTGTCGTTGTTGCCCAGGTTGTCGCACCACCGGAACGGGTTGTCGACGCACCCTCCGTCGAAACTCGGGACGTTCCCCTCGTAGTTGCCCAGGAAGCCGCCGAACAGGTCGACTTCCGGCTGGGTCTTGCAGCAGTCCTGCCCGGTCAGCACGCCGCTCGCGGGAATTCCGGCGATGTTGAAGCTGAAGGCGTCGGTGCCCACGGGCGAGAACAGGATGTGGTTCTTCCCGATCGAGTGGTAGTACTTGATCAACTGGTCACGGGCGACCTTGGACGGCTCATATACCTGCGGCGGGAACTGCGTCGACACCGTCCGGCCGAAGAAGTCGACGGCCGCGGGGTCGAGAACGCCGATGTCGTAGTTCGGGGTCGCGGTCACGTCCGCATCCAGGTCATAGCGGATGCGGCCGAGCTCATCGGCACTCAGGTTGTTGACGTAGAACAGCGAGCCGAGGAGGCCGAGCTCCTCGCCGCCGAACCAGATGAACCGCAGCTTGTTGCGCGGCTCGACGTTCTTCATCTTCTGGGCGATGTCGAGGATCGTCGCCGAGCCCGAGGCATTGTCGAGCATCCCCGCACCGTAGACCGCGTCGAGGTGCGCGTCGACGACGAGCACGTGGTTGGGGTCGCCGCCCCTGGACTCCGCAATGACGTTCCAGTCCTCGCGGTTCGGGTCGTGGATCCCATGGACGCTCAGGGACATGTGCGGCAGCGGCGTCGAGTTCGCTATCGCGTTCTGGTACTGCTGGTAGAGGTCGTTGCCGATGGCGAAAGATGTGAACGCCACCGGGATCGGCGGAACGCTGCTCAGGCTTCCCGAGAACACGCCTGAGCGCCCCGGGGTGTTGCCTTCGTTGAAGATGATCACGCCCGACGCGCCGGCGTCCTGAGCGTTCTGGATCTTCTGGCTGAACGTGCACGTACCGCGCTGGATGAGCGCGATGCGTCCCGCCACGAAGTTCGTGAAGTCGGACGGGTCGCAGCCGCTATGCGTGCCCCCGGGCGACGGGATGACGATCCCTCCGGCCGGCTGCAGATCGGCCGTCGCGCTGCCCAAGCTGCGCCCGGGATTCCACTCGGTGACGAGCGTGTAGTCGTGAGCGTTCGGCGAGAGCTCGCTCATCGACGGAGTGCCTTGATAGGCGAAGTAGTCGAATGTGTAGGGCTGGATCGTCACGTCGTAACCGGCCTGCCGCATCAGCCCGGCCACGTAGTCGACCGACGCCCTGTAGCCCGGCTCGCCCGAGTTGCGCGACGCGTGGCCGTCCGGCCCCGGATTGGCGTCGGCGATCGCCTGAAACGCCTGCATGTGCTGCCACAAATCGTCCGTCTTGATGCACGGAACGAGCTTCTCCGGCGTGTCGTTCACGCGGCCGTCGCACGCCTTCGACGAGACGGCGCCGGCGCTTGCCGGCACGAGCAACCAGGCGGCTACGCAGAGCGCCGCCAGCCACGCGACCGCCAGTACACGCGCCCTCAAAGGTCGTCGCATAGTACCCCCCTGGGTCATGTTGATGAGCTGGCCCGCCGCCTGGCCCGCGAGCCGCCCCTCTATGTTGCGCGGCATCGTATTCCTTTTCACGAGCGGTTGCGCCCCGCGGCCGGATCGCGGAGAACGCGCGGATCTTCGACTTTACGCTGTCCGACGCGGACATGGCGGAACTCGACGCGTTCGACCGCACCGGCGGCACCCAGCGTGCTCTCGAACGCAAGTGGCGGTGAGCCCGCACGCGCCTCGCTTCACGCGGCGGTCAAACAAGTTGCCTCGCGTGATCCGATCATCGCTGGCCTGGTCGCGCGCGTGGGCTACATCAAGCACCCGCCCGTGTACAAAACGGCTAGGTTCAGCGCAGACCCGCGGTGCACGAATCGGCGCCCTGGCTTGGCTCAATGCACGCGAGAAGCAGGGCTAAACTGAGCCAGCGCCCCCGTAGCTCAGTGGATAGAGCAGCGGTTTCCTTAACGCTTGCAGACGCGCTTGCAGACGGCGGTCGCCGATGTACGCCAGACAACAGAAAGGCCCCGTTTCCAGGGCCTTTCGTGGTGGGCGGTACTGGGCTCGAACCAGTGACCCCCAGCTTGTCGAGTCGGAGCAGGCGTTCGCGCTCGTTCGCTCATGTTCGCCCAGGGCGCATGGTAGAGCGGAACTACAAGGGCAAGCGAACGCGCGAGCGAACGCGAACGAACGCCGAGCGTTGCCATTGTTGCCACGCCCTCTCTCCGTATCGCGACCCGCCCTCTGTGAAAACTGACCCCGCCCCACTCGCCTTGCCCTTGGTCAGTCGCAGGTCAACAGCCGGGCACTCTGACACCGGGAGGAATGTCGGCCTGTTACGCCGGAGGTCGCGGGTTCGAGTCCCGTCGCTCCCGCTCCAAACGTCCTGCAAATAGAGAGATGGTCTGTTGCCAGATTAGGCATAAAGACCGCCGTTTTCCACGCGCTCCCGCGCTGATCCAGCGTGAGGTAGAGAAGCGTCTATTTGCAGGTATTTCCCCGCCGACCACCCCCGCCCCGGGCGTGCCCCGAGGTAAAGCCTTCAGGCCGGCGCGTCCTCGACTTCCTCCCACCACGTCTCGGACATCACGACCGCGCTTGACACCAAGCTGGCCGGCTGAGATTCTGGGCGTGGCCCGTTGCGGCCTCCGGGCAGGCGGATCCCGCTCAGGGGGCTACATGGCATGGACGCGGAAGCGGCAAGGCGGACTCCGAGGGGGAGCCGGCCGAGCTCCTTTCAGCGAAGACGTACGCACCGGGGCCACAGCGCAACCATGCGGCCAAGAACCTGGCTTCAAGAGGCCACCTAGCGTCCACGGCCGCGATGTTTTCGCGTGCCCCTGAAGGTGAACGCCAAGAAATCATTGGATATTCGAAGGGTCTGGCCGCACCCTCTACTGGTTGATGAGAGGTCCGTAGCGACGAAGGGAGGCTATTCCAGCCATGCCGAGAGTTCCAGGCGACCCCGGGGGGGAAATCCCTCGGCCTACGCTTAGCTGCGACTCGCCGGAGTGCCAGTCGGCGCTTGCGGCGGTGGCGGTCGACAGAAATCGAGTTCTGAGCAAATGCGCCCAGGTAATGGCCACGAGATCTCGTATGAACCTGATGGCTGCCATCGCGGCCTTCTTCTTCGGCTTGGCCACCGCGCTCGCCGGCGCCGCGATCGCTGCCGCGGCCGCGGGTGGGCTCTACGGCGTCATTGCCGCGTGGGTGTTGGCAGCTCTAGCGCTCAGCGCATTCGCGACCGGGATTCTCTTCGGCATCTTCGCAGCGATCGGCGCGGCTCAACTAGCAGTCCAACAGAAGGAGCTCAACGACGAGCGCACACGGTTCACGAATGATGTGTCCGCAGTGCTAGCCTCCTGCCCTTCGTCTTGCTGGGGAGACACGACGCTCCCGCCGTGTCCTGGTGAATAGCGAGGGGCGACTTAGACGTGTCACATTCGTCCAACCCAAGGCCGTGCGGTTGCAAGTCTGGCGCAGCGTGCACAGTCGTCGCTTTGCTCGGCTGGCCTGTGTGGGTCGTGGCGTCGGGACTGCCGCACGAGGCGATCGGGATCGCAACAGCCATACCCGCGTACGCCGGCGTCGTAATCGCAAGCGGATTCGTCGGTAAGGTCGCCGGAATCGCGGTCGCCACACTACGCCACAGAGCGCAATGACGTGTCGCTTTGCGGGACGATCATCCGCGAGATCTCCTGGGTCCAGCGCCAAGCGCAGATCATCGTCTCGAAGGTCTGCAGGATCGAGGCGCTCGAGCGCTGCTCAGATTGGGAGGACGAGGGATACAACAAGTGCATCGAGACGCGCGACGAGGGCTACAACCGGTGCGATCGCGAAGAGGACCAGGGCTACAAGGACTGCTGCGACTGGTGGCCGTGTAGCTGGGCGTGCGACGCGTGGACGTGGGTCTCGCACTTGGTCTGCGTCGCCTGGACGTGGGTCTCGAACATCGTTTGTGTCGTCTGGCAGTGGATCTCCAAGTGGGTGTGCCGGATCATCTACTGGATCTACACGACGATCTGCAAGCTGATCGTCTCGATCGTCTTCTGGTTCATCCGGCACGTGTTGACCTGGGTGATCACGATTCCCTGCAAGTTCGGCGACCCGGAGCTCGATCCGCGCATCCGCCACATCTTCGTGCTCGTGCTCGAGAACCGGTCGTTCGACCACATGTTCGGCGCCACTCCCATCCGCGGGACGGAGGCGGCGACAGGGACTCCAACGCAGATCAATCGGAGGCCCGACGACGCTTTTAACGACGTGGTCGACTCCAACGGGAACGTGACGCATCACTGTGTGGTCGGGACGAGCCAGAAGAAGTCGGTCGGCGACGACCCTGGTCACGAGTTCGGCAATACGTTGCTGGCCCTCTGCGGCCTCGACGCCAACGGCGATCCGCCCGCTTATCCGCCGTATCCATCGGCGTCGATCGACAACAGCGGCTACGCACAGGGTTTTGCGGACAAGGTTCTGTCCAGGACACCGCCCGGTGACCCCGGAACGATCATGCTCTCGTACACCGAGAAGGACGTGCCCGTGATCACGGCGCTCGCGCGCGAGTTCGCCGTGTGTGACAACTGGCTCTCCTCGATGCCGGGGCCGACATGGCCGAACCGCTACTTCTTCCACGCCGCGTCGTCGGCTGGCCTGGACGACAGCCCAAGCGGCTTCGACTCAGGCTTGTCAGAAATCCTGTCGGGGCTCGTGTTCGACAACGGGACGATCTACGAGATGCTCGACTCGGAGAACATCGACTGGGCTGTCTATCACGGCGACGCGTTCCCGCAGGTCATGTCGCTCGCCGGAATGGATCTCCTCACCATGGCCACGAACTTCCATGACATGGATGACTTCGAAGAGGATCTGCAGGACGGCTCGATCGCCAACTTCGTCTTCGTCGAGCCCGATTACGGCGACGACATCACCGGCAACACGTACAAGTGCGGCAATTCACAGCATCCACTGGACGACATCACCCATGGCGAGCGTCTGATCAAGCGGGTCTACGAGGCCATCAGGGGCTCTGACCTCTGGGGCCAGAGCATGCTGATCATCAGCTACGACGAGGGCGGCGGCTTTTTCGACCACGTTGTTCCCGGTCCGACGGTGCCGCCGGGGGATTCGACCACCGACCCCGTGAACAACCACAACAACTTCGACTTCACCCAGCTCGGAGTGCGGGTTCCGGCCATCGTCTGCTCGCCGTGGATCCCGCGCAACGTCATCGATCACCGTGAGTACGAGCACGCCTCGGTGCCCAAGACAGTTGAGCAGCTGTGGGACCTCCCCGCAATGACCGACCGGGACGACCACGCCCGCGATCTGAGCGCGCTACTCACGCTGTCTTCTCCGCGAACGGACGCACCGGAGACGCTGCCGCCCGCCGCCGAGCCCGAGGTCTCGTGCCCAGACGACGATGACGCCGCCGGCGACTCCTCGGAGAGGCTGACGAAGCGGCCGAAGCACGCAACGATCTTCGACTCCGTCACGCTCGCGCGTGCTCGTCAGACGAACCCAGCCGCGATCACCTCCACGGCCGGCGCTTTCCTCCTCGTCGCCCTGCGACGCGACCTGCTGCTCGCGCCGCCGACGGAGCGCCGCCGGATCTATGACCAGGTACGCAGTTTCGAGACGATGGGCGAGGTCGCACTCTATGCACGAACCGTTATCCGGGAGGTGGCACGCTTCGAGCGCGCACATCCAACGGAGCCGTCGCTGCCCGTGCAGCGCCGAGTACGACGCAGGTTCAGGGCAACTCCGAGGTCATAGGGGAAGCCGGACTCGAACCCGCGACCTCCTTGCGTGCCATCCAGCTCAGCCCAGTCCGTCGAATGGCGCCGGGTGCGTGTTAGCCGGCTTCTGCCCGATTGCGAGCCCCAGCCCGGGGAGAAGCGGGATCCAGCACGTGCGCTGGAACCCTGCCGACGCGAAAAGAGCCCGGAACTCCGTCGGCGTGCGAAAGCCGATCCAACCGGGGTCTCCGAGCTTGCAGAGAGGCGTCGCCAGTGCGTTGAATCAGGCCGGCCCCGGGTCGACGACGCAGTACACGCCACCCGGGCAAAGTGAGCGGTAAACGAGACGTCATTTCGGTGGGGCTGGTGGCCGCTCTGTTGCCACCCTCGCCGGTGAGGTCGTCGAGGAAGGACGTGTCCGGCAGGTCGTCGTCGAGGAAGTGCAGGTAGGTCGCAAGGGTGCACGCGGGCGAGTGATGCCCGAGGGTGATTTGGACCTGCTTCGCGTTCCAGTCTGCCCGTAGGAGCATCGTCGCGCAGGTGTGGCGAAAGGTGTGGAAGCCGAGCCAGCGAACGCCGGCGCGGCGTCCAGCGGGCTTGAGTACACGCCGCGCGATCGTGTCGAGGAACTGCCGCGTGTCGGCCGTGTAGGGCCTCGCGCCTTCTCGGCCGCGGCCCGGCGGCGGGCCCGAAGGACCCGATTCGGGCAATGACTCCTCGACGATTTGGTCGTGTTCCGTCTCACGGGCGAGGAGGACCGGGCGATCGTAACGACGCGAGAAACGCGGACCGAGCCCACGCCGGGGAGCCCGGTTGTCTCGTCGCCGATCGCGCCGCCCCGATGGAAACGCCAGCCCGTTTGAGCGCCTGAGCCGGGTACAGGACCGTCGCGGCGTAGGACCACATCGCCCCGGCCAGCAGCCCGCTACCGATCGCGTCAGCGTGCGCGGCGTGAGCCACCGGTGTCACCCTGCCGAGCCGGCGCCGACGTCGAGCGGCGCCGTGGTTTGGAGGCCGGTTTCGCGGCGGCTTTGCTCGGCTCGAGACGCCGTAAGACCATCGCCAGGCCGGGCCCCGCGAGCCCGGGCACTGTTACCTCTGCTCGGTATGCGACGCCCGGCTCGAATGCCTCGTCCACGGTTGCAACGACGCGGACCAGAGTCTCCTCACCGGCCGCGAGGACGACGACCTCAGGGTCGAACACCAGCCCCGGGCGAAGCTCGTGTCCGTTGTCGCTGACGAACGCGGAGACGACGACCGGCGACGACATTCCCTCAGCGAGGAGATTCTCCACAACGAACGCGCCGGTCGCGCTCCCGCCGTCCACGGCCTCGAGGACGAGCGCCGGTGCGCTTGCCGGGGCCTCCACCGTTGCGAGGTGCGAGTCTCGCGTCGTCCTTATCTCGTCGGCTGTGCGAACAGCCATCTGCTTCGGCAGCCCCGCGCCCAGGCTGCCGACGGCTCCCGCGACGGCTCGCACGTAGTCGACGCTGAGACGTTCGACGGCTTCGTAGTAGCGCAGGTTCGCCTGGACGACGCGCCGCAGGGCATCCTCGACCTGGTCTCGGTCGGTCATCGCCACTTCAGCGCCATCCGCCCGAGCCGGGCCGCTCGCAGTAGAAGTGGATATACCAGTGGTGGACAAGGTCAGGGCAATCCGCGACGTCGACCTCGTGACAGCAGTTTCCCGCGTGCGACGTGACCCTAACGGTCCAACGCAGGACGTGATCGCGGTCTCCGCGCACCCAGATCAGCCCCTCCCGTTCCTCGCCGACACCGGCCTTCGCCGGGATGGCGAGGCTGGCGATGACCGTGCCGCGCTCCCAAAGACCGAGCGTAAGGGCGTCGGGGAGCGCCACGCCCGCCGATTCGGGCCGGGCCTCCACGGCGACGGTACGCGCCAGTGCCCCGCAGTTCGTCACCCGGATGCGAATCTCGACGTGGTCGTGTCCGTCGTCCCCTCGCAGCAGGAGGTGCTTCGTGAGGCGGGGTGCCGCGCGGTCGGAGTGGAGGGCTGCCAGGGCTCCCGGGAGTCGGCGCGCTGGGCGGTCGCGGAGGCCATCGGCCATGTGTTCGACGGCCTCGCCGGCGAAGGTGCGCTGTCGGCCGTCCGGGTAGGCGACGTTGAGGAACCGGGTTCCGCTCCGGTGAGCGCGGTCGTCGCCGACGTTGATGGCGCCCGGGACGCCGTGCTCCTTCAGCATCGTCGCCCGACCCCGCCGGAACTCCGAGAAGTCCTCGAGGTCGTCGTGAACCAGAAAGGCGCTGTGAAATAGCTCGAGGGCACTCGCCGACGCAAGCGCCTGCTCAGTTCACCCGCCGACCGCACGGCAGCTCGGGAAGCAGATCGCCGGGCGAAGATACGCTCGAGCTCATCCGGGACGTCCTGGCGAGCTCGAGACAGCACGCGAGCGACCAGCTCGGCGTCATGCCTGCGCCCGGTCACCAGCTCATGAGCGGTCCGCCCGCCTCTTGTCGTTGGTGCTAACACTCGTTAGCCGGTCTCGCAGCGCGCGGGACGCCGTCACACGCCCTCCGCGGGCCGGATCGCGACTCGCGGCGAGTGGGGGTTCCTACCGTGCAGCTTCCGCTCGACCGCGCACGATGCAAGCTCGAGCGCCGCGGGAGGAAGGCCCGCGCCCCAGGCGAACGCGGCAGCCGGATGATCGACGGCGTCACGCACCAGTTGCGCCAAGCCGCCGGCCAGGTGGCCGACACCGAACGTCCCGGCCATCTCACACAGACTGCCGAGCAGGATGCGGCGCGAGACCAGATCGCTGGCCGGTAGCAGCCCGGCCAGGACCCCTCCCGCGATGTGCGCATATGCGGGATCGGCGCGGGCACGGGCGGCGAGGACCTCGAGCGAACGCAGCCAGACGACCTTGAGCGACCGGTTGCGGATGAGCTCCACGATCATCTGCGCCAGCGCCATGTCGTAGCGCAGGTTGTCCGAAACCATACGGGCATAGGGGCTGAGCGACGCGGCCGAACAGTCGCCCTCCCGAAGCGCCTGCGACGCGACGTGCGCGGCCCATCGTCCCGAGACGAGCGCGTACTGAATCCCCTCGCCGTTCAGGGGATTGATCAGTCCGGCGGCGTCCCCGACGAGAATCATGCGATCGCCGACGATCGGGAGGCGATGATCGAAGGTGCTGAGCGGCCAGCCCACGACTTTGCCCTCGAGCCGCGCCGCGCCCAGCCTGTTGGCCACCGCCCGGTCACCGCGCACCAACCCCAGCAGGAGGTCCCGGAGATGATCCGTCGACGGTGGCGCGGTGCGCAGCACCGTGCCGATACCCACGTTGGCCCGCCCCTCGCCCGTCGGGAAGATCCAGAAGTAGCCAGGAAATGAGCGGTCGGAGAAGTAGAGATCGGCCCGGTCCGACGGCCCTTCCACACCGTCGTAGTACGCGCGCACCGCGATCATGCGGCGCTGCTTGTCCACCGGCCGCCCTCGCAACCGCTCCGCGACACGCGAGTTCGATCCGTCGGCGCCGATCAAAAGCCGCGCCCGTATCCGCTCGCTCGAGCTGCCCTCTATGGCCGTCACCGTCACGCCGTCCCTGTCCAGCTCGATCGCCGAGGCTCGCCAGCCCTCGCGGATGCTGACCCCGGCGGCACGGGCCGCGTCGACGATCCACCCGTCAAGCTCGAGGCGCGGGATGACGCGCCCGAACGCCGGCAAGCCGGCGACCCGCGGCAGCGGGCTCGTATGGAGCATCGTTCCCCCGACGGCGACCGCCGCCCGCTGGACGACGTTCGTTGCCGCGTAGTCCAACCGACGATCGAGTCCCAGGCCGGCCAGCTCGGCAAGGGCAACCGGACCAACGAGATCGCCGCACACCTTGTCGCGGGGAAATCGCTTCCGGTCGAGCAGCACGACGCTGAGTCCCAGCCGACACATGTGCGCCGCCGTGGCCGCCCCCGCCGGTCCCGCCCCGACGACGATGACATCACAGTCAACCGATGGGACTGCCCGCAGCGCCATCATCGATCGCGGACGCAGTCGCCAGCCGTCGCCGCTCGCGACACCCCGGTGGACGTGGGCCAGAAAGGCGGCGGCGGGCCCGGCCAGGCCGGTCCGCCCCAATTAAGGGTGTTGATGTCGGCTTGGCTCGCGAGTTCAGCCCAGACGGGATACGGGAGTCCCGTCGGCCCCGTCGGCGTCGAAGGCCACGGCGTCGGCGGGAAACCGATCGTCGGGACGCCGCCCGAATACGGCGGCGCACCGCCCGTCGGCGCGGTCGTCAGCTGCGGCGGCGCCGTCCCGCCGAAGTCGGTCCAGTGCGCCCAGACCCTAAGAATCGCCATCGATGCTCAGTCCTTTGCGCCGATCGCCGTGCTTCCCCTCCGGTTGCGTTCGCCGCAAGTGGTCTAGTGAGATGCGCCTCGACCTTACGCCCGTCTGGGCGCGGCGGTCAAGTGGCGTAGCCGGTAACCGCGGTGTAGAACGCGAGGATGCGCACGCTCGACGGCTGACACCTCCTTACCGACCCGTCTTAGCCCCCGCTAACGCTCGCGTCGGCGCATGGCTGAAGCGGCGGTCTAGACAGAGCCCGAAGCGATAAACATTAAGGCTGGCCCTGATCCGAAGGCGCCTTGGCGGTCCCAGCTCCTTGAAGTCGAACGACGGATGACCTGCTTTACGAAGAGGGTCAGAGTCGTCTCAAGCCCTCGCAAGTAGCGCCGATCCGCCGTTCGCCGCCGGCTGGATGAATCTCATCGAATCGGCGGCCGTTGATGGCGACGTACTCGACACAGAACTCGTCTCCGCATTCCCAAAGAATCGATAAAGCTCGCCGTCTCCCCGCGAAATCTCAGCGATGCCGGCATTCACCTCACGGAGAGAGACACCCGTAGTTTCGTTCAGATCACTGATCCACCGGCCGCCGGTGGGCCGCAGAGGGACCGATTCGAGCGGCCCCAGGCTTCAGGTCACCGCTCATTTCAATCTACTCCTCCGCTGTCCGCCTTCAATGCGGTCTGGGGTGGAATGTACCCATGTGAGCGCTTTCGGCTCCACGCTTTCGACGCCCCATCGTTACCTGGATCGTTTCTCAGCTTGTCGTCGGAGATTACCCCGGCTTCGACGATGCGGGCGTCCTGCGCCTCGCCCCGTTGCGCGGCTTTTGTGCGACGGCGAGGCCTAGACCCGGCAAGAGCGGAATCCAGCCAGTGCGGTCGAATCCGGCTGACTCAAAGAGCATTCGGAACTCACCAGGGGTCCGGAAGCCAATCCAGCCCGGATCGCCGAGCCTGCAGAGAGGCGCGCTCAATGCGTTGAACCAGGCTGGCCCTGGGTCGATGACGCACTGCACACCACCGGGGCGGAGCGCACGGAAAATGCCCGCAGCCGCGGCTTCCACGTCGGGGTAATGGTGGTGGGCGAGGCAGCTGTAGACGAGGTCGAACTTTCCGCGGAACGAAGCGGGGAGCTCTCCGACGTCGGCCTGGAAGAACGCCGTGTTGTCGAGGCCGTGGGCCCGTGCCGACGCGTGCGCGGCCTCGACCATGCCGACGGCGAGGTCGATGCCAACGACCTCGCCGTGGGGAACGAGCCGGGCGACTTCGCGGACCTCTCTTCCCGGTCCACAGCCCGCGTCCAGCGCTCTGCCTTGGGGAGGCAGGTAGCGCTTCATGATGCTCAGCGCTTCGTCGAACAGGGGCTCTGAGAACGGACGGACGATCAGCTCGTAGACCTGGGGGAAGCGATCGAATTCCTCGACGAGGTGTTCGTGCCCGCTCGGCGTCTGCAGCCGCACCGGCTCGCGATAGCGGGTGGAGAAATATGGCCCCAACCCTCGCCGCGCGACTCCGATCGGCTCCTCCCCTTCAATCGACCCGGCTATCGGGATGCCTGCCCGCTTCAGCGCACGAGCAGGGTAGAAGACACCGGCAGACCAAGCCCACAGGGAAAGGGCAAGCTGCGCGCCCGCAGCCCGGCTGAGATCGGGCATCACTCCGGGTCCGGCGATCCCAGTCGGCGGACCCGCACGGGGATGGTCGTCCCCGGGAGCCCCTCAACTGCGAAATGACCAAGGTAATCCGTGTCGGGAGCGAAGGAATCATCCAGATCCACGAGAGCGCGGACGACGGTCTGCTCGCCAGGCTCGAGCTTCACTATGGCGGGCTCGAAGGCGGTGGCCGGCAGGGCCTGCGCCCCTGCTCGCGTCACGAACGGGGACGCGACGACCGCGGCCTCGACGGGGTGTTCGAGCCCGTTCTCGACGACAAAGGCACCAGCGATCGCGGACCCGCCCTGGAGGACGAGGGTCGGCGCCCCTGGCCCGCGGGGCGGGGTGGTTTCGCGCACGGGCGGCTGTCGCGAGAGAGACCGGCGCGCGACGACGCTGAGCGCGTCTGCGTATCCCATGACGAGGCCGCTCACAGCCCGCACGTAGCCAATGTTCGCCTCGACCGTCCGGTTCCAGATGGCCTCGAACGACGAGCCGGGTGCAACAGACGGTCCCATCAGCCCTTTTGGGGAGCCGGGCAGGGATGGTCGCAGTAGAAGTGGTCGTACCAGTGGTGGATGTAATCGGGACAGTCCTCGACGTCGAGCTCATGGCACGAATCCGAGCTCCCGCCAGCGCCCACCGTCCAGCGCAGGAAGTGAGAGTGGCAGCCGTGCACCCAGACGAGCGCCTCACGCTCATCGCTCGACGACGACACGGTCGGCAGTGGGATCGTGGCCGTCACGGTCGCGGCCTCCATGGGACCGAGCACGAGCTTCACCGGCTCCAGCTTCACGTCGCCCGCGTCCGCCCCGGTCGCATCAATCTGAAACCCCCTCTGGGACGCGCCGCAGTTGATCACCCGCAGCCGCAGGACGGCGGTGCCGCCGGGGCAAACCCGGCTCCGGACCCTTCCGAGCCCCTTCGGCATCCAACAGGGAGGCGGGATCTCACACGAGCAGCGTGCCGGCATGCGCCTGGAGAGGTCACGGGCGATAGAGCTGGACGCGAGCGACTCGATCAGATCGGCCGCGAGACTCGCTCCCATCCGGACGGAGTCGGCTACTCGCAGCTGCGTGCTCATGCGGTCTCCCTTCGACGGCGCTTGCGTGGCTCGGATTCGACTCTCACCCCTACCCAGATGTTCAGATTTCCGATCGCCCACGTAGACGTGTACGTCGCCCCGGGGCGCAGGTCTTCCCCGAAGCGGAAGACGGCTCGAATCTCCCGAGCTTTCCCAGGCTCGACGGGCCCGGAGTCCTTGACAGCCACGCGCACAAGCCCGCCGTGCCGGTCGGCCAATTCGTCCGCAAACCGATTGATCCGTTGCTCTCCTCCGCCACTCTCCCGGAGAGCGCTATGCACCGCCTCCTCGAACGCATTGGGCTCGAGAAGGTTGAACGCAGACACGGGCTCGATCGCAACCGGCACGTTCCCGTTGTTCACAACCGTGAGCTCGATGGTTTTTTGCCCCCCGGGGGCGACCGAAAGGAGGAGTTGAGAAGGCGACACGTCGAGGTTTGTGACCGGCGCGACCTCGATCGTCACCGGATAGCGCTTGCGCCCGACCTGAACGCGGCCCTCGTAAGTTCCGGGCGGCGTCGACTCGGGCAGGTCGAAGCGCAGCCACATCGCCTCTTCTCCCGCCGGCTCAGACTGCAGTGTCACGGGGGCGAGGGCTGCACCGGCACGCCCTCCACCCGTTTCGAGCACAAGCGTCCCCTCCATCGGCAGGTCGAGAGCTGCCGGGGCGAGCGCTTCGAGCGCTCCGGGTGTGCCCCGAAAACGGAGAGGCTTGGGGCCGCTGCGCTTCCCGGCCACGGGCTACTCGCCGCGGCGCTTGATGTCGTCATCCGCCTCGTCGCGATGCGGCCGACCGCAGATCTCACACGGGTTGGGACGATACGGCTCCGTGATCACCTGACCCTCTCCACAGAGCCTGATGCGAAGGAGCTCGACTCCGAGAAGCGAGAAACCCACCGAATAGTCCGCGGGAATGTGCGCCCGGATGTCGGGGATCCGCTCGATCGATACACGGGTCGTCACATCGAGAGGCTCGACGCGCGAATGCATCTCGATCTCGTCGATGCCGAGCTGGATCTTGGGCAGCTTGTCGACGTTGAGGTGATACGTGTCCGGAACCCCGGCGAGCGTGACCGGGCCCACGGAGCCGAAGGATCCGGAGACCTTCGAGTTGACAGTCATCGGGTTCGGGATACCGCTCACGGCGCCCCTCCCTGGATTGCGGCACCCACAATGATTCCAACCCATTCGCGAACCGTCAAGGCGGCCCTCCCGGCAGAAGCCCGAGGCGGCGGAGTACGGACTCTTCGCCTGGCCCCGGGCGGGACGGATATGTGCGGGCTGCGCTCGTATCCCGTCTCGGATGCTCGGCGCGGCTTCGGCACGGGTCGTTCCTGAACCGTCTCGCAACCTTCTGGAGAGCCGGTGAGCGCGGTGCGGCGTCCAGCAGGATCTCTATGGCGACGAACATCCGGTTCACGTCCTCGACCGTTCCGGTTGCGTCGAGGCGGCCGTCGAGAATGGCCTCCCGAGGCCGAACGTATCCGTCCATGAGATCGAGGACGGTCGCGGTGTCCGTCCCGCCGGTGCCGCTCACCTCGCGCGGCGCCTCCTCCTGCACAACGAGCTCGCCCCCTTCGAACCACACGTCGACGGACTCTTCGTCGAGCGCGATCCTCGCACTCCGTTCTCCCACCACCTCGCGAAGGCGCGAGAGCGCTGCCGGATCGCTGGAGCCGAGCGCCGCGACGAGGAGCCTGATGTACTCGCCCAGGCCCAGGCACTCGTCAAGCGGCGCGCTCGACAACTCCCAGCCCATCGGACGCGAGGGCGACACCGGCCACCTGCCCCTCGCAACGGAATTCGCCGGCGAGCTCATGGATGAAGCCGTAGCCACGCCGCATGGGCTCCGCCGTCACGAGTTGCGCGGCCGCATGAGCCCTGAACTCGATCTCGATCCGGTCGACGCCGTCGTCCGCGGTGACTCGGACAAGAGACGGCAGCCCGGGATCCCCCCGATCGGAGTGCAGCGAGGCCAACGATCCCGGCACTCCGCGGGCCGGAGGAGCCAGGCGGCCGTGCTCCTCCAGGGCCACGCCCGGCCCGGAGAACGTGCGCCGACCACCGTCGACGTGAACGACGAGAGCGGGCGGCAGGGTGGCCTTGCGGTCTCGATCGGTGAGGCGGATAAGGATCACCGCCGGGCCCGGATCCGGCGCCAGGAAGGCGCCCCAGTCCCAGCCGAGATCGTCCCCCCAATGCCAGCGGCCCCAGTTGTGATCGTGATATGCGCTGGCGCCGGAAAGGGGAAGCACCTGTCCGTCCACGCGGGCTTCGCCGGCGACGGCGAGCCGCCCGACCGCGTACCACGAGAACCAGCCGGGCCCCAGCGGCAGCGGTTCCTCGACGGCCAGAGCGGGAACGAGGCTGTTCGCGCGGGCCTCGAGGGCGAACCCATCGTCGGGAAAGCGAGCAGACGCCGTGACCGTGCCGCTCGCGTGGTCGACTGCGAGGGCGACTCGCTCGAGCGCGATCGCGCTCTGACCTATCTGCGCATCGTCGAACCCCTGGGCTTCGAGGTTCCCGGCCCAGCCGTGGCCCGGAACGTGCAGAAGCGCCGTTCCCACGGCGCGCGAGCGCGGGTCGTCGGGCGCCCCGGAGAGCGAGACGTTCACAAGCCCCACCGCTCCCGATACGTGGTCGAAGACGTTCAGGTGCAGCCAGTCCTTGTACGCCTCCGCGGTGGGGTCGCTGGGCGCGGGCGGCCGCAGCGTGTCGGGCCGGATCACCGCAGCAGGGTTCCCGCCGCGTTCTCCACCGGCTCTTCGCCGGGCTCGAAGGCACCGGGCGGCTCGAGAGTAGGCGCGGCGAGCTCGTCGACAGCCCTGACGACTTCCAGCGAGAACGCATAGAAGCCGACGAGGAAATCGACGAACGCGGCGCGCTCGCCGTCAGGTCCTGCATCCTGTGCCAGCTCCGGTGGGTAGGGAAGGGAGTCGAGCGCCTCGGAGACGTCGTCGGCGACGAGCAGCGAGACGTCGTTCCTGAGCTGGTCGAGCACGGGTGAGGCTGGAAGCGAGGAAACCCAGTCGCCGATCCGCATGCGCAGCCAGATTAGGTCGCCAGTGGTTCCGCAGCGGCTTACTTCCAGGGCGCGCCGGAGGCGCAATCCGTCGCCGGTTCCCGACACCTCACGCCCGAGGGCGCAGTAGCCGGCTAGCAGAGATCCCACCGCGTCGGCGCCGGAGATGAGATGCAAAGCAGCGAGCCGCGCTGCAAGCGACCCGACGAGATTGCTCGTGTCACGGCCGGCGCTTTCCGGCTCGTCCACGAGCGTGACGCGTGTCGGGCTCACGTCCGCCTGCGCGAGCGCAGCTTCGCCGCCGTCGCATGCTTGGCCGCGGTCGGGCGCTTGGCCGCGGTCGCTCGTTTCGTCGCGGAGGAACGCTTTGAGGCGGCCAAGCGCTTGACCTCGACCGCGACGGGAAGGGCCCCGTCCCGGAAGCCCTGAAGGACGAGCGCACCTCGATACGTGCCGGGCGGGAGCCCTGCAGGCACCCGCACGGGCAGGACGAGCTGCCGAACCTCCCCCGGCGGGACGAGCTGCGAGCCCGGCGCCGGCTCGAGCTCCGGAAACCACGTCACTCCGGACGCCTCGACAAGAGGTTCGATGAGGGGCGTCACCATGCTGTGCACGCGCTGACGGTTCTCGACCTCGAGGTCGAGCGTGACCACTTCGCCGGGGCGGCCGGAGGCGTGCAGCTCGCCCGCCTCGTTGGGATGCACAACGGTGCCGGGCGCCGCGGGCATTCCAGCTCCCTGAAGACGGCGTAGATAGCGAATCGTCTCCTCTGCCAGCCGCGCGTGGAACTCCGTCTGGAGCCGGAGCAGCTCGCCGAACGCTCCTCGGTTGACGTCGCCCGGGTCGTTCGGGACTCTCATGGCGAAAAGTCTTTCATTTCACACGGTGAATGACGTACTGCAGCATCTCGCGCAGAAAGCGACGGTCGTCGTTCTCCTCGAGGAACGAGAGCTCGCCGTCTTTCTCGAGCGCCCGCTCCGAATACTCCCGTGCCAGGCTGCGGCCGTGGTCGAGCGAGCCCGCTCGCTCCATCTCCGCGCGCAGCCAGTCGACGTCCTTCTCCAGCTTGGCGCTGCGTGGAGTCGTCAGGATTCGAAGCGCGCGGCTCCGCACGCGGGCGGGCGCCACGCGAACGAAATGGAGGAGCATGACCGTGCGCTTTCCCTCCCACAGATCCCCTCCGATCTCCTTCCCGTAAAGGTCTTCGTCGGCTTCGAGGTTGAGCAGGTCGTCGTGAATCTGGAAAGCGATTCCCGCCAGGAAGCCGAGCTCGACGAGCGGGAGCAACTCGGCGTCCAGCGGCGCTAAGGGCCCGGGCTTGCTCCCGCAAATCACGCCGATTCGCAGCGGCGCGATCACCGTGTACCAGCACGTCTTCTTGTACGCCATGCGGATGTAGTCCCCGTCCTCGAGATCGAAGCGCCGGTCGGCGATCCAGCCGAGCTCAATCGCTTGTCCCTCCGCCGATTCCCGCGCCATGCGCTCGACCTCGTTCAGCACGAGCAGAGCCTTGCGCACGCCGATGGCGCCCGTGTTGCCGAGGAGGAGCTCGACCGCGAGGACGTTCGTCGCATCGCCGACGTTTATCGCAATCGGCGCGCCATGCGCGCGCAGCATCGTCACCTTGCCGCGGCGAAACTCCGATCCGTCCTCGACGTCGTCGTGGACGAGGAAGGCATTGTGAAAGAGCTCAAGCGCGGTCGCCGAGATGAGCGCCTGGTCAGTTCGCCCCCCGGCCGCACGGCACGCGGCGAAGCAGATCGCCGGGCGCAGCCCCTTGCCTTCTCGAAACGGATAGTCCGCCAGCAGGTCATAGAGCGGCCCGTAGCCCGTGCGGCGACGCTCGGCGAAGACGCGCTCGAGCTCAGCGAGGACGTCGGCCCGTGCCTGTGCCAGCACACGTGCGACGAGGGCGGAGTCGTGCTGCGTCGACTGCCGTTCCACGGACGAGATGACCTCGACCACGGTCAGCGCGCCTGCACGAGGGGGCGGACCTCGATCGGAAGCCGGAAGAGCACGTCCTCCGAATCAGACGGCGAATAGAGAACCTGAGCACCCCGTTCCTCGAACCAGTCGCAGACGTCGACGACAAGCCGTTCCGGGGCCGAGGCGCCGGCAGTCAGCCCGACGCAGCGCGCGTCTGCGAACATCGCCTCTTCGAGCCCGGATGGATCGTCGACGAGGACGGCCGGGACACCGCCTGCGAGCGCTGTCTCAACGAGGCGGTTCGAATTGGAGCTGTTCTGCGAGCCCACGACGACCAGGAAATCGATCCGCCCGAGAGCCTCTTTGACGGCCGCCTGCCGGTTGGTGGTCGCGTAGCAGATGTCTTCTTTGCGGGGCTCGAGGATGTCTGGAAATCGCCGCCGAAGGGCGTCCACGATGACCGCAGTGTCATCGACGGACAGAGTGGTCTGCGTAACGTACGCGAGTCGGTCCGGGCGCTCCGACTGGAACGCTTCCGCGTCTGCCAGCGTCTCGATGAGCACCGTCCGTCCCCGCGCGACGCCCATTGTGCCGACGATCTCGTCGTGGCCCGCATGTCCCACGACCAGCACGAGGTAGCCGGCGGCCGCAAAGCGCTTGACCTCCGCGTGCACCTTCGAGACGAGCGGGCACGTCGCGTCGATGCTCCGCAGTCCGCGCGCCTTCGCCCTGTCCAGCACTTCAGGGGCGACACCGTGGGCGGCGAAGACTATGCGCGCCCCGGGCGGCGCGTCCTCCTCGCTGTGCACGAAGATGGCCCCCCGGGCCTCGAGGTCGGCGACGACGTGGCGGTTGTGCACGACCTGCTTTCGAACGTAGATGGGCGCACCGAAGAGCTCGAGGGCCCGCTCTACCGTTTCGACTGCGCGCTCAACGCCTGCGCAATACCCGCGAGGCGAGACGACTACGACACTCTCAACGAGCGGCTCGTCGATCAGCGCTTTCCCCTCGACCCTCGCAAGCGGGAGCATCCCTTTCGCCGCAGCAACGATCTCGATCAGTCACGACCGCGTCCGTTCCTCGTTGCCGAGTTGCGAGGCTACTCGCTGAACTCACAACGGTCAAGCCCTCCAAGCCCTGGGATCGATGAATGGCTCGTAGGCGATTTTCCAGCTCGCGTGGGTGGGTGAGCGCCCATAAACGCTATGGATCGAGTCCTCCTGCGAGGATGAGCTGACATCGTGCTGACGCTGGTGCCGAGATAGCCTGCTACCCCGATGCTCGGGCATAGAAAAACCTCGCCTAAGCGGGGCTTTATCGAGGTGGGCGGTACTGGGCTCGAACCAGTGGCCCCCAGCTTGTCGAGTTGGAGGTCAAGGCGCCGCTTCTTCGTCCTCCTGGATTGGAGCAATGCGCCCCTTCACCTCTCGATGACCCCCTATAGCTCGGACTCTTGGTCGTCAACCATCCCCGACCAGAGTCTTTCCAGGTACCTGTAAACACCCTCTGTCGTTGCCGGATCGGCGGCAATGTCGCTGCCCCGAAGTCGTCCGGCTGAATGCCACGCCGAGAGACAGCCCGGCTCGATGCCGAGCAGGTTCGCCGGCTCAACTTTCAAGGTTTCGCAGAAGCGCTCGACGCCTTCACAGACGCCCAGGACTGCAGCAACACGCTCGCGGTACAACTCGTCCATTTCGCGCCGCTTGTCCTCGAGCTCGATCTCGAGCCCCTCTCCATCGGCGTCTTCGATTGGTATGCCGTCGCCAAGAGTGCTGTCGGGCGCGGTCATGAAAGCCCGCATGTCCGCGAGCAGCTCCCGCCCGAACGCATGCGGCGCCAGTGCAACCTCCGCGCGTAAGAGCAGATTCCCTGCGGACAAGGCGATGCATGCAGCTGCCGATAATCGGTCGGTGTACGCGAGGTCCGTCGCGCGGCATACGTAGGTCGGGCAGCTACTTGCGAGCACCCCGACCTCATCCCAGTCCTTGCGGGCGGCTGCTTCCACAGTCAGTCGAAAACGCTCGTCACGCCGAAGTCGCGGATAAAGATTCTTCAGCGCTTTGTCTGTCATCTCACTTCCCGCCCCCACGCCGGCGATCCTTGAGCACCCGCTCGAGCGCCTCGATGCGTGCGGTTAGATCTCTCTGCTCGAGCGCCCGCAGCGCCACGTTGACGAGCGAGCTGACGCAGCGTGCCTTCTCGAGCGTGCCCGCACACGGATCCCTCCGCACAGCATCGACCTGTTCCTCGAGCAACCCGACGAGGTCCTGCGCGACCCGCAGCCGAAACGGCGTGGGCAAATCGACCTGACCCGGCGGAGTTCTGGAACCATGGCGCCGAGCCCGCTTGTATTCGCGCTGGTACTCACGCTGCTTCTGGGGGTCCTTGTATGCCATCCGCTGTAAGTATCGACGGCGACCACAAACACCCTCACGCGACTTTCAGACAACGCGCGCGGGAGGGCGGCGAGAGCTCTCGTGAGTTCGTCAGTGCTCACAAGTTACAAATGAAACAAAGCCCGGAGAAACGCTGGGCCGACCCCAGCCGAGGTTCCCGCGCCGGGTTCGACAGGTTTGAGCACGGGTTCGACACGGTGAGTAACCCGGAAGGGACACCAGGTCCGGTCGCGCCCACCGGGCCGAGGCGGTAGAACGCGGGAGAAGCCCAACCGCTCGGACGCGAATCCCAGGAAAAGCCCCCGCTAGCAGGGGTTTCGGGCTGAAACTGGCGCTCGAACCGATGGCTTCCTGGTAACGAACCAGGGACCGCGCGCGTGTGAAACGGTTTCCGCGGTCTCGGACTCTCATCAGTATCCAAGCCTGCCAGGCGAAAACTCCCGCAAACCAGCCCCTTTGCGGCGCCTGTGACCTTGCAACTAGAGATAACGCTTGGCGATCTTCGTGACATATGTGTACTTCGGATTCGCGAGCTGCGTGCAGCGGGCCTCCGCAACCTGGCCGAGGAGAAGCACGGCCCCCTCCGTCGAGAAGCCGTAGTCGTCGACCATCCAGTTCACGAGCTCCTCGGCGGCGAGGCGGAATGCGTCCTCGAGCGGTCGTGCGCACGCGACGGATCCGATGTGCTCGGCAGTCTCGATGCGCGGCCAAATCATCCGTTCGGGCCGACGCGCCAGGTCGAGCCGGACAGTGGTGTGCGTGCGGATCTCGATCGCTCCGATTCCGCAGAGCTCGCCATCCCCTTGTACGGCGTGACAGTCTCCGAGGTAGAAGAAGGCCCCCTCGACTGCGACGGGAAGAAACACACGACAGCCTGGGCCCATCTCTTGGACGTCTAGATTCCCTCCGTGGGGCCCGTTGTCGATCGTGCTGATGGAGTCGAGTATGGGAGCCGTCGCGAGGACTCCCACCATGGGGCGGACTGGGATGCGGGTCTTCTCGTCCCAGAGGACGTGACCGTCGCGCACGTCCACCACGC
>Ga0307278_10000419_pt1 | contig 21634 bp, 18 predicted proteins | sample ER_DNA_117_FD_194482 | JGI IMG/M metagenome (GOLD analysis project Ga0307278, IMG submission 194482) | Bulk soil microbial communities from the East River watershed near Crested Butte, Colorado, United States - ER_DNA_117 | ecosystem: Environmental > Terrestrial > Soil > Floodplain | place...
CAGGACCACGATCCTGGAGGCGGCCGACGCCCTGCTCGACCTGGGCCGCACGCTCGAGTTCGACATCGAGCGGATGCGTTCGACCCGGGCGCTCACGACCGGGTCAGCGCGAGACCGCTATTTGGAGACGGCCTCGTCCGCCAGCGAGGCCGCACAGCGGGCCGGGCAGGGCCTAAAGCTGGCCGCGACTCTGTACGGGTCGCGTGGATCGGCCAGGTGGTTCCTGGCCTTCCAGAACCCGGCCGAGCTGCGCGGCACCGGCGGCCTGATCGGCCAGTACGGCATCCTCGAGTCGAGCCCGGAGGGGCCGAAGCTCACCACCGTCGAGCGGTACGAGGTGCTGGACGAGCGCACCAGGGAGGGCGTGGAGCTCCCCCGGCAGGTGGCGAGCCGCTACGGCCGGTTCGCGATCGACCGGGCCTGGTCGGCGGTGAACATCCCGCCCGACATGCCGACCGTGGGCCGCATCGTCACCAAGCTGTACCAGCAGACCACCGGGGACCGGATCGACGGCGTGATCGCCGCCGACCCCCTTGCCGTCGCGCAGGTGCTGCGGGCCAGCGGTCCGATCCAGGCCGGCGGGGTGTATCTGACCGCCGACAACGTCGCGGAGGAAACGCTCGTCCAGGCCTACGTCCGTTACTCAGCGGACAACCCGGCCCGCCGGCGCTTCCTCGAGCAGGTCGCGCGCGCTACCTTCGAGGCGTTTCGACGGGGATTGGCCAAGCGCCCGGTGGAGCTGCTTCGCGGCCTGGCCGACGCCGCCCGCGGCCGCCACGTGCAGGTCTACAGCCGCGACCCGGCTAGCCAGAAGGCCCTGATGAGCCTCGGCGTCGGCGGCAGCGCGAGAGCCCCGGCCGCCGCCGACTACCTGATGGCGGTCGGGGTCAACGCCGGCGGCAACAAGCTCGACGCGTTCCTGCGCCGCACCCTGGACTGGCGGGTGCGCCTGGCCGCTGACGGGTCGGCCACGGCCAGCGCCTCGCTGACCCTCCGCAACGCCGTGGCCGTGGCCGGGCTGCCGCGCTACATCGTCGGGCCGTACGACGCCCGCTTCCGGAAGGGCGTCAACGAGCAGATCCAGACCCTCTACGTGGCCGGCGGTTACGGCTTCACCAAGGCCAGCCTGGACGGCCGCCAGGTTCCCGCCGAGGCTCAGCAGGACTTCGGCGGGCTGGCCCTGACCCAATCCGTCGGCGTGCCCGCCGGCGACTCGGCGACCCTGGGCTACTGGCTCACCCGGCCCACTGCCGCCGAGCGGCTCGGTGATGACCGCCTCCGCTACCGCGTCCTGCTCCGTCCCCAGGCGACCATCTGGCCGGACAAGGTCAAAGTCAGGGTCACAGCGCCAAACGGCTGGCGGTTCGCGGTCCTGCCCGCCGGCGCCAGCGGCGATGACGCGACCACAAGCTGGTCGGGGTTGCTGGTGGAGGAGCGCGAGCTGGCGTTCGAGCTGGTTCGGGACAGCTAAGCACCAGTAGTCGCCGTAGGTCGGCCGACCTACGACAGATAAGGGCTTCGACAGAATCGGGCTTGTCGAGCTGAAGGTCCGCATGTATGGTGCCGAGGTTCCTGTACCGGAACCAGGTGGCGGAGCGGCACCGGCCGTCGCCCAGGGGGGCCCAAGGTCCCGGTCGACAAGGAGGAACATCCGCATGCGGAAGATCGTTTCCGCGCTCGCTCTGGCAGCCGGTCTCGCGCTGCTCGCAACCCCAGTCAACGCCCAAACGTACCCGCCCGAGCCGAGCCAAGGTCTCACGGTGTCCGAGTCCACCGTATCTCCGGGCGAAAGCATCACCGTCTCCGGCGACGGCGCCGAACCCGGCGCCACCGTCACCATCACCCTCACCCGCGTCTCGTCCAGCCTCGGCGCCGGCCACCAGGTCATCGCCGCCGGGCCCGCCCTCGGCCGGCCGGTGGCGGCGTCCCGGCCGCTGGCCCAGGGCAGCGTCACCCTCGGCCGCACCACCGCCGAGGACGACGGCTCGTTCAGCATCACGGTGACGATCCCCTCCAGCACCGATCCCGGCGTCTACACCCTCAGCGCCATCAGCGGCGGCGAGGTGCTCAGCGTCGCCACCATCCGCGTCGTCGCCGCCAGCGGCGGCCTGCCCTTCACCGGCGCCGACGTGGTGCCGGGCCTGGCCGTCGGCGCCGGCCTGATCGTCGCCGGCGGCCTGCTCCTGCTGGCTGTCCGCCGGCGCCGCAGCAGCACCGCCTAACCGCACCCGGCCGGGCTCGCCGCCAGCGGGCCCGGCCGCCCTATCGGTCCGCCGCCGAGGCTCCTTCCCCGTCGAAGCGCGCGATCACGACCCGCCGTCCCCGCACGAAGGGAGAGCTTCATGCGAAGGGTGTCCGCCGCGGTAGTGGCCTTGATGGCCGCCGCGCTCATCCTCACCGCCGCGCCGGCCCTGGCCGCGCGGTCCCGCTCCTTCAATGTCGAGCCAAAAACAGTCCGGGCCGGCCAGGAGGTCAAGGCCTTCGGCAGTGGCTGCGACCGCCGGGCTTTCGTCCGTATCTACCTGGACGGCATCCAGATCGACACCGACCGGGCCGACCGCGACGGTCGCTTCGTCGACTTCGTGGAGATCCCCAACTCGGCCGACCCCGGCAAGCACCGGATGAAGGCGAGCTGCAGCGGCCGCAGCCTCGGCTCGGTCAAGATCACCGTGCTCCGCTCACGCTTCAACGTGAGCCCGCGCACCGTCGAGGCGGGCGACTACGTCTGGGTCTCCGGCAGTGGCTGCCGGCCGGGCTCGCACGTCACGATCAAGCTCGACGGCCACACGATAGCCAGGACCACGGCCAACCACCGAGGAGAGTTCAGGAAGCGGGTACAGATCCCCGAGGGCACCTCGGAGGGCAGGCACGTCGTGAGCGCCCGCTGCCACGGCCGCTTCGTCGGGTCCAAGAGCATCCGCGTAAAGGAGCCCTACCCCGCCGAGGATGACGCCCTCAACGTGTCCCACAGCGTCGTCCAGGCCGGCCAGACGGTCGCCGTCAGTGGCGAAGACTGCCCCACCCGGACCCCGACCGCCTCGCTGGACGGTCAGCCGGTCGTCATGAACGTCGACCAGCGCAGCAAGGGCAAGGGCTTCAGCGGCACGGTGACGATCCCCCGCGGGACCGTTGCCGGCAGGCACCGCCTCTGGGCTGCCTGCGACGCCGGCTCGGCCGGCGCCACCGAACTGCAGGTGCTCGATGCGGACACCACCGAGTCGGCCGTCGAGCGTCAGCCGTTCGCCACTCGGACCGGCAGCAGCAACCTGGCCATCTGGGCTGGTCTAGCGGCAGGAATCGCCTTGCTGCTCGCCAGCGTCACCGTCAGCCGCCGTCGCCGCTCCTGAGCAAAGCACGCACGATGACTACAGGGCACCCAGACGCTGCTCTCCGCGAGGCCCGGCTCCCGCTGCGTGCGGGAGCCGGGCGGCCCGCCGTGGCCGAGCCAGATAGCCGCAGGCATGTGCTGGCCTGCCGGCTCCTCGGCGACGTGGGCGCCCTGCTACTGGGGCTGATGGTCGCCCAGGGCATCCAGCAGGCCCTGCTGGCCCTGGGCGGCCTGGCCCAGCCGCTTGGCCCAGTGACCGTCTTCAATGGCCTGGCCATCCTCATATGGCTGGCACTGTTCGCCAACGCCGGCCTGTACGACCCTCGCCGGCTGGTCAACGCCGCCGACGAGTTCAAGCTGATCCTCCAGGCGGTCGCCACCGGCACGGTCGCCGCCGTGTTCACCGCCTTCGTGCTCAAGGTCCCCACCCAACGGTCGTGGGTACTCGCCACCTGGATCGGCTGCACCCTGGCCGTGCTGGCCACCCGCTGCGCCTATCGGCTGATCCTGCGGGCCATGCGCAACTCCGGGATCCTGGTGAGCCGCCTGCTGATCGTCGGCGCCGGCCGCGAGGGCCGCGACCTCTGCCGGGCTGTCACCCGGGCCCGCTGGCTCGGGTTCCAGGTCGTGGGGTTCCTCGACGACGCCCGTCCACCCGGCCCGGTCGCCGCCGGCCTGCCCGAGGTGGTCGGTCCCAGCTCCTCCGTCCGCGAGGCCGTCGGTACCTACCGGGCCGACGCGGTGCTGGTCGCCGGCGGTTCGGTCGCCACCGAGACCACCGAGCGGGTCTACCGCGACCTGCAGGGACTTCCCGTCGACCTGCACCTGTCGACTGGGGTGCTTGGCGTGGCTGCCAGCCGGGTCGCGGTGCAGCGCTTCGACGACGTCCCCGTCCTCGGCCTGCGCCGGGTTGGACTGACCCGCTGGCAGCGGGTTCTCAAGCGCGCCCTCGACCTGGTCGTGGCGGGCCTGCTTGTGGTCGCCCTCTCCCCCGTCCTGCTCGCCTGCGCCCTGGCCGTGCGCCTGTCCGGGCCGGGCCCGGTGCTGTTCCGCCAACGGCGGTTCGGCCGGGATAGCCGCGAGTTCTGGATGCACAAGTTCCGCTCGATGGTGCCCGACGCCGAGGCGCGCCTGTATGCCCTACGCGACCAGAACGAGACCGACGGGCCCAATTTCAAGCTCCGGCGCGATCCGCGGGTCACCGCGGTCGGCCGCATTCTGCGCGCCTTCAGCCTGGACGAACTCCCCCAGCTCCTCGACGTCCTCCGCGGCGAGATGAGCCTGGTCGGTCCGCGTCCTCTCCCCATCTACGAGGTCGACCTCAACGACCCTTGGGCCCGCAACCGCCTGCGGGTCAAGCCGGGCCTGACCGGTCTGTGGCAGGTCTCCGGCCGCCACGCGCTGTCGTTCGACGACCTGGTCCGCTACGACCTCTTCTACGTCGAGAACTGGTCGCTCTCGATGGATGTGTTCGTGCTGCTCCGGACCATCCCGACCGTCGCCCTTCGATCGGGGGTCTGAACGCCGCATGGATCTCCGTGACTACCTCCGGATCCTGCGCAAGCATACCTGGCTGATCTCTTGTGCCAGCCTGCTGTGTGCCACGGCCGCGCTGGTGACCTCGATTGCCACCATCCCGGTCTACCAGGGCACGGCGAAGCTGCTGGTGGTCGCCAAGTCCGAGCCGGGAGGCGGCACCGCGTCCGCCTACGAGGGTGCCCTGCTCTCCCAACAGCTCGTCAAATCGTTCGCCCAGATCCTCGAGTCGCGGGCGACCGCCGAGGCCGCCCTGCGTCTCGATCCTCAGCCATTCACGGCCAGCCAGCTGCAGGCAAGGATCCACGCCGAGCCGGTCACAGAGACCCTGCTGATCAGCCTGAGCGTCGACGACACCAATCCGTCGCGCGCCAAGCGCCTCACCAACAATGTCGCCCGCGCGTTCATCGGGGCTCTGCCGGATCTGCAGAGCGGGTCCGCGCTGCGGGTCAGCCTGGTCGAGCCCGCTCTCACGCCGTCAGAGCCGGTTCGGCCCCGGACGAAGCTGAACGTTGCCCTCGGCTTGATGCTCGGCATCATGCTCGGTGTGGGTCTTGCGTTCCTACGTGAGTTCCTGGACCGCTCGGTGAAGACCCCTGAGCAGCTGGAGACAGCGGTTGGGGTCCCTGTGGTTGGCACCATCCCTCCGTTCCGTGCCGGCAAGCAGCCAATCCCGGTCGCCGCCGCACCCCGAACTCCCGCCGCAGAGGCGTTCCGCAAGCTCCGCACGAATTTCGCGTTCCTCCGCGTTGACCGGGCGACGCTCTGCTGCGTGATCACTTCGCCGGCCGCTGCCGACGGCAAGTCGACCGTCGCCGCCAACCTCGCCATTGCCCTTGTCCAGGCCGGCGAGCGCGTCGCGCTGGTCGACGCTGATCTCCGCAAGCCGTCGCTGCACCGGCTCTTCGGCCTCCACCAGCGGGTCGGCACCACCACCGTTCTGCTCGACCAGGCCGACGCTCTCGATGCTCTACAGCAGCCAGATCCCGGACTTCCCGCGATCCTGACCTCCGGCCAGCTCCCGCCCAACCCGTCCGAGCTGCTCGGGTCGGGCCGTATGAATCAGCTGATCGAGGAGCTGCGGGCCACCTTCGACGTGGTTCTGATCGACTGCGCTCCGCTGCTGCCGGTCACCGATCCCATGGTGGTTTCCCGGTTCGCCGACGGCATCCTGCTCATCGCCCGAGCCGGCGCTACTACCCGCGACCAGGCGCAGGCCGCGAGGACCGCCTGCGCCAAGGCGGGCGCAGCTGTGTTCGGGACCGTCCTGAACGCCACGCCGATAACTGAGGGCGACCAGTCGGCCTACTACTCCTACTATGGCGAGAGTGGACGGACCGCCGCCGACAGCGGCCGCGACCTGGTCGCTGGCGATGCCAACGGCTCCGCCCCTCAGCGAACACAGACCAACCGCGCCGGCCGCCACAGCCGCCTCCGCTCGGGGGCCAGCTGATGGCTATCCACGGACGGCCGCAGGGGGCGTTTCTCTGCTGCGGAGTCCGCGTCGACGCGATCACCCTCGATGGCGCGATCGAACGGCTACGGGCGTTCACCGAGGTGGGCGGTGGTCGCGCCGTCCACCTTTGTAATGCCTGGACGCTCGCCGTCGCCCGGCGCGACACGGCGCTGACAGGGGCGCTGAACCGCGGGGACCTCAATCTGGCCGATGGCACGCCGCTTACCTGGGTCGGGCGGCGCGCTGGCTTCCCGCACATGCGGCGACGCGTGTACGGGCCCGATCTGTTCCTGGCCACCACCCGAGCTGGGCGCGCGTGGGGGCTACGGCACTACCTGTATGGCTCCACCCCAAAGGTGGCCGAAGCGCTCGCTAGGCGGCTGGCCCACCTTGCGCCCGACGCTGAGGTCGTCGGTATCGAGTCCCCTCCGTTCCGGCCGCTCACCGAGCTCGAGGAAGCCGAGCTGGTCGAGCGGGTCCACCGGACACGGCCCGACATCGTCTGGGTAGGCCTTGGTACCCCACTCCAGGACCTGTTCGTCGATCGCTTTCGAGACCAACTGGGCGCCACCCTGGTCGCGGTCGGCGCCGCCTTCGACTTCCTCTCCGGCGCCAAGCGCCAAGCCCCCACATGGATGCAGCATTCTGGCCTGGAATGGGCCTTCCGTCTGGCCACTGAGCCTCGCCGTCTTTGGCGCCGCTACCTGATAGGCAACGCCGTCTTCCTCGCCGGAGTCGCGCGAGGGGTCGAGGTGTATGAGCCGTTGTCCGAGGGAGGCCGGTGACGCTTCGGATCCTCGTCGTCCACAACCGCTACCGGTCGGCGTTCCCCTCTGGAGAGAACCAAGTCGTGGACGAGCAAGTCACCATGCTTCGGGCTGCGGGCATCGAGGTCGAAACCTACTTCCGGTCCAGCGACGAGATTCCCGACCTACCGCTGTTGGAACGCGTTGCGCTCCCACTCCGGCCGATCCACTCGCCCAAGGACACACGGCAGCTTCGAGAAGTAATGACATCGTTCCGGCCCTCATTGATGCACCTACACAATCCATATCCGCTCATCTCGCCAGGCGTGATTCGAACCGCCGCCAGGGCGGGCGTGCCTATCGTCCAGACAGTCCACAACTACCGACATGCCTGTGCCGCTGGGACGCTATTTCGAGCCGGTCGTCAGTGCTCTGTCTGCGTCACCACTCGACTCCCATGGCCAGCGGTCGCCCATGGGTGCTTTCGCGGCTCACGGGCGCAGAGCCTCGCTATGGCCGCGGCCTCGCTGCACCATCGCGCGACATGGCGCCTGGTCAGCCGCTTTCTGGCAGTCAGCTCATTCGTGGCGGACTGGCTCACCGACTTCGGTGTCCCGGCCGACCGAGTGTCCGTCCTGCCGAACGCTCTCCCCGACCCTGGCCCGCCACGATCCCTCGGAGAGGGATTCCTCTTCGCCGGCCGCCTCGATCCTTCGAAAGGCGTTCGCCTCATCCTCGACGCCTGGGATCGCGCAGGGGTCGGCGACACCACCAGTCTGGCCATCGCAGGGGACGGTCCCGACCGCACATTGGTCGAGCAGGCCCCCAGTCAGTACCGCGGAGTCCGCTACCTCGGTCTCCTTTCCCCCGAGAGGGTTGGCCTGGCGATGGTGGCCACAGCGGTGACCGTCGTGCCATCGATCTCGCCGGAGACGTTCGGCCGCACCGCTGTGGAGGCATTCGCCAGGGGACGGCCCGTCCTCGCCACGACCGTCGGGGCGCTAGGTTCTGTGGTCGACGATCAGGTCGGCTGGACATCTCCGCCGGAGCCGGCCGCTCTCGCCGAACGACTCGCCCTTGCCTGTGATCTCCGGGCCGCCGCAGCCAAGGCTCGAGTCGCCCGGCACCGATACGAGCAACGCTTCGCACCAAACCTGATCATCGATCGACTCGTGGAGACCTACACCAATGTCCTGTGGGAACGCAGGAGCCGGCGGTGAGAGTGCTCTTTGTAACCAACGTGGTCACCCACTACCGAGCACCGCTCTATCAGAAGCTGGCCGAGCGGCTCGACGTCCGCTTCTTGCTCTACTCCGACGGCCGAGAGTGGTACTGGAACGGTGGATCGCTGCCCCTAGGCGATCTCCCCGGGAAGGTGCTGAGCGGCTGGTGGATCGGGCGCACCCGAATTGTTCCTGAGCTCCTAGCCGATCTCTGGCGTACCGACTACGACGTCGTCGTCAAGTGTATCAACGGCCGCTTCGCGCTCCCGGTTACCTATGCGGCGGCTCGAGCTCGTGGCAAGCCGTTCATCCTTTGGACCAGTCTGTGGCGACACCCTACTAGTGGCTTCCATCGGCTCACCGGTCCAGCAGTCCGTCTCCTGTACCGCAACGCGGACGCGATCGTAACCTATGGAAGGCACGTTTCCCGGTACGTGGCGTCGCAGGGAGCGTCACCAGATCGGGTTTTCGAGGCGCCTCAGGCAATAGACCTCGACCGCTTCAGCGGGTCACCGTCCGATACCTCGGGGCAAGTACTTCCCGAGGGCGCACGTGAACAGCCGATTGTGCTCTACGTCGGTCGCCTAGAATCGTGGAAGGGGCCGCACATCCTCCTTCGAGCACTGGCGGAGGCTGCCAAGGACCGCCCTTTCACGGCCGTGTTCGCAGGTGACGGGAGCATGCGCGGCGACCTGGAGCGGGACGCGGGCCGTCTCGGGCTGACCGAGCGCACCCTCTTTCTTGGCCACGTACCAAGCAAGGATCTCCCCGGCCTCTACCGTACGGCGGCAACCGTGATCGTTCCCTCCATCGAGACGCCGGACTTCTCCGAGCCATGGAGCCTTGTGGTCAACGAGGCGCTGGCATCGTGCAAGCCGGTCATCGCCAGCGATGCTGTGGGTGCCGTTCGTGACGGTCTGCTGGCACATGGGCGTACTGGACTCGTCGTACCGAGCGGCGAAGCCTTAGCGCTCGCGCAGGCGATCCGAATCGTCCTCGATGGACCTCGCAAGGCGAATGAGCTGGCGCTCGCGGGCCATCGAGTGGTCGCGGACTACTCGTACGACGCTGCCGTGGAGGCGTTCTGCCACGCGCTCGACGTGGCGGTCGACGGACGCCTCAACGCTCTGGAGAATGGCGGTGCGTCGAAGACCCGGACGCGTGAACAGGGATGAACGCCACCACTCGGGGATATCCCCGATGGAGCAACATCGGCCAGCAATGGCTTCAGACTCGTGATCTCCTCACAGCGCTCATTTATGTCGTCGCCGTCCTCTTGGCAGGCGCGGCGGGTTGGTACCTCGGCCACGGTGCTGCTGGACGAGCGCTTCTCATAGCGGCAGGCGTTCCACTCGTCCTCCTGTCTCTGAACGCTCGGCTATCCAGCCTGACGGCGGTCCTCGTGTTCCTCATGCCGTTTCCACTCGTCTCGAACGCCCTCGGTGGGCGATCACTCCATCTCCTGCTCATTCCCGCGTTCCTTCTTATGGCTCTCGCGCACCGCAGTTCGGCGTCTCTGAAGCTTCCAAAGGATGCCCCCCGACTTCCGCTGCTGGCCTTTGCGCTGGCTACGTTGATTTCGACCATCGTCAGCGATCAGCCGGGAGAGCAGGTCCTTGCATGTGCCCTCCTTGGCCTTGGCCTTGCGTTCATGCTCGTCGTTGCCACCGTCGGCGTGGACGAACCCGCCCGACGGCGGGCGATTGCCGCCATGGGTATCTGCGGCTTATGCATGAGCGTGGTCGGCATCCTGCAGATCTATTGGCCGACGCTACCCGTGCCCGGCCTTCTCGGGAACCCAACTGCGACGGAGAATTTGGGTCGCCTCGGCACGGCATCCCGGTTGGCAGGACCCATGGGCGACTACGAGCTCTTCGCCGAGTTTCTGGCAATGACCTGTTTCGTTCAGCTGTGGGCGAGCCTCAACGCCAAACGCGTCCTGAACCGTGCCCTATGGTCTGCTGCGGCCGGCATCTCGCTGGTGACCATCTTCTCGACGGGCACACGCAGCGCCATCGTCCAGTTGACACTGGAAGTACTGCTCTACGGCGTCATCCGTCGAGAACACCTGACCGCAGGGTTGAAGTTGGCTGTAACGGGCGGACTAGCGTTGCTCATCGCATTGCCGATGCTGCAGCCGGTCAGTAGCGGAGCGAGGCTTGGCGATCGCTTTTCGATGCTCGGCACGCAAGGTCCGGGGATTGAGGGATATATCAACAGGTATGCGATTTGGCAAAGGTTCGCGGCGGCTGCTGATCTTCGCTTCCCTGAACTGTTCGGTCGAGGTCCGAGATACGACTATGAAGGCATTGGCCTTTTCCCTCACAGCCTCTTTCTCTACCTACTGACGACCGTGGGCCTCGTTGCGACAATCGCCTTCGCGCTGTTTCTCTTGGCCCTCGTTGTCCGATTGCTTCTGACCTGGCGCCGTCAGCGCAGCGAGACTGCTTTGGTGCTGGCGGTGATCCTCGCAGGTTTCACCACTAATGAGATCAAGATCGAGTTCTTCCGACTAGTCCACTATCAGGCCTTCGTGTGGGCTCTGCTCGGACTCTCCGTTGCGGCGCTCGATCTCCGACGAGACAGGCCAGCCGATGGCCAGCCTTGACAGATCCTCGGCCGCCGAGGTGATGACCGAACCACATCGCAACAGGAATCCCGAGGCACCCGACCTCATCACATCGAGCTTCACATATTGGGTTGCCGCCGGCATCGCGTTCATGTGCAGTCTGATCCGCGGCAAGGTCACTGCGGTCCATCTCGGCCCAGCCGGCATCGGATTGATCTCACAACTCAACTCGATCAGCATACTCATAGGTAGTCTGTCGACGCTCGGACTCGGCAATGCCACCGTAAAGCTTATAGCGCGAGCGAGGGCGGCAGCTGACGATCATCAATTTCGGAGGCTAGCCACCTTCGTCGTCGTTACTCCAGTTCTGGCCAGCACGATCTTTGTTGCCGCTGGCATGGTCATGGCGCACCAGGCCGCTGCTGCGTTGCTTGGTTCTGCCGCATCGGCCAGTTATATCGCCATTGCGACACTTTCCGTACCCTTCAATCTGGCAGCTGGCGGCATCCAGGTAGTTCTTCAGGGCATGGAGCGAATGATCCGCCTTTCAAGTGCCTCAATCATCGCCACGTTGCTGAACACCGGAGCAGTAATCGGACTCGTGGCTGCATTCGGCCTTGCAGGTGGGGTTACCGGCGTCCTTGCAACGAGCGTCATTGCACTCACGGTCCTTCTCGTTCGCGAGCGATGGATCATCGGACGGCTCACGGCTCGGTGGCATCCAGGCCGCGCTGCCGTCCGTGAAATGGTGCGCTACGGCACGGCGAGCGTGGTCCTCGTCATCCTCGGAGCCGCTACGGACACGTTCCTGCGAGGCGCAACCATCGCGAGGCTCGGCCTCACAGCGAACGGTGTCTATCAGCCGGTCATAATGTTGTCATCCCAGGTATTCCTGCAAATCCAGACTGGCATTGCGATGTTCCTGCTGCCGGCCCTGAGCCGAGCCGTGGCGCAAGGTGGCGCAGAGGCGGCACGCGGTCAATTGGATCGTGCCCTTCGTTTGGCTGTCATTACGACAGTGGCCGTCTCTCTCTGCTTGATCGCCGGAAGGACTCCGATGCTTCACGTACTCTTCACAGGGGACTTCCTACCGGCCGCAGATCTCATTCCATTGCAACTGATCGGCGAGCTGTTCCGGGCATGCGCTTACGTGATGGGCGCAGTTCTGCTGCCGGCCGGTCGGCTACGCGCGTGGCTCACCATCGGCGTTCTGACGCTGGGCGCGCAGCTCGTTCTTGGCCTTGCGTTGCTACCGGTGGTTGGGCTTCGTGCGCTCCCAATCGCCTTCACTGTCTCGTGGGCGCTCAATCTCGTTGCCAACGTGACGGCCCTCCGCCCCTTCATCAGAGTCGCCCCAAAGCGGCCTACGGTCATCTCAACCTTCGTGGGCATGACCCTGCTCACATCGATCTCATTGGCAACGGTGGCAACAAAGTCAGGGCTGCTGGATGCCGTGACGGCGCTTGCCGCTGTCGCGTGGGTCCTCTTCGTCGTTTCGAAGGCCGAACGTAAGAGGGCGCTCGAGCTGCTGCGAACGAGCGCCACCCCGATTCGGCAGGCCACGCACACCATCCGCTCCCACAGATCGCGACGAGACGTCACATGAAATTGCTCTACGTTGCGTTGCGACATGACTACGGTGATCCGTCCCGTGGCCATAGCTTCGAGCACGAAACATTCGTACCTGCGCTGAGATCCTTCGCAACTGAGTTCATCTACTTCGAAATCGACACTCTGCTCCGAGTTCATGGCTTCGGCCGTATGCAGTCACTACTCTGGGATATCGTCCAGCGCCAGCAGCCGGACGTTCTTTTCTGTGTCCTCTTCGAGAATCAGCTGGACCGCGCCGTCCTCCGTCGCATCTCGACAGAGAGCGCCACGGTGACCTTGAACTGGTTTTGCGACGACCATTGGCGTTTCGAAGCATTCTCGCGGCATTGGGCGCCGTCCTTCAACTGGGTCGCGACGACGAGCCGCGAGGCATTCCACGCCTATCAGATGCTGCCGGGGGTACATCCGATCCTTACACAGTGGGCGACGAACATCGGTGCTAGCCCACGGATCGACGCCGACGAAGCCCATGACGTTGTCTTCATCGGACAGTGGCGGCCGATCCGGGAGCGCTACGTGAGATATCTTCGCGCTCATGGCATCGACGTCGCAGCGTATGGCCACGGCTGGCCCGCTGGCCGACTGAGGGGCAACGAGATGATGGAGGTCTTGGGGTCGAGCCGCATCGGCTTGAACTTCTCCGAGGCGTCATCAACGTCTTATAGGTTCCGTCGGCCCAAGCCACAGCTCAAGGCTCGTCCGTTTGAACTGGGAGCTTCCGGGACCGCGATCGTAAGCGAGGACGATCCGGACATCCGGGGATTCTATGAACCCGATAAGGAAATCGTCATCTTCAAAACGCGGCGGAGCCTATATCGCGCCGTCCGCGAACTTCTGGATGACGAGGAGAAGCGATCGCGAATTGCGACCGCCGGCCATCAACGCACCCTCTTAGAACACACTTACACGCAGCGATTCGCTCGGATTTTTTCCACAATGGGTGTAAGACATGCTCTGACGACAAAGCTGACCACGTGAGGGATGGCTCTCGTGATGAACGACGATCTCATCATCTGTACTCGAAATCGGCCGATGGACCTATCTCGTTGTTTAGAATCTGTCGCCCGCCAGGTCCGCATTCCCGACCGCATCATCGTGTGCGACAGCAGTGATGGTCCGGACATTGCTCATCTCGTGCAGGACCTTGCCGCCGATCCACTACTAGGACATCGGTTCACCTACCTCTCCGCCGCGCCAGGACTCCCTCGGCAGCGCAACCTGGCGATTGCTGACTCCTCAGGCGATGTCGTCCATTTCATTGACGACGACGTGGTCCTGGACCCCAGGTACTTCAAGCACATCGATGAGGTCTTCGAATCTGATTGCGGTGGAACGATTGGTGGTGTCGGCGGGCTGATCACGAATCTGCCCGACCATCGACCTCGATGGATTCTCGAGTTGTTGCAACTTGACAGCCATCGACAAGGCACGGTACTTCGATCCGGCCGGAACGTGCTCGTCTTTGAGACCGATGGCCTCGTGGAGGTCGACTGGCTCAGCGGCTGCTCAATGTCGTTTCGTCGCGTGGTCTTCGAGGACAACGAGTTCAACGAGAAGCTGGTCGGCTACGCACTTGGCGAGGACGTAGACTTTACCTTCCGGGTGGGACAGGCCTGCCGCTTGGTGGTCTGCGGCTCGGCGAGACTCCAGCATCTCAGTTCCCCCGTTGGTCGCCTTCAGCGAAAGGAATTGGTGCGCAAAGAGCTTCTCCATCGCTATTGGCGCGTCCGTGACGGTATCGGTAACCTGAGCGAGCGAGCGTTCTGGGTCTCCGTTGGTGGTCAACTCGCCTGGCTAGCGTATCAAGCTGCCGCACGTCGATCCCGTTACTCCGCGAAGGAGATGTGGTGGACTCTCCTGGGCATTCTTGACATCGCGCGGAGCCGACTATGAACGGGATGGACGGAGAACTGGTGGTTATTATTCCGACCAGAGATCGCCCGGCGTACCTGACTCAGACGATCAGCGCGTTAGAACGGCAAGAGCATCCTGCCGATCGCATAGTGATCGTCGATGCGAGCGACTCGGAGCGAGGCGAAGAGGTCTCTGCGACATGCGCACGCAGGCTGATCCCGATAACTGTTCTCAAAGCCCACGTGCCATCCTTGACCGGCCAGCGAAACCAAGGAATCGACCACGTCCTCGACACGATGCGGGACGTTCGAATCGTTCAGTTCATGGACGATGATGTCCTTCCTGCTCCTGACTATCTGGGGAAGGTCGCGAGGATCCTGGCCGCCGATCTGTCCAAGTCAATCGGCGGGGTCTCGGGTGTGACCGAGCATGTCTCAAGTCGGGCGTCTGCTCGCTACGAGGCCTTCATGCGGCTGTTCCTGCTTCACGGTGGCAGGCCGGGCACGATGCGCGCGTCGGGTATCAATGTTCCCGTCTCGCGTGAGGCAAAGGAACTCGTTGAAGGTGATTGGCTGATCGGATGTTCAGCGTACCGGGTCGAGGTCCTCCGGCGACTTCGCTTCTGGGAGGGCCAGCACGGGTACGTCTTGTTCGAAGATGTCGAGTTCAGCGTTCGGGTCGCACGCCGATGGAGGCTCGTGGTCGATCCGAGCGCTCGGCTCTGGCACGCACAGGCATCAACCCATGATCAGGACCTTTATCTGCTCGCACGCCAGTTCATCCGTAACCGCCACCATGTCGTCTCCAGATGTCTACCGACCCGCGGGCGTCACTTGGCCTACTGGTGGAGCACGCTGGGCTACTTCCTGTTCTGGGGCACCAAGGCCGCGGCTGGCCATGCCGATGCTGGACCCCGCCTACGCGGGGCTTCGCACGGCGTTCGTGACATCATTCGCGGGAGGAGCTGACCGGTGCCCGCCGCATCTTTGTCCGTCATCGTGCCGTCGCACGGACGGCCCGCACAGTTGCAGCGTTGCCTCACGGCCGCCGGCGCTCAGCTGGATCGGGGCGACGAGCTCATTGCCGTGGTCCGCAGAGGCGACACCACGACCAGCACCACGGTTGGCCGCTTTCCCAACGCGGTCGTATCGTCAGTTGTCAAACCGGGGTATGCCGCGGCCCTGCACGCCGGTCTGCGTGCTGCTTCCTGCGACCTGGTGGCGTTCCTTGACGACGATGCGGTTCCTGGGGACCGATGGGTTGAGAAGCTGAAACACCATTTCGCGTCCAGGCCATCGCTGGGCGGTGCTGGCGGCAGAATCGCCAACTTCGAAGGCATCCGAACGACCAACGCATTCTTCGAAATGGGACCTGTCGCAAAGATCGGCCTAACGGGCCGTCTCCGGTCGCGCCTACATGAGATACCGGCATATCCTCGGATCGAGGAGGTCGACTTCCTTCCGGGTAGCAACATGTGCTACCGACGGGAGCTGATCCACGTTCCCCTCGAACTCAACAGAGGTATGGCGGGCAGCATGGAGATTGAGTTCGCATGTCAAGTCAAGGCTGCAAGGCATCAAGTATTGTACGACTCTGAAATAGTAGTCGAACACTATCCAGCACCACGTCCTGAGTACTCTCGAGAGGATCGAGCGCAGGCGGCGTATGATGCCTCGTTCGTTTATACGAGGATTATTCAACGACACTTCTCGCTACCACGAAGGCTCATATCGTACGGATGGTGGGTTCTCATAGGTAGCAGGGAATGGCCTGGGATTCTCATGTGGCCGTATCTCCGAAGACGGCCAGGTCAGGCACGCTTGGTAGCTTCCTTTCGCGGTCGCCGAGACGCACTACGGGAACGTCCGAGCTTGCCGTCGAACTCGACATTGAGCCGTACAGCTAGGTGACGGTCGCATGGCGCAGGGATAGGCTCGAGAGGTCCAACTCCCGCGTGCGTTCGACCAGCACGGCACAACCCCGACGGGCCCCCGTCTCAAGACGAGATGGAAGCGAAGGGAACAAGACCACCATGTCTTCAATCGCGTTCGGTGGAAGATAGTCCAGCGTGAGGCTTCGACCTTCTCCGTAGTCGTCGAAACCGTAGCCAGGGTCGCCAGGAACCGCGAAGTCGTCAATCACGATAATGGGATCGCTCCAGTGCTGTGCGATGATGACGAGTTCGTCTCGCAGGGGCAGATCCGCTCCCCAGTGCGCATCGAGATAGAAGAGGACGGTCTTCTTGGGAACCTCGTCGTTGTCGACGAGGCGTTGGAGAAAGATCCGCGAATCGGAGAGCGAGAGCTGGACACTCTCGTTCCGAGCGAATCTTCTCTTGGCATACTCGAAGGATCGTCGCTCCGACTCCACAGAGAACACTGGTCTTCCGGTCAGGTGCCAGAGAAACTCCGTCGTCGTCCCACGATAGGTTCCGGTCTCGACAACTGCCGCGACATCGACGATCCTCACCAGCTCACGTATCAGGCGCTGCCTTCCTGCCTGACCATTCATTGGGCCACCCCAAGAGGAGTGCTTCGAGGGCTGGAGCCAGTCGAGTGCGGCCGCACCTGTTGGGGACACTCTCGCGATCATGGAGATCGAGCGCTCTGTAACCTCCAGTCGAGCGACGCCGCGGCGGACCTGCCTAGCGCGCTCGTACAGGCCGACCTGCCTGAGTGCTCGAACGACGCGCCTCGTCGTTCCATCCTGTGACATCACACGACTCCTTGTATCCTCCACGCGCCCGGCCTTCTCCCTACTTGACCGCCTCGACATAGAGCGTCTCGTCGCGACGGTGAGCTCCGTCCGGGCAGGGCTGAATCAGGCTGTCGCCAAAGCTCCGCTGTCGGATGGAGGTGAATCCGGTGGTCTCGAGGAAGAGAGCCAGTGTTTCGAAGTCATATGCAGAGCAGTGGCCGTACTCCTGGAAGACCTCTCGGATGGCCAGCAGCTTCGTTGGTCGCTCAGGCCGAACTTGCTCGAGGAACTCCGCATCTAGATCGGCGCACGCGTACGCACGGAGATATGCACCAGCGTCTGGCACGCCCACACGGATGGCGCCGTTTGGAGTAAGCAACCTGTGGCATTCTCGGAGAAGAGCCAGGGCATGCTGTAGCTGGAGATGCTCCAAGACGTGCTCGCAGAAGATGGCATCGACGCTTTCCCCGGGAAGGGGAATTGGGACGGCGAGGTCCCACGCAAGATCGGGGTGGTGGCCGGCCAGGTCGACATTCACCCATCCTCGGATAGGAGAAATGCCACTCCCGAGGTTGAGGCGAAGCGGAGCGGTTCGGGTCAGGAGCCGTGCTCGTCGGCTCTGATACGGCGCCATCGCTCTCGTCAATAGTCGTTGCGCGAAGAAGCGAGAAGCTTCGGGAAGCATTCTGCGGGCGACGCGCTTGCAGCAATTCAATGAGGGCGATGGCTTTGGTGGGCTGGCGAGATACGCCAACAGCTCATTCCCCGAGGATGCATCGCGGGCTCCCCTCCCCATCCCTATTCATTCCCCCTGCTTTTTAAGGGATCAGCCGTCGTCCTCGGCTCTCGAAGCGAGATGCCCCTGTTGATACCAGCGCGTGGTGGCCTCCACGCCCTCTGGCAGTTTCATCACGGTCGAAAAGCCAAGGCGGTCTGCTGCCCGGCTGGTGTCCAGACACCGCCGGGGTTGACCGTTCGGCTTGGTGGAATCCCAGAGAACCTCCCCCTGGTACCTGGTCGCCTCCGCGACCAGCGCGGCGAGGTCCTTGATGGAGATCTCCTCGCCCGACCCGAGGTTGATCGGCTCGGGACCATCGTAGCGTTCCAGGGCCAGGCGGAACGCCCGGGCGGCGTCCTCGACGTAGAGGAACTCGCGAGTCGGGCTGCCGTCGCCCCAGAGGGTGACCAAGGGGGCGACGGCGGCGCGGGCCTCGGCGAACTTGCGGATCATCGCGGGGATGACGTGGGAGGTCTCTAGGTCGAAGTTGTCACCGGGGCCGTAGAGGTTCACCGGAAGCAGATAGATCGCGTTCATGCCGTACTCGGCCCGGTAGGCCTGGGCTTGGGCGAGCAGGAGCTTCTTGGCCAGGCCGTAGGGGGCGTTGGTCTCCTCCGGGTAGCCGTCCCAGAGGTGCTCCTCGCGGAACGGCACCGGGGTGTGCTTGGGGTAGGCGCAGACCGTGCCGGCCACGACCGTCTTGGCCACGCGGGCGACCCAGCAGGCCTCCAACAGCTCAAGGCCCATGACGGCGTTCTCGTAGAGGAACTGTCCGGGGTGTGCGCGGTTGGCGCCGATCCCGCCGACCACGGCGGCCAGGTGGACGACCGCGTCCGGGCGGAGGTCGGCCAGCATCCGGTCGATCTCGGCCCGGCGCCGCAGGTCGTAGCGGGCCCGGCCGATCGGCTCGACCTTGGCGCTGGCCCGGGCCAGCTCGTCGCAGACGTGGCGGCCGAGGAACCCGGTACCGCCGGTGACGACAATCTTGGTACCAGCAAGATCCATCAGCGGTCGATCCTGACTGTGTGGCATGGCGGAGTCGGATCTCGCCCCATCGCGTTCACCGTGCGGTCTTCCTGTGAAACGGTCGTTCGAGGAGTAGATATGAGAAGGCGAAGACGGGAATCGCCACCACGCCAACGAAGATGAGCCATGTGATCAGCATGTAGCGGCCGCCTGTGATACGAGTGAGAGTATCTAGGAATCTACCATACATGGGAACATGCCAGATGTATGCGCTATAGGAAATCAACCCCAATAATACGAGAGGTCTAAGTGTCAAGAACTTGCCAAGTCGCGGCCAAGTTACCAGTGCGGCAAGAAGCAACCCAGCATAGCCTATGCCGAGTGTGGCTTCCCAGAGCATGAATTGAAATCTTGTATGCCACAGGTTCGAGGCGTCAAGGAATAGGACCAGAACGAGCACGACGACGCCGCCACGGCTCATTACCGATACCCAGCGCGCTGCGCGATGATCCCCGTTCTGCGAGCGCACTACTAGCCAAGCACCACAAATACCAGCTCCGAACACGCTGAGATAGCTGAGCAGTGCCATGGCTGGGCGATACGGTAAGGTTTTCACGCCGAGCCAGTTAATTATGAGTAGAATAGCTTGCGTTGCTGGCGTGGCCGCCAACAATGCCACTACTGCCTTATCTCTGAAGCGAGCCACTGCAAATGCGATGAGCGGTAGTAAGGCGTAGAACTGCACCTCCACAGCCATCGACCAGAACACATCGTTGATGCTACGATACGTCCCAAACGAGACGTTGTGAAGGAAGAGCGCATGCAGCGCGAGGTCTCCTGCAGAGGCTGAGGAAGCGAACCCAAGTACCGCAAGCGAGAACCAGTACGCTGGACCGACGCGCCGCAACCGGCGGCGATAGAAGAGTCGAACGTTTGGCCAATTTGCGTTCTGATGAATCGACCGAGCATAGGGCATGAAGAGCAGGAATCCGCTTAGGACGAAGAATAGCTCTACGCCGGTTCGACCCAGGGACCACGTTGTATACCATTGTTCCAGCAGGCGTTGCTCTGAGCCGTGAGCCCTCGCGAGCACGAACTGAGTGCCGTGCACGCCAATCACCATCAACACCGCTACAGCGCGTAGCCCGTCAAGCGGTGGGTATAACTGCGCCTGATGCTTGCTTGCGACGTCGTCGCGAACGCGGTCGAGTGCGGCATCTGCTTGGCGGTGACTGACGAGATCCATCAGCGGTCGACCCGTACCGTGCGACCCGCAAGCTCGTCCTCGAGCAGGGCCACGTCGGCGTCGATCATGAGGCGCACCAGCTCCTCGAACCCGGTCTGGGGCTTCCAGCCGAGCTCGGCGGCGGCCTTGCTGGCGTCGCCGCAGAGCTCGTCGACCTCGGAGGGCCGGTAGTAGGCCGGGTCGACCAGGACGTGGCGGCGCCAGTCGAGGCCGGCTTGGGCGAAGGCGACCTCGCAGAACTGCTGGACGGTGTGGCTCTCCCCCGTGGCGATCACGTAGTCGGCGGGCCGGTCGGGCTGCAGCATGCGCCACATCGCCTCGACGTACTCGGGGGCGTAGCCCCAGTCCCGGTGGGCCTGGAGGTTGCCGAGGTAGAGGCGGTCCTGGAGGCCGGCCTTGATGCGGGCCACGGCCCTGGTGACCTTGCGGGTGACGAACGTCTCCCCACGCCTGGGGCTCTCGTGGTTGAACAGGATCCCGTTGACCGCGAACAGCCCGTAGGCCTCCCGGTAGTTCACGGTGGTCCAGTAGGCGTAGACCTTGGCGCAGCCGTAGGGGCTGCGTGGATGGAACGGCGTCAGCTCGTCCTGGGGCGGCGGGGCCGACCCGAACATCTCCGACGAGGACGCCTGGTAGAACCGCGTCTTCACGCCCGAGGCGCGGATCGCCTCCAGCAGCCGGGTTGTGCCCAGGCCCGTCGACTCTCCGGTGTACTCGGGTATCTCGAATGACACCTTCACGTGGCTCTGGGCGCCCAGGTGGTAGACCTCGTCGGGGGCGACGTCGCGGATCAGGTTGACCAGCGCGACGGAGTCGGTCAGGTCGCCGTAGTGAAGCTGCAGGCGCGGCTGCGGCTCGTGTGGGTCCTGATAGATGCCGTCGAGCCGGCCGGTGTTGAACGAGGAGGCGCGCCGGATGATGCCGTGGACCTCGTAGCCTTTGCCGAGCAGCAACTCGGCCAGGTAGGAGCCGTCCTGCCCAGAGATGCCCGTGATCAGAGCGCGCCGCATCTCCCCCCCTAGGATGGCTCGTACATCTTGAGAGCGACGAACGGCGCAGATCCTACCTCGGCCAAGTGTTCGGCCGCCACTGGAGCGGAAGGACCGACTGGCCGGCGGAGAGGTTAAAGGGGTCACTGCCATCCCGGGCGTGGGGGACGGCCCGGGATGGCAGTGGGCGACCCGACGAGCGGCCGTCGGTGCCACCGGAGCCGGTGCGGTGGTGGGGGCCGCAGCCCGGCGCGATGATCTGGTCCTTCTACCCACCAGCCAACCTGGTCATCTGGAACGGGGTTGGGGCGGGCCGGCGGCCAAGGAGCCCGTCTCGACCTGACCGCCGGCCTTCGCCCCGCCGAGAACCGGCCCATGCCGCACCGGCCCCGACGCCTCACCTCTCAGGTGGCGATGGAGAAGACGAGGGGTGGGGCAGCTCCATGGCGCTGCGCATGGCCGCGTCGGCGACGGCCTGGCTGCGGCGGGTGTCGAGCAGGGCCAGCTCGACTAGGGCGTGTCTGGCCCGAGGTCATCCGTCCAGCCAGATCAGCATCGAGGCGATCACCACCATCGCGCGGTAGTTGACGGCCCGCTTGTCGTAGCGGGTGGCCACGGCGCGGAACTGTTTGAGC